>Ga0181582_10000096_pt1 | contig 50881 bp, 45 predicted proteins | sample 071ome_32_FD_132438 | JGI IMG/M metagenome (GOLD analysis project Ga0181582, IMG submission 132438) | Coastal salt marsh microbial communities from the Groves Creek Marsh, Skidaway Island, Georgia - 071405AT metaG (megahit assembly) | ecosystem: Environmental > Aquatic > Marine > Intertidal...
CCCTGCCCTGATAGGCCTGAGCACCGACCTGTGGGTCAATCACGGCTTTGAGAATCAGTTCAGGTGTTTCTTCTGCCACTTTTTCGATTTCCACACCACCTTCTGTGGAAGCCATAAAGACAATTCGACGTGAAGCTCTATCCACCACCGCACCCAGATAGAGTTCCTGTTCAATATCAGTACAGGCTTCTACCAGAATTTTACTGACGGGCTGGCCGTTTTTATCGGTCTGATAGGTCACCAGGTTTTTACCCAGCCACTTCTGGGCAAAGGCCTTGATTTCATCCATATCGCTCAGCAGCTTTACACCCCCGGCTTTACCTCGGCCACCGGCATGCACCTGAGCTTTGACCACCCATTCACTACCCCCAATTTCTTTTGCTGCTGCTACAGCCTCATCCGGCGTATCGCAAGCTTTTCCCTTGGAGACCGGCAAACCATATTCAGCAAAAATCTGTTTTGCCTGGTATTCATGTAAATTCATTAATAAGCACCCTTGAATTAAGTTGCGAGAATGATAGTGGATTCGTTTTAGCGTTTTTTACGGTTAGGCATGTGGATCGCATGGCCATTGACCGCCAGTGCAGCTTCATGAACCGCTTCACTCAGCGCAGGATGAGCGAAGACTGTCATTCCGATATCTTCAGCACTGGTACTGAACTCCATAGCAACAGTAACAGTCTGCGCGAGATCGGCGGCAGATGGCCCGATAATATGGCAACCCAGTACCCGGTCAGTTTTGGCATCAGCCAGCATTTTCACCATGCCGTCTGCATCATTGGCGGCAACGGCTCTGCCAACAGCCAGGAAAGGAAAAGTCCCAACCTTGTAGTCTATGCCCGCCTCTTTCAGTTGCTCTTCTGTCTTGCCGACCGAGGCAATTTCCGGGTGCGTGTAGATAACCGATGGAATCAGCTCATAATTCATCGCAGCTTTTTGACCGGCTATCCGTTCAGCCACCATGACACCCTCTTCGGAACCCTTGTGAGCCAGCATCGGTCCACGCACGACATCTCCCACTGCATAAACGCCGGGTACCGAGGTCGCACAATAATCATCAACCTTGATGAAACCACGCTCATCTTTCTCAATGCCACAGTCATCGGCAAGCAGCCCCTCGGTATAGGGTCTGCGACCAACACAGACAATCAGCTTGTCAAAATCGATTTTCTGCTCCCCGTCCTTGTCGGTATACTCGACAGTGACCCCCGGAGTTTTTCCTTTCTTGATCTTGCTACCGGTTACCTTGGCGCCCAGGCGAATGTCCAGACCCTGCTTGCCAAGAATTTTCTGTGCCTCTTTGGCAATCTGCTGATCGACCATGGGGAGAAACTTCTCAGTGGCTTCCAGAACAACCACTTCGGCACCGAGACGGGACCAGACAGAGCCCAATTCAAGGCCGATTACACCGGCACCAATAACGCCGAGTTTTTTGGGCACAGACTGGAACTCAAGCGCACCCGTGGAATCAACGATGATGCCATCCTGCAGAGGTGTCGGCGGAATTTCGATTGGTACAGAACCGGCCGCTATGATGACATGCTCTGCTGCAAGTGTCTGGGTCTTTCCGGCATGATCCAGAACTTCCACTTTTTTATCTTTCAGAAGCTTTCCAGTTCCGGAAATGGCGGTTACTTTATTAGCCTGAAACAGGCCACCTATGCCCCCTGCCATTTGTTTGACAACTTTTTCCTTACGCTCAATCATTTTTGGCACGTCAATTTTCAAGGTGCCTGTGCCGATTCCATGCAATTCAAAATCATGTTTTGCTTCTGTAAATTTATGTGAAGAGTCCAGCAGCGCTTTGGACGGGATGCAACCAACATTAAGACAAGTTCCACCAAATACCGGTTTGTTTTCTTTATCCAGCCACTTTTCGATACAGGCCGTTTTAAAGCCTAATTGGGCTGCCCTGATCGCCGCCACATATCCGGCCGGTCCAGCACCAATAACAATAACATCATAATCTGCCGACATAATAATTCCCGTTTTTTATCAAACTTCCAGAAGGATTCGCGCCGGATCCTCCAGCAATTCTTTTACCGTAACCAGAAACTGTACAGCTTCTTTCCCGTCTATCATCCGGTGATCATAAGACAATGCCAGGTACATCATGGGTAGAATTTTCACCTCTCCGTCCACTGCCATCGGTCGATCCTGAATTTTATGCATACCTAGAATGGCTGTTTGTGGCGGGTTCAAAATCGGCGTGGATAAGAGTGAACCAAATACCCCTCCATTGGAAATGGTAAAGGTGCCACCTGTCATTTCTTCGATAGTCAATTTTCCGTCACGCGCTTTAAGCCCATAATCACGAATCTGACCTTCGATATCCGCCAGGCTCATCGCATCTGCATCGCGCAAAACTGGTACTACCAGGCCTCGAGGTGAAGACACGGCAACACCAATATCCTGATAACCGTGATAGATAATGTCGTTGCCGTCTATTGAAGCATTGACCGCCGGGAACTGTTTCAAGGCCTCAATACTGGCCCGCACAAAGAAAGACATGAAGCCAAGTCTGGTGCCATCATGTTTTTTCTCAAACATGTCTTTGTACTTGTTGCGCAGTTCCATAACTGGCTGCATGTTGACTTCATTGAAGGTTGTCAGCATTGCCGTGGTATTGGTTGCCTGCAGGAGGCGTTCAGCCACTTTGGCGCGCAAACGAGTCATCGGCACACGTTCTTCAGCTCTGGGGCCACTTACTAGCGGTGTCGCTGCAACTGCTGCCGGGCTTATGACCGCGGCAGGTTCAGCACTAGCGCCACCTGATTCAAGATGCTTGAGCACATCCTCTTTTGTTACACGACCATCTTTACCGGTACCCTTCACACTATTTGGTTCCAGGCCATTTTCTTCCACCAGTTTTTTTGCTGCAGGACTCAACAGCACCTCTACAGAACTGTTGTCTTCAACCGGCTCTGCTTTTGCAGGTTTATCCTGTGTCGGCTCAGTTTGTTCAGCTGCTTTTTCTGCCACCGCGCCAGCCTCAAACAATGCCAGAACCTCGTTGCTGACAATGGTATCGCCCTCAGCTTTCTGGATTTTCTGTAACACACCGTTATCCGGAGCAACCACTTCCAGCAATACCTTATCGGTTTCTATATCAACCAGAAGCTCATCACGGGATACACTTTCCCCTTCCTGCTTATACCAGGTAGCAATGGTTCCATCCGGAACTGATTCCGGCAATGAAGGAGCTTTAATTTCTATAGCCATGTGTTTTTCCGTATTTGTCAGTTAACAATGAGTTATTGAAAAAATTTCAGTCTTTGCTCAGCTTGAGCGCATCCAGCACAAGTTTTTCCTGTCTAGCTACATGCAAAGCGGTGTACCCGGCCGCCGGTGATGCTGACAGGTCACGACCCGCATATTCCAGAACAAGTTTTGGATTAAGCCTGTGCAGCACATTTTTCATATGGTGCTGACTGGGATACCAGGCACCCATATTCTGCGGCTCTTCCTGACACCAGACGACAGACTCGACATTCGTATACGCGGAGATTATTTTCTCCAGCGATTCTTCCGGGAAGGGATAAAGCTGTTCAAGTCTGATGATGGCTATATTGTCGATGTTTTCCTCGCGGCGTTTGGCACGAAGTTCATAATAAACTTTACCGCTGCAAAGCACGACGCGCTTAATTTTTTTGGCATCCAGATCATCCGTCTCAGGTAACACCCGATGAAAACGCCCATTGGCCAGTTCATCGTAACTCGATATGGCCTCTTTGTGTCTTAACAAGCTTTTCGGCGTCATTACCACCAGCGGCTTGCGTAATGGGCGCATCATTTGACGGCGCAACATATGGAATGTTTGAGCAGGAGTGGTCGGGACGCAAACCTGTATATTGCCTTCAGCGCATAATTGCAGGAAACGTTCTAATCGCGCCGATGAATGCTCCGGACCCTGACCTTCGTAGCCGTGCGGTAAAAACATGGTCAGCCCACAAAGACGCTCCCACTTGATTTCACCACTACTGACAAATTGATCGATGACCACCTGAGCTCCATTAGCGAAATCACCGAACTGAGCTTCCCAGATAACCAGCGCATCCGGGCGTGTGGTGGCATAACCGTATTCGAAAGCCAGCACAGCTTCTTCCGACAACAGTGAATCATAAATCACAAATTTTCTTTGCGATTCTGAAATGTAACTGAGCGGTACATAGGGCTCACCGGTATCCTGGTCATAAACAACGGCATGACGATGGGAGAAAGTGCCACGACCAACATCCTGGCCTGTGATACGGACTTTATAATTGCTATCGACCAGACTGGCATAGGCCAGTAGTTCCGCACCACCCCAGTCAAATGGCTGCTCGCCGTTCGCCATTGCCTTGCGGGCTTCGATCACTTTGGCAACCTGCCTGTTGAGCTTGAAACCTTCTGGAATTTCGACCAGCCTGTGTGCAAGGCGCTGCAGATGTTCCTGATCTATGGAGGTATCACACTTCATGTCAGCGTCGTGACCCAGATAGGGGCGCCAGTCCACAAACATGGCGGTGTTCGGAGCATGCACCAGAGATTTCACCACATGCGTACCTTCATCCAGTGCTTTACGGTATGAGTAGTTCAGCTCTTCGGCCTCTGTCTGGCTCAGCAAGCCCTCGGCAATCAGCTTTTCTGCATACAGGTTCCGCGTAGTCGGTAATTTTTTAATTACTTCGTACATTCTGGGCTGTGTAGCAGAAGGCTCGTCAGTCTCGTTATGTCCACGTCGTCGGTAGCAAATCAAATCAACAACGACGTCTTTATGGAATTTGTTTCTGTAATCAAGTGCCAGGTGTGTCACAAAAAGAACGGCTTCAGGGTCATCACCATTTACATGAAAAATAGGTGCCTGCACCATTTTAGCTATATCGGTACAATATTCTGTGGATCGGGCATCATCCTGACGGTTAGTGGTAAAGCCAACCTGATTATTAATAATGATGTGCACCGTGCCACCTGTCTTATAACCCCGAGTCTGTGACATCTGGAAAGTTTCCATTACCACGCCCTGTCCAGCGAAAGCTGCATCACCATGGATGCAAATCGGTAATACCGTATCACCAACTGGATCTTTTCGACGATCCTGACGGGCTCTTGCAGATCCCTGAATTACCGGCGAACTGATCTCAAGATGCGATGGATTAAATCCCATACTGCAATGAACTTCACCGCCCGGCGTCATTACATTAGACGAAAACCCCTGGTGATACTTCACATCACCTGAGCCTTTAAATACCGCTCGTCCTTCAAATTCATCAAACAGGTCTGCCGGATTTTTACCCAGCGTATTGACCAGCACATTCAGTCGGCCGCGGTGGGCCATTGAAATAAGAATTTCCTGGGCTCCATGCTCTCCAGCTCGCTGAATAATATCGTCCAGGGCATGAATCAGGCTTTCTCCGCCTTCAAGACCAAAACGTTTGGTTCCTGGGTATTTTGAATCTAGATGCTTCTCCAGCCCTTCTGCAGCACTCAGGCGTTCCAGAATATGCAGCCGGGTTTCATTTGGAAAATTCGGTTTGCCGCCATTACTTTCGATACGGCGCTGTATCCATTGCTTTTCTTCCAGGTTAACTATGCCCATGAATTCGTAACCGATAGAGCTGCAATAAATGCTCTCACACATATCAATAATTTCAGACAATGCGGCTTCATTTTTAGGCACAAATAATGGCTGTGTTTTGAAACTAATTTGCAGGTCAGCAGCAGAAAGCTGATGGAAACCGAGCTTAAGGTCTGGCACTTCTTCACGGTACATAATGCCAAGCGGGTCAAGCTTGGCATGCTGGTGCCCCCGTACCCGGTAGGAGCTGATGAGCTGAACAACACTTACCTGTTTGGCTTCATGAGACGCCGAAACCTGCTGACCGCCTACAGCCGCCTGTATAATAATTTGCCCACTACTACGACGTGGGACTCCCATAAACTGTTTTTCAATCGCCGACAGCGCAACTTCCTGTTGAGCCCCCACGCCTGGCAGTTCATTGAAAAAGTCCTGCCACTCCTGCGGCACCGAAGCCGGGTCTTCCAGGTACGACTCATACAGCTCTTCAACATATTCCAGATTGCTACCGGAAATATGAGTAGATCGAAACATTAGTTCGCGAAAATTCTCAGGCGTCGACATGCTTAAGCCCTTCCTCGTCAGGTAGCTCGATCCATTAGCATGGATTTAATATGTCCAATTGCACGCGTCGGATTCAGACCTTTCGGACAGACTGCGACGCAATTCATGATGCCGCGACAACGGAAAACACTGAAAGGGTCTTCCAGTCCCGCCAACCTTTCCTCAGTATGGGTATCCCGGCTGTCAGCCAGAAAACGATAAGCCTGCAGCAAACCGGCCGGCCCCACAAACTTGTCCGGATTCCACCAAAAAGACGGACAGTTAGTGGAACAGCAAGCACAGAGTATGCATTCATAAAGTCCATCAAGTTTGGCCCTGTCTTCGGGAGACTGAAGACGCTCTATGGCTGGAGCCGGTTCATCATTCTGCAAATAGGGCTTGATGCGCTCATATTGCTTATAGAAGGCACTCATATCCACCACCAGGTCTCGGATGACCGGCAGACCAGGCAGTGGACGCAAGACCAGTTTGTTATTTTTTATAATACTGGACACCGGTGTGATACAGGCTAGACCATTTTTGCCATTCATATTAAGCCCGTCTGAGCCACAAACACCCTCGCGGCAGGAACGTCGATAGGCAATACTGGCATCCTGATTTTTAACCAGTTGCAGCACATCCAGCACCATAAGGTCCTTGCCTTCCGGCAATTCAACCTCTATATCCTGCATGTGCGGTTCTTTATCTGTTTCCGGGTTGTAACGATAAACACTAACTAACACGATGATTCACCCTCTACCTTAATAAGTTCGTACTTTTGGTTCAAAAGTCGGGACCGTTTTCGGTGTAAAGTTCACTGAGCGCTTGCTCAGTTTTTTCGTCCCGGGGGTATAGATGGAATGGCACAGCCAGTTCTCGTCATCCCGTTCAGCATAATCTTCACGGGCATGCGCACCACGGCTTTCAGTTCTTGCTTCTGCCGCAATAGCCGTTGCCTCAGCTACTTCAAACAGGTTTTCCAGTTCCAGCGCTTCAATGCGTGCTGTATTGAAAGCCTGGCTTTTATCTTCCAGGTGTACCTTGGCAATCCGCTCTCGCAGATCTTTCAGTTTCTCAATGCCTTCCTGCATGAAGTCGCCTTTACGGAATACGCCAAAATGGTTCTGCATAATGCCCTGCAGCTCCTTGCGCAGGTCCGGCACTTTCTCACCAGAACTACTCTCGTTGAGTCGGTTCAGGCGCTGCATGGATTCTTCGATATCGGTTTCGACTGCATCGCGCATTTCGATACCCTGACTCAGGGCTTTTTCGATATGAATACCCGCAGCCCGGCCAAAAACAACCAGGTCCAGCAGCGAGTTGCCACCCAGACGGTTGGCACCATGAACAGAGACACAGGCGACCTCGCCGACCGCATAAAGACCCTCAATGACCTTGTCATTTCCCTGCTCATCCTGGGTAATGGCCTGGCCATGAACATTGGTTGGGATACCACCCATCATGTAGTGGCAGGTCGGTATAACCGGAATAGGCTCCTTGACCGGATCCACGTGTGCAAAGGTACGCGAAAGTTCAAGAATTCCTGGCAATTTGGCATTCAGGGTTTTTTCACCCAGATGGTCCAGTTTTAGCAGAACATGGTCGCCTTCCGGGCCAACACCGCGCCCTGCCAGAACTTCCAGCACCATCGAGCGGGCAACCACATCGCGCCCGGCCAGATCTTTGGCATTCGGTGCATAACGCTCCATGAAACGCTCACCATCTTTATTGATCAGATAACCACCTTCACCGCGGCAACCTTCTGTCACCAGCACGCCTGCGCCATGGATACCGGTTGGATGAAATTGCCACATTTCGATATCCTGCACAGGGAATCCGGCTCGCAATGCCATGCCAACACCGTCACCGGTATTGATCAGTGCATTGGTGGTTGATGCGTAAATACGACCAGCGCCTCCTGTTGCAAAAACAGTAGCCTTGGCTTTGATGTAGACCGTTTCACCCGTTTCCATGCAAATGGCAATCACCCCGACTACAGCACCGTCCTGATTCTTGACAATGTCCGTAGCAAACCATTCATTCAGAAAACTGGCGTTATTCTTCAGGTTACCCTGATACAGGGTGTGTAAAAGTGCATGTCCGGTTCGGTCAGCAGCGGCACAGGTACGTGCTGCCTGACCACCTTTACCATAATCCTTTGACTGCCCGCCAAATGGTCGTTGGTAGATTCGTCCATCTTCGTTGCGTGAGAATGGCAAGCCCATATGCTCCAACTCAAAGACAGCCTGTGGCCCTTCGCTGCACATGTATTCGATTGCATCCTGATCACCGATATAGTCAGAACCCTTGACTGTATCGTACATATGCCAGCGCCAGTCATCTTCCGGGTCGGCACTGGCAATCGCACAGGTGATGCCGCCCTGGGCAGACACTGTATGTGAACGGGTTGGAAAAACTTTGGAAATAACGGCCGTATTGTATCCAGACTGGGCCAGTTGCAAAGCGGCACGCATGCCTGAGCCACCGCCACCCACAATTACGGCATCAAAGGATAATGTTCTGATTTTAGCCACGACTTAAATACCCCACAAAATCTGGATGCACCACACAAAATAGACAAAGAGCAACAGGAGGCACACAAGTTCAAACAAGAAGCGAATTTTTCCAGCAGCACTGCCCAGCATCTTAGTGGTCAGGTAGTCTGTGGAGATGGTCCACATACCAATCCACGCATGAGCACAGAGCGATAAAAGCGCTACCAGACTGAATATCCGTAACGGGTTTTGTGCAAATAAAGCCTGCCAGTCTTCATACTGCATATCCGGTGTTGTCATAAAGACATAAAGCAGAAAGAATACATATATAAGCAGGAAGACTGCTGAAAGCCGCTGCACAATCCAGTCATACAGACCACTGCGACCAAAACTAGTGACATTGGTTACCATACCCATACCCCCAGAGCGACAATCAGAATCAGACTCACAACAAGGGTGATTTTAGCCCCTAGCGGTGCAGCCTCTTTGGTTTCACCAATACCCATGTCCATCAGCAAATGCTTGACGCCGGCAACCAGGTGGTAAGCCAGGGCCGAGAGAATACCCCAGACAATGAACTTCATCAGCGGCGAAGTCATCAGGTCTTTTATCTGATTGAAGCCCTCTTCACTGCTCATGGACAGATCAAACATCCACAGTAAAATGGCGACGCCGACGAATACGATGACCCCTGAAATTCGGTGAGTGATGGAAGTGTATGCCGCAATGGGCAGGTGGATGGTGGATATATCTAGATTTACCGGCCGTTTGTCTTTCACGATAGAGCAACCCCTTTTTTAAATATCTATCAGAAATTCAATATCTGATAGATTTTTATTATCATAACGGTCTGACCAAGAAAATGTGTGCATATTAGTCGCTTCGCCCCCTTTTCGCAACAGCCTTTTGCGCTTTTTTGGGAATTCAGCAGGATTGCAAAAAGTGCGTCTAAGTGGCGTGTAGACTGGGTTTTTTTGTCCTGTCTATTTGACAATTTCCTTGGCAGAAGATAGTGTGCATTTTCCGTTGCGGTGTGCTTTAAAAAACACACTTTTCACAGAACTAATATTTCTCTTAACAGGAGTAGCTATGGCTGAGAAAAAAGCTCAGTTGTCAGTTGATGGCATAGATGAAACCCTTGACTTACCCGTCTACGAGGGTACTACCGGAGCAGATGTAATTGATGTAAGCAGTTTGGCAGGCAAAGGCGTTTTCACTTTTGACCCTGGTTTCATGTCCACCGCCTCCTGTGAATCCAAAATCACCTACATTGATGGCGGCAAGGGCATACTGCTCTACAGGGGCTATCCGATTGAGCAACTTGCTGAAAAATCAGATTTTCTGGAATGTTGCTATCTTCTTTTGAATGGCGAACTGCCAGACGCTGAACAAAAAGAATCCTTCAATAACCGCATCCGCTACCACACCATGGTGCATGAGCAAATGCACAGCTTCTTTAATGGCTTTCCCCGTAACGCTCATCCAATGGCTATCATGGTTGGTGTGGTTGGAGCCCTTTCAGCCTTCTATCACGACAACCTGGAAATAGGCAATGACGAACATCGCATGGAAGCTGCAGTTCGACTTATTGCCAAAATGCCAACCCTGGCGGCCATGTGCTACAAATATTCAGTGGGCCAGCCCTTTGTCTATCCCGACAACAGCCTGGGCTTCTCGGAAAACTTTTTGCACATGATGTTCAGCACACCCTGTGAAGAGACAAAAGTCAGTCCGGTGCTGGCCGACGCTATGGATAAAATTTTCCTGCTACATGCCGATCATGAGCAGAATGCATCTACTTCTACTGTAAGACTGGCCGGTTCCACTGGTGCCAATCCCTACGCCTGTATTGCCTCGGGCATTGCTGCATTATGGGGACCAGCTCACGGCGGGGCCAATGAAGCCGTACTGAAGATGCTCAACGAGATTGGCGACGAATCCAATATCGACAAGTTTATCAAGAAAGCCAAGGACAAGGATGATCCCTTCCGTCTGATGGGCTTCGGGCACCGCGTCTACAAAAACTTTGACCCCCGTGCCAAGGTTCTGCGAGAAGCCTGCCAGAATGTTCTTGAAGATCTCGGCAAGGACGATGACCCCTTATTGAAAATCGCCATGAAACTGGAAAAGATTGCGCTCGAAGACGAGTATTTCGTTGAACGTAACCTGTACCCCAATGTGGATTTCTATTCGGGCATCATCCTCAAAGCCATCGGTATCCCAACCAGTCTATTTACTGTGATTTTTGCCACTGGCAGAACTCCTGGATGGGTCGCCCATTGGCATGAAATGATCAGCAACCCTTTCAAGATAGGTCGCCCTCGACAGCTGTATACTGGACCAACCTCGCGGGACTATCCCAAAAAATAAAAAGCCAAAACAAAAAAGCCCGCTTATAAGCGGGCTTTTTTTAAAATGGCGTCCCCTAGGGGTTTCGAACCCCTGTTGCCGGGATGAAAACCCGGTGTCCTAGGCCTCTAGACGAAGGGGACAGGTGTTTCTCACAATCTTTATGTGGGTTGTAGGTGGTGGAGCCAAGGAGGATCGAACTCCTGACCTCAACGCTGCCAGCGTTGCGCTCTCCCAGCTGAGCTATGGCCCCGCTTTACTCTACAAACATATGCTTCTTGCGAGTCAATTGCCGACCAAGATCAGCAAAGACGCGCATTCTAAGCAGCACCCTCAAAGCTGTCAAGGAATAAAGAAATTATTAAGAAGCTGAGTCGCCAGCATCCAGATCAGCGAATTCTTTTTCCATTTTTTTTAGCTGCTTGTTGGAAATTCCGCCCAGCACGTTGATAGCATGACGCAGACGTGCTCTGGTTATATCCAGCCCCAATACCGCAATTGAATCGATTACCGAGATGGACACAGCGGTACCGGCAATGGCGATAAAAACCGGAAACAGAAAATCGCGAATTTTATAATCCATTTGTGCCGACAATCCCATCAGTGACTGCTCAATCCGGTCACGATGCCAGACCTTGAGCTCTTCCATTTTCCAGGCAATAAACTGCAAAATTTTCAGGAATTCTTCCCTTGTCAGTTTTTTGTGCTCAAAACTCTGCTCACTGATTACAGGCAGGCCTGAAAGAAAGAACGCAGCCAGTGGTGCCACATCACTGAAGCGCTCAACTCGTTGCTTAATCAACGGAACAATTGCCTGCAGTGCTTCTGGGCGCATGGCCCAGCGCGAAAAACGCTGCATGAATTCCTCATCAGAGAGTGATTCTCGCAGGTAACGACCATTTAGCCAGTTCAGTTTTTCCGTATCAAACACCGGGCCACCAAGTGAGACACGCTGAATATCAAAATGTTCAATCATTTCCTGCAGAGAAAACATTTCCCTTTCATCCGGCATGGACCATCCCATCATACCCAGATAGTTTGTCACTGCTTCTGCCAGATAACCCATACGCCGATAGTAATTAATACTGGTAGGATTTTTACGCTTGCTGAGTTTACTCTTGTCGGGATTGCGTAATAGCGGCATATGGCAAAGTTGCGGTGGCTCCCAGCCAAAATACTGATAGAGCAGCAGGTGTTTGGGCGCGGAATTAATCCACTCTTCTCCCCGGATCACATGGGTAATCTTCATCAGATGGTCATCGATGACATTGGCCAGATGGTAAGTCGGTAAACCATCTGATTTCATCAATACCTGCATATCGATCTGTCGCCAGTCGATGGCAACATCATCACGCAACATGTCTTTTACAATGCACTCTCCTGATTCAGGCACTTTCAAGCGAATCACATGAGGCACATTTTTTCCCAGCTTGGCCTTAACCACTGCCTGGCTCAGGTTCAGGCAATAACCGTCATAGCCAAGGCTGCGTTTTTCCTCCATCTGTTGTTTACGTAGACTGTCCAGCCTTTCAGCGGAGCAGAAGCAGTGGAAGGCATCACCCTGCTCCAGCAAGGTATTCACATGCTGCCGGTATATATCCGAACGCTCACTCTGTCGATAGGGCCCAAAATCCCCACCCTTATCTGGTCCTTCATCCCAGTCCAGCCCAAGCCACTTAAGGGCTGCCAGGATGTCGGCTTCAGACTCACTGGTACTGCGCAACTGATCCGTATCCTCAATACGCAATATGAATTTCCCACCGTGCTGTCGGGCAAAACACAGATTAAACAGAGCAATATAGGCGGTGCCGACATGGGGGTCTCCTGTCGGTGATGGGGCAATACGTGTGCGTACTTCAGTCATGTGGCTTCACTGCTTGAATGTCGAAACTGCGCATTATACTTGATGCAAAAGCAGCTGTTCAGCAGATTGTCTATTAATCGCCGTTCAGTTTTGGGCAAAATCACGCAGATCCTCGCCGCTAAGACGATAAATGGTCCACTCATCCTGTGCTTTGGCACCCAGCGACTCATAGAAATCAATGGCTGGTTTATTCCAGTCTAGAACTGCCCATTCAAAACGACCGCAGTTTTCCTGCAGGGCAATATTGGCAATATGCTTGAGCAGGGCCGTGGCAATTCCTCTTTTGCGAAAAGCCTCCTGTACATAAAGGTCTTCCAGATAAATACCTGCTCGCCCAAGCCAGGTGGAGTAGTTATAGAAATAAATCGCATAAGCCACGACCTGCCCATCAAGGTCGACCAGCAAGGCGCTGGCTTTGGCCTTGTCACTAAAGAGACTGTCATGAATGTCCTGCGCAGAACAAAGTACTTTATCTTCAGCCTTTTCATATATAGCCAGTTCGGTGATCAGCTGCAGAATTACCGGAGCATCATCGGGCTTTGCTTTACGAATATTCATAGTGTCAGTTTTCTCGATGGGGATGAAAGGCGAACACACAGGTTTGCCGAAGGCGCAAAGCTCGCCTCTATCTGGGTGCCATAAATTAAGGCCAAAGCATAAGATCCGAATAGGCTAATGTCCACAGAGCACCTCCCTTCTCACAACAGTTTAGTAGGATGTACACAATAGTTTTAATAATATAAAAAACTTTAACTATATATTTTAACTTATTATTTTATAAGGATTATATTTTTTTAAATCCATCTTCATAAAAATTTAATTTAAAGGACATAAGATAATTCATCTAAGTTAGTGTAGAGCCTATTAACGGTAATAAACCCATGAACATCAAATCTGCCGCTTCTGTGCTATTCATCTGCTTGAGCATTAGTCTTTTCATTCACCCACTTAATGCTCAGGAAAAACTCGTCATTGCACATAGAGGTGCCAGCGCCTACCTCCCTGAACACAGCCTGCAAGCCAAAATACTGGCACATGCCATGGGTGCGGATTATATAGAGCAGGATGTGGTAATGACTCGTGACAACGAGTTACTGGTTTTTCATGACCTGACATTGGACAGGACTACCAATGTTGCTGACGTCTACCCTACGAGGCGGCGCAGTGATGGCCATTTTTACGTTATCGACTTTAGCCTGGAAGAAATTCGTCAACTTCGACTGAATTTTGATCACGGCCCGGCCAGAGAGCTGGGCTTGACCAGCACTTTTCCTGATTTGTTTGTGGAGCACTACTCGGTACATACTCTGGCAGAAGAAATAGAGCTGATTCAAGCACTCAATGCCTCAAGTCATAGAGAGGCGGGAATTTATCCGGAGGTCAAGTCACCCTGGTTTCATCACCAGGCCGGAAAAGATCTGAGTCTCGCAGTCCTGCAGACCCTGAAACACTATGGCTATGACGATAAATCCTCCCCGGTCTATTTGCAAAGTTTTGATTTTAATGAAATCCGCAGGATTCACGACGACTTACTGCCTGAACTGCAAATGGATCTCAAACTGGTCCAGCTGATAGCTGAAAATTCCTGGCAGGAAACTTTTGAAATAAACGAGCAGGGGCAACTGCAAGCTTATGACTATGAGTGGATGTACCAGGCTGAAGGCCTGCAACAATTATCCCATTATGTTGACGGTATCGGCCCCAATCTGGCGATGATCATTCGTCCGGAGTCATCAGCAAGAATCATTATTAACACCAATCTGGTTGCCATGGCACACCAAGCAGGGCTCCTTGTTCATGCCTATACTTTTCGTGCTGCCGAATTTGAACTGCCATCTTATGCCCCAAATTTTAACCACTTATTAGATTTATTTCTAAACCAACAGCACATCGATGGTGTATTTACCGATTATCCGAATAAAGTAGTAAAGTTTATTACCAGCCCTGCCGATTAATTAATAGTATTTTTTTCGGTATAAGTACGGCTACCACACTCGGAAAGAACATTCAGATAGTAGGCTGGCCAAGTTAATTTTGGACGGATGATGGCGACACTTTTAATAATCGCTTAATCTGTCGTTTAAATTGGAGCTTAAGAGCTTCGGATAAATTATTATTCGGATAAACCTATGGAAAATTCTTATCACATCATCCCCCAAGCAGAGTGGGATTCCCCAATGTTCAACTTGGCGCAGCAGCAGTTTTTAAAGGCTGCCACCTTAATGGGCCTGGATGACAATATCCGCAAGCGGCTGCTGTTCCCCCAACGCGCCATGATAGCCAGCTTCCCCTGCCGTAAAGACAAATATTCTGAAGTCGAAACGGTCTTCGGCTACCGGGTGCAGCATGTGCTCACCATGGGCCCCACCAAGGGTGGTATCCGCTATCACGAGGATGTCACCCTGGGCGAGGTTTCAGCCCTCGCCATGTGGATGACCTGGAAGTGTGCCCTTATGCACCTGCCTTTTGGCGGTGCCAAGGGTGGTGTGCGTATTAATCCGCAGGAATTTAGCCGGTCTGAATTACAGCGCCTGACCCGACGCTACACCATGGAGTTGGTCAATATGCTTGGCCCGGACAAGGACATACCGGCACCGGATATGGGAACCAACGCCCAGGTGATGGCCTGGATTATGGATACCTACAGTCAGCAGGTTGGTTATTCTGTCCCTGAGGTGGTCACGGGTAAACCCGTGGTGCTGGGAGGCTCTAAGGGACGCGAGGAGGCAACCGGTCGCGGCCTGGTTTACCTGATTCAGGATGCTGCCAATCACATTGGCATCGATTTAAAAAATGCCACAGCCGTCATTCAGGGTTTTGGCAATGTCGGACGTAATGTCGCCACGTTTCTGGAGCAGTTGGGCGTCAAAATTATCGCAATCAGCGATGTCAGTTGTGGCCTGCATCATGAAAAAGGACTCTCTCTTGGCGCTATCGATGATCATCTGCAAAAAAACAAGGTGCTGAAAGGATTTGAAGACGCCGATGAAATCAGTAACAGCGAATTGCTGGAGTTGAAATGTGACATTCTCGCCCCCTGCGCTCTGCAAAACCAGATTACTGCCGAGAACGCCAACTATATTAACTGTCGCCTGCTCGCGGAAGGAGCCAATGGCCCGACTACGCTGGAGGCTGACCGGGTTCTGCGTGAAAGGGACATCTTTGTCCTGCCGGATATATTGGGTAATGCCGGCGGGGTCACCGTCTCTTACTTTGAATGGGTACAGAATACACAGGAATTTAGCTGGACACTGGAAGAAGTAAATAACCGTCTGCATCAGATCATGGTGGAGGCTTTCCAGCGGACTTTACTGCGCAGTCAGCGCGATGACGTCGACATGCGAACAGCGGCATTGATTGAAGGTATCAGCCGGGTCAGTGAAGCCAAACTGTTACGCGGCGTCTTCCCTTAATTTTCTGATAACAAAAGATGTTAATTTGTATATACATTGATATTGATTATATGTTACATTGCGTCGCTTAAACAAATTGGAGGTGTGTTATGTCTTACATTAACTGGGAGACCGCACTTGTTGCTAAGGCGATTAACAAAACGATTGCGCGAAAACCCAAAGACCCCGAAAAACGCAAAATCCTAAAACAAAAACACCGGCAGGATAATGCAGAAAGGGCTGCGCAACAGTAAAACCTCGCTACTCTGCCATGAGGCCATTGCCCTCTTACGAACTCTGACACGGTAAGATCAGGTCTTGAGCTTGTCCCTTAGCATTGAAATGACTTTACCGTTTGTGACGACTTCGTAATAGGGCTCTGAGCTTGCTGCACCCTTCACGATATCATCATTCTGCCAAAGGCCGACTCGCCCCTCTCGATTGACAATATCATGCCTGCTTTCCTGCAGGTCACTGTAGATCCCGTAATACAAGGTCTCTTTATGCCCATCTATGCCGGCTGTTATCTTGCGTAGTTTTACTTCCTTTTCCAGTTTGGCAAAGGCAGCATTTTCCAGCAGGATACCATTGACGTTGTAACGAATTTTTTGCTGCCCTTTTTCACCCTTATCCCGATCATCCTCGGCATAGTTCAGCACCTCAACACTAAAAATACGGCTCTGCATTTTTTCCCGTAACTTCCAGGAACAGGAAGACAGTCTGTCTGCCAGGCCAATGGCGGAGGAAATCATGATGGGCTGCTCGCCATCAAACAGGTAACGCGGAGCGTCCGACGAAAAGCAGATTCCAATGCCCAATTCCAGTGTGGGTAATTCTGCCTGACGGGCAAACTTGTTGTTGGCATGAATGATTCGCAACATGGCTCGCGCCAACCCGCAGGCATGGGCAACGGAAAACCATTGTTGAGGCGTGTTTTCATACTCCAGAAAACTCAATATGATGGCATCGCCTTCGATAAAGACCTTGTTACCACCATAAACAGGAATAATCTCATTGATCGGGTTAAAAAAGTGCAGGCTGAAATAGGAAGCGGGATTGAGATTATGCTTTTCCAGCATTTCCGTCACCACTGTCGAACCACGCACATCTGCCTTCATGACCGCATGGTGAACAATCTTGGCTTCATCATCTTCAATTTCATCAGCACAAGGCAACTGGTATAAGGTCTGCGCCTGTTTTGACAAAGCAATATCATCAGCCGAGCTAAGGACCTGCATTCGGTTAAACAGGCGATGGGCAAAACGTGTATATTTCAGATCCTGCCGAAAACGGGCAATATCGACCAACACATCCAGCAGTCTTTCATTTAGCTGCTTGCTAGCAGCCTGGGCAATCTGCTTGATGGATGTCTTGAGTGTCAGCTTGTCCTCATCACTCAGCTCACGCCCGCCATGAGTCTTATCCTGCAGGCGCTTGAGATCACCATCACCGGCCAGGTAGAGGCAAAGCGATCTCGGATCAAGCTCTTCATTGAAAATGTCGGACCAGATTTTTCTGGTTTCATAGGATGCTAAAAACAGCTTCAGTCGCTTTTGCCGCTTCAACTGTGTGGCAAAACGCTTTAATGATTTCTGCAGTGTCCTTATTTGGGCTTTATAAAGTCTGGCACTTTTTGAGCCGAATTCATGTTTTATTTCAGGCAAACAGTCCTGCAGTTTTTCAATATCAAACAGGCTGCGAACAGTATCCGGAGAATCCAGCCAGCAGAAAGCTTCCTCAACCTGCTCTCGCTGATTAAGTGCCGGCCCAAGGTAATACTGGATGGCCCTCAACACACGCAGATCGTCATAGACCTCCAGTGAGTCTTCCGCACTGTTGACATCCTGCTTCAGCTCTTCGGTTACAAGCTCGGGCAAAACCTGCTGCATCAGATCTTCCAAGCCCGCATTAAGAGCGGGGAAATCACTGGCATCCATGTCGCCACCCCAGAAGATATAGTGCTGAATCAGAAAATGCGCTGAATTCAGATCTTTGCTGAATAGCATGGAATTATTCAGAAAAGCCTGATAGTCAATGTTTGTCTCTGTCAGGTACTGTTCTCGCAAGCTGCGTAATTGACGGTATTTTGTGCGATGGAGATATGTGAATATCTGCTTCAGAATGGCATAAACAATCGCGTTATAGTTTTTACTGAGACTTGCGAGTTGATGCTGAACTTTCAGAACATGCATGGAACCCTGCGACCTCAAGTCCGTGGCTTCCTTTTTGGTATCTGTGATCAGCTTGTTTAACGAAAATGTAACCGAATCAAGAATATGTTTGACGACTGAAAATTGTAAAAAAGACACTTCTTCGGCATTAAGATCCGTTTTTACGCGATGGATCAGGACAGTCATCATATCCTGATAACTTTTACAAATTGGTGTAAAAGCTCTGCTCGGATCGCCCTGAAATTTTGTCTGTTCCGTTTCCCGTCTGAGCAGTTCAGTTATCAGGACTTTCAGGTCGGAACTGAAACGTTTACTCAGACGAACATCAAGTGGTAGTTATCAATGCCTTTGCGCATACCGGAAATATCTATCCGCCAGGCTCCGGGTATCTGAATATCCTCAAAAATATTTTCTGACATACTGAACGACTACCTTGTTTGCAGCTGCCTATTACAATGCCCAGCAGCGTATAAAGCAAGGCTGCCAAGTGATTTATTGCTGCTTACGCGCATTTCTTTTTACCGCCAGGCAAGCTGCTCATGCAATGCAACCACCTCCCCCACAATAATCAGGGTTGGCGCCCTGACCTCATCGGCCTCCACTATGGCGGGAAGGCTTGCAAGCGTGCCCGTCAGGATTTTTTGCTGCGGCATTGTTCCCTGCTGTATTAAGGCAGCGGGGGTGTTTTTATTACGTCCATGCGCAATCAGCTCATCGCAAATCAAAGGCAGGCTGATCAGCCCCATGTAAATGACAACCGTCTGGTTTTCCTGAACCAGGGATTGCCAGTTCAGTTCGCACTGGCCGTTTTTCATGTGCCCGGTCACAAACACAACGGACTGCGCATGATCGCGATGAGTTAAAGGAATGCCTGCATATGTGGAACAACCAGACGCCGCTGTGATACCTGGCACGACTTGAAAGGGGATTCTCGCCTGCGCCAGTTTTTCAATTTCTTCACCACCCCGCCCAAAAATAAAAGGGTCTCCGCCTTTCAGACGTAATACGCGCTTCCCGGCTTGCGCCAGGCTGACCAACAGGGCGCTGATTTCCTGTTGTGGCATCGTGTGTTGCTGCCGCTGTTTACCGACATGTATCTTTTCAGCATCCTGCCGGGTCATATTCAACACTTGCTCGGAGACCAGACGATCATAGAGCACCACATCAGCCTGCTGCATTAGCCGCAAGGCTCGGAAAGTCAATAAATCCGGATCTCCCGGGCCGGCTCCCACCAGATAGACTTCTCCCTGTTGCTCGGCCTGCTCATCCGTTTGCAAGGCATCCTCCAGGAGGCTCTGAGCCTGTGCCTGCTTTCCGGCCAGCACGCTTTCACCAACGGGTCCATTAATGATTCTTTCCCAGAAGCGCATGCGCAGGGCGCTGTCACTGATCACAGCTTTGACACGCTGGCGGTGAGCACCCAGAAAGTTTGCCAGATGGCCATAGGCAGCCGGGATAAAGGTTTCCAGCCGCGCTCTTAGTAGACGAGCCAGAACCGGAGAACGACCACCGCTGGAAACGGCTATCAATAATGGATTTCGATCCACGATGGAGGGAAAAATAAAGGTGCAGAGCTCTGGTTGGTCAACAACATTGACGGGCAGATTTAGCTCAAGCGCTTGCTCATAAATCTGACGATTCAGTTGATTGTCATTGCTAGCCGCAATCACCATGCTCACCGCTGACATATCATCCGTTTGATAGGCACGTTCAATCAATTCATGCTCTGCTGAATCCAGGCGCTGGCGAAGCTCGGGATTGATTTCCCTGGCGACGAGTTTGATCTGTGCCCCGGCACGCAGCAAGAGACGCGCCTTGCGTTGGGCAATATCTCCGCCACCGACCAGAAGTACCCGCCTGGCTTGCACCTTGAAGAAAATGGGGAGAAAGTCCATCAGGGCACAAGGATTGAATCCATGCCGCCCATATAGCTTTGCAGGACTTCCGGAATGCTCACGCTGCCATCGGCCTGCTGGTAATTTTCCAGCACAGCAATCAGCGCCCTGCCGACCGCAAGCCCTGAACCATTGAGAGTATGCACTAGTTCAGGCTTGCCCGTTTCCGGGTTTCGCCATCTGGCCAGCATGCGTCTGGCCTGGAAGTCACCATAATTGCTACAGGATGAAATTTCACGATAGCTGTTCTGACCCGGCAACCAGACCTCGATGTCATAAGTCAGTCTGGCACCAAACCCAAGATCACCGCCACAGAGCACCACAGTGCGGTAAGGCAGTTTGAGGGCCTGCAGGACCCGCTCCGCATCAGCCACCAGATTCTCATGAGCCTGTACAGAATCTTGCGGTCTGACGATCTGCACCAGCTCAACCTTTTCGAATTGATGCTGCCTGATCATGCCCTTGGTGTCCTTGCCGTAACTGCCTGCTTCACTGCGAAAACAGGGGGTATGGCAGACAAATTTCAATGGCAATTCAGTGGCATCAATAATCTCGTCACGGACAATATTGGTAACCGGTACTTCTGCTGTCGGAATCAGGTAGTAGTCCTGTTCTCCTTCCAGGCGAAACAAGTCCTCGGCAAATTTGGGGAGCTGCCCGGTTCCAAACAGGGTCTGACTGTTGACGATATAAGGTGCATAAACTTCCGAATACGCGTGCTGCTGAGTATGCATATCCAGCATGAACTGTGTCAGTGCCCGATGCAGTCGAGCGATTTCGCCACGCATCACGACAAAACGTGACCCGGTGATCTTACCTGCAGCGGCAAAATCCAGTGCAGTTCCCCGCTCGCCCAGGGCAATATGATCCTTCACCTCAAAATCGAACTTTCTTGGTTCACCCCAGCGCCGGATTTCCACATTGGCACTTTCATCATTTCCGGCCGGCACTTTGTCGTCCGGCAGATTGGGCGTCGAGTGAATGATTTCATCAAAGGCAAGCTGCACGTCCGCCAGCGCCTGCTTCTTTTCTTCCAATTCGTCCTTGAGTTTTTCGACTTCTGCCAGCAAGGGCGCTATATCTTCTCCGGCAGCCTTGGCCTTGCCGATATTCTTGGAGCGGGTATTGCGCTGGTTTTGCAATTCTTCTGTGACTACCTGCAGTGACTTGCGCTGCTCTTCCAGAGACTTGATTCGATTGATGTCCAGTGTAAAACCTCGCAATTGAAGTTTTTTGGCAACCAGCTCCGGTTCGCTACGCAGTAATTTGGGATCTAACATGAATAACTCTACTTCTGTCGATTGATTTTCTTAAAACATCATACGGGTCACACTCAGACCCAGCCAGGCAGCCAATATGCAGACAAGTACACTGGCCAAAACATAAAGCAAGGCCAGTGCAAACTCGCCTTGCTCAAGCAGACCGAGTGCATCGAGGGAGAACGTGGAAAATGTTGTAAAAGCGCCGAGAAATCCAACACTTAGCACATTTCGCCATTCCAAGGTCAAAGCACCCCGCTCTACCAACAGCACAAATACCACACCAATCAGCAAAGATCCGATGACATTCACCAGTAAGGTGACATAGGGAAAGGAATTCTCCGCCAGCTTCAGCCAGGTATTATACATCCAGTAACGAGCCATCGCTCCCAATGCGCCACCCAGAGCGACCGCTAAATATGGCATCACCTTATCACCCTGCTTTATCCTGATTTATTTATAGCGTTTAAATGCCGCACTGGCATCCAGTTTGCGCAGATAGTCCATCTTTTCCTTGATTTTCATTTCCAGACCACGCTCAGTGGGAAAATAATAGCGCTTGTCTTTAAGCGGCTCAGGAAAATAGTTGTCCCCGGCACTATAGCCTTCAGACTCATCGTGAGCATAGCGATAGTCCTCACCATAGTCCATGTCCTTCATTAACTGTGTCGGCGCATTGCGAATGTGCATCGGCACCTCATAACTCTCTGAATTTTTAACTTCGCGCATTGCTGCCTTGAAGGCCATGTATGCGGCATTGCTCTTTGCTGCGCAAGCCATATAAATAACCGCCTGAGCCAGACTGAGCTCTCCTTCCGGGCTCCCCAGCCGTTCCTGGACATCCCAGGCATTTAGCGCAATTTCAAGCGCCCGCGGATCTGCGTTTCCTATATCTTCACTGGCCATTCTGACTACACGGCGGGCAATATACAGCGGATCACAACCACCATCCAGCATACGACAGAGCCAATACAAAGCTGCATCAGGCGAGGAGCCACGAACCGCCTTGTGCAAGGCAGATATCTGCTCATAAAAAACATCTCCCCCCTTGTCGAAGCGGCGAGTGCTGCCCTGAATAATCTGGGCGAGGGTCTCGTCACTGAGGCTATTTATCTGCTCGGCATTCGCCAGTTCGGCACTCAGTTCCAGCAGGTTCAGTAAACGTCGTGCATCACCATCGGCTGACTGCGCCAGTATCAGTTGCTGCTGCTCGCTCAAGTGCAAAGCAGAATCTCCCAGGCCGCGATTTTTATCCGACAGTGCCTGCTGGAGAATTTTAAGCAGGTCAGATGTTTCCAAACTTTTCAGAACATAGACCCGCGCCCGTGACAGCAAGGCATTGTTCAGTTCAAAAGAAGGGTTTTCAGTGGTCGCCCCAACAAAAATCAGGGTGCCGTCTTCAATATAGGGTAAAAAAGCATCCTGCTGGGATTTGTTGAAACGATGTACCTCGTCTACAAAGAGTATGCATCGCCTGCCCTGCTGGTCCCGCACCAGCTGCGCCTTTTCAATAGCAGCACGAATTTCCTTCACGCCACTGAGGACGGCTGATATCGCTTCAAAGTGAGATTGGCTGCTTTGCGCCAGCAGCCGTGCCAAAGTTGTTTTACCGGTACCTGGCGGCCCCCAGAAAATCATCGAATGTGCCTGGCCACTTTGCAGGGCTTCATACAGCGGCTTTCCAGGGCTGAGGATATGCTCCTGGCCAATGAATTCCTGCAGACTGGCAGGTCGTAAGCGGGCTGCCAGCGGCTGATAAACCGGTTCACTGTGAAAAAGAGAGTCACTCACCTGATATTACCTAAGGTGTATCGGTGCTTCTGCTGTCTATGACGGCAATATCCTCAGGCACTTCAAACTGAAACAGTGCCGGATCAACTTCCAGATTGTTAACAATCTCAGTGAAGGAAAAGCTGGTCAACTGACCAACACTGGACTCAAATTGCATCTGCAAAAGATTCTGACCTGAAAAAGTCAGGCTGAAACGCTCATAGGAACTGTCTGGTCTCAGTGGTAATAACAGATATTGCCTGACTTCTTCATCTACGTAGCCCAGGCTCACTTCATAGGCATCTGCAATGGCCTGCAAATCATCGTTGAGTAGCAAAATCGGATTGTTTTCAACATCACTGGGAAAATCCCGGATACTGACCTGCTCCAGGTCCGGTTCGTAATACCACAGTGTGACGCCGTCACTGAGCATTAACTCTTCATAAGGCTCCGTGACTCGCCAGTAGAGTTGGTCGGGTTTCTGCATGACCAGTTCTGCCTGCAGGGCCTGAATCTCACGCCCGTCCTGAGACAGGATAAGCTGTTCAACTTCTGCCTGCATGGTGCTGGTTTCAGCAAGGATGGCGACCAGTTCCTGCAAAGGCGTCTGCTGTGTCTGAGCAATTGAAGAACTGGCGAGACCCAGCCATAAAATATAGTAATATTTTACTTTAAAATATTTATTTATCTTATTGAAATAAAACATTTAATATTAGTTTTCAGGTGGCGGAGGGGCAATCACTTCTCGACTGCCGTTAGCATTCATCTCAGAGACAACGCCCGCCATTTCCATGGCTTCTATCATGCGCGCTGCCCGATTGTAGCCGATGCGCAATTTACGCTGGACTGCCGAAATGGATGCCTTACGACTTTGTGTGACAAAGTGAACCGCCTCATCATACAGCACATCATCTTCTTCACTGCCCTCTTCGTCACCACCACCCAGACCTGGAATTGCCTCAGAACCTGACTCAGTGGTAATACTCTCGATGTAATGCGGCTCTCCACGTAATTTCCAGTCAGCCACCACGCGATGCACCTCATCATCGTCCACAAAAGCGCCATGTACACGCTGTGCAACACCACCGCCGGGCGGCAAAAACAGCATGTCCCCATGTCCGAGCAGCTGTTCCGCCCCGCCTTCTCCCAGAATCGTTCGTGAATCCACTTTCGACTGAACCATGAATGAAATCCGGGTTGGGATATTCGCCTTGATCAAGCCTGTCAGCACGTCCACTGAAGGCCGCTGGGTAGCCAGAATCAGGTGAATACCTGCAGCGCGAGCCTTCTGGGCAATACGGGCAATCAATTCTTCCACTTTTTTACCGACCACCATCATCATATCGGCCAGTTCATCAACCACCACCACGATAACTGGTAATTCTTCCAGCTCATCGGGGCTTTGCTCTTCCTCAGAAAGCAGCGGGTCGGGTTTCCATAAGGGATCCGGTATCGGATTACCGGCTTTTGCTGCGTCATGAACCTTCTTGTTGAACCCGGCCAGATTACGGACCCCCATTGCCGACATCAGCCTGTAACGCCTTTCCATTTCTGCAACACACCAGCGCAAACCATTAGCTGCATCCTTCATGTCGGTTATCACCGGGGTCAGCAAGTGTGGAATACCGTCATAAACCGATAACTCAAGCATTTTGGGATCAATCATGATCAGCCGCACATGCTTGGGGCTGGATTTGAACAGAATACTGAGAATCATGGCATTGATCCCCACGGACTTACCAGAGCCGGTGGTGCCTGCGACCAGCAGATGCGGCATCTTTGCCAGATCCACGACTACCGGGTTGCCACCAATATCATGCCCGAGAGCCAAGGAGATGGGTGACTTGGCCTCATCAAACTCAGGGGCAGACAAGACCTGTCCGAGCTGAATCAGTTCTTTGCGCTCATTGGGAATCTCAATGCCAATGACAGTTTTACCGGGGATTACTTCGACGATGCGCACAGAACTTACCGCCAGAGAACGTGCCAGATCCTTCACCAGGTTGCTAATGCGACTGACCTTGACGCCAGGAGCTGGCTGCACTTCGAAACGGGTAATTACCGGACCCGGATTGATCGCCTCCACTGTTATATCGATGCCAAAATCCTTAAGCTTGATTTCAAGCAATTTGGACATAGCCTCGAGGGCGTCCGATGAATAACCGGCATTCAGGCTCTCTACCCATTCATCCAACAGGGAGATTGGCGGCAGTTCGCCGACATCGGCAGTATTGAATAGTTTGCCCTGCTTTTCCTGCTGAACCCGTGAACTCGGCTCGACAGCTTTCTTTTTTACCGGCGCAATCTTGATCGGTTTGCGGTTTTTCTCTTTCTCCTTGAAGGTATCCAATGCCTGCTTGCGTTGGGTGATGGCCTTTCTGGTCTGCTGTTGCTCCTGCCGCTCATCCTGCCACTTCCGGTAGCTCAGAGAGATGCGCTGCCACAGTCCCAGACAGACCTTACCTGTGCCATCCACAAGATCTATCCAGGAGAGTCCGGTCGCCAGTGTGATACCCACACAAAGCAGGGTCAAAAAGACCAGTGAAGCACCTATCAGGTCCAGCACTGGCAGGGCCATCAGCGCTATGGCACGCCCGAGGATGCCACCGGCAGATTCTGGCAATTCACTGAGAAAGTGCATACTTGCCAGCGCTGTAGCTCCCAGCAAGGTCAGGACAAAGCCCGTACCACGCAAGGCAAACATGGACCAGTGGAAGTCAGCTGTCTTTTTTCGTTCCCTGAACAACACGAAGGCACGGTAAATCAGCATGACAGGCAAGAGATAAGCCAGGTAGCCCAGCAAAATCAGCAGCACATCTGCAACCCAGGCCCCGCTGGCACCGACGGCATTGGCAATATTGTCCGAACTGGCGGTTCGCGACCAGCCCGGATCCAGCGGTGAATAGGTCAGCAACGCCAGCAGCAGGTAGAGTGCAAGAGCCAGCATGACCAGCAGTATGCCTTCCTTGAGGAGCATATGCGGTGCATGCTTATCCACATTAGTGCCAGCCGTATTATTGAGTCGCGATTTTACACTTGCCAAAATTTGCCTACTTTTATCGAAAATGGCATATCTAGGGGTGTAATGATAATAAATTATCCATATAAGGGATACAGCCTGAGAATTTAATTACGAAAAAGCGCTCAATCCGCTGCTCATATCTGCTACTATTCATCCTTCATTTTTCAGCAGCTGTGAGAACTATTTCCTATGAGTGAGGTACAGCACCACCGCCTAATCATCCTTGGTTCCGGACCGGCCGGGTATACCGCAGCCGTCTATGCCGCCCGCGCCAACCTCAAGCCGGTTGTCATTACCGGCATGCAGCAAGGGGGGCAGCTGACCACCACCACTGACGTTGATAACTGGCCAGGAGACGTCGAAGGACTGCAAGGTCCAGACTTAATGGAAAGGATGAAGAATCACGCAGAACGCTTTGAAACTAATATAATTTTTGACCATATTGAAAAAGCTGAACTGCAACAAAGCCCCTTTCGCCTGGTCGGCAGCATTGGCGAATACACCTGTGATGCGCTGATCATCGCCACCGGTGCCTCTGCGCAGTATCTGGGGCTGCCATCAGAAGAACGCTACATGGGTAGCGGGGTCAGTGCCTGCGCTACCTGCGACGGTTTTTTCTACAAACAACAAAAAGTGGCAGTCATCGGAGGCGGCAACACGGCGGTGGAAGAAGCCCTGTATCTGTCCAATATCGCCAGCGAAGTGATTCTGGTTCACCGGCGTGACAGCCTGCGGGCGGAAAAAATCCTGCAAGACAAGCTCTTCGAAAAGGCCGATAAGGGCAATATCCAGATAATCTGGCGACATACCCTTGAGGAAATACTTGGGGAGGACGGTGTTGTGAGCGGAATGCGTATCCGCAGCACCGAATCAGACAAGGTCCAGGAGATAGACCTGAATGCAGTCTTTATTGCCATTGGCCACAAGCCCAATTCGGAGCTTTTTGTCGATCAACTGGAGATGCATAACGGGTATGTCAAAATTGCCTCCGGCACCGATGGTAATGCTACCCAAACCAGTATTCCTGGTGTCTTTGCCGCCGGTGACATTGCTGATCACATTTACCGCCAGGCCGTCACCTCGGCCGGCTTTGGCTGCATGGCTGCACTGGATGCTGAACGATATCTGGATAATCTTCAGCAATAAGCAACTACTCAGACATTAAGCATCATGGAAGTTCTGCATCAACTGGATCAGGAAAAGCTGGATTTTCCGCCCTTTGAGCAAGCATTAAACCAGCCAAACGGACTGCTGGCGATAGGAGGTGACCTCAGTACTGAACGTCTCCTGATCGCTTACCGTCAGGGTATTTTCCCCTGGTATGAAGCCGCACAGCCTATCCTCTGGTGGCACCCTGACCCACGCATGGTCCTTTACCCTGAGGAACTTCATGTATCACGCAGCCTGGCAAAATTCATAAAAAGCCATCCTTACCGGATTACCTGTGATCAGGACTTTGTAGGACTTATCAAGGCCTGTGCAGAGCAGCGCGGTAAAGGACGTCAGGGGACCTGGATCACACCGGAAATGCAGCAGGCCTATATTCGCTTGCATACTGAGGGTTGGGCGCATTCCGTAGAAGTCTGGGAACAGGACAAGCTGGTGGGCGGCCTCTATGGCTTGGCCATTGGTGCCGTTTTCTTTGGGGAATCCATGTTCAGCCAGGTGAATAACACTTCCAAATTGGCCTTTGTGACCCTGGTCCGGAAGCTGCAGGCTCAAGACTATAAACTTATAGACTGCCAGGTGGCCAGCAAACACCTCAGCAGTCTGGGTGCGCGTGATATTCCACGCAGGCTCTTCATGCGCCAGTTGTTAGAAGCGATTGAACTGCCTCGGAAATGGCACTGGCAAGAGTACGTTTAGGCCATCGCCTGTTAGATGATGAACTGAGACACTGCCCGTGAGCATGACATCCTTAAAAGACCTGAAACTCTTTACCACTGCAGAACATGACTGCAGCTACCTGCCCGGGCAACGTGCCAGAACGCTCTTTATTGACCCGGAATTTGCTATTGATATCGAATTTCACACCCGTCTAAACGAAATCGGCTTTCGCCGTAGCGGCGCCCATATATATCGACCACACTGCCAGAACTGCTCTGCCTGCACCCCCTGCCGCATACTGGTAAATGATTTCAAGCCCGGCAGGCGCTTCCGGCGAGTCATGAAAAAAAATGAAGATCTGCAGGTAAGTGCACTTCCCAGTATTGCTGGCCTTGAATATTACCGCCTCTACGAAAAATACATTAATACCCGCCACCAGGATGGCGACATGTATCCCGCCTCCAGCGAGCAGTACCGGTCATTTTTGCTGAACTGCCGCAAGGATACCCTGTTTCTGGAGGTACGGCAGCAGGAAAAACTGCTAGCCGTGATGATTTGTGATCGCCTGCTCAATGGCCTGTCGGCTGTTTTCACTTTCTTTGAACCTGATATGCCCAAACGCTCACTGGGAACCTTCGCCATTCTCTGGCAGATCAAGGTTGCACAACGCCTGAAGCTCAACTACCTGTATCTGGGGTACTGGATCAAAGACTGCCAGAAAATGAACTACAAGACCCAATTCGCCCCGCTTGAATTACTGTGCTCAGATGGCTGGCAGCGTCAGAGCAGCTAAGAAACTTTGCCAAGTCTTACTATTTCAGGCAAAATGCGGCGCTTTCATGCATGTGATGCATTAAACACAGAGGGATAGATGTCCAAAGAAGATCAGATAGAAATGGAAGGCGAGGTTATCGATACCCTGCCAAATACCATGTTTCGTGTAAAATTGGAAAACGGTCATGTCGTGACTGCCCATATTTCCGGCAAAATGCGTAAGAACTATATCCGCATTCTAACCGGTGACAAAGTCACCGTTGAAATGACTCCCTACGATTTAAGCAAGGGCCGCATAACCTACCGGGCTCGCTAAAAGTCGCCATTACTAGGCTTGCATATCCTCCTGCGCTTTACTGTTTTTTCCCTGCGCTTTAGCGGATTTTCCATCGGGCTCAATATCCAGCGCAATCAGTCCATCCTTAACGAATACGTGCACATCACCACCGTGCATCAGTTTGCCGAAAAGAATATCTTCAGCCAGCGGCTTTTTAATCTCTGACTGAATCAGGCGCAAGATGGGACGGGCTCCCATTTTCTGGTCATAGCCATGCTCGACAAACCAGTCAATCGCCTCATTATCCACGTGTAAACTGACCTGCTTCTCATCCAGTTGCACCTGCAACTCCATGAGAAATTTGTCCACCACGGTTCGGATGACAATATTGTCCAGCGGCGCGAAGGGAATAATCGCATCCAGCCGGTTTCTGAATTCCGGGGTGAACATTTTCTTGATGATTTCCATGCCATCCGTCGTGTGATCCTGCTGTGAAAAACCAATGGAGTTACGGCTCATTTCCTGAGCACCGGCATTGGTAGTCATGATCAGCACCACATTTCTGAAATCGGTCTGGCGACCGTTATTATCAGTCAGCACACCATGATCCATGACCTGCAGCAGCAGATTGAACACATCCGGATGCGCTTTTTCTATTTCATCCAGTAACAGCAAACAATGCGGGTGCTTGCTGACTTCTTCAGTCAGCAGGCCACCCTGGTCAAATCCTACATAACCCGGAGGCGCACCGATCAAACGAGAAACTGTATGTCGCTCCATGTATTCAGACATATCATAGCGCACCAGTTCAACACCCATGATCTTGGCCAACTGTTTACTGACCTCCGTTTTCCCGACGCCGGTCGGACCGGAAAGCAGATAGGAACCAATGGGCTTGTCCCCTTCACGCAAACCAGCCCGTGATAGTTTGATTGAGGAAGCAAGCGCCTCAATTGCCGGATCCTGACCAAAAACTACTAGCTTAAGATTCTTTTCAAGATCCTTGAGTAGTGTTTTGTCAGATGCTGAAACATTTTTCTCAGGAATGCGGGCAATCTGCGAAACCACACGCTCTATATCACTGACTGAAATCAGCTTTTTGCGTTTACTGCTGGGCTGCAGATTTTGATAGGCGCCCGCCTCGTCAATAACATCAATGGCCTTGTCAGGCATGAAGCGATCGTTGATATAACGGTCCGCCAGTTCAGCAGCCGCTTTCAGGGCCTTATTGCTGTAACGCAGATGATGATGTTCCTCATAACGCGATTTGAGGCCCTTTAGTATCTGGTAGGTGGTTTCAACATCCGGCTCACTGATGTCGATTTTCTGGAAACGTCGCGACAGGGCCCGGTCTTTTTCAAAAATTCCGCGGTACTCCTGGTAGGTAGTCGAGCCAATGCAGCGCAAGCGCCCCGAAGTCAACAAGGGCTTCAAGAGATTGGATGCATCCATGACGCCGCCTGATGCTGCTCCAGCACCTATAATGGTATGGATTTCATCAATGAACAGAATGGCATGTTCATCCTTGCCAAGTTCCGCCAGCAGGGCTTTAAATCGTTTTTCAAAATCACCTCGGTATTTCGTCCCGGCCAGCAAGGCTCCCATATCGAGCGAATAGACGGTACTTTCTTTGAGGACTTCTGGCACCTCCTCGTCGACAATCTGCTTTGCCAAACCCTCTGCAATGGCGGTTTTACCGACGCCGGATTCCCCCACGAATAGCGGGTTGTTTTTTCGCCGTCTGGAGAGCACTTGCACAACCCGTTCAATTTCACTGGTCCGGCCAATCAGTGGGTCAATCTGCCCTTTGCGGGCTAGCTCATTCAGGTTTTGTGCAAAACTTTCCAGCGGACCAGCACTGTCTTCAGCTGCTTGCGAATCGGCCTGAATTTCAGCCTGATCGTCATGACTCAAGCCCGGCTTTTCGACGGAACCGTGCGTTATATAGTTAACAACCTGTCCCCGGGTAATACCCTGCTTGTTCATGAAATAGACGGCATGGCTTTCTTTTTCACTAAAAATAGCCACCAGTACATTCGCACCAGTGACTTCCTGCCGGCCGGAAGACTGCACATGAAAGACCGCTCTTTGCATGGCACGCTGAAAGCTCAGGGTCTGCTGAATATCCTTATTATCGCTGCCTGCCTCTGTCAGGGTTGGCACATACAAATCAAGATGCTGTTGCAAATCCTCTCGTAGTTCGTCCAGATCAGCATCACAGGCCAGCAGTATTTCGCGAGCACTCACATCGTCCAACAAAGCCAATAACAAATGTTCCAGCGTCAGAAACTCATAGCGTTTCTGTCTGGCTTCTTTGAATGCTCTGTTCAGTGTGTATTCAAGCTCTTTACTAAACATAGGGATTTCCCGGACTAGGCTCCAGATTAAAAAATTTTGTTAATGGTCGTCATCCATTTCAATATCGCACAATAGCGGGTGTTCAGATTCACGAGCATATTCATTAACCAGCACAGCTTTGGTCTCAGCTATCTCCTTTGGAAAAACACCACACACACCCTTGCCTTCCGTGTGCACTTTCAACATGACCGCTGTTGCTGTTTCAACATTCATGGAAAAAAACTGGCAAAGTACCTGAACCACAAATTCCATTGGAGTGTAATCATCATTTAGCAAAATGACCCGGTAAAGTGGTGGCGGTTTTACTTTTAAGGTTTCAGGCGCCAGCGCTTCACTGATATTTCCCTCGCGTTCAAGCCCATCATCAGCTGCCATTTGCCAGGGTGCTTTGTTATCTGCATTCACTCTCATTGTGCGTCAGTATGTCGTGCTCATTTATGTGTTTTTCCAGCAATCGGCAGATAAAAAGCTACCTGAATTACTTTCGAAAACAGCGTTTAAACTCTAGCTGAAACTATACCATGGCTGTTAATAAAACAATCTGCCTGCAGCCAAAAAAAAGGCATTATTGCTGAGATGGCGATGCTTATTTGATATTTCAAGATTCTTGCACAATTAAAATTGACTTAATTTTTCAAAGGCGTTATATCACAACAAGCTTGATTCCAAATAATAATAAAGACGACATAATGAGAAGCAAGGCAGGTCATATATGAGTACTGGTCAAGTTAAATGGTTTAATAATGCAAAGGGGTTTGGCTTTATTTTGCCAGACGATGGTGGCGGAGATTTATTCGTCCACTATTCTTCCATCGGCATGGAAGGTTATAAAACCCTGAAAGCCGGACAGGCTGTCTCTTTCGATATCGTGGAAGGACCAAAGGGTTTGCATGCAGCGAATATTATGCCACTGGATGGCCAAACTGATAGTAGTGAATCAACAGCGAGCAGTGATACTGCAGCCGAAACTGATGCCCCTGCTGAGTCCGACGAAGCCGCCAACGAGTCCGATAAGGATCCTGCTGAGCAATAAATCAGCCGTCCTCTTTTTTGCCCATTTCCACCCCTCTGATTTTCTTCATTAGGGATACACGTGAAGCTATGGCCTGGCTGCCACTCAAGCTTGAGTAAACTGCTATCATTAGCCCATGAGTCAGCTCCTCCTGTTCAACAAACCATTTAATGTTCTCTGCCAGTTCACCGATGAAAATCAAGCTGACATCAAACGGCAGACACTTGCTGACTTCATCCCCATCCCCGAGGTTTATCCTGCCGGTCGATTAGACAGAGACTCTGAAGGTCTGCTCCTGTTGACTGACGACGGTCGATTGCAGCACCAGATTTCTCATCCGGCTCAAAAAATGCAAAAACATTACTGGGTTCAGGTTGAAGGTGAAATGGATGAAAACGCACTACAACGTTTGCGTGATGGTGTCCACTTAAAGGATGGGATGACTGAAAAGGCCGACGTTGAGCTGATCCATGAACCCACTATCTGGCCAAGAAACCCTCCCATCCGGGAGCGTAAATACATCCCCACATCCTGGCTGAGCCTGTCCATCCGGGAAGGAAGGAACCGACAGGTCAGGCGCATGACCGCAGCTGTCGGTTTCCCAACTCTGCGACTGATACGTTTTCGGATTGGGGACTGGCAGCTGGATGACCTGCAGCCTGGCCAGTATCGTCTAATCAAGATTGCACCCGATGCCGCAAAATAAATCCTTATCCGGACTTTCTACTGCCAGAATTCGCTGGCAGGAAAATGGCTACCCCTACTCTCTGGATTATGAAGATGTTTATTATTCCGGAAACCTGGCACTTGAAGAGAGTACTTATGTATTTCTGAGGGTCAACCAGTTGAATCAGCGTTGGCAAAACCTCGACACCGAGCACTTCGTTATTGCTGAATTGGGTTTTGGTGGCGGCATTAATTTTTTGAATTGCTGCAAGCTTTGGTGTGAAACGGCTCCAGTCAATGCCCGTCTACATTACCTCGCCAGTGAACTACACCCCCTGCAAAATGATGATCTAGAACGTCTGCTTACGCTATTTCCTACTCTGGATAAATTCAGCCCGTCACTGCTCGGCGCCATGCCAGCACTGTGTGCCGGTATTCACCAGCGCGAGCTCAGTTTCGGCAAACACAGGATCACACTAACCCTGGCGTACGGTGATGCCCAAAAACAGCTGAACCGACTCATGCAGAAAAACGGTTTTCGTGTCGATTGCTGGTTTCTTGATGGCTTTTCTCCGGCAAAAAACCCACAGCTTTGGCAAAAAGAACTGTGCCAGACTTTGGCAGCATTAAGCAAACCTGCTTGCTCTTTAAGCACCTATAGCGCCGCTGCAAGCATTAAACATGCCTTGCATGAATCTGGCTTCACGGTTCAGCGTATTAAGGGATTTGGACCAAAACGACACATGCTCAAAGCGACTTTCCAGGGGAACCCTGCGGGCAGAGTTTTTAAGACGAATTGCTATACCCTGCCTGCCGCAATAAAGGCGGAAGAAAAAACTGCAGTGGTCATAGGCGCCGGGCTGGCCGGTTGTTCCACGGCTCGTGCTCTGGCCAACACCGGTTGGCAGCTGAGCGTGATCGACCGCCAGCAGACAATTGCCGGCGCTGCATCCGGCAACAAACGTGGTGTCGTTTCGTGCCGGGTTTCACTGACGCCCGCTGTCAGTGATAATTTTTATTTGCAGGCATTTCTGTACGCAATGAACCATTACCGGCAGTATTCTGAGAAGGCTTCACTGGACTGGTGCAGCAGCGGCCACCTGCATCTGGCTATGGACGAGAAGCAGCAAAAACGCCAACAAAAACTGCATGCAAGCCCCTGTCTGAAAGCACTGACACAGTTACTTGATGCAGATACTGCCAGCGAGCTCAGTGGCATCAAGCTGCAACAGGGTGGCCTGTATTTTCCGCAATCAGCTTCACTCAATCCACAAGCACTGTGTGAGGCTTACCTTGCTCATCCTGGCATTGAGGTTCTACTGCAACAGGAAGCTCTCAGCCTGAACTATCAGGATAAGGCCTGGCACATCACGGGAACTGCCGGGCCTATTGCCAGCGCTCCAGTTCTCATTATTGCCAACAGCCATGACGCCCTTGCCTTTACAGAAACCCGGCATTACCCACTGCTGAAAAATTTTGGCCAGCTTGATGAATACCTGAAACCTGCAGCCGCGGCGGCCCTCAAATGCATCATCAGTGGCAAGGGCTACCTGCTACCCCAGCATGAGCAGAACCTGCTGGTAGGCGGACTTAACATGGCAAGTGATTATGAACACATGAGTGTGGACAAAGGCATTAAGGAGAACCTGAAACTGCTGCAGGAGATCTGTCCAGCGCTGAGCGAAGAACTGCTGGCAGAGAAACCTCTGAGCAGCCGCAGCGGTTTACGGTGCAGCAGCCCCGACTATTTACCGCTGCTGGGTCCGGTTGAGCACTATAGGCATTGTCTGGAGCGCTTCAGTGACTTGAGCCGTAATGCCCGTAGCAAAAACATTCAGGAAGCCGTTGTGGAACCCGGACTGTTCATCAACGTGGCACATGGTTCACATGCATTGAGCAGCACACCACTGAGCGCCGCTTATCTTGCGGCAATCATTAATGGAAGTCCGCTGCCACTGACTGGGAATATGGTGGCTGCACTGCACCCAATCCGCTTTTTAATTCGTGATCTAAAACGCCAGAAGGACCTAGCGACTCAGGTAAGCCTGCAAGGCTGATAGCAAATACCCGGTATCCTGAGTACCTGCCAGCTCTCGAATTGAATGCATGCCAAAGGTTGGCACACCGACGTCCAGGGTTTTGATACCAAGTTCGGCAGCAACAATCGGCCCGATTGTTGAACCACAGGCCATGTCTGTTCTGACCACAAAACTCTGCAGGGGAACTTCAGCTTTCTGACAATACGCTTTAAAGCGCGCACTGCTCTCACTGGTCGTGGCATAGCGCTGGTTGGCATTCACTTTTAAAACTGGTCCCTGATTCAGTATGGGGCCGTGCTGCTGGTCATGGCGATCCATGAAATTGGGATGAATACCGTGAGCATTATCAACAGACAGAAGCATGGAATGCTCCAGCATACGTCGCTTCGCTTCCTGTTTTTTATCTGCCGAGAAACTCTCGGCGATGCGTTCAAGCACTGCTTCCAGAAATGAGCCAGCAGCCCCGGCAAGCGAGACACTGCCGACCTCTTCATGATCAGTACAAACCAGTAAACTTGGCGCCTTATCATCAGCTCCCAGCAGGGCTTCAAGCCCAACATAACAGCTAAGCAGATTGTCCAGACGGGCCGAAGCGATAAACTCATCCTTCAGTCCAATGAGTGCAGGAGGCTGCGTGTCATAAAAACTCAGCTCAAAACCCAATACCTGCACGGCATCGGACAACCCAAGCTCATCGTGCAGATAAGACAGCAGCAAATCGGAAAAGTTGAAGTGCTTTTGTTTATTCTGGAGTTGCATTACTACCGGCGGCAGATGTTTCTGCTCATTGATGAAGCGACTCTTGTTAGCTTCACGGTCCAGGTGAATGGCCAGACTGGGAATCGTTGCTATGGCTTTCTGAAAATCAATCAGAATAGCCTTTAATTGGCCCGAACTGTCTTCATAATTTACCCTCCCTGCGAGAGAAAGATCACGGTCAAACCAGGGATTCATCAGGACGCCACCGTACACCTCCACACCCAGTTGGGCATAGCCTGCGCTGACATAACCTGCTTCCGGTTTTACTTTTAGACAGGGACTGTCGGTGTGTGTGCCGATCATGTGAAAACCCTGTTCCACCGGATCTCCGAAACCTATCCGAAAGGCAATTATCGAGGAGGCATTGCGCGTGACGTAATAGGCCTTACCGGCTTCAAGTTGCCAGGCATCACCTTCATGTAGCGCTTGAAAGCCTGCCGACTGCAGGCCTTCACTGATGTTTTTAACCGCATGAAAAGGTGTGGGTGATTGCCTGAGGAAATCACACAAGCCCACATTAAGGCCAGCATTACTGTTCATCTTGATAAGTACCGCTTATTCGATACCCAGCAGTTCTACGTCAAAAATCAGGGTTGAATAAGGCGGGATGGGACCAGCACCATTGGCACCATAGGCCAATTCTGAGGGAATGAAAAATCGGTACTTGTCTCCAACCTGCATTAACTGCACACCTTCCGTCCAGCCGGCAATAACACCATCCAGTGGAAAGCTGATCGGTTCACCGCGGTCCACCGAACTGTCAAAAACACTGCCATCAATCATCGTACCGTGATAATGAACACGAACCTCATCAGTTGCCGAAGGCATCGGCGCATTGGGATCCGTGCTTTCTTCCAGTACCAGATACTGCAGACCCGAAGGCGTGGTTACCACGCCCGGCTCCAGGGCATTGTCAGCCAGGAAATCTGCATTACTTTGCTGCATGGCGACCAATTCTGCACTGGCTGCATCCTGCATACGCTGGCTGTAAGCCTCGAGCGCAGCAACTATTTCTTCATCGCTGAGCTGAATGGAATCATCAATTGCATCACGAATACCTTGTATCAGGGCAGCAGAGTCTATTTCAGGGCCCAGGATACCCTGGCTGGCTAGGTTAAGTCCGATATTGACGCCGATACTGTATCCGGCTCTGACATCCGTTGACTCCAGATCCAGTTCCTGTGCTAAAAGTGATGAATTACCCAGAAAGGTCGAAACTAACGCAAAAAGCAGCGTGGTAATTCTCACTTTTACTAATCTATTCATTGTATTATCCCCTGCCTGATAGTCGGCAATTGCCTTCTGTGAGTGAAAGCGCCAATATTACAGAGACTGGAAATTAATTACTACCGCCATAATTGGACACCATGCGATTGCTCACATTCATCAAATACACCGGCTTACTGATACTTTTGAGTGCTTGCAGCTTCCACCCTTACTCCATCTCAGTGAATAACAATGTCCTGTTTCGGCCACAAAACGGGACACCCCTGGAGACCTTCAGCGACCCTGCCTTGCAGGCCTGCGTCAACAACTATCTGAATGACAATCCAGAAGAAAGTCTGGAATCATTGAGCCTCCTATCCTGCACCGATGCCGGTATCGCTTCTCTCGTCGGGCTGAACCAGCTTCCCAGCCTTTCGGTCATAGATCTGAGCAATAACGATATCGGCGACCTGAGCCCCATGATCAGTTTAGACAATCTGCGCGTGCTGCGTATCTCAAACAACCGCATTCGGGATATCAGCACGCTTAATGAATTGAGTCTTTTGAATTTTATTGACTTGAGTGGCAACGATAATATCAGCTGTCGCCAGCTCGACAGATTGCAGGGAAGAATTGGAAGTTCGCTGATACGCCCTCTAAGCTGTATCTAATTGCGGGATCCCGCTGTGAAAACGGAATTGCGTATCCTCTTCCTGAATTAAGGCTGACTCTTTTTCTGCAAATAATGCCACGCGATCTGCAATATCTTCATCTGCATAAATTTCAGCCAGCCGTAGATAATCTTCAAAGTGCCTTGATTCAGAACGAAGTAGTGACTTATAAAATTTCTGTAACTCTGCATCCAGATAGGGCGCCAGTGCAGCAAAACGTTCACAGGACCGCGCCTCAATAAAAGCCCCGATAATCAGCGTATCAATCAGTTTAAACGGTTCCTGCTGCCGGATGTGCGACCTCAATGAACTGGCATAACGGGATGGCTCTATGTGGCGGTATTCGATCCCCCGCTCCTGCATGATAGACACCACCTGCTCGAAATGCAGCAGCTCTTCTCGTGCCAGTTGTGACATCTTCTGCAACAGTTCACTACGGTCCACGTATCGGTACATCAGGTTCATCGCCGTGGAAGCAGCTTTCTTTTCACAATTGGCGTGATCGATTAGCAAGATTTCCTGTTCATCAACTGCCTTGTGTATCCAGCTTTTGGGGGTATCGCTTCCTAAAAAGGCCTTTATGCTATCTATCTGCACCCGCTTCAGCCTTCCTGCTCATCTTCATCAGCAGCCACCGGATCCAGTGCAGCTTTTTCATTATCCAGTAAATTATCCGGAATTTTTTTGCTCGCTCGGGCGCCCAGTTCCTGCAAGCGTTGCACACCCTTGACCAGATTGCCGTGCCCAGTTTGCAGACGGTTATAGGCCTGGTCATAAGACTTTTGTGCACGATTCAGATTAGTACCCAGCTCGTCCAGACTCTGAAGAAACAAAACAAATTTGTCATAGAGCTTGCCGGCACTCTGTGCAATCTCAAGCGCATTATTGTTCTGCTGCTCATAGCGCCAGATATTCTGAATGGTTCTTAGTGTTGCCAGTAAGGTGGATGGACAGACAATCACAATATTCTTTTCAAAGGCATCGGTAAACAGGCTGTCATCATGCTCCACCGCCAGAGTGAAAGCAGCTTCTACAGGCATAAACATCATGACAAAATCCAGGTTTCTGACTGCCTCCAAGTTCTGGTAGTTCTTATCCGACAGCCCCTTGATATGATTCCTGATCGAGCTCAAATGCTGCTTCAGGTAATTTTGTCGCTGCTTATCATCATCCTCATTACAGTATTTCTCATAGGCACTAAGAGACACTTTGGAATCAATGATCAGATCCTTGTTTTCCGGCAAATGAACGATAACGTCAGGCTGTCTGGACTGACCATCTTCCGTTTTTATACTTACCTGCACCTCATATTCACGGCCTTTTACCAGGCCGGATTTTTCCAGCACTCTCTCCAGAATCAATTCACCCCAGATTCCCTGAGTCTTGCTCTCCCCCTTCAGGGCATTAGTCAGATTCAGGGTTTCCTGAGAAATCTGTAAATTGGCATCTTGCAGGCTCTTGATCTGCTCCTGCAAGGCAAAACGTTGCTTGGATTCCTTGTCGTAGGTTTCTTCGACTCTTTTTTCGAATAGCTGAATTTTGTCACCCAGAGGCTTCAGGATGTTTTCAATATTCTGCTTGTTGCTTTCCGTGAAAGTCTTGCTTTTCTGCTCGAGAATCTCATTGGCCAGGTTCTTGAATTCAGCCGTCATATGTTTCCTGGCATCTTCAAGCGCCTGCAACTTTTCCTGATGCTGTTTTTTTTCTTCCTGCAGGCGGGTTTCTTGACGGCCAAGCTGTACTTTAAGCTCAGTGGCAGCATGACGCTCCTGATCCAGGGTGCCCTGCAGTCTTTGATTTCTACGATAGAGAAAAATTATTCCCAGTACGCAAAGGGCGAGTAACAGGAATAACAGGAGTATGGTGATTTGGCTTGCCGGCATTTACGCTCCTGTGAGGGCTCCGGTGGATTAGCCAAGAGGTACGCCGAGCCTTTGGGCGACTTCCTTATAGGTTTCTATGACATTTCCAAGGTTTTTGCGAAATCTGTCTTTATCCATCTTGTTACGGGTGACTTTATCCCAGATACGGCAGCCATCAGGACTGAATTCATCTCCCAGGGTAAGCTGCCCATCAGCCATGCCAAATTCCAGTTTGTAATCAACCAGCAGCATCCCCGCTGCATCGAACAGGCCTTTCAAGATTTCGTTAACCTTGAAGGTCAGGGCTTTCATTTCGGCTATCTGCGCTTCATTCGCCCAGCCAAAAGAAATGATGTGATAATCATTGACCATGGGGTCATGTAGCGCGTCATTTTTCAGAAAAAACTCGAAAGTCGGCGGGTCAACTGCAATACCTTCTTCAATGCCGAAACGTTTACAAATACTGCCAGCAGCAAAATTTCTAACAACACATTCCACCGGAATCATATCCAGTTTTTTAACCAGGGAGTCCGTTGCATTCAAGCGTTTAACAAAATGTGTTGGAATGCCGTCGGCTGACAGTTTTTCCATGATAAAGGCATTAAAACAGTTGTTCACCATTCCCTTATCGGCCAGTTGTTCAACTTTTTCACCATCAAAAGCAGAGGTGTCATCACGGAAATGGAGTACGTATAAATCTGGCTCTGAACTACGAAACACAGATTTGGCCTTGCCGGAATAAAGCTCTTCACCCAATTGCATTACATAACACTCCAGACCCGGATCAGACCGGACGACAGTTATCAGGAAATAAAATCATAAATCGCCTGCAACAGGGCCTCGTTCAATTCATCTTGCTGCTCTTGGCTTATCTCATTGTCTGTCGCACTACCGGTTTGACCATCGATACTGGATTCAGTGATCACATCAATACCGTTATCCGTCTGTTGCAAGCTGACACGGAAAGGCAGGCTGTCATCAGCCTCGGTAATATTCAGCAAGCGGGAAAACATTCCTCTTTCAACCGGTTCTTCGGAAGCAGAAAAGGCAACATCAAAAATGCCAGCATCCATGTCTTCAAAAACAATCTCAACATTTGCCCTTTCCAGTGCACGACCGACAGCCGCCCAGCTGCGCACAAAGTCTGCATCAAGGTGCAGGACATTGTTCTCTCCCACGCTGCGTATGCTGGCTCTTCCCTCGTCTGGAATGGCACCAGCCAGGAAAGAAACCGTTGAGGCCTGATAAAGTCGAATCTGATCAGCTAGATACGTTGAGATGTCAGCCAGCACCTGATAGGCGTATTCATTATCCTCAGGATCTTCCGGCCAAGTAAATTCTTCCGGCACATCAAAATCCTCGGGGGCGGACACATGAGCGATACTCAGCTCGGCACTGTCATCCTGGAAACCAGGAATGACGATGACACGAATTTTTTCCTTAAAACCCTCGTTTTCTTCACTGGTGAACCAGATGGTTTCCAACATGCCCTGATTTGGGTTTTCCTGAGCCAATTCTATCCCCTGCTCAATCCAGTATTGCCGGACTCTGGGCCATACCTGACTTGCTCTTGAATCAATCACCACCCAGCTCAGGCCTTCCAGTCGCTGAATCACAACGGCGCGATCCGGGTTCCCCTGCAGGGGCCGCGGACGGGGTACATCTACAAAAGACTGACCTTCCATATCCCCCATATCAGGAATAACCAGCAGGTCATCAATGATGAAGGCATCCAGATTATTAGGAATTTCAAGCCGCGGAATAGATACTGCTTCCAGATAATCGCCACCGCGATCACGGAACAGTCCATCATCACCAACCAGGTAACCCGTACCGGGGATGAGGCTGCAGGCACTCAGCACAAAGCCCAAAAAGCCTGTCAGGGTAAATTTTAAAAAATATCTGTTTTTAAGCATCTCAAATATCAACTGGCTCTCAGACCCTATACCAGACCCAGCCTTTCCAGGGTTGAATACAGGAAATCACGGTACAGCTCATCCAGTGGTGTCAGAGGCAAACGAATACCCGGCGATATTTTCCCCATCTGGTACAGAGCCCATTTCACCGGTATCGGGTTGGACTCCAGAAACAGGCATTTGTTCAATACACTCAGTTCAAGATTAATCTCAGCCGCTGCTTTTTGCTCACCCGCCATCGCCAACTTGCAAAGTTCATGAAATAATTTCGGCACAACATTCGCTGTAACTGATATCGTGCCATTGGCTCCCATCAGCATGAGATCCATGGCACTGGGGTCATCACCGCTGTAGACCTGAAAATTATCACTCTGGCAGCTCTGAATAACTTCCCGGCCCCTGACCAGATCTCCGGTAGCTTCCTTAATAGCAATGATGTTGTGATGCTTGGAGAGCACTTTTACAGTCTCAGGTTTCATGTCACAAGCAGTTCTAGCCGGTACGTTATAGAGAATCTGGGGAATATCTACGGCATCGGCAATGGCGCTGTGATGGGCAATCAGGCCTTTTTGCGTTGGTTTGTTGTAATATGGAGTCACCAGCAAACAGGCATCGGCGCCAGAATCCTTTGCAGCGGCAGTCATTTCGATGGCCTCACTGGTTGAATTGGCCCCTGTTCCGGCAATCACAGGAACACGACCCTTTACCGCCTTGACCACATAATCGACAAGCGCACAGTTTTCTTCAATCGACAGGGTTGGCGATTCACCCGTTGTGCCGACAGCAACAATCGCATCGGTGCCTTCCTGAATATGCCATTCAAGCAAATTGCTCAAGGTTGGCAAATCCAGCTCACCATCTTCTGTCATGGGTGTCACCAGCGCGACGATACTGCCTTTAATCATGCATCCCCCCGGGGAATGTCAAAGTTTTATCCAAAGGATGATTTTAGCTTAAGTGCGAAGAAGTTTATAGAAACAAAAGCTATCTGGCCTAGTGATCTGCCTGCTGCTGTATCTTGGACCGAACAGGCCAGGCGCGAACAATCGCTTTGAGGAAAGTGGCCAGCGGAATGGCAAAAAACACACCCCAGAAGCCCCAGATACCGCCAAAAATCAAAATGGCCGTGATAATCGCCAGCGGATGCAGATTTACCGTTTCGGAAAAAATCAGGGGAACCAGCAGGTTACCGTCAATCATCTGCAAAACGATATAGGCCAGCATGATCTGTGTCAGATCACCGCTGAAACTCCACTGAAACAGCCCGACCAGAAAGACCGGTATAGCGACTACGGTGGCCCCTACATATGGAATAATCACTGACAGTCCCGTGACCAGCGCCAGCAAGACCGGATAATTTAATCCCAAAATATAAAACAGCAGAAACGAACTGAAACTGACAATCAGAATTTCCAATGCCTTGCCCCTGATATAGTTAGCCAACTGGTCATTCATTTCATGCCAGATCTGCGCCATGATAGGACGTTTTTCCGGCAGCCAGCTTTCCAGCCAGGTCAGTAATTTATCCGAGTCACGTAACATGAAGAAAACCAGAATCGGTACCAACACGGCATAAACAGCCCAGGTCACTAGTCGGGTAATGCTGGTGACGGAATAAGACAGGACATTTTGACCCAGTTCAGCCAGCGAATTTTGCAGATTGTTCAGCCAGTCCTGAATCTGTGCTTCACTGAAGAGTTCGGGGTAGTTTTGCGGCAGGAGCAACAAAAATGAGTTTAACTGACTCATCATGTTCGGCAACTCATCAAGAAAAATAATTAATCGACCCCAGGTAAAGGGCAGTAGAACCAGCATAATCAGCAGCATGATACCCAGAAAAATAATGTAACTGAGATAGACCGCTATGCTGTGAGGCATTTTCATGCGAGACAATGAATTGACAAGCCCCTGTAAAATAAAGGTGATGACAAGACTCCATAAGAGCGGCGCCAGCACGCCACCCAAGGTCATCATGATGACCGTGCCGATGATAAGCATCAGCGTAAAGATCAGCGCTTCCTCTTCTGAGAAATAACGATCGTAGAGGTCTGAGAAAACTCTCAACATGAAAAAACCTTAGTCAAAATTTCTGCAAGTGGCCCAGCCTGGCTCAGCTTTTCTGAAGCACATAATAAAATACACCTTCATCCTGATGCATGCTCAGCAATAGATTGCCACTTTGTTCAGCGAATACCTGAAAATCCCTCTGTGAACCCGGGTCTGTCGCCTGTACTTTAACCGTCTGTCCAGGACTCAATTTATTGAGTGCCTGTTTAGTCTTTAGTAAGGGTAAGGGACAATTCAAGCCGCTTAGATCCAGCTCAATATCTGCTGCTTCGCTCATCGCGGCATTCTAGCAGGAGCCTGTTAAAAAACCGAGTTATTGCATGGAATTAGTAGTATTATTTATTGTCTAACTGATGATAGTGTATTAGTTAAATTATGGTCGGACTGTTAAAACAACTGGGAAAAACCTGCCTATTAAGCGCAGGTATTTCACTTGCCACCAACGCCGGATTCGCTCAAAGCAATAATCTGCCGGTGCTAGGCGACACTGTGTCCGGTGTCATCACCACCCAACAGGAATATGAGATGGGCCGGGAAATGCTCCGCTCGTTCCGGGCGCAGACACCTCTCCTGGTCGACCCGCTTATCGAGGAATATATAGCCAGCCTGACCTATCATCTGGCAGCCAACAGCGAGTTAACCGACCACCGCCTTGAATTTCTGCTGATTGATAGCGAGCAGCTGAATGCATTCGCTGCTCCTGGCGGTATCGTTGGCGTGAATGCGGGCCTGTTTCTGTATGCTGAAACAGAAGGCCAATTTGCTTCTGTGCTCTCCCATGAGCTTGCACACATTTCACAGCGACATTATGCCCGCCGTATCCTGGATGCCCAATCCAACTCCGTTACCAATATAGCCGCCACACTGGCATCACTGTTGATACTGGCAACTGCCGGCGGTGAAGCGGGCCAGGCTGCTTTGGGGATCACCCAATCCGTCATGTTGGACAATCAGCTGCAATTCAGTCGAAGCAATGAACAGGAAGCCGACCGCGTCGGTATTCGAACCCTATTGAACGCTGGCTTCGACCCATCCTCCATGGCAGAAATGTTTGAGAACATGATGCAGATGAGAAATGGCTCGCAGCGAATTCCTGAGTTTTTATCAACCCACCCTCTGGATGAAAATCGTGTTGCTGATACCCGCAACCGAACTCTTTCAATGCCCAGCGTGGATCACATCGCCGATATTGAATATTCCCTCATGCGTCAACGTGCGCTCTTGCACTTTTCCAATGACTATGACGGCCATATTGACAGCCTGCAACGTGAGCTGCCCCAATTAAACGGCGCCGAAGAAGATGCCGCCCGCTATGGCATTGCCTTAGCTCAACTAAACAGAGGCGAATTTGTTGCTGCGACGGAAACACTTGCGCCCCTGCTGGCTGAAGAGCCCAACCGTATCAGCTATGTCATGCTGGAAGCTGAGATTGCCCAGAAAGCCGGTAACTTTGACCGGGCTAGACAGATTCTGCTTGAGCACCTGGATATTAATCCTGGCAATTACCCACTGACACTGGCCTATGCCCGGATACTTGAAGAAGAAGGCCGTTACCCCCAAGCAGTCAGTGTTTACGAGGGACTGGCGGACAATCGACCCACTGATATCAACATCTGGTACCAGCTGGCTGAATTGCGTGGTTTAACAGGCGATATCTCTGGCGTGCACCAGGCGCGTGCAGAGTATTTTTTCGGTATCGGAGAATTTGGCCGAGCGCTTGATCACCTCAACCTAGCATTGAATGAACGTAATGACCCTTTGACAACGGCCCGTATCAGACAGCGCCAAGATGACATCCGCACCATCACAGACCGTTACTACCGTTAATCAATTCCTGCGTTAAATCACTGCTTCCTGAAATCAAGCATACGCTGCAAGGGAATCATGGCCAGTTTACCCAACTTGGGATCAACCTGAATTTCATTAGTACCATGTAGCAGTGAATCGTGTAGATTCTGCAGGGTATTCATTCCCATCCAGGGGCAATTAGCACAACTTCGACAGCTGGCTCCTTCACCGGAAGTCGGCGCCATAATAAATTCCTTGTCAGGTGCCGCCATCTGTAACTTGTAGAAAATTCCCTGATCAGTTGCGACGATAAACTGTTTTTCCGGGCGAGCAACGGCCGCATTGATAATCTGCGTGGTAGATCCAACAAAGTCAGCTTCCTGCAGTACCTGCAGTGGAGATTCGGGGTGTGCCAATATTGCAGCCTGAGGATAAACATGACGCATATCCTGTAGAGCTTTCAGTTTAAACTCTTCGTGTACAATACAGGCACCATCCCACAGGACAATATCTTCTTCAGCCTGAAGTTTGCGTTGGATATAACGTCCGAGATGCTGATCCGGTGCCCAGATTACCTGCTTGCCACTATCCAGTATGTACTCAACCACGTCCACGGCAATTGCTGATGTAACCACCCAGTCAGCTCGGGCTTTCACCGCTGCTGAAGTGTTGGCGTACACCACCACTTGATGTTCCGGGTATTGCTCACAAAAAGCCGAAAAACTTTCGATGGGACAGCCAATATCCAGTGAGCAGGTCGCCTCCAGTGTCGGCATCAAAACTGTTTTATCGGGACTGAGAATTTTAGCTGTTTCCCCCATAAACTTAACGCCACAAACCATCAGGGTGCTTGCCTGAGACTGTGCACCAAAGCGCGCCATTTCCAGGGAATCTGCAACACAACCGCCGCTTTCCTCCGCCAGGGCCTGCAGCGCGGGATCGGTATAGTAATGCGCTACCAGCGCTGCGTTTTTCTGCTGCAGCAAGGTCAGTATTTTCTGGCGGTATTGATTGTTTTCAGCAGCAGCCAGCTCCAGACGTTCCGGTACTTTATTCAGGTAGGCTTTAACAAAGGCCCTGTCTGCCACCAGACCGCCTTCAAGTTCCTGTTTTACGGCTTTATTCATCGTACAATTACCTTACTCACCTAGTGTTATTTTAACACAGCTCACGCCTGTCAAAGCCGGTCTATTAAAGGGAAATAAGCGGTTTGCCTAAAAAAAAGGGGCTTGTTAAAAGCCCCTGAAAATGGTGGGTCGTGTGCGATTCGAACGCACGACCAATTGGTTAAAAGCCAACTGCTCTACCGACTGAGCTAACGACCCATTTTGAAAGCCGGTCATACTACTGTTTTGGCAGAAAATTACAAGTATTTTAATAGCGCGTCGGGTCTGCCACTCCTGCCTCTGTAAAGCCTTTTTTACGTAAACGACAGCTGTCACAGCGCCCGCAAGCCCTACCCTGCGAGTCGGCCTGATAGCAGGACACAGTTTTACTGTAATCAACCCCTAATTCAATGCCCTTACGGATGATCTCAGCTTTGCTCAGCTTGATCAGAGGTGTTTCTATGCGAATCCGACGCCCTTCCACTCCTGCCTTGGTGGCGAGGTTTGCCATGGCGCTAAATGCTTCAATAAAAGCAGGTCGGCAATCAGGGTAGCCCGAATAATCCAAGGCATTAACACCAATAAAAATAGCCTTAGCACCGAGCACCTCGGCCCAACCAAGCGCATAAGACAGAAATATGGTATTACGCGCAGGCACGTAGGTTATCGGAATACCCTCACTGTATTCTTCGGGCACCGCAATGGACAGATCAGTAAGCGCCGATCCACCAATGCCGGTCATGTCTATCGGGATGGTCTTGTGCTCCTTGACCTGCATATAGATCGACAGTGCTTCCGCCGCTTTCAACTCACTGCGATGTCGCTGTCCATAATCAAAACTTAGCGTGTAAGTGTCATAGCCTTCCTGCCTTGCAATGGCCAGGCAGGTTGCCGAGTCGAGCCCACCGGATATTAGTACCACCGCTGTTTTGTCATTTTTCTGGTCAAGCATAAGCTGTCATCAATGTCCCGGCTGGTCTTCCCATAACAATTTGTGCAGCTGCAGCTGAAATCTCACATCAAGCCTGTCTTCTAGAATCCACTCTGCCAACTCTTTTGCGGAAAGCTCTTCCTTGCTGGGAGAAAATAAGACATCTGATACTTTATTTTTCAGATCAAATTGTTCTAACTGCTGTTTCGACCACAAATAATCTTCTCTGCTACAAATTACAAATTTCAGCTGATCTTTTTTCTCAAGTTTTGAGAGATTTTCCAGTATATTCTTATTTTGCTCTCCCGAGCCGGGCGTTTTTAAATCCATAACGATGATGACACGTTTATCAATCTCAGAAATATCCATGGCTCCACTGGTTTCCAGTGAGACCGTGAAACCTGCATCACAAAGCATGCTTAACAGCCGAGCACAGTCAGGCTGTGCCAAAGGTTCGCCACCGGTAACCGTTACATACTTGCAGTGATAGGAAGCGACCTGCTGCAGAACTTCCTTCAGTTGATACACAATCCCGCCACTGAATGCGTAGGACGTATCACAATACTGACAACGCAATGGACAACCCGTCAGGCGCACAAAAACCGTCGGCAACCCCATCAGGCTGCTTTCACCCTGCAGGGAATGAAAAATTTCCGTAATACGTAATGCGTTGCTCACTGAAGGCAGCCGTGTAGGAACTGGTTAAATAAGAATGGTCAGCTTAACGGTTATAACCGTCACGCAAATAGACTTCAGCAAGCCGCAGCGAACCACTGCCACTATTGGCATAATCAGATAACAACTGCTGCCATACCTGACGGGCACGACGCTCATTATCCATGAGGCTATAGACAACACCCAGCTTCAGCATGGAATCCGGTGCTTTTTCATGGGTGGGGAAATTGTCGATCACTTCATTGAACACATTGATTGCCTGTGAAAAGCGTTCTATCAGAATCAAGGCCTCTCCTTGCCAGTAATATGCATTAGGTGCCAGGCGGCCCTGTGGATAGCTTTCTATCATTTGCTGGAATACAGAGATTGAACCCTCATATTTGGCATCGTTGAGTAACAAATTACGGGCCTCCTGGTAGAGTTCTTCTTCCGTAAGCGCTTGTGCCCCAGCCTGATTGAGGGCCAGTGTTGAGCCCTGATTTCCACCCTGTATTGGTAAAGGGCTCGTGCCGGCTGTTTGATTCTGACCGGCACCATTAGTGAACGGTTGACGATTCGTCGGCTGATCGGAGGCTGGTCCGGGCAAAGTATTATTGCCAGTATTTGTGCCAGCTGTGGGCAAATTACCAGGCAAACCGCCATTGGTAACGCCCCCCCCCTGACTGATTCGCTGATTAAGCGCACTCAGGCGGTTATCGACATCCAGGTAGCGATTACGCTGCTCTGACTCCATGCGACGAATCTGATAACCCTGCTCTTCAACCATACCGCGCAGCATCTGTACTTCCTGCTGTAGGGCTTCAAGCATGTTATACAGGGTCACAACGATATCGTTATTATTGGACGAGCCCGTAGCTGAATTGGCAGTGCTGTTTTGAGAGTTTTGTGCGGCAGATTGATTGCCATCTGCGCTGGCAGCATCAACCACCTGCACCTGCGCGAAGGTAGCGCCACTGATCATGAGCGCAACGATGACAGTCAGAAGCTTTTTATTTACTTGAGAAGCATATTCAGGCATATGGACATCCCAAAAAAACAAGCCGGGCGTACCCGGCTTGTTCAACTTATCGAGAACTATTGGATCTCTACCCGACGGTTACGAGCATAAGCTGCTTCGGTTGTACCCGGATCAACAGGACGCTCTTCACCGTAACTGATTACCTCTAATTGGCCCGCAGAAACACCCTGGACCTGGAGGTATCTTTCAACAGCCTGGGCACGACGCTCACCCAGAGCCAGGTTGTATTCACGTGTGCCACGCTCATCAGCGTGACCTTCCAGGCGATAGCGCAGAGAAGGATTTTCCATCAGGCGATTGGCATGATATACCAGCGCTTCTCGTGCTTCGGCACTTAAATCGGAGCGATCGAATTCAAAGTAGAACACGGTAGTTGCCAGCGCAGCATCTCTTTCACGAATCTGAGCAGCTGTCAGTCCACCGTTGGTATCAGCACCTGAGGCATTGCCACCACCAGTATTGCCGTTATTCATGGAACCGTTATCCATGCTGTCGCCATCATCCATACCGTCCATATCGTCCGTAGATGATTGACACGCAGCCAGAAATACTGCAAAAACTGCAACCACGCCAAGTTTCAGAAATTTATTTGTTTGCATAGCTTTGTCTACTCCTCTCAAGTCTTATTGCCAAGCCTATGTCTTACGCCATTGAATTCTAAAAAACCACCAGCCAACTGCCAATAATATCCTACCCTTCGTCGCTAATCCAGGAACGGCGACCACGCAGGCTCCCTGACATTACCTTGCGCGGATGGTATCTGGAACTTGACTCTGCCGTCAATGGACACCGCATTTAAAATGCCTCTATCACCCGTTTTTGAGGCATAAATCACCATGCTGGCGTTTGGCGCGATACTTGGCGACTCATCCAGCTGGGTTTCAGTCAGAATCCGGATGGTTCCCCGGGCCAGGTTAAGGATTGAAATATGGAAATCATCATTATTGTCATATCGATGGACCAGAATCATGTTATTGCCGTCTCTGAGCATCCTGGCGCGGGCATTATAGTTGCCTTCAAAGGTCAGACGCTCTTCCCAGCGGGTCTCCAGGTCCACCTGGTAAATTTGTGGATTATTGCTGCGCTCAGAGGTGAAAATCAGTGATGAACCATCAGGCGTCCAGCTTGGCTCAGTATCTATGGCAAAATGATTGGTAATACGCTGCAATTCGCGGGTGCGCAAATCCATAATGTAGATATCCGGATTACCGTCTTTTGAGGAAACCATGGCCAGACGGTTGCCTTCCGGTGAAAATACCGGCGAGCTGTTAATGCCGCTAAAATTGGTCAGTTGTTCCCTGACACCGGTACTGACATTTTGAATAAAAATCTGTGATCGCCCCGTTTCAAAGGACACATAGGCAATCTGACTGCCATCCGGCGACCAGGTAGGAGACATAATGGGCTGCTCCCCTTCCCACAGGATCTGTGGCCGGCCGCCATCGGCATCAGCCATTTCCAAACGATACGGGAAAGGCCGGTTTCTGTCTTCGGTGACATACAGAATTTTGGTGGAAAAGGCTCCGCGTACACCGGTAATTTCCTCAAACACCAGATCACTGATTTTATGGGCAATATCACGCAATTGTGATTCATCACCGGTGATGACCTC
>Ga0181582_10000097_pt1 | contig 49975 bp, 50 predicted proteins | sample 071ome_32_FD_132438 | JGI IMG/M metagenome (GOLD analysis project Ga0181582, IMG submission 132438) | Coastal salt marsh microbial communities from the Groves Creek Marsh, Skidaway Island, Georgia - 071405AT metaG (megahit assembly) | ecosystem: Environmental > Aquatic > Marine > Intertidal...
TATCCAGGCTTACTGACATCAGCTGCTCGGTCAGACTGCGGGCAATATAGACCACGTCCGGCAGATCCAGCACCGAAACAGAACAGGATTCGCCGGTCTGCTCGCTAACCCCTTTTATGTAGGGCTGGATCAACTCTACCAAGGGCTGCGAATTGAGATAAGCAAAACCCAGGTTCAAGACCCGGGCCGAGAGCCAGAACAGCTTACCATCCGTTTCCACATAACCCAGCGCATGCAAGGTATGCAAAAACCGCCGGGCGGTTGCCCGTGCCAGCATAGTCCTGCCGGCAACGTCAGTGAGGGTCAGTTTGCAGTGATCTTTATCGAAGCAACGAATTACTGCCAATCCGCGCGCCAGTGACGTAACATAGTCCTTACTGTCAGCCCCGATAAAACTTGACATATCTGGGTCCATTGAGCATCATCATCCGTCCAAGTTCGCTGTGGATTACATTAGTTCGCTATATGAACTTTGTCAAGATTTTGCAGTGTTAACCAGGCATTCTACTTACATTGATTACTATCAAAACCTGGTAAAATTAGCTGACATAGAATTCGTCCGAACAGAAAATTTAGTAACAGGAGATCATAATGTCTGTCGAATATAAAACTACGTACGCATCCATCGATGACTACAACAAGGGTGGCGTACAAGTCATCAGTGGCAACATCAAGGATTATGTCTTTTCCAATGTTTATGAAGTTGCCGATAAATCACCGGCCTGGGAGCGTGTAGTCGTTGCCAAAAATCTGGTCTATACCATGGAAGCTTCACGCGCTGAGGGTCAGTCTGACTGGTATGCCTGCTCACATGATGAGTTTGTCATTGCCTTTGATTATGATGTAGAAGTGCATTACATCAAACTGGACGACACCAGTTTCATTGATGACGACAAAGATGGCGCCATCAAGATCGGCGATAAACCAGCCGGACAGTACATGGGCAAAATTACCCTGAAGCGTGGCCATCAGGCCCTGCTGCCGGAAAAAACTGCCTACAGCCTCAAGGCAAAAAAACCGGCGACTATTGTTTACCAGTCAATACTGGGTGATGAATCCGTCGAAAAATGGAGCGAAATCTGCCTGACCGAAGAGGATGCACAGTAAGCAACCTTGCAAGAATTTGGTAATTACATGGCAGGCTATTGACTTTAATGGCCGAAACAATACAGTAACACTATAGGTTTAAAGTAAAGGAAGGTAAGAATATGAATAACTTGCATGCAGCAGTGAACAACGAACAAACCGGTTACCAGGACTTCAGCGCCGGAGGCTTTACGTTCCGTCGTGATGAGTATTTCGCTTACGTTGATTATCCCGGTGGCGAATACGTCATGCCGATCGATGATTTCCTCAAGGCCCTGATGCGCGATATCGCCTGGGGCTTCTTCTATGGAACCGTAAACTTTGACTCCGTACTGGGTACTACTAACCACTACGGTAATGTTGACCTGTTCATCGGCTCTGAAAACGAAGAGTACGTAAACAATGGCAAAGACTATAAAGAAAATTTCCCCTCAGACGAGCTGATGGAAGTTTTCATCGCGATGCAGTCCGACTGGACGATTGAAGGCTTTGACCCTTTTGCCGCTCCACAGGAAACCGGCACAGCCTGGGGACCGAAAAACGGTAATAATGATGAAGCCATTTCCCGTAAGCGTCAGGTAGCCAAGCGCATGATCGGCATTCCTGGTGACACTGAAGTCCGCTCTGATGAGACCGGCTACCCGGTTAACCGTCATTTCAAGGATGTGGACCAGTCCCAGCCAGTGGTTGAAGCAGAGCCTGGTTTTGAGAATGAAATTCATGGTTTTAACCTGTGGGCTCATTTGTCCCGCTCAGATGTAACTTGGAACCCTTCAGTCGTTTCAGTGTGCAAACAGAGTCTGCTTTGCCCGACTTCTGAGGAATACATTCTTCCAGTAGAGCATGGTAATGACCGCGTTGAATGGTTTATCCAGGTCAGTGATGAAATCATCTGGGACATCAAAGATGGCAAAAGCAGTAAACCACGTGCTTCCGTTGTGATGCGCGCCGGTGACGTTGCCTGTATGCCTGCTGACATCCGTCACCAGGGTTACTCACCCAAACGTTCCATGCTGATCGTCTGGGAAAACGGTTCTCCGGAAATTCTGGACATGATTAAGAAAGGGGCTACACCCCGTGTAGGCGTTGAGTTTTAAATAAACTCAATTTCTAGCAGTACTTAATCCTTTACTTTCAAATAGCTGCTGCCCTCCCCGGGCAGCAGCTTTTTTTCTAAATCTAAACCTCCTGGATCACTATGAAAATTATCGACAAATTACTGATCAACGGTGAGTGGGTTGACGGCGAGGCTGGAACCACCATTGATGTCCTGAACCCCTATGACAATTCACTGATTACCAAAATGGCAGAAGCTCGTGAAGCCGATGTCGATAAGGCTGTTGCAGCAGCAACGGAAGCCTTTGCCGGATGGAAAGCTCTCAGTGCCTCAGAACGGGGTCATTATCTGTTAAAACTGGCAGACAAAATTGAAGAGCATGCTGAAGAACTTGCTCAGCTGGAAACCATGGATACCGGTCATCCAATCCGCGATACCCGTAACCTTGATGTGCCAAGAACTGCTTACTGCTTCCGTTATTTTGGCGGCATGGCAGACAAATTTGAAGGTTCTGTCATTCCGGTTGATGCCGGCTTTCTGAATTATTTGGATCGCCAGCCAATCGGGGTTGTTGGTCAGATTGTGCCCTGGAATTTTCCGCTCATGTTCACCAGCTGGAAAATGGCACCTGCCCTTGCGGCTGGTAACTGTGTTGTGATCAAACCTGCTGAACTGACGCCGCTGACCACCCTGCGCATTGCCGATCTGATGATGGAAGTCGGCATCCCCAAAGGTGTCGTTAACGTTGTTGTTGGCCGCGGTAGCGTAGCCGGTCAGCACCTGGCCGAGCATGAAGGCGTCGGTAAAATCTGTTTCACCGGCTCCACAGCGGTGGGAGAGAAAATCATTGAAGCTTCTGCTAAAACCATCAAGAAAGTTCAGCTTGAACTGGGTGGCAAAGGCGCAAATATTATTTTTGAAGATGCCAACATTCCTGCTGCCGTTGGCGGTTCGGCCTTTGCCATCTTCCATAACCAGGGGCAGGCTTGTATTGCCGGCTCTCGACTGATTATCCATGAGAATGTGGTCGATGAATTCCTGAGCAAATTTAAAGCACTGGCAGAAAGCATCAAAGTCGGTGATCCGACCGATCCCACAACAGAAATGGGACCTCTGACTTCACAAATGCACCTTGACCGTGTCTTGCAGTATTGCGAAGTGGTCAAACAGGAAGGCGGTGAATTTATTACTGGAGGCGTCCAGCCAGATGATGAAACACTGCGTAAAGGCTGCTTCATAAAACCGACGATTGTTCGGGCCAAACCCGGTGATCGCGTGTTCCAGGAAGAAGTATTCGGACCTTTCGTGTCAGTGACCACTTTCAAAACAGATGAAGAAGCAATGGAACTTGCCAACGCCACAGAATACGGCCTGGGATCAGGTCTATGGACCTCGAACATTACCCGCGCTCACAAGTTTGCCCGGGAGATCCATGCGGGTATGGTCTGGATTAACTGCTACAAACGTGTCAATCCGGCCAGCCCCTTCGGTGGTGTAGGGCGTTCCGGTTATGGTCGTGAAATGGGTTTTGAAGCAATGCGTGAATACACGGTGCCCAAATCTGTCTGGGTCAACATTGACGCAAAAATTCCGCCTTTCTACCCGAGATAAATCGAGGTATGAGCATGCAATTTGTCTATCACCCTAATTCTCAGCGCATCATTTTTGGTGCCGGCACGCTGCAACAGCTTCCGGATGAGGTAGCAGCACTTGGGATCAAACGCCCAATGGTGATCACTACCGAGTTCCAGAAAGACCTGGGAACCAGCGCCATCGAATTACTGGGAGATGATTTTGACTGCAGCCTGTTTGACAAGGCCGTCATGCATGTTCCTCGCGACACCATCACAGCCATTATGGCTGAGATCAAGGCATATAACAGTGATGGCTGTGTGTGCCTGGGTGGAGGCTCGACAATTGGGCTCGGCAAGGCAGTAGCATTGGAAACCGGTTTGCCATCTATCGTCATCCCAACAACGTATGCCGGTTCTGAAATGACGCCAATCTGGGGTATTACGGAAGACGGTATCAAAACCACTGGCAGGGATATGAAGGTACTGGCCAGAACAGTGATTTATGATCCTGAATTGACCGTTAGCCTTCCCGATTTCATCTCGGGCCCCAGTGGCATCAATGCCATTGCTCACTGTGTCGAAGCTTTATATGCAGAAAACAAAAATCCGGTTACTTCCCTGATGGCTGAAGAAGGCATCAGGGCCCTGGCCGAGAGCCTACCAGTTGTAGTCAAAAAACCTGATGACATGGACGCTCGCAGCAATGCTCTCTACGGCGCTTGGTTGGCTGGAACCGTCCTGGGTACCGTTGGGATGTCAATCCATCACAAGCTTTGCCATACCCTTGGTGGTTCCTTCAACCTGCCCCATGCAGAAGTGCATTCAGTAATTATCCCGCATGCAACCAAGTACAATCAGAACCATGCCCCAGAAGCCATGCAAGCCATTGCCCGTGCTCTGGGGACAAGCCCAGATGATGCTGCCGGAGCCCTATTTGACCTGCTGGGAAAAGTCGGCGCACCGACAACACTGGAAGCCATTGGCATGAAGGAAGAGGACTTGGACAAAGCTGCAGAAATTGCGCTATCCAAACCTTATTACAATCCTCGGGAAGTCACTCTGGAAGGTGTAAAAGAGTTGCTGCACAATGCTTTCAACGGCATTCGCCCCTGACTTGATGAACGATGTGGGGCTTCTGAGCCCTGACACTTTCATCCCCAATAACGCACACGCATGAGAATCTGGTACGAAGAGAGAAATGCCCCGCAAAGCGGCACAGAAATATGCCGTGTTGACGACCTTGGGCCTGGTGACATCCGCGAGCACAGTTTCGCTGCAGAAACACGCTACCCCTTTCATCTGTTTATCTACAATGATGAGGGAGTACTGCGCTGTTACATGAACCGTTGCCCGCATTTCGGTATCAAGTTGAATATTGAACCGGGGCAGTTTTTCAATTCCAGGAAAACACAATTCATGTGTACTCACCACCTGGGTAAATTCAATTTTCATGATGGCGAATGTACCGATGGTCCGCCCTTTGGGACCTGTCTGGACAGCATCCCCATTACCGTCAAGGGTGGAGTGGCCTTCGTGGCTGAAATTGATAAATAGTATAATGACAGTCTGACGAGACGAGAAAACCATGATTAAACACATCGTTTGCTGGCGAGTCGATGACCCCTCCCAGTGCCAAAAATATTGTGACGGCGCAGCTGAGCTACTGCAGCAAATGCGTCAGGAAATTGAAGGACTGTTGCATCTGGAGCTGGCAGTAGACCAGAGCCGGAGCGATACCTCGTCTGATTTGGTGCTCTACTCGGAGTTCAGCAGCTGGGAGGCACTGTCTTACTACGACCAGCATCCTCTGCACCAACAGTTTAAAGATTATTTGGGTCCGTATCGCACCGAGCGACGTGCGGCTGATTACGAAGTATAAGGAGCAAGCAATGACTGACGCTTTTATTTGCGACGCTGTAAGAACCCCTTTCGGCCGCTATGGCGGCTCTCTTGGCAGTATTCGGGCCGATAACCTGGGCGCCCTTCCTCTCAAAGCACTGATGGAAAGAAATGCGGGCATCGACTGGCAGGCCGTTGATGATGTGATCTTTGGCTGTGCCAATCAGGCCGGTGAAGATAACCGTAATGTCGCCCGCATGTCACTTTTGCTGGCGGGTTTACCAGTTGAAGTAACAGGAACCACCATGAACCGACTCTGTGGCTCCAGCCTGGATGCCGTTGCCACAGCAGCACGTGCAATTAAAACCGGTGAAGCCGAGCTGATTATTGCCGGTGGTGTTGAATCCATGTCACGCGCGCCTTTTGTGATGGGCAAGGCAAGCGCAGCCTTCGGCAGGGACCAGAAAATTGAAGATACCACCATGGGCTGGCGCTTTATCAATCCGGCGCTGAAAGCCATGCACGGTGTCGATACTATGCCAGAAACAGCCGAAAATGTGGCCGAGCAATTCTCCATCAGCCGTGAAGACCAGGATGCCTTTGCAGCACGCAGCCAGGCCCGTACCGCTGCAGCACAGGAGTCTGGTCGTTTGGCTGAAGAACTCATCCCGGTAAGTATTCCACAACGCAGGGCTGATCCGATTATTTTTGACACGGATGAACATCCACGCGCCGGCACCACAGCAGAAGATCTCGCCAAATTACGTCCAGTAGTCAGAGAAGGCGGCACAGTAACAGCTGGCAATGCCTCCGGTATCAATGATGGCGCAGCTGCAATCATTATTGCTTCTGAAGCGGCCGTACTTAAATACGGCCTCACACCGCGGGCCAGAATCGTGGCTTCCACCACCGCTGGAGTCGCTCCGGCTATCATGGGATTTGCGCCCGCTCCGGCCAGCAAAAAACTGTTCGCCATGAGCGGCCTGAGACTGGATCAGATGGATGTGATTGAGCTCAATGAAGCCTTTGCCGCCCAGGCTTTGGCGGTAACACGTGATCTCGGGCTGCCTGATGATGCGCCTCAGGTGAATCCGAATGGCGGCGCTATCTCCCTGGGACACCCTCTGGGAGCCAGTGGTGCACGCCTGGTTATCGCTGCTGTTAATGAATTACTGCGATCACAGGGGCGCTATGGCCTGTGTACCATGTGTATCGGTGTAGGTCAGGGCATTGCATCTATAATCGAACGGGTCTAGACTTGGAGCATTGATGAATAAAGGGAGCAGGATGCTCCCTTTTTTTTATGCTCAAAAAAAAAGCCTCACATCGTGAGGCTTTTTACCTTAAACAGTATCTGAACTGCCAGACTACAGACCACAGGGACGTGGATCCCAGCCTCCCTGCTGTTGTTCACGCTGGAAATGTGAGCTGGTCACGAAGTCTGTACGCAGATAGGTTGGATCATGCACGATTACCGTAGCAACCAGCCAGTCAGTACCCGTCGGGTCGGTAAATACATCGTAATATTCGGTCAGTGTGGCATTCTCGCTGACTGGAGCACCATTGGAACGCAACCAGGCAGCAGTCAGGTGGCTGGTTTCAACTTTCAATGAACCATAACGCCCTTCCATACCCCGTGCTGGAGCTGCATCATACTCCCAGCTTGCCATTGAATATCCCTGCAAACTACTCGGCGTATTGGCCGGAGCAGGCTCGTCAAAATTAAAACGGCGTGTCTGCTGACCGTAATCTGTTTCAATCGTCAAAACATCATCACCTTCCCAGTTGACGCGAATGCGTAAAGGCTGGCGCATGACACCGGCAGCACCATATTGCAGGCAGGAGCCCAGCATCGATTCATCCCAGGCCTGACCAACTTCACGACCAAGGTCGTTGTAGGGGATACTGGTAAAGTCGCCCTTTTCGGCAACACGCATACGCCATAACCAGTCTTCATTAACATAAGCCACCCACTGGCCTTCAATATCTTCCAGACCGATAGGCACAGAATCTCTGGGAGAAGCAGCTTCTGGTTGAGCGAACAATGACGTTGTCAGTAAACTTGCACCGAGAAATGCGGCGATTTTTGTAAAACTAGTTGATCTCATTCTCATACTCCTACATTTCGCTCAAATTTGTATAAATGGCAGTAATGAAACCTTCTGTGTTGACAAAACCACTGCCATAACGTCCGTCATAGTCACTTGAAGGGCCAGCTGCCAATACCTGTTGCAAGCTCATTCCCTCGTCAATCATATACTGAACACGGTCGCGAATAATGGTGATCATGTCACGATAATCGACCACGTCAGCCTCATCGGCCAGACGACCGTGACTACTGATAACCATGGTACCGCCTTCCTGCTGGGCACGGGGAACCGTAATACGGATAATCTGGTTCAATCCGTCAATGATACCGTTGATATGGCCACCGTTATCCAGATCAATAAAGGGATAATTTTCTGTTACGTAAATATCTCCCGTGCTGATGACATCTGATTTACGGAAATAAACCATGGTGTCACCATTGGTGTGGGCATTTCCCTGATAGAGCAACTCAATAGGCTCATCATTGAAATAAAGCTCGTAGTGGTCTCCGAGGTACACCTCACTGGGCCACATTTCAAACGGCATACCAGAAACTGCCATGGCCAGCATGACATTCTCATGGGCAATAACTTCAGCACCATTATCAAAAGTAGCAGCCACATCACGCGCTTCATTACCGGCCACAATGGTTTCACCGGCTGCACTGATCTGCTGATTACCACCGACATGATCGGGATGACCATGGGTATCAATCACATAACGGATAATTTTACCTGGCGCCAGACGTCTGATTTCAGCCAGGAGCTTGGGAGCCATTTCTGCAAACTGGGTATCCACGACCAGCACGCCTTCATCTCCGATCTGGACCGTGACATTACCACCGGCTCCAGTCAGCACCCATATTTGACCCTGCACATGATATGACTTGACTTCAACATTGGAAAAATCCTGCTGTGCGAATACGGAGCCAACCAGGGCTACCGATAGTAGGCAGGATCCAATCAATTTGTTGATTGGGCCTACTCTGCAAACCCAGCTCTTAGTATCACTTTTGCTCATTTTATCGTCTCCAAAACCTAAATTTCTCAAACCCTGACTACAACACAAAATTCTGGTATTACTTTATACAGATTAGCGCGAAACGATTCCAGCACGAACGCTCCTGTAAACTCTGTGTATTGTAAAATGACAAGACACAGCTTTACCACTTAATATCCAAAGCAGGCTGTTCAATGCTTTTATGGAAAATTGAAACCCTTCTGCTAACCGGATCATGGCAGCTTGAGCCATCGGCGCCAATAACAAAGAAAACAGGGCAGTGTACCGGTTGTTTTTCTCTGAGGGTGAATACATATACTACCTAAACTTGCCCCGTCTTGTTCGATTTATCAAGACCGGATTTTTTTTATTTTTATTTTGCTGAAGGCTTAAAAAACTAACGGCTCAACGACAATGTCGATAAGCCGTTAGCTTCAAACTTCATTCAAGAGATGATCTTCGGACCGAGAGGCCCGGATTAATCATCAATCGAAATCACCATTCCACGTGAAGTCACCATCGACAACTTCAAGGCTCTGCATACGCAGGCGATGGTCTTCCGGGTTACGACCTGGCTGACCACTAATTCGTACACGGTCACCGGGTTTCAGGCTTGAGCGGTCTACTGAACCGGCCAGTGCACTCGCACCACCCCATTCAACTGCCCAGCGCTGATTCTCACCAGTTTCTTCATCAGTTACCATAACATGCACAAATGAATGCGGGTTACGGAACAGGAACTGAACCATCACACCTTCAATTGTATCAGTCTCGTCCATGATGTAAGTCGCTGGGAACGAGTGATGAGCATAAACGGCGCCTGACGCAAACAAGGTAAAACCCAGTGACAGTACAAACGCGGTGAGTATATTTTGATTGCGTAGCTTCATAATCAATCTCCTCGATAATGTGTCTGGTGTTTCAGGCATCGTTAAATGCCAATTATCATTCAACAGCTTAAGCAGCCACCATACAAACCACTCTACTGCGCTATCTTATCTATTACACGCTCACGGCGAATAATGATACCTTTTTACTTCCTGTAAACCAAGCTTCGGCTAACCTTCGGCCATGTCTACATAGTATGTTCTAGATTTGCCCATTTCAACGTGGCTCAGGCATAATTCACACTTATTGCACACTTAATTTTAAAGCTCCAAATCTGACAAAATTCGTGCTTTTAAAGGCAACTATGAAGTTAATCTCCTGGAATGTAAATGGGGTCCGTGCCATCGTTAAAAAAGGCTTTATCGAACAGATAAATGCCCTCAATCCTGACATCGTCTGTCTGCAGGAAACCAAAGCACAAGCTCATCAGCTTGAAGAAGCCCTGGAAGCACTACACGGCTATCAGGTTTATTCCAATTCAGCTGATAAAAAAGGCTATTCCGGTACGGCAATTTTGAGCCGAACACCGCCAGTGGATGTCACCTATGACATGAACATTCCTGAACATGATACTGAAGGACGGGTCATCTGCGCCGACTTCAAGGATTATTACCTGGTGACCGTTTATACACCCAATTCAGGGAGTGAACTGAAACGGCTGGCATACCGCCAGTCCTGGGACAGGGATTTCCTTTCTTATCTCAAGGAACTGGAGCACAGCAAACCGGTTGTGGTCTGTGGTGACCTCAATGTTGCTCATCAAGCCATAGACCTGGCACGGCCCAGGGAAAACTACAATAAAAGCGCCGGTTACATGCAAGAAGAGATAGACGGCATTGACAGTCTGTTGCAAGCCGATCTGATTGATACCTTTCGACACCTCAACCCGGACAAGGTGCAATATACCTGGTGGAGTTATCGCGCTGGTGCCAGAGCGCGTAACGTGGGATGGAGAATTGATTATTTTCTGAGCTCAAGGAGCTTTCTGGACAGAGTCAAAAAAGCCGAAATTCTTGACCAGGTCTTGGGTTCTGATCATTGCCCAATTCTACTGGAACTGGCAGCCTAAACTGCTAGCCTCCCAGGTAGGAAAGCATTACCCCGGCAGCAACCGCTGAACCAATCACCCCTGCCACATTCGGCCCCATGGCATGCATGAGCAGGTAGTTTTGCGGGTTTGCTTCCAGACCAACCTTGTTGGCGACACGTGCTGCCATCGGTACAGCAGATACACCGGCAGCCCCGATCAGAGGATTAATAGCAGTAGCGCTGAGTTTGTTCATTAGTTTCGCCATCAACACACCACTGGCTGTTCCTATACCGAAAGCCACAATACCCAACAGCAAAATCCCCAATGTCTCCACATTCAGGAAGGCATCGGAATTCAGTTTTGAACCTACCCCCAGCCCTAGGAATATGGTCGTGATATTGATAAGCGCATTCTGTGCTGTATCACTGAGCCTGTCGACAACCTTGCTTTCACGCATCAAATTGCCGAAACAGAACATTCCCAGCAAGGGCGCAGCACTGGGTAGAAAAATGGCAACCAGCAATAGCAGACAAATAGGGAAAACTATCCGTTCGGTCTGTGACACATGGCGCAACTGGTGCATTTCAATGCGGCGCTCTTCTGGTGTGGTCAGAGCTTTCATGATCGGTGGCTGAATCATAGGCACCAGTGCCATGTATGAGTAGGCAGCCACGGCAATGGCGCCGAGTAGATCAGGTGCCAACCGGCTGGAAACAAAAATAGCAGTCGGGCCATCAGCCCCGCCAATAATCCCGATTGCCGCTGCATCCGCTAGGCTAAAATCCATCAGTCCCGCAGCACTGAGACCGGCAGCCCCCAGAACTGTGGTAAAAATGCCGAACTGGGCAGCAGCACCCAAAAACAGGGTCTTCGGGTTGGCAAGCAATGGACCAAAATCGGTCATAGCGCCAACCCCCATAAAGATCACCAGAGGGAATATTCCGGTAGCAATACCGGCTTCATATATGTAGTAAAGCACACCGCCAGGCGAGGCCAGGTGACCGGCCGCGTCATAAACCGGCTCGGCCAGAAAACCGGCACCGGGCACATTCACCAGAATTGCGCCCATACCGATTGGCAACAGCAACAGGGGCTCAAAACCCTTGCGGATGGCCAGAAAAATCAGCAAAAGTCCAACCAGAATCATGACAAACTGGCCGACTTCCAGCTGATACAGGCCGGAGTCCCTGAATAATTGTAATAGACTGTCCAAGGGCTATCCTTAAGCGATCGTCAGCAGAACGTCACCAACTTTAACGGCATTTCCCTCGGCAACATCGATACTCTGGATGACACCACCCCGAGGTGCTTTGACGTCGGTCTCCATTTTCATGGCTTCCAGCACGATCAGCACATCACCCTCATCAACACTGTCTCCTACGGCCACGTTGACCTTGAATATATTGCCTGCCAACGGAGCATTGAGTGGCTCGGCATTGCCTTTGGGCTTGGCAGCAGCGGGAGCCTGGGTACTGCTCGCCGGGACGATGCCACTGACATCGCCACCTTCACTGACCTGTACAACATAGGATTCACCATTGACGCTGACCGTATAAACACTGGCATCACCGGCTTTAACAGCAGCTGGGGTCGAAGCAGCTTTGACTTCGTCTCCCGTCGGGACCGGTTCAAAGGCATCCGGGTTATCACGGTTTTTCAGGAATTTCAGGCCAATTTCCGGGAACAACGCATAGGTCAGTACATCATCCACTTCGCGCTCTCCACTTTCCAGCCTGATGCCCTCGGATTTGGCTTTCTGGCGTAATTCTTCAGTCAGCTTTTCCAATTCCGGCTGCAGCAAATCGGCTGGACGACAGGTCACTACTTCCTTGCCATTAAGCACTTTCTCCTGCAGCTCGCGGTTCATGGGAGAAGGCGTGGCACCGTACTCCCCTTTCAGAATACCGGCAGTTTCCTTGGTTATGGTTTTATAGCGCTCACCGGTTAATACATTGATCACCGCCTGAGTGCCGACAATCTGTGAAGTCGGTGTTACCAGTGCGATATTGCCCAGATCTTCACGCACCCGTGGAATCTCTTCGAGTACTTCAGCCATTTTATCCGAAGCCTGCTGGTCACGTAGCTGGTTCTCCATATTGGTCAACATACCGCCTGGTACCTGTGCCACCAGAATTCGGGCATCCACGCCCTTGAGCTCACCTTCAAACTTCGCATATTTCTTACGAACCACACGGAAATATTCGGCAATCTCTGCCAGCAGACCCAAATCCAGCCCTGGATCACCCGGCTGATCATGAAAAATAGCATTAATGGTTTCTGTGGGTGAATGTCCATAGGTCATAGACATGGATGAAATAGCTGTATCGACATTATCAATCCCAGCTTCAACCTGTTTGACAATGGTTGCCACCGACATGCCGGTCGTAGCATGTGACTGGGAATGAACCGGCAGGCCGATTTCATTTTTAAGGCGGATGACCAGTTCAAAGGCATCATAAGGATGCAGCAGCCCTGCCATGTCCTTGATACAGATGGAATCAGAGCCCATGTCCTTGAGTTGTTGAGCCAGTTCCAGCCAGGTATCAATACTATGAACCGGGCTCAAGGTATAAGACAGCGTGCCCTGCGCATGCTTACCGACTTTTTTTACGGCCTTGATGGCAGTTTCCATATTACGCGCATCATTCATCGCATCAAAAATACGGAATACATCCACGCCATTTACCGCAGCACGTTCGCAAAATTTTTCAACCACATCATCGGCATAATGGCGGTAACCCAGAATATTCTGCGCACGAAACAGCATTTGATGCCGGGTATTGGGAATCGCTTTTTTTAATTCACGGATTCGATGCCAGGGGTCTTCACCCAGATAACGGATACAGGCATCGAAGGTCGCCCCACCCCAGGTTTCTACCGACCAGAAACCCACCTGATCAATTTTGTCAGCAATTGGCAGCATGTCTTCCAGACGAAGACGTGTGGCAAACAAAGACTGATGGGCATCGCGTAATACGAGTTCTGTTATTCCAACCGGATCTCTATTTTGAATCATGATTAAACTCTTGTCGTGAATGATGACTACTTAATTATTTTTACGTGAACGATGTGCGTGGATTGCCGCACTGATCACTGTCAGCAAGGTCTGCTGATCCTGCCCAGACGAAGATAGTTTGGCTAGCTCAGAGGAGGCATCTTCAATGACATATTTTTGGACCAGTGACGACATCAGTGATGTGACAATGACCAGAACGCTCAGGAACACAAAAACGGTTCCCATCCCTAAAATCATCAGACCAATACTGTCCGCAAAAATATTTTCCGACCCCACTGAGACCCCCTGGGCAGGTAAAAGTGCGGCAATTGTACCAGAATTCTGCATCTCTTCTAGCGGCAAACCCCTTGTCATAGGCTAAAATGCCGTTATAGTTGCCTGCTTGAAGACCAGATTTCAATCTAGGACAAGCTACTTGTCCTTCTATTTAGCTCAATCCAGACGATAACAGGACCCTAACTTGGAAAGTGAATCGCACTTACTGACACAAATCCTGGTTTTACTGGGTGCATCTACCGTAGTCATTACCCTGTTCTACCGCATGAAAATAGCGCCTTTACTGGCCTTCCTGCTGGTTGGCATTGTATTGGGTCCCACCGGATTTGCCCTGGTGGAAGAATCCGAGCAATTGAGCACCATGGCCGAGCTGGGACTCGCCTTTCTCCTGTTTATTCTTGGCCTGGAGTTTTCTTTGCCGCGCTTGCTGGCACTACGCCAAACCGTTTTCAAACTGGGCAGTGTACAGGTTGCCCTGTGCACCCTTTGCTTTTTTATCGCCCTGTTCTGGTGGGGGACAGTCAATGAGGCCCTCAACTGGCAGGGAGCCTTTATTGTCGCAGGCGGTCTGGCACTCTCCTCTACCGCCGTCGTTTCCAAGGAACTAAGCTCACTGGGACAGCTCAATACACGTCATGGCGAGATTGCCATCGGCATCCTGCTATTCCAGGATCTGGTAGCTGTTCTACTGTTGATTGCCGTGCCTTTGCTGGCGGGGACCGCTGCCAGTCAAACAGCGCTGGAGATTACCATTACCATAGCAGAAGCCGCTGCTGTCTTAATGGTTTTCTTTCTCAGTGCCCGTTATTTATTGCCCAGACTCCTGAGTGAAATTGCCTATCACAAATCTGACGAACTACTGGTACTAGCCGCACTCGTCATTGTGCTTTTATCGGGCTTTTTGACCGAGTTTATCGGCTTGAGCATGGAGTTGGGTTCATTTATAGCCGGCATGATGCTCGGCGACACCCGTTTTCGTCATCAACTGGAAGCAGACATTCGCCCTTTCCGGGATTTATTACTGGGTCTCTTCTTCATTACCATCGGCATGAATGTTGATATTGGCCTCTTACAGCAGTACTGGCCACGAATAATCTTTTTTGGCTGCATGCTGGTTCTGTTCAAAGCCGGCATTATCAGTATCGCCGCCAGGCTATTGAAAGAGTCCTGGCACTGTTCTCTGGCATCCGGGCTGGTACTGGCCCAGGGAGGCGAATTTTTATTCGCCTTAATGGCGCTGGCCAGCAGAAACACGCTTATCCCCCCTGATGTAGCCTCCTTCATGATCTCGGTGACCATCATCAGCATGATCCTGACCCCCGTTATTATTCGCTATGGTGTCGCACGGGTAGATGACATTCTGCATTACTTCATTAAAAACGCTGCAGTTCAGGACAGTAGCCACATTAAAATAACACCCCAGAAGCTCACTGGACATGTGCTGATTCTCGGTTTCGGCCGGGTTGGTCAGACGGTGGCGCGTTTTTTGCGCCCACTGGACATTTCCTACCTGGTGCTGGAAACAGATCCCATCCGCATAGCCGAAGCAAGCGCTGCCGGAGAACCGGTGTTTTTTGGTGATTCAACTCGCCTGGATATTCTCAAAGCGGCCAATGCCAAAAAGGCCAACATCATCATCATCAGTTTTGATGATGCAGACTCCGCCAGCAAAATTTTGCAGCATATTCGTAGCATAAATCCCTCGGTGCCAGTACTGACCCGCACCAGAGACGATGCCAATTTGCAACGCCTGATGGATATAGGCTCCACGGAAGTCATCCCCGAAACACATGAAGCCAGTCTGACCCTGGTTTCGCATGCTCTACTGATGCTGAATGTTCCGAGCAAAACGATTCATCAGATGATTGATCAGTCGCGCCGTGAACGCTACAAAATGCTGCGCGGCTTTTATCACGGAGAACGCATTGGTTTCCTGACAAAACATAATCAGGACTCTATCGTGATGCATGCCGTGCACTTGACGGAAAGCGCCTGGAGCTGTGGGAAATCCATGGCAGATATGGTACTGCCCGGTGATTTGAAAATTGTTGAAATCCATCGCGAACAGGAAGTTTTTGCCGAAGACAGCCTGAAAGACCTTGTGTTTCATCGGGGGGATGTCATCATTCTAAACGGCCATCTGGATCAAATATCCCTGGGAGAAAGCTATCTCCTGCTGGGCAGGTAGAAGGAATAAATCGCTAGATGAAGAACGCGGAACAGGCACTGCAAATCCTGCAGGATGGCAACAGACGCTTTGTTGCCGGCATCAGGGATGAAGACTCGCCGCACATTAGTGACCTCATCAAGGTCCAGGATAAACAAAATCCCTTTGCCATTATCCTGGGCTGTTCCGATTCCAGAGTACCGGCAGAAATTATTTTCGATCAGGGTATGGGCGATCTGTTTGTTATCAGAATTGCCGGCAATATTGTTGCTCCTTCGCAACTGGGCAGCATTGAGTTTGCCGTCGAACAGTTTGGTACACCACTGGTAGTCGTATTGGGCCACTCCAGTTGTGGAGCAGTCTCGGCAACGCTGGAAGATATTAAAAACCCTTCACCGGAAAACAGTTCGAATGTTTTCTCCATCGTTAAACGAATTCGCCCTGTTATCGAAAACCTGCTGCAAACCGCTTCTGATGCCGACGAGCAGGCCGTACTGGAAATGGCAATAAAAGCCAACATCATGGCATCGGTTAAGCAGCTGCAAACCGAGTCACCTTTGTTACAGGCTTATATTGAGAAAAAACAGTTACTGATCGTGGGCGCCGAGTATTCTCTGAATACAGGCGTGGTTGAATTTTTGAGCACAGCTAACTGAAACCGACACTGATGCCTGGTAAATCTCCAAAGAATCAACTGAAATTATGCTGTATTTTGCTAGCTTGTTGCCTGTGTTCCTCCTGTGCAACTTCCGTCGGGATGACTGCTGCTGCTGTCACCAGCGCAACGCTTGTTGTCGGCACCGCCATCGTTAAAGCCCCTTTCAAACTGATTGGCATGGCGAGTAACGATGAAGAAGAGGAAGAAGAGAACGAGCAATAAATTGGTCGGAGTGAGAGGATTTGAACCTCCGACCCCTGCCTCCCGAAGGCAGTGCTCTACCAGGCTGAGCTACACTCCGAATACTGACGCATCCGTGAAATCCGAGCCGCAGATTTTAGTGCAGCCCGTCAATTGTTTCCAGGTAAAATTACGGCTGGCGTGATGTCATCGTGTTGAGTACCGAGTTGGGGCCAGTGGCACCTACACGTATGATGGTGAAGTTGATGTAATCACCCACATGCGTGCCAATATAGTCAAAACGGACATCCTCACCCTGAATAACCCGGACACCGGCAAAACGCACTGTATCGTTTTCAATACGCCCATCCATGATGGTGACATCCGGCGCCCCACCAATACCTTGCAGAATACCGGAAACAAGCTCTCCTTCCTGCTCAAGAATAGCAACAAAAGGCAGCTGATTGCCGTTATTCAGGCTCACGGAACCTGACCAGGTGCCGCTGATACTGCTGTTCTGTGCTAGCGCAATATTTAGCAGTAAGGGACTGATCAGTATGAGAAAAATTCGGCTCAGGAACGTACAACGCATTATTATCTCCTCATGAGTTTTTCAATAGTATCCAGCAAAATTTCTGAAACTTGAAACTTTTCATTCATTTATACTGATTTTTTTTGACAGCACCAAGAAGCAGCAAGTAAATTTGGGACAACAAAAAGAAAAGGTCTGCCTATGTACAAATTAAGCACTGTTTTACCGACTATCAGCTTCGTCCTGCTATTGACATCAACTGCCCAAGCCCAGTGGGATTTGCATATGGATGGTGTCCCACTCTTGCCTGATGGTAGTCCGGACATGAATGCTCCTGCTCCACGCAAGGCAGACGGCACACTGGATCTGTCAGGCACCTGGAACTGGATTCACTATAATCCAGGCGGCGTTCAGGGCCGCTCTGTCGGCGAGCCAGTGCAACCCCCACCTGGCGTGGCACCTTATGCTACTTTCTGGGATCAGGGCTTTGGCTACGAAAATGGACTACCTTATCAAGACTGGGCGCGTGAAGAGCGTGAACGGCGGGTTGCTAATTTCGGTATCGAAAACCCAGACAGTCATTGCCTGCCACTGGGACACATGCAATTCCATACCCACAACCAGCCTCGCGAAATCATCCAGTCCGAGGACCGCCTGATTATTCTTTATGAGGCCAGTGCTGGCGTCAGGGAGATCTTCCTGGATGGCCGCTCCCTGCCGGAACAGGGAACTGCCCTGCCTTACTGGTACGGTTATTCAGTAGGACACTGGGAAGGCGACACCCTGGTCGTGGTCAGCAACAATTTCCGTGACAATGGCTGGCTGGATTTTTACGGCAGTCCGACGACTGACCAGCTGGTGATTACCGAGCGTTTTAATCGGCCCACCTATGGCAAGCTGGAAATTGACATCATCATTGATGATCCCGGCGCCTATACAGAACCCTTTGGCCTGCGAGTCGACCAGGAAATTTTAGCCGGAGAACAGCTGATTGAATGGGTTTGTGAAAATGAGCAGTCAGTACAGTACTTTAACCAATAACAACACTGTTTAAGGATACCTCATGAAGAAAATATTAATGCTAGGTCTGAGCCTGATGCTGGGTAGCCTGCCACCCTCGCTGAGTGCCCATCACAACTTCCTTGCTGAATTTGACCCCGAGCAGCCAGTGCAGGTCACCGGCACAGTTATTCGCATGGCGCTGACAAATCCTCATGCCCGACTCTATGTGGAAGCCGAGGATGAAAACGGTGAACTTGTGCAATGGGATTTTGAACTGGCTTCTGTCAGCGCCCTGTTCCGGCGCGGCTGGCGTCGGGATTCTCTCGAGCCGGGTGATACCGTTACCGTGCATGCCGACCGGGCCAGAAATGCACCCAATGTCGCCAATGCCCGATTTGTCAGCCTGCTTGACCAGAATGGCGAAGAAGCCTTTCGCTTTGGTTCTCCTCAGGAATAAAACCTTGCTACCTAACTGCTGAGAAGAGGAGCTTCCGGTGAATGCTGAGTGTTATGTTTTGAATCTGAAATGGCTATTGCTGGTAGTTCTTTCATCGTCATTTTCTGCTCAGGCTGCCGTGAGTGGCTATGACATCGAGATTGACCGGCTCTATGCCAACGGTGCCAGTTTTGGTTCGGTGGGTCAGTACCGTGAAATACGCGGCACCCTGTATTTTGAGGTAGACCCGCAAAACAGCCATAACCAGATCATCGTCGGGCTGGATCAGGCTCCACTCAATAGCGAGGGCTTGGTGACATTCTCCAGTGACTTTTTACTGCTGAGTCCACTTAATCCCGAAAACAGCAATCAGGTTGCCATCATCGATATCCCCAATCGAGGCAACCAGATCATGACCCGCTTTAACAACCCTGGCATGGACAGCGATGGCGGCGACAACTTCTTGTTTGTCGAGGGCTACACCCAGCTCTGGCTTGGCTGGGAGGATGACATTGGCAGTGGTTTCAGAATTAGCTTGCCACGCAGCCAGGATAGCGAGCTCTCTGTCTCCGGTCTGGGATTTGCCGCAGTACGTGATCTGGCCAGCTGGATCAAGTATTCACCCGATGCCCTGGCCTCCTCTCCTTACCTGCTCAGCTTCGGGCTCTCGCAAAGCGGTCGCTTTTTACGCAACTACCTGTATCTGGGCTTCAACTCCGATGAGCAGGGCCGTCAGGTATTTGACGGCATGATGCCCCATATTGCCGGCGCATCAAGAATTGACCTGAACCGTCCCGGCGCCAACCCTGCTTCTCAGGGGCAATATACTGCAACCAGCTTTCCTTTTACCGATGCAGCTTTTGCTGACCCGGTCAGTGGAATTCGTGAAGGCGTACTGGAAAATGTTCGCGCCATAGCTAATCAGCCTAAAATTTTCTATACCAACTCCTCAGTTGAGTACTGGGGAGGTGGCAGGGTTGCCGCGATGATTCATACCACCCCAGATGCACAGCAGGACATAGTTTTACAGGATAATGTGCGTATTTACCTTCTGGCTGGCACCCAACACGGACCATCAGCATTCCCACCCGGCCAATCCGCCAGCCGGCAATTACCTAATAATCCGTTGAATTATTACTGGCGGCTGCGCGCCCTGCTGCTGGCCCTGACTGAGTGGGTAAGCAGCGGCGTTGAACCACCGGCCAGTGCCTACCCCCGTCTGTCTGACGGTACGCTGGTGCCAGTCGCTACCATTAACTTTCCGGCAATCACGGACCATGCGCCACTGAACACCCTGAATGCCGGAATTCGGGTACCCAACCTGTTGCTGGATAATGGAGCAGGTGCCGGTGCGCCACTGCCACTGCTGGTGCCTCAGGTGAATCAGGACGGCAATGAAATTGGCGGTATACCAGCTCCGGAACTGCTGGTTCCACTGGCCACCTATACCGGCTGGAATTTTAATAATCCGGCTGTCGCAGATCCACTGAGGCTTTTTCCCCTGTCGGGATCCTATATTCCTTTCCCGCTCACAGCCGAACAAAGGGAAGCCAATCAGGACCCCCGTCTCTCCATCACAGAGCGTTACAGCAGCAAAGCAGAATTTCTGAACCTGATCAGACAGGCGTCAGCATCACTGGTTGCACAGCGTTATCTATTGGAGCGTGACGTAGAGGCCGTTGAACAGCGTGCCTCGGCTCACTGGGATTACCTGATGGATGCTCCTTAAATAGCCTGGCTTTTTCCCAAGTCATTCAGATGGGTTTGATAGGTCTCCCTGGCACTGAAGGCGCTCAAGGCCGAGATGATGGTAATTAGCAGTGTACAGGCGCCGATGATTAAAGGGATATTACTGCTGCCCGGTGGCGCCAGAGCCACAAACAATGCCGGAAAAAAAGCCGTGATCATGGTGCCCAGATTCTGCGAAATGGCCATGGCAGAAACACGTGAGCGGGTTGGAAACAGCTCAGGATAAAAACTGGGGAAGATAGCGTTATAACCCTGGTAGACCACACCCCACATCAACAGGGACATACTAATGGCCAGCGGCACATGATGAATGCTGATGGCATATAAATATACAAAAGATAGCAGGCCGGAAAACACGGTGCCGAACATAATAGGTGGTCTGCGACCAATACGGTCTGAAAGACGCCCCACTATCGGTATAACAATAACCGCCACAATATTACCTAGCACGGGTATCCACAGATAAACCGTGTTATCAAAACCATTACCATAACTTTCCTGTACGGCATAGGCGGCACCAAAAACTGTCGTCACTACCGGAATCACATTCATCAGCGACATCAGAATGACTCGCAGCATGTCTTTCCAGTGAAATTGTAATGCTTCCAGCAAGGGCGCTTTCGGGATCTCACCGGTTTGCTTTTCTTCAGCAAAAGCGGGTGTTTCATCCACCTTCCGACGAATCATATAGGCTGCATATATAACAATAAAACTCATCAGAAAAGGTACGCGCCAACCCCATTGCATAAAGGCATCTTCATCCATGAAATAGGCCAGCGGTAAAAACACAGCTGCTGCAAAAATCTGTCCAGCCTGAACACCCTGCAGGGTAAAACTGGCATAAAAGCCCCTCTGCCCAAAAGGTGCGTGTTCCAGAATCATGGTACTGGCACCGGAGATTTCACCGGCTACCGCAAAGCCCTGAATCAAACGCAAAACTACCAGTAATAAAGGCGCCAGCCAGCCAATCTGTTGATAGCTTGGTAACAAGCCCACTGCCAGCGTAGAAAATCCCATCATGAACATGCACAGCAGCAGGACCTTTTTGCGACCATGGGTATCCCCCCAATAACCGAGAAATATAGCTCCCAACGGACGCGCTACATAACCGACGCCATAGCTTGCAAGTGAAGCAATGATGGCAACACGCGGATCCTCAGAAGGAAAGAAAATCTGCGGGAACACAAGAGCTGCGGCGGTGGCGTAAATAAAAAAATCATAATATTCGAGGGCCGAACCGATCCAGCCGCTGGCGGTTGCTTTTTTTGTCTGGTGCAAGCCCTGGGGCTCATGAAATCCATTTTGCTCATTCTGCATCTTGAATCTGTCCCGTGATCAATTAGCCAGACTGTTCAGCATTCTAAGGTGATCTGCTTTATGGCCCGTGAATAACTCGAAGGAATCTGCCGCCTGGTTCACAACCATTTTTATTCCGTTCATGTTGCGACAGGCCAACTCCCTGGCTTTAACAAGCAATGCTGTCTGTGGCGGAAAATAAATAATATCACTTAGCCACAGATCTGAGTGCAGGCAGATTTCCGGTATTGGAATTCCTGGGTATTCACGCATGCCAACAGGTGTTGCATTGACAAGTCCATCCATTGCCAGCGGCTCTGGGGCTATTTTTTCCATTAGCTGAATCCGCTCTTCACCGTAATGCCCGGATAATTTTTTAACCAGCCCAGCTGATAATTCATAATTCTTGTCATGGATAAAAAGTGTTTTTACAGACAGCTTCATCAAGGCCTCGGCGACTGCCGAGCCTGCTCCACCGGCTCCCAGTAATAAAACCTTGTTGCGTTGGCAATCACCCAGTTCTTCCAGAAATGCCTTATAAAATCCAGCACTGTCAGTGTTGTAGCCGATCTTCTTACCTCCCCGGAATACCACCGTATTCACTGCGCCAATCGACTGGACCCCTTCGGACAACTCATCCAGATAATCAAGTACGGCCCGCTTGAACGGGTGTGTAATATTTAATCCAGCAAAACCCATTTGTGCGGCAGCATCCAGCATGTTGCCAAGATCCTGTGCTTTTTTTTCCAGACTGGCAAAGTCATACAGCTTGTAAATTAAACGCAAACCCTGCGCATCAGCTTCCTGCTCATGCATGCGAGGAGAACCTGAAGCACTGATATGCTCACCCAAAAGCCCAACAAGATACTGATTCACCCGACTCTCCAACACAGGCTGCCAAGCGAGCTATTCTCTCATAACTGCTTAGGTGTTTAACCCCAGGCGCCTGTGAAATTGAACATCCGGCGATTTGATTCATGATAAAGTAAGTAATCCTGGTGTTTATTGCCAACTAATAATTGGATGTTCAGGATGGAACAAGAATCACTTTTATTCAGTTTTTTTCTGATATTTGGTGGCTCAGCTCTGCTGGCGACAGCCGCTCTGTTTCTTAAACAACCGCTGATTATTGTCTATATTTTTCTGGGCGTTTTGCTTGGCCCCTATGGCATGGCCTATCTGGCTGAAGAAAGTCTACTCATAGAAATTGCCGATTTCGGTATACTGTTCCTGCTGTTTTTGCTGGGCTTGGACATGCAACCGGCAAAACTGCTCAATACGATTCGTAAAACCTTCCTCACAACCGTTAGCAGCTCCATCGTATTTTTTTCACTGGGCTTCGCAATCGCATTACTGTTCAGTTTTTCCTTAGCCGAAAGTGTCGTTATCGGTTTCAGCATGATTTTTTCCAGCACAATCATCGGCATTAAGTTATTGCCAACGACCATACTGCATCAACGCCATATGGGAGAACTCATGGTCAGCATCTTACTGCTACAGGATATCCTGGCCATCTTCATTCTTATTTTTCTCGATTCAGGCAGTCTGGAGCAAATCACGGTACTCTGGGTTTTCCTGTCCTTTCTGCTCTTGCTGATCTTTGCCTATCTGGTAACGCGCTATATCCTGATTGCCCTGATTGGCCTGTTTGACCATTTTAAGGAATATATTTTCCTGCTTGCCATCGGCTGGTGCCTGAGCTTCAGCATACTGGCTACTCAACTAGGTTTGAGCGCTGAAATCGGCGCCTTCATTGCCGGGGTTTCTCTGGCTACCAGCCCGATATCGCTGTATATCGCGGAAAAGCTAAAACCACTCAGGGATTTTTTCCTGATCCTGTTTTTCTTCAGCCTTGGCGCACAACTCAATATCAATCTGTTGGGCGATATCCTGCTGCCTGTATTAATACTGTCCATGCTGGCACTGAGCCTGAAACCCTTTGTATTTCATTATCTGCTGCAAAAATTCAGCGAAAAAAATCGACTGGCCTGGGACGCCAGCCTGCGTTTGGGGCAGATCAGCGAATTCTCACTGCTAATCGCCTTTGTTGCCGCTCAGTCAGCAATGATTGGTGAAATGGCAGCCCTCTTGATACAGTCATCAACGATACTCACCCTGCTGATTTCTTCCTACCTGGTTGTACAGTTTTGCCCGACACCCATTTCATCCAATCCAAAATTACGCAGGGACTGACATTAGTAATTCGAAATTCGCATAACAGCTGGTCATATGAAAAAAGGAGCTCATCATGAAATATCATCTCATCTTGTTTCTGGTATTTTCTGGCCTGGCCAGCCTTGCCTGTGCTCAGAACAATGAGTATTCAGCCGTTGATGAAATAGCGATCCGAACCTTAATAGCTCAATATCTTGAAACCCGTTTACAGGATGACGAGCAGACTCTGCGCTCACTGTTGACTGAGGATGTTGACCAGCTGCCAAGCTCAGGCAATATGCGATCAGGAATTGATGAAGTTGCTGTAGGTGTACTTGCTAATTCAGCAAGTACCGGTGGAGACCGCTCAATCACTATACAGACAATTCGTAACATCGGACCATCTGTGGCGATTGTTGACGGTTTGTATGACATCGTTAACCGCTTGGATGGAATTGACCGTCACTACCTGACATCATTTATCGTGAGCAAAGAATCTGGCAGATGGAAAATAACCGCTATCCGTAATATGCAACCGACGCAATAAGCAAACTGCTTGGCTCAATCCCAGTTTTTTGACATGATATTCCAGTCATCATGCTTGCAGAGATCACAGTTCTCGCCAAAAAAATAGGCACGCGCTTGCTGATTGCCATTCAACATGAAATCTAGCCAGTTCACATAGGTGCGCTCTGCCTGGGTAAGCACGGTGGTATCACCCTGTCCTTCCCTGATGCCATAAAGAAAACCGGAATGCCCAACAAATTTATGCTCAGCCAGATAGGCAGGTGTCTGTGTCAGGTTGTAATTGGCGATGGAGTTTTCATAAGCAATGTCACTCGGTCCGCCGTTTACATACAGCACTGGGGTATGCAGGTTTTCAAGCTCATCACGGCACACCCCGAGGGCACAGTCTAAAAAGAAACCGGTGTTGAATGCCAGAACCGTTTTGGTACGCGGATCAGCACCTGCGATCAGGGCTTCCAGTCCACCGCAGGATTGTCCGGCTACCGCAATCTTAGTCAGGTCTGCACGCCCCTGTAGCTGCTCTTGGCCTTCATCAGAAGCCAGCCAGTCCATGGCATCAATCTGGTTCTGCGGAACGACCGTTCCACCGGTAATCGCGGGCGCATCAAAAGCACCGTTTGCAATCACAATAAAACCGTGAGAAGACACCATGGTTGAAATAAACAAAAACCCGTAATTACTGTCCCGACAGGCGCCATTAGCCCAGACCACGACTGGGATGGAATCTGGCTCAAACAGTTCCAGATGCTGAGGCCGGTAAAGCGTATGTGCAGCAAGACCCTGGGTTGCTTCCCTCACAGTCGAATAGGACTGTTCAAGAGCCTGTCTGGAAAAATCATAGGCTTCTTCTGCCTGAGCGGCTGAAAATTGAAACACAGTGCCGGCACACAGGAAAATTGACTGCAAGAGGATAAGCAGTTTTGTTTTTTTCATTGTGTTACTCCTGATACCTTTAACTTGAGCAAATGCTTCAATCAATCCAACTGCTTCCTCATAAACTTCCAGCCTGGCATAGTACACAGACCACAATCTTCACCGGTAAACATGCCAGCAGCCTGCCGGTCACCTTTAAGTTGCCAGAGCATCCAGGCACTGGCCAGTTTGCCGTAATCTCCACCATTGACTGCAACCCGAAACGTTCCGCCATGGCCGATTTCGTTTTCCGCAAATATAATCGGCACATGATTGATACGCTGGTAGTCATCCAGACCATTTTCGTAGGCAATATCAGTCGGTCCGCCGTTAATATAGGCGACCGGTGTATGCATTCTTTCCAGTGCATCCTTGTACACTGAAATACCACTACGACCCGATCCCGGCCCCGCATTAACGACGCCACTGTTGAAAATAATGGCTGTATCGATGCGCGGATCAGCAGCGATGACGATCGCCTGCAAGCCGCCACAACTGTGTCCCATCACTGCAATATTATCCAGGTCCACATGACCGTAAAGCGAACTGGCAGGGTCGTTGTTCTGTCTTTCGGCCCAGCTGATGGCATCAAGCAGCTGCTGCGGTGTCGTGGGGTCAATGGCTCGTTGCACTACCGTACCGTCGTCCTGCACCACTTCTTCTGTTGGTGGTAGTGCTGAAACGTTTTCAGCATGCGGATATCCGGCAGAGATTAGGATAAAACCATGAGAAGAAACTTCTCGGTGAAAATCACTGTAGCCCAGACCATTATCCATACAAGCGCCATTACCCCAGAGGATCAGCGGCAACTCCCCCGCCGGCATGCTGGCCGGACGATATACTGTGTTGTCAGGCATGGAGGCAAATGACTCGGCCACTGCCGGATAGGGGCCGCTACCAGCGGCTTCTGCCACAATACCCACAGGCATTGAATTTACCGGCATCTGCGCAAGGCTAAGCTGTATAACAAAAAGCAGCTGGAAGAAGGAAAGTGTTGCAGCCATGGATTTAATTGTCATTGTTATCACCCTGTTTGCTGTTTTGTTGAATACCGAAATGAGCCGGCACTTTGATAAAATACATGGCTCCTTTTCTTATGGGTGAATACTATCGTGACAACGCGTAAAATTATATAAGCAAGCGTCAAATACTGTTTTCAGTGTTTCATACTGCTAAAAATGGAAAGCTCCCAGGGCCTGAATGCCAGGAACAGGCCAATATTTTTCCGCCGGCTTATCGGTAAAGCAGCATCCGCTTCTTGTAATTCAGAAAAGGTTTTCTGCAGATTGACCAGACTCTTTTCCAGGGTTTGAATGGACTGGGCGGACAACATACCAATCAGATATTGACGGAGTTCACCCGACGCCGAAAAATCTGCACTGAAATACTCTCGCTGAACTTCCTGCTGAAAGAAGCTTTCAATGGGGCCGCCCTTACACCACTGAAAATCCTGGGAGAGCAGCCGCCTGACCCTGTTGCCAGGCAGAAGACGGATCAGCCCTTGTTTCTCCAAGCGGATCAGGTAACGGATACATTCGGTTTCACTGATTGCGTAAACGTCGGTAATTTCGTCGAGTTGCCAGGCATTCTGTACACAGATGGCAACCAGAAGAAATTTTTTATCGGCAACCAGTTCCTGTTCCTGCTCAATGCTAAGTTGACTGATTTTAGCCTCTTGCTCATCAGCCAGCCGGGTCAGGTCACCGATTTCAAGATCTATGACACGGCAGATTTTTTCCAAACGGTCCAGTTTAAAATTACTCTGGGCAAAACCCCGCTTGATACTGATTTCACTCAGGTTAAGCTGCCTGGCGAGCTGGGCATAGGTTAATCCTCTGGCGCGTAATGCCTGCTTTAGCACACTGATAATGTCTTTGCGACTGGCCATAATTGCTCACACCTCTAAAAGAGTATCATTTATAGATACTATATGAATATTTATAGGCCACTTCAATCAATTAAGTATATTTAATTAACTCTTTTCCTTAGCTTACGGTCTCGACACCAATCAATAACGAGGTCAGCAAAATGAAAACCAACAAAAACACCGTAAGCCAAAAAGCACATGTCAAAGCCGGCATTCTGATCATGGCCATGCTGATTCAGCTCTTCAGCAGCCCGCTTGCTGCTCAGGAGTCTGCTTTTAATGATCATTTATCACCCCTTGCTGCCCCCCAGCAGCGGGGTAACACGCTTGAAGTCGGTTTCAGTATTCCCCTGAACAAGATCCACCGATCCCGTCAGGAGCTCATGAGCAGCACCAGTCTTTATGCATCATATTATGCAAGTGCAAGTGATCGGCAGCTTGGCATGCGCTTCAGTCGTAATTTTGGTAAAAATGCCAGCTTTGAGTATGCCAGCCTGTTTCGTGACAGCAGCCATGATATTGATATATCGATACCCCTCTATACGTCACAGGTATTGAACGCGAGCAGTACCGGTAGCACGAGTGGCTTGTCCAGGGCTTACCTGATCGGCATCGGCGCCGGCCTGCTGCTATTGGCTGCAGCCGGTAGTGGTGGTGGTGACGAAGAAGAAGCAGTAGCTCCGGCTGCCACTACAACTAGCCGGGGTGAAGCGGCTCTCAGACGTTATGAAAAAAAACTGAGCCTGCCTGTCTGCTCCCCGATTCCCCCAGCCGATGGCAACGAAGAACCCTGTCGTAATCTCCTTTAAGCCATTTCGATCTAAAGCCCGCCGGTTCCTGGCGGGCTTTTCCTGGGGCTTAAATCGCATATATGGTTGTGCTAGTACTCTGGCCACTATCGGTGAATTACTCTGCTTTATTGCTCGGCTATTAAAATTTTAAACAAACAAATCACTCCTTTATAAGCCTCTCCAGGGAATTCCGGTTCCACCCTTAAATTATTTGCTATATCATCATTTGCGTTTAAGAACTTATTCAGAATAAAAATTATAACAAGGGGATCAACCATGCGGCACATCCGCCCTGCATTAGCTGCAATTGCAGCAATCCTGACTCAATTTATCCTTATCCAGCCTAGCCAGGCACAAAATGAGCCTGGGACCGGTTTTGACATATCCGGCAGGTGGGCTGCTCTGGTTCATGAAGACTGGTATGACCGCTTACCGGGCGCTGGACTGGGTGAATACACCGGCATTCCGCTGAATCGGGCAGCTCGACAAAAAGCCCTCGCCTGGGATGCCTCGATACTTTCCCAGCCGGAAAGACAGGCGCAGCCTCACCCGGCCCAGTATTCTTTCCGGGGTCCACGGCCCAACCTGAGCATCGATCGGATTTATGACCCTGAAACCGACGAAGTGATTGGCTACCGGACTTTCGGCACCTTTGGTAATGCCGATCGCACCATCTGGCTTGATGGCCGAGAACATCCCTCAGAACAGCTTGGCCTGCACCAGTGGAATGGTTTTTCAACCGGCGAATGGCGAGACGGTGTACTGGTAGTCACCACCACCCATATGAAGTATGGCGTTTACCAGCGTAATGGCGTTCCAGCCAGCCCCTATGCCGTGATGACCGAATATTTCTTCAGAAACGGTGAGTACCTCACCATGCTCAGCCATATTGTCGACCCGATTTACCTGGAAGAACCCATGGTCCGTACCCAGACCTGGCTATGGAATCCACCGCAGCAGGATTCCGTAAGACAGGCCTTCGAATCCGTTGAGGAAGTTGCTATGCCACGTGGCTGGGTTCCCCATTTCCCGCTTGGCACCCAGCATCCGGAAATGGCGGAACGGCTGGGCGTAGCCGTCGAAGCGGTACAGGGTGGCAGCGTCACTCTTTACCCGGAATACCGTGAAACGCTTCGTCAGATGCGCGAAGAATTTGATCGCACACACGCCTCACAATAGGGAGAACCATCATGCCGATTAATTATCGAAAAGCCCTGTTGTTATTGCTGCCATTGTTATTGCTATTCGCAAATACCGCTGCCACTGCCCAACGGCCAGCACCGATTCCTGCTGACAGCGATTCGGTCGAGACCGCCTACGTCCAGGGTAAAATTTATGTCATTGCCACCGGTGGCAGCAACATTGGCGTCATGCTTGGCGAGCAGGGCTTGGTCATTGTTGATGGTGGCAATGCCGAAGCAGCTGAAAATGTCGCCACAGCGATTACCGAGCTCAGCGACATGCCAGCTCGTTACATCATCAATACGACCCCCCTGCCCGGACACCTGGAAGGCAATAGTGCGATTTCCCAGTTGGGTTCACTGAAAGCCTTGATAGGCGTCGGCGAGGATGTCGGCATCCCGATTATCGCTCACGGTGACAGCCTGACCCTGCTGCTGACACATTTTACCGATGAGGTACCTTATGACCTGTGGCCGAACAACACCTTTTTCAGGGATTTGCGCACGATCTACCTGAATGATGAAGCCATCGAAATCATACATCAGCCAGCAGCCATCACCATGGCTGATGTCTTTGTGCATTTTCGCAATTCAGATGTGCTCTTCACCGGCGATATTTTTGATATCACCGCCTACCCGCATTTCTACCCCGAATACGGGGGTTCAGTGGAGGGCCTGATTGACGCCCTGAACAACATCATTGATATCGCCGTACCCGAATTTAACCAGCAGGGTGGCACCCTGATTATTCCGGGACATGGCCGCATCGCCAGTGAATCGGATGTCGTCGAGTACCGCGACATGCTGACCATTATCAGCGAGCGCATGCAGCGCCGCATTGATGAGGGCTTGAGCTTTGAGGCGATACTGGCAGAGGAAATTTCACTGGAATATGACGGTATCTATGGCAGTGATACCGGCGACTGGACCACTCGCATGTTTTTGGAGGCAGTTTATGAAGACTTACGTTAAAACCATCTCGCTGAAAAGCACCCAGAAAGCCTGCCTGCTCCTGCTGGGCTTTTGCCTGCTGCTTGTTTTGGCACTGCCATCTTATGCCCAGCGTGGCAACGGCCCGGTTCCTGTGGCAGCGCCAGGCCGTGCCGAGGCACCGATCGATTTAACTGGAAACTGGGTCTCTGTGGTCAATGAAGACTGGGCTTACCGCATGCTGACACCCGCCATTGGTGACACCATGAGCATTCCGTTGAAACCCAACGCTCAGGAAGTAGCTGATAACTGGGATCTGGAAGCAGACAATGCAGCGGGCCTGCAGTGCAAGGCCTTCGGTGCGGCCAGAATCATGCGCGTGCCTACTCGTTTGAAAATCAGTTGGCAGGATGACTACACCCTGCGTATTGATACGGATAGCGGTTCCCAGACTCGCCTGTTTCATTTTTCCGACACTGGCCGTCGTCCCCTGCTCAATATGATGCTGGAGGGCGCCACTCGAGAAAAAAGCCTGCAAGGATACAGCGTGGCTGACTGGGAAAACATCATGATCAATCGGGTCAGCACAGCAGGCCCTGATGATGTTCCGCCGCCAGGTGGTAATCTCAAGGTCATTACCACACGCCTGGAAGCCGGCTATCTCAGACCAAATGGCGTTCCCTACAGCGAAGATACCGTACTGACTGAGTTTTATAACCGCCTGACCGACCCACAGGGTGAAGAATGGTTTGTGGTCACCACCATTGTTGATGATCCCACGTATCTGAATAGCCCCTATGTCACGACAACGCATTTTCGGCGTGAAGCAGATGATTCCAAATGGAATCCGAGCCCCTGCGAAACTCTGCCACCACCGGAAGGAGCGACACCTCCTGCCGGCAGAGACTTTTAGAAAGGACACTGCAGACAAAAAAAGGGCATGCTTGGCATGCCCTTTTTTATGCTCCCCGTCTCAGTAAGGCTTGCGCTAATTCAGCTCAGTTGCAGGTGGCATCCTGCAGCGGTTCTCCGGCAAACCTGGCCGCGAACCAGTCTGCTGCCATGGCACCCCCCGGTTCAAAAACACCAAAATGATCGGCACCCGCCATTTCAATATAAGAAACCCTATTGCCCTGCTCGCACATATCCGCAAGAACCCGGCGGGTCAGTTCAACCGGCACGTCGACATCTTCATCACCCTGAATAATCAGAAAGGGTATCTCACGCGGAATCGGTAAAAATTCATCGTTTTCTTCCAGCCAGGACCGCCAGGCTGTGCCTGGCTGCAGTGCTTCCGGCTTGGCATAGGGCTCATTCAACTGGGCAGCTGCGTCGAAAATTTCATAGCAACCCCAGGATTGAGCAGTCAGCATGGCCAGGCCGGTTTCCGTCAAAATATCACTGAGTTTCAGCTCGGGATGTCCTACCTGAAGCCCTGCCATGCGCATGATGAAATAACCGCTGTTCACCGGGATATCGAGGTCATAAAAGGACAAATCGAGATGTCGCGAAGCTGGCGCCAATGGTATGGCTCCTGCCAATTCAAATTCAGGGGCATAGTCAGCGGCAATATGGGCAGCCCACAAGGCCGTCTGACCTCCCTGTGAAAAGCCGTAAATCCCAACATCCGTGCCGGCCATGGCCACGGGGAGATTTCTTGCTGCACGAGCAATATCAAAAGAAGCCTTGGCCTGTAGCGCTCCCTGCAAATAAGCCGTTGCACCTGGCACACCCGAGCCCTGATAGTCGCTCATCACAACGACATAGCCGCGTGCCAACAGACTCTCAATGCCGGGAACCCGGCTCGAGCTGCCATCCAGCGTATAGAGCTCATTGCGTGAAGGCGCACAGGAGTCCTGGGTGCCAGTGGTACCTGTCGCCCAGATGATAATTTCGCGAGGCGTATCGGCAGGAGCCCGAGGCACATAGATTTCACCCGAAACATAGTCGAGCTCTCCTGCGGCACCTTCACTGACATAAATCACATTCCAGCCTCTGGCATGCGGCGGCGCATCGCTACGTTCCTGCATCCAGTAAATATCCCCGGGTTGAGCGCCATCATTGACGCTGTCTGGAATTACATCCCAGAATCCGGCACCTGCAGGCCCTTGTGCAAAGGGCTGCGCCTGCAAGGCAGTGTAAAAACACAGCAGTGCCGGAAACAGCAGGATTTGATACAAACTTTTCATCTTTCCTCCTTAAACTCAGTCTTGACTGAGCTGATCACAGATTGGCCATCTCCTCGTAATACGGCACCAGACTGTTGTTTAGCCAGGTCGCTGTGCTGACCGTATTATCCCAGCCCAGTTCCTCGAGATTCAGCGCATCCACAAGCTCTTCAATGGGTACGCCTCGCTGAGCCAGATCGCGCATACGCCGGTTCATTTCCTCAAAGCGGTACTTATAGGCAAGGACATCGTCTTTATCCATCAGCCAGCCATGACCCGGGATGACAGTATCAAAATCAATTTCCAGCAAAGCATCAATCGTCTGAATCCATTCAACAGCGCTGCCGCCCGAGGAATAATCAATATAGGGCATACCATCAATGATCAGGTCACCAGTATGCACGGTTCTCAAATCCGGAAAATAAATGATGCTATCGCCATCAGTGTGGCCGCGACCGACATACAGCAAACGCACCTCTACCCCGCCAAGAAATACCGATGCCTCACGCTCAAACACCATGTTCGGTTCACCGGGCTGTCCGATTCGCAGAAAATTGTTGCGGGCATTGCGATGCCCGACAATATTCATGCCAGTCATGTCAAAGACGCTGTTGCCCTGGGCGTGATCAGGATGGTGGTGCGTATTCAGTACATACTTGATCGGCAAGGGTGATATGCTCCGTATCAGGGCAAGCGCATCATCGACCATGTCATTGAACTTGCTGTCCACTACGATCAGACCTTCCGGTGTAACACGTACGGCAATATCACCACTTTCATGATTCAGGTCATCTGCATAGCTGCGCCCCCCGGGGGTACACACATCAAACATACAGGGGGTAAAAGGACCACGGATCATATACAGGCCATCCTTGACCCGCTCAATCTTCATCGGCCCCGTAGCAAGGGTTTCCTGCTCGTGCCGCAATGAGGTCTGGGCTAGCAGGTGGGAGCTGGAAATGGCGCAGAGTAAAAGGATTAATCCAGGCACATGACGAATCAACATAAGCATCCCTCCTGCGAAAGACAGTAAGCGTAAAGCCTGATATAATAAATAATTATTTCAATAGCTTATAAATTTTTTATGAAGTAATTTATAGATTTTTTATCGTTGGAAATGACGCTGTATCCAGGCTGCCCTAGACTTCACAACTCCTGTATACGCACTTCACGGAATCTCACCACGCCCTGACCGTATTGCAGTGCAATGAAGCCGGAGCTCAGTTGCTCATCATCAACATTGACGGTCTCAACACCATTCATGCGGACTTCCAGGTGGGATCCCTGTGCAAGAATTTCAAAGCGATTCCACTGATTGGCAGCATCAAGCTGTGCCATCGGGGCTGCAACATTCACAATACTGCCAGTTCGGTAGGTCGGATCGGCGCGCTGGTCAAAAATATTAACTTCATAGCAGTTTTCTGCGCCGATGTTTTGACTGCTGTCACAGCGGATGAAAACGCCGCTATTAGCTTCGGGACTGGTCCAGAACTCAACTTCCAATCGATAGTCATCATAGGGCCTGGCTGAGACCAGGAAACCCGCCTGCCCGGAACCCTCGACATAGCCATTGGCGAAAGTCCAGTCGGCGTTTCCGACCTCATTCCAGTTCGCCATGCTGCTGCCATCGAAAATGGTACGCATGCTGTTAAAACTGACCCAGCTACAGGCACTGAGCAAAACAGCCAGTGCGGTAATTGTCATTGATTTAATAATATTCAAGGTGTATCCCCCATACAGTGAAAAGCGACATGTTGTGTCGGTATATTACACAATGGCCCGCATAAAACCTATGCGTTTCAGGCTGACTTGCAGGACTACTCTGCACCGGTATAAAAATCGGGCTCATGCTCCTTCACCACTTCAGAATCAGTGGCCCAGGCATGGCAGGTATTCAATACGACAGGACGTTTTTTCTCCTCTGTACCCTCTTCAGTATTCTGCCTGCCCTCCATTCTCTTTCGAAATGGTGACATGCTCTGAAAAGCCACGGTCGCCATGGGAAACAGCAATTCGGTGATATGGGTACAACCGGCAACTCCTCCCACTTTCTGTCTGACCTTCTGGCGCCAACCCCGGCCCATCACAATGCCCACCAGCGCCTTGTAATTAGGGGTGATCTCAGGACAGATGGCAAAAGGGCTGTTTTCCGTCACAGCTTCCACATCATGAATCTCCATCTTTTCATCTACCGTAATGCGGACCAGCATTTCATGCAGGGGTTCGCCGACAGCAATCGTGGTACGCCATTTATTGCTGATCGGATAGCTTTTGGTATCAATCAGATGTCCTTCGATGTCCCATAGGCCATCTTCCCTCTGGTAACCCTGGTACTTGATGGTGCGGGTATGCATCGCTGCTCTGGCGACAGGTTTTGATAAGGGCATGTCTGTTTCCTGTTACTGGACCGGTCTTGAAAGCTTCATTCTAGCGGTATTCCACCTGATCTTCATGGACAATGATTCGAGCAGCCTAAACGGCAGTGAATTTAAGCTATGCACCTATAAAATAAGGAAAAATAAAGAAACATACTGCATTTCCCTGCACAAGCCTTTTTTAACTCGTTTGAGCCGCTATACTCCCTTTTTTTTGTGAATAGCCCTCGGGGATACAGATTTTGCGCTTAATACAGCCCATCGCCGTCATTTACCTGATTTTCCTCAGTTTACAGCTGCAGGCCCAACCGGCCACCAGCAACAGTACAGCCCAGATAAGCCGTACCAACCTGGAGCCCGTGCTGGATGGCATGCTGGACGATCCGATCTGGCAAGAAGCCACAGTGATCACGGAATTTCATCAGGTACAACCGGTTGATCACGGCGAGGCCACCGAGCGCAGTGAGTTCTATATCACCTATGATGAAAATAATTTCTACATGGCGGCGCGCCTGTATGACAGCGAGCCCTCCCTGATCAGAGCCCGTCAGCTCATTCAGGGTCAGAACGTTTTTGGCGATGACACCGCCGATATCCTGCTGGATACCTTTAACAACGACAGAACGGCTTTTTACTTTCAGACAAACCCTAATGGGGTCCGCAGCGAAGGCACCTGGGAAAGCCCCACCTCCTACAATAATGACTGGAGCGGTATCTGGCAGGTGGAATCCCGCATCGATGATCAGGGCTGGACCACAGAGATGATTATTCCTTTCACCACCCTGAACTTTGATCCCAATACCGAAGAATGGGGACTAAATCTCGGACGCAGCATTGCCCGTAAGAATGAACGAATTTACTGGTCTTCGTTCAATCGCACCACCAGCCCCTCTACAGCCGGACAGGTCTCCGGTATCAGTGGCATCCAGCAGGGTCTTGGTCTGGATATCGTGCCTTCGATCACAGTCGCTCAATCAGAAAACTATGTCACCGATACCAATGATGACCGGGTCGATCCTTCACTGGATGTTTTTTACAAATTTACTCCGAACCTGACCGGGGTGATGACCCTGAATACCGACTTCTCGGCAACCGAGGTCGATGACCGCCAGGTCAACCTGACCCGCTTTTCACTGTTTTTTCCGGAAAAACGCGACTTCTTCCTGCAGGATTCCGAAATTTTCAGCTTTGGCAACATCAGCGGTGGCGGCGGCGGTGGCAATGCCCCCCCAGGCGCCAAACTGAACAATGCCATCCCTTTTTATTCTCGGCGTATTGGCCTGAACCCGGCAACAGGACAGCCAGTGGATATAGATATTGGTGGCAAACTGGCAGGACGCATCGGTGACATCAGTGTCGGCGCCCTGGCCATTCAGCAGGGGGACCGCCCCGGCCTGACTGGCCAGGATGTCTTTGTCGGGCGTATTACCTCAAACGTACTTGCCGAATCCAGAGTTGGCGCGATTTTTACCAGTGGTGATCCGAACAGCGAAAACGGTAATTCGCTGGCCGGCGTCGACTTCAATTACCGCAATACCCAGTTTTCCGACAGTCATACGCTGTCTGGCGACCTCTGGTATCAGCAGTCCGATACGGATGGTCTTGAAGGCGATGACAAGGCCTATAACGCCAACATCAACTATGCCACACTTGGTACAGGCGCCAGTCTTGAGCTGGATTACAGCTATTATGGCGCTCAATATAATCCAACTCTGGGTTTTGCCAATCGTCGTGGGGTCGAACGTTTGGGTTTTGCCTCCAACTATCGTTTATTCACCAACGGCAATCCCTTTATCCGCAATTACACCTGGGTTTTTCGGGGTGAATATTTTGAGGATATTGCAACTGGTGAACTGCAAAGCAGCTTCATCCAGTTCAACCCGCTTTCCTTTGATACCCAGCGCGGTGACCTTGCATTCATGATGTTGCGAAATGAAAAAGAAAACCTGGTCCAGCCATTTCAGATAAGGCCTGGAATCATTATTCCCGCTGGCGAATATTCCTTTAACTCAGCCCAGTTACTGATCCGTGGCAGCCGTAATCGAACGCTCTCACCCAGCCTGACTTTAGTGGATGGTGAGTTCTATGACGGAGATCGCACCCAGATCAATGGCGGCCTCAACTGGGATCCGAACCGAAATCTTTCACTGGATTTTTCTTACAATTACACCAGTGCCAGCCTGCCTGCCGGAGATTTCATTACCCGCTTGATCCGACTCAACGCCAGCCTTGCCTTCAATGTGCGCTGGTCCTGGGTCAACCTGCTGCAATATGACAATGGTTCTGGAACCATGGGGCTGAATAGCCGTTTACGCTGGAACCCCCGTGCAGGAGAGAACCTCTATCTGGTGATCAACTACAATTTTGATTCCACAGCCGGCGCCTTCAGCGAAATGAACTCCCTGGACTCGGAGTTTGTCATTAAATATACCCGAAATTTTCGCTTCTGATCCTCTGTTCAGGCTGTACTGACATTCAGACCAGGCTGTGATCTTCCTCACAGGCAAAGACCTGCCTGTTGACAGCTCCGGTAAAAATACTTCAAATGAATCATCCGGGATATCAAACTGGCAGAACAACAAGATGTTCATGAAAAACGCTATTCACCTTGTCTTAAGCCTTATTAGCCTGAGTATCGGCAGCAGTCTGCATGCCCAGAACATGAACGATACGGCTTCTGCTTTACTGCAGGAACTTGATAACAGTTATGCGCAATTACTGCAGCTGGCCTCTGCACTTGCAGAGAACACCCGGGCACAGGAGACCCTTCGCAGCGAAGCCGATCGCCTCAACGATGAAAATGCCCAGCTGGATCAGCAGCTGGCAAGTTATCATTCGGCGCTGGATATGCTTAACAGTGGCATTGCCGATTACACCCAGAACTGTGCCGGACAAGCCTTAAGTAATGAAGCCTTAAGCGCCTGTGAAGACCAGCGAATTGACCTTGAAAACCGTAACACCACTCTGACCGCCCAGTTCGACCAGCTTAACGCCCGGGAAGCTCGCTATAGCGCAAACGTGGAAGATCTGAATCAACGTGAAAACGAGCGTGCGCTGGCAGCCCAGCAGATTGTCAGAAGCTACCAGCAGGCTGAAATGAGCTTCGATGATCTGGTAGCACGACTGGTACAACTCAATATGGACAGCCAGGCCTGTGTGGCACTGGAACCGGATGACACTTACCCCTGCATGCAAGAATTCTGGCGCGAAGCTAATTAAGCCGACAAGAAGCCAAGGAGAAACTTGCCGATTTTCACTGGCCCCACATTGACTTCAAGCGGATAAATACTGTTTCATTGGACATAGACAATAAAAACAAGGAACCGCCCATGCCTGCCTTGAAAACAACGCTCCTATTAGCTTTTTTTGCTCTGCCTACACTGAGCTTCGCCCAAGAAAATGATGGCCTGAGCAGTGCAGAAATTGACTACTTGCGTAACAATTCACCGGATACACCAGGTACAGGCCCCTTCCCTGCCATTAAAATCGTTGAGCCCACGCTGCATGATCAGGTGGTCTACCGTCCGGCAAACCTTGATGCAATGGGCGATACAAAACTGGGTGTCTATGCCTTTGGTAATGGCAGTTGTACTGACGATGCGGGGCACTCACGATTTCACCCCTTGGAGGTTGCTTCACACGGTTATCTGGCCATCGTTCCAGGTGAAATTTATACAGGACCTGATGCCATAGAACGACCTGCTTCGGATGCAGACAGTAATGAGCCGGCAACAACGCCAGCTTACCTTAAAGCCGCGATCGACTGGGCCCTGGCTGAAAATGATAGACCTGGCAGCCCCTATTTTGGATTGATAGACCCCGACGCCATCGCCGTTTCCGGATACAGTTGCGGCGGCGTTCAGGCATTGATGAATGCCGGTGATGAACGTGTTTCAACCGTCGTTATCATGAACAGCGGTTTATTCAATGACCGAGCTACCGTGATGACCGGGCTGTCAACAGACAAAACACTGCTGCAGGAAATTCATACATCAATTATTTATATCCTGGGCGGGGAAACCGATATTGCCTACGAAAACGGCATGGATGATTACGCACGTATTAATGGTGTTCCGACTGCCGTGGCCAATATCAATAAAGGTCATGGTGGAACCTATTGGGAACCCAACGGTGGCCCGGCTGCCCAGGTCGCTGTAAACTGGCTGCAATGGCAACTGCGTGGTGACCATAATGCTGCCCGCATGTTTGTTGGGACGGATTGTGGATTGTGCGAAAACCCGGATTGGGACTATGAAAAGAAGGGGTTCTGATTTAACCAATTATTTTGGATGACAACTTCAACAAAAACATAAAAAGACGAAATGAACATACCTACCTTGTTTAAACGAAGTTTTTTACTGATTATCAGTAGCGCCTTGTCCTGGACTTCAGCCCAAGCGCAGGAAACGGATTTTTCCGGCGAATGGCGCCCCCTATTCCATGAAGATTCAACGGAAAGACGGCCCGGTCCGCATTTTGGCGATTTCTCTGGCCTACCCATCAATGATGAAGCACGGATGCGTGGTGAAAGCTATCAGCCTGACAGAATATCAATAGTCACAGAGCTCATCTGCCGCCCTCATGGATCTGACTATTCCATGCGGGGACTTTCATTTATGCGCATACAGCGACTTATCGATCCGCGTACCCAGGAAACCATCGCCTTTCAGACCCGCATGGGCTTCAATAACATGGAACGTACCATCTGGCTGGATGACAGAGAACATCCCCCTGAAGGAACACCTCATACTTTCCAGGGATTCTCGACGGGCAGCTGGGATGGCAACATCCTGACCATCAAAACCACCCATCTGAAGGAAAGTTATCTGCGCCGAAACGGCATACCCGCCAGTAGTGAGCGAACCTTTACAGAACACTGGATGCTACATGATGACTACCTCACCGTTGTCACGGTGATTGAAGATCCGGTCTTTTTAACGGAGCCCCTAGTCCGTACTCAGGACTGGGTATATGACCCCAGCTTTAAAATGGACTTTTTTAATTGCGATTACTCTCAGGAGGTGCCGGTTAGCCCGGACAATCTCGTGCCGAATTATCTACCTGGCGAGAACCCCTTCCTCACTGAATTTGCTGAAAATTACCGGCTACCCATGAGTGGCGTAAGAGGTGGTGCCGAGACTTTATATCCGGAATACAGGGAGAACATGGGGCCGCTGCTTGGTAACCAGCAATTCTGCAGTACAGACGAATGTGACTAGAGGTCAGCCACTCGCCATGATATTAAAAAATAAAATAATCCGTTTCATCTTGGTTCTTTGTACTTTACTTCCTGCATCAGTTACCTATTCCCAGAGCATGACAGAGGATTCCCTGCAATTGCTGCATGTCAACGACCAGGTTTACATGCTTTATGGTGGCGAGGTGAATGTCACCGTGCAGATTGGCCAGGACTCGCTGGTTTTTGTCGATTCACCGAGACCCGAAATCATTCCTGCCATGATGAGCATGATCAGGGAAATTTCAGATCGACCGGCTCATTACCTGATTAGCACCCACCTGGATGCTGAACATGTCGCCGGTAATGCAATCATCGCCACCATGGGAGACCGAACCGGCGTTGTCCTGTCACGACCCGATGAGTCAGTGGCTATCGGTGGAGCTACCGAAGGGGTCACCATTTTAGCGCATGAAAATTTACTGAATCGCTTTTATCTGACCGAGCATGATATTCCTTCCCTGACCGTTACCAATACCTATTACACCCGTAGCAAAGACTTTTATGAAAATGATGAGGCAGTCATTGTTTACCATATGCAAAATGCCCACACCGATGGCGACAGCATTGTGTACTTCAGGGATTCTGATGTGATCAGTACCGGCGATATCTATACACCAGGCTTGTATCCTGACATTGATATTGAACGCGGTGGCAGTATCAATGGGCTAATAGATGCACTCAATTTCATCCTCGATATCATGGTCCCTGGGCCCTTTGCCGAAGGTGGCACCTATGTGGTACCTGGACACGGCAGAATTGGCGATGAAATAGATGTCGTCGAATACCGTAACATGGTTTATATCGTCCGGGACAGGATCATGGATTTAATGGATAAGGGGGCATCTTTACAGGAAGTGCTTGCCAGTGAGCCCACCTTTGATTATGACACCGAGTACGGTGGACACCGGGGAGGGCCAAGCAATACCGAATTTGTCAGCGCCATCTATGAAAGTCTGCTTCAGGAAAGGAACTGATCTCATGAAAGCTAATATTACAGCCACTTTCCTATTTTTGGTCGCAACTTACTTGCAACCCCTCTATGCACAGAATGAACCCTCTGCTAGAGAGGCTGCCCTGGCAGATTTAACAGGCACCTGGGTTGCCGTTGTCACGGAAGACTGGATGTGGCGTATGGTCACGCCACTTATCGGCGACTTCACCAACATTCCTGCCAATGATGCTGCAAGAGAACTGGCCATGCAATGGCGTCCTGAGAACGATGTCGGTAACGAATGCATTGGCTACGGGGCCCCTGCCATTATGAATGAACCAGCCCGGCTCAAGATCAGCTGGGAAGATGATCAGACCCTGAAAATGGAAATTGACGCTGGCATGCAAACCAGACGTTTTCATTTTGATGAGAATACAGACCCCGGAGAACCTTCTCGCCAGGGTTTTACCACCGCTTCATGGGACAGGGGCATTGAACGCCCGACGGGCGGCTCACTGGGAACCCGAGGCGGATATGGAAACAAAGGAAGAACGCTGATTGCGCAAACAAGTAATTTGATACCAGGCTATCTGAGAAAAAATGGCATCCCATTCAGCAACCAAACCACAGTCACTGAATATATCGAAGTCATCTCATTGGCCGATGGCAATGACTGGTTATTTGACATCATCATCGTGGAAGACCCAGTTTTTCTTAGAGAGCCCTGGGTAGTCAGCAGAAATTTCAAAAAAGAAAATGATGATTCCATGTGGAATCCTCAGGACTGCTTTGTCACTCAGTAATTTTCCAGCAAGACATTGCTAATCAACTCAAGGGTTTTTCGAAGTCCACCGAACCAACCTGGGCAACAAATGGATTGTTGAATTGCATCAGGGACTGATGTTCCTGATGTGTTTGATAAGCCCGCAATGTCTCCAAAGATTCAAATTCCATGATCAGGATGAGATCCCAGCTTCGGTCATCCTGCAGAATATCCTGACCGATCTCCATACGTTTGATTTCCGGAATCAGCTGTTTCAATGCCAGCATTTTTTCACAAAAAGCGTCGACATGTTCGCTTGAAACAGTTTCCTGATACTTGATAAATACATAATGTTGCAGCATGGCTAATTCTTCTCAGTGACTTTGGCATTAGCTTCAATAGTGGGCGGTGCTGCATTGAGTTTTTCCATAGCATAACCGGCAGCCGCTTTATAATTACTCATTAACTCTTCGCGTTCCACACTTGGAAATACTGCCTCAATATCCTCGAACACGCCACCGCATCGATCATCCAGCTCATTCAGCAGGACAAATGGCCCTGCACCACGGTTACGCAGAATAACGGCTGAAATATCCTTGCACAGGATATCGTTATATTTATCCAGAGCAGCTTTGTTGACACCACACGCCAGCATCGCAACACCGAGCACCCGGGAATCAATTATCGCCTGGGTAGCACCATTTGATCCGGTGGGATACATTGCATGAGCGGCATCTCCAAGCAAGGCAACATGGCCATCAACCCAACTGGGCACCGGGTCACGATCAATCATCGGGTATTCGTAAACGACGTCAGCACCGGCAAGCATCTCTGGAATATTGATCCAGTCATAGTCCCAATTTTCAAAGTGATGGATGAAATCTTCAGTGGCCACTTTTTTATTCCAGTTATCATCTTTCCAGCCATCGGAATTATCCACCGTGATCTCGGCAATCCAGTTGATGGTTGCCAGTCCACTTTTTGGATCCGGTGCAGATATCGGGTAAAAAACCACCCGATGATGATGGGTGCCGAGTCCGACGAAAGAAGCACCGGTTCTGATCGGCACACCTGGCGTGGTGCCACGCCACATAATTGCTCCACCCCAGTTCACCGGACCCTGATTCGGGTAAAACTGCTGTCGAAGTGCAGAATGAATGCCATCCGCAGCGATCAACAAGGATCCCTTGACCTGTAATTCATCACCCTCACTGGTGCTGATGGTGGCTGTAACAGAATCGACTTCATTGGCATAGGCTGTAACACGATGACCTGTTCGCATGGCATCTTCCCCCATACGCTCGAGCACCTTACGATAAAGCAGCATCTGCAGCCCACCACGGTGCACGGAATATTGTGGCCACTTGTAACCCGCGGCAATACCTCTGGGTTCGGAATACACATCCTTGCCGTTGAGACCAACCAGAGCCCATTCCCTGGTTTGCACGCCGATACTGTCCAGCTCCTCCTGAGTGATGCCCAGGTCATACAGTTCCCTGACTGCATTGGGCTGGAGGTTGATACCCAGACCCAGGGGTTTCAGTTCCTTGACCGCTTCGAAGACAAGACAGGGGACGCCGATCTGGTGGAGTGTCAGTGCGACAGCCAAGCCACCGATTCCACCTCCTGCGATAAGGACGGGTAATTCTTGATGATTGCTGGATTTCATTTATATGCCATTTCTTGATTAATAAGCACCCGCGCATCATTCTGAGGAATGACATAAATCAGGTTCATGCCTCACTTTTCAGCAGGAAAAGCGCAGGATTTGTATCAGGTTTTGTACATCGACTATAAATCGCGGCAAATTTTAGTGAAAATTGGCTGTTATTAACAGTACCAATCAGCTTTAATCACAACGGCAAGGGTTCAAGACCGGATTTCTGATATGAAAAGGCTGCGCTTGGTTGAACAAGTTTTGTCTGGAAGCTGGTACCGGAAACCAAGGGTCAAACCCTGGAGGAGATGGAAGCACTGTGGACTGGCGAAGCCGTGTTTCACAGGGCCGATGAAATCGAACCTGAGCAAAACTAAGCTGCTAGACGCCTGCAGCCCAACCGGCATAAAACCAGCGGCCATTCACTTTTTCGAAGAAGCAGCGAAAATCAACTGGGCTGTATATCTGCGTGGCAGCAACATAGCCTCGATCACCATTGGCAAGTTCCAGTTCCACCCACTCAGGATTCATCAGATCCGGATTAACAGGCGGATACCAGTCATTGACCCAAACGAGCACTCTTCCCAAGCGTGTTAAAAGCAGCGCTCCGGGCTCGGTGAAGACTGCAGCAGAATCTTCAGTGATGATACCAATCCACTCAATTTCCTCGGCAAAATTATTCATATTGAGGGCATAGGTATAGGGCGCGATAAATTCGGCTTCCATTCCGTCAGCCAGGCTTGAATCATCACTAAAATGGCCGCCTTTATTCAATACATTGAGCAGGTCAGGTTGTATTTCTTGCCACATGCTTTGCATTTCCTCTTTGCCACCGGACCCCCCCAAAGCCGTTCAACACATCATCCGTCGTGTTTTCGAGGATGAATGTCAGGTCATTATTTTCCATGGCTTCTATAAATTTGGAGCGGAAACGCATGAATTCATCATCCTGCAGCGCCTCATCTACGAAGGGAAAATCCATGATTTGGGGAACAGCATGAGTGGCTGGAAATAGCAAAACCAGTAATAACAAATATTGTTTAAAAGACATCATGATTGATTCAATAAGCAGATTGATTGTTTTCAGGTGAAATAATGATGAAATAGTACAATTTTTAATAGTTTCTTACAGCACAAAAAAGGCATATTGCAAAAACGATTATGTGGCAGAGAAACTGCCTTGGGTAGCACTTGTAATATATGGACTCAAGCTGAAAAAGCCATAGCAATTGTTGAACAAACAAAGCCTGTCTCTAGTTTGGCCAAGAAATCATCTGCTACCAGAAATGTGTTGCCAACCTTGCTGCCATGCCTGGGAATCTTTTAATTTGGTCCAATCAATTTCACTTTGATTACCGGTAAGAATAGCCTCTAGGACACAGCTAAGCACTAAATCATTATCGTCATATACAACGTCAGTAACTATAAAGTGTTTTTCATTATTAATTGGATTTATTGCTGTCCACTTGCTGTTTAGTAGCTTTTTAGGATTTATTATATTCAAGATAGAATTTCACTCTATGTTCATTGATTGATCTATCCAAAGAATATCCTGATAAGAAAAACCTAAGTCTCTTGCCTGATTAATAAACTCTGTTTTGGACGCTTCATCAACTTCAGGGCTTCTTGAGAGAAACCATAAATAATCCCTATCGTTACTGGTAACATAACTGTGCTTATAGTCAGGAGACAAATTGAAAACCACATAGGATGCATAGAAAGGACCAAAAAAAGAAACTTTTAAATGCCCAAGATCATCACTATCCGCAAATACGGCTTTCCCTATTGCCTCATCCCAGGATTGATATTCATTAATAAACCCTCTATTAGTGACACGAATTGAACCATCTGAATTCAGGCTGTAATTTGCAGTGACTTGAGACATTCCTTCTTCAAACCTGTTATCCAGTCTGGCAATTTCATACCAGGTTCCTAGGTAAGAATTTATATCAAAATTGCTCACCGGAGATATCCCATCGGGAACGCCTACACAAGCATTCAGTGTAAAAACCAGAGACAACAAGCTCGCTTTCAGTAGCTTTATATGCTGTTTATCCATGTATTCTTTTTTCATAATCCCAATTAACCAGATCATTTATAGCATCGCTTAAGTTTTCGAATTTAAAATTGAACTTATCTGTCGTAAGTTTTTGAGGGATAACTTTTTGCCCGTCAAGAATCAAGGTAGCTGCTTCTCCAAGTGCTAATTTCAAAATAAAAGAAGGGGCAGACATAAAAGCTGGTTTATGGAGTGAATCAGCAAATAATCTGGTGAATTCTGAATTTTTAACCGGATTGGGTGCGGTTAAATTATAAGGACCATGACAAGTTTCATCTTTGATGAATAGACTGATAGCTTCGAAGTAATCATCAATATGTATCCAGGACATCCATTGGTCCCCTGAACCGAATTTACCACCCAGTCCAAATTTGAAAGGCAGCATCATCTTTTTTAAAGCGCCCCCATGCGGTGCCAGCACGATACCTGTTCTGAGTAAAACAAGCCTTGTTATATCACTAACGCTCAAGGCAATTTTTTCCCATTTTCGACATAAATGAGAGCTGAAATCTTCAATAATGGGACTATTATTTTCCGTAAATATTTCTGATTCAGAGGTACCATAAAACCCAATTGCTGAACCACTCAAAAAACAATCAGGTTTATGCCTTGCCGCCTTGATCCAGTCCACTAGCTCCTGGGTAGTATTCCATCGACTGTCTTGCAGCTCCTTTTTATGACGTTTGGTCCACCTTTTTTCTGCAATTGGTTCACCTGCAAAATTTACAATCACATCAAATTTTATGTCAGGTGAAATATCAGAGATTTTTGTGACATAACTATGAGCATCACCGAGAAAATTTTTTGCCCGGTTTATATCTCTAGTCAAAATAGTGTACTGATAATCTGGATAACGCTTAATGAGGCTGCTCCCAAGAAATCCAGTTCCACCAGTAATGAGTATCTTCATGCTCTTGTTACGCTATGGAAAAGATTTTGGATTGATATACATCCAAAGAATCGATAGAAAATACTTATCATTTATCCCTTATATAGGGGCATATTAAATATCCTGCCAATTTGAGGTCTATGGTGACCATGAGCAGATCAGCTCGAAAATTGCCAAACTATCAAGTAACACATATTTGGCTACACAACTCACAGGCACAAAAAAAGCAGTACTCCAGCTAGTGAAGTAACTGCTTGATTTTACTGCGAATTGAGTGGCGCACCCGGCATGATTCGAACATGCGACCCCCTAGTTCGTAGCCAGGTACTCTATCCAGCTGAGCTACGGGTGCGTGACATTCAGAAGGGTGGGAATTGTCTTGGAATTGGCTTAAAGTGTCAAGGCGCAGCAGCTTGAGCACTGATTTTTGATGATTTTTCAGCAGTATCACGCCTTTGATCTCACGATTCCCTTCTGGCAGCTTGAGCCTGGCCAGTGTTGGGCCGTCCTGGGTCGCAATGGTTCCGGGAAAAAACGCCTGGCACAGGCCATTGTCTCCATGCAGGAACTGCCTGAATTCAGGGGGCGGCGCTTCGCTGTGCTTTCATTTGAACAGCAGCAGGCCCTGTATGAAGAAGAACTGAAAAATGATGACAGTGATTTCATGGACCGCCTCGACCCGGGCAGCACCGTCAGGGACTTACTAAATGCCAATGAAAACAATTTGGCGAATTTGAGTTTTCTGGGCCTCGAAAAACTGCTGGATCGTGGCTACCGCTTATTGAGCAGCGGCGAGGGTCGCAAGGTACTGCTGGCCAAAGCCATACTGGAAAAGCCGCATTACCTGATTCTCGATGAGCCTTATGACAGTCTGGATCAACAATCAAAAGTCGAACTCAATGCATTTTTTGCGGAACTGTCGAAACAGCAAGAAACACAGCTCATTTTCTTGTTGAACAATCTTGATGAGATCAGCGAGTGGCATAGCCATCTGGCGATTCTGGAAAAAGGTGAATTGATTGCCCAGGGTGAGCGTGCGGATCTCCTCAAGAATCAGGACCTGCATGCTCTGCTCGATTTCGATGCCTCTGCTTTGCCCGACTGGCCGGAAAGTCTTGAGGAAACAAATATTCCCGATCCGCTCGTTGAGCTTAAAAACGGCAGGGTCAGTTACGGGGAAAGTGTTATTTTTTCCGGTCTGAACCTGAGTATACACCCCGGTGAACATGCCCTGCTAACGGGCCCCAATGGCTCCGGTAAGTCGACCTTATTACACCTGATAACCGGTGATCATCCGCAATGCTACGGCAATGATTTAACGGTGCTTGGAGTACGGCGCGGCAGCGGTGAAAGTATCTGGCAACTGAAAAAATTTATCGGTATTGTGTCCCCTGAGCTGCATCGTAATCACCGTGTTCCCGGTTCTGCATTGGAAATCACACTCAGTGGCTTCTTTGACAGTATCGGACTCTATGAAGCCGTTTCTCCTCATCAGGTTGAACATGCCAGACACTGGCTCTGTCTGGTCGGTCTGGAAACCAAGATGCAGGTTTCATTTAAGGCTCTGTCCTATGGCGAACAGCGTCTGGTACTCATTGCCCGTGCGCTGGTCAAGCAACCCACCCTGCTGGTCTGTGATGAACCTACTCAGGGCCTGGACAATATCAACCGCCATCGCTTTATCTATTTCCTGCAGCATCTGGCTACACAAACGCGTACGACCATCCTCATGGCCAGCCACCGGGAGGATGAAAATTTACCCCTCTTCAAGCATCATATTAGGCTAGATATTAACTAAAATTCAGGCATACTAGCCCCCCTTTTTTTGTTCGTACACTCACGCAGGATATACAAGGCATGGCACCAGATCAGAAACTTATTGTCGGCTCTCAGGAGTGGTGCTCCTTTCCGGCACTGAATATTCCGGCCATCAAGGCGCGGGTGGACTCCGGTGCCAAGACCTCGTCCCTGCATGCCTTTAACATCCAGCCCTTTAAACGCAATTCCGAACCCTGGGTCAGTTTTGAAGTACATCCGATTCAGAATGACCGTAAAACATCTGTACGTTGTGAATCGCCTATCGTAGACCGCCGGCATGTCAGAAGCTCCAGCGGTAGCAGCGAGAAACGTTTTGTTATTCTCTCTACCGTCGTGATTGGTGGTCATGCCTGGGAAATCGAAGTTACCCTGAACAACCGGGACTCCATGGGTTACCGCATGCTGCTCGGTCGCGAGGCCATGAAAGGCCGTATGCTGGTGGATCCGGCCAGCAGTTTTTGTCTGGGTGAAAAAAGCTTTCAGGAAATCTCGGAACTCTATGGCATCATTGAAGAACCCAACGATGGCCTGAAAATCGGTTTGCTGGCGAGCAATCCAGACCTTTACAGCAATCGGCGACTGATGGAAGCCGGCCGTGAGCGCGGCCATGAAATGGTATTTCTGAACATCAAGCAATGCTATATGAAACTTGATGCCGAATTACCCGAAGTTCACTACCGGGGTGGTCGCATCATCAATGACCTGGATGCGGTAATCCCCCGCATCCGTCCAAGCCTGACCTTCTACGGCTGTGCACTGACACGGCATTTTGAAAGCATGAATGTATTCACCCTGAACTCTGCCGATGCCATTACCTATTCCAGGGACAAGCTTTATTCACTGCAGTTACTGCAGGGCATGGGCCTGGACATCCCGACTACCGGCTTTGCCAATTCCCCTATCGACACCAATGACCTGATTGAAATGGTAGGCGGTGCACCGCTCATCGTCAAATTGCTGGAAGGCACCCAGGGGCGAGGTGTGGTACTGGCAGAAACCCGCAAAGCGGCCGAAAGTGTCATCAATGCCATTAAGTCGCTGCGTGCCAACCTGCTGGTTCAGGAGTTTATCCGTGAGGCTCAGGGTAAGGATTTACGTTGCTTTGTCATCGACGGCAAAGTCCATGCCTCGATCGAGCGTACGGCGGCACCCGGCGAGTTCAGGGCCAACCTGCATCGCGGCGGTAGCGCCAGCATCGTTAAAGTCAGTGCTGAAGAGAAAAAACTGGCCATCAAAGCCGCCAAGACCATGGGACTGAAAGTGGCCGGCGTCGATATCATCCGCTCTGAACGCGGCCCTCTTCTGCTGGAAATCAACTCTTCTCCGGGGCTGGAAGGTATTGAATCGGCTACCGGCAAAGACATCGCCGGCTTGATGATCAGCTCAATTGAGAAAAAAGTTGGCTGGAAACGTGATATAAAATAATCTCATAATTTCTCAATCAAAAGCGTCAATTCCCCAACCTTGAATCCAAATTTACGCAGCTCGGTTTTGTTGATGAGATGATCTTCATCGATCAGATATAGCCAGTCATCCAGAGCTACTGTAATGCTGCTGTCTCTATAGGGAACTTCCAACAGGTACTGCCATTGAAAAACAGAGCCTACAATGGAACCTGCCGCCTCGCCAACAACATCCCCGGCTGTTCCTGAATAATACCCATTCCCGAGATCTGTCAGATGCCAGGTGCGATACTGAACTTCACCATCATCAAAAGCGAATTCTTCTTCCAGTAAGCCTGTCTCACCCTGCCAACTGGCATCTATGGTCGCCGTAAAACGTCTCGTCATTTCACCGGATCGATTCTGCAGCATGCCATAGGCACGCAACTGCCCATCAA
>Ga0181582_10000100_pt1 | contig 49613 bp, 45 predicted proteins | sample 071ome_32_FD_132438 | JGI IMG/M metagenome (GOLD analysis project Ga0181582, IMG submission 132438) | Coastal salt marsh microbial communities from the Groves Creek Marsh, Skidaway Island, Georgia - 071405AT metaG (megahit assembly) | ecosystem: Environmental > Aquatic > Marine > Intertidal...
GGATTGGGTATGGAGTGGAGTGGCCCACCCGGTGTGGTCGCGATGAGCGCCGAGGCGGACCGCACCCTGTCGTTCTGATCGGCGAATGACTGCGGCGAAGACGGTGTGACGATGTGGCTGGCGCCAATCATCCGGACTCTGCTGCTCGGGGCGAGCGCCATCCGCGCCCTCCGCCAGTCAACTGAGTGAGGCGGTTTCAGAGCCGCCGACGGATCTGATCCGCGAGGGCCGCAGGGTTCTCGACGCCGAGGTACAGGTTCCGGCCCGTGGCGAGGTGCACACAGACGGTGTCACGGCCGGCTGCGCGCCACAGCCACCCCTGTGGCGCGAGCCTGATACCCCACCCGTAGACCCACCCGAGACGACGGGTGGAGACGCTCTCGATCTGTGAGAGGGCGACGCGCCGACGAGGCCACCCGTGCCCGAATGCGCAGGTCACCCCCTTATCGCTCACCGAGACGGTCAATCTCCTGAACCCGGCGACCAGCAGCACGACGATGGTCGGTATGGTCACACCGAGCAGGGAGTCCATCGCCGGCTTGAACGCGAGGATCGGCTTGGCGACGACCGCGATGAACCCGACGAGCACCGCCCGTTGGACCGCTCGGGACACCTCATGCACGGTGACGTACGGATCGCTCATCTGTCCGGAGCGTAATGGCGGGCGGACCTGGGGTCGTCACACGATCTCGCCTGCTCGCCTTCGGGAACTTCGACCACCGTCAAGGTGGCCTCCTCGCCGTGTCCGAGCGGATCGAGTCGACGTATCACGCGGTGCGTGAGGAGACTCCCGACGGAGTGCGCTGGGAGCTCTACGGGGCCGAGGCGGACGAGGTCAGTGTCCAGAACCTGTGCCTCGGGTCGGACGAGACGGATTCGCTGTCGATGCAGGGCGGTAACGGAGCCGTACTCGTCGAGTACCGGGCAGATCCCGCCGCGGGCTTCGGAGCGACAAACTGCGTGTTCCTCGTGGTGGGGGACCTTCGCGCGCTCACCTGAGCGCGGGTCACGCCCGTCAGTCGGCCAGGTCGCGCAGCGCTCGCACCGAGGTGCCCGCGCCCCACTCGTTGCTCTCCAGCACCTTCAGGAAACCCACCAGATTTCGGTCGCGGATCCGCTCGAGTTCTCGGATCGAGTGGTGGCCGCTCTGAGCGTCGGATTGATCGGCGATCGTGTCGATGAGTTCGTCGGTGAGTTCCGGAGTGTCCATCAACTTGGTCCACGGCCATGAGAGCGCCTCGCCGAACTGGGCGATGAAATGGCGCATGCCGCCCACACCACCAGCGATCCGATAGGTCTCGAAGAGGCCCATCTGGGCCCAGCGCAGACCGAAGCCGTAGCGGATGGCGTCATCGATCTCCTCGGTGGTGGCGACACCGTCGTTCACCAGCCAGAGCGCCTCGCGCCACACCGCCTCGAGAAACCGGTCAGCGATGTGAGCGGGGATCTCCCGACGTACATGGAGCGGGTGCATCCCGATCCCGCGATACCAAGCCTTCGCGCGCTCGATCACCTCGTCGGTGGTCGCCGGTGATGCGACCACCTCGACGAGAGGTAGGAGATACACCGGGTTGAAGGGATGGCCGACGATGAGACGATCAGCGCCGTCCACGCCGGCGGCGAGCTCACTCGGGGTGAAGCCCGAGGTCGACGAGGCGATGATCGCTCCCGCCGGTGCCGCCCGATCGATCGCGACGAGCGTCGAGTGTTTGATGTCGAGCCGCTCCGGAACGCTCTCAACGATGAGATCGGCGTCGGCGCAGGCCGCGTCGAGGTCGGTGAAGGCGACGGTCCCCCTCCCGTCAGTCGCGATACCGAGCGCATCCCAGGCCTCGGCGGCGTTGGCGGTGACCTCCGCAAAGATGTCGGCGGCAGCCGGAGAGGGATCGGCGATCGAGATGTCGACGCCGCGAAGATGGAGCCGACTGGCCCAGCCGGCCCCGATCACACCGCAGCCGACGATCGCGGCGCGGGCCGGGAGCGACGAGGTGCCGTCGCTCACGAGTGCTTCGTCAACGAGAGGTCGGCGCGCACCTCGTCGGGGCCCTTAATCGACACGCCGAGGCGGTCGCGGATCTCCACGGCGCGGGTGACGAGGTCGGCGTTGGTCGCGAGTTGCCCACGTCCGAGGTAGAGGTTGTCCTCGAGACCGACCCGGATGTTGCCGCCGGCGATTGCCGCGAGCGCCACATACTCCATCTGGCGTCGACCGAGAGAGAAGGCGCTCCACGTCCAGTCGTCGGGCACGTTGTTGACCATGGCCATGAAGGTGTTGATGTCCGGCGGCGCTCCCCAGGGCACACCCATGCACAACTGCACCATCACCGGTCCGGCGATCAGACCCTCATCGACCAGTGACTTCGCCTGCCAGAGATGACCGGTGTCGAAGGCCTCGATCTCGGCGCGTACACCGAGATCCGAGATCTGCCGCGACATCGCGCGAAGCATCGCCGTCGAGTTCGTCATGATGTAGTCGCCCTCGCCGAAGTTCATCGTGCCGCAGTCGAGGGTGCAGATCTCGGGGCGCAGGGCAGCGATGTGCTCGAGACGCTCGGTGGCCCCCACCATGTCGGTGCCGACCTCGGCGAGGGGCAGGGGGCGCTCAGCGGAGCCGAGGGTGAGGTCGCCGCCCATCCCTGAGGTGAGGTTGATGACCACATCGACGTCGGCGCTGCGCACCCGGTCGACCACCTCGGTGTACAGGGCCACATCGCGCGAACCCATACCGGTGATCGGATCGCGGACGTGGATGTGGACGATGGCGGCGCCGGCCTTCGCCGCGGCGATGCACTCGGCGGCGATCTGCTCGGGCGTGACCGGCACCTTGTCGCTCTTGTCGACGGTGTTGCCGCTGCCGGTGACAGCGCAGGTGATGAAAACCGAACTCATGTGTGTGCCTCCTCGCGGCGGGTGGATCGAGCGAGGACCCGAAGACGCGACTTCACGTCGTCGTGGTCCATGTAGCAACCGCGGAGGTGACGGTGACCTCCGCTGTCGAAGGGGTCGCGTCCGTGCAGGACGCGACGGTTGTCGAAGCCGACCAGATCACCGGGGGTGAACGGGTAGCTCAACTGGAGGCTCGGGTCGCGCGCCACGGTCGAGAACACCCGCATGGCTTCGTAGGCGCGGGGGATGTTGGTCTCGTCCATGTGCGGGGCGGTCCTCACCGGATAGAAGGCGCGGATCGTCAGCGGTTGGTGCGGGCTACCGAAGTCGATCATCGGCCCGATCCAGCGATGGTCGGCGTCCATCGCTCGGTTCATGAAGACCCAGTCCAAGGTGGTGAGCGCTTCATAGGCCTCGGGATGGTTCCGTTCGAGCTCGGCGACCAGCGCGAGACCGTCGGTCATGCGCGAGTGCCCACCGGCCACCTCGTTGCGGATGCAATGGAGGAACTGGAAGCCCGGAGGCACCTCGCGGGTCGGCAGGTCGGTGTGCTGGCCGAGACCGAGCCCGGTGTTCGCCGTCGAGTTCGGCACCGGGTCGGCGCGTACATCCCAGACGAGACCGAAGTTGGAGTCGCGGATCGGGCCGATGCGGCCCATGAGCTCGGCGAGGAAGTCCGGATCAGCTGGGGTGTTGCGCAGACGGCAGAGCCCATAGGCGATGAGGGTGCGCAACCAGTCGTGCAGCACCGACTCATCAGTCATGATGTGGGTGCCGTCGACGGTCGGTGGTTCGCTCAGAGCACCCGGAGACCACACGATCGGTTCGGGCAGCGGCGCGTCGGGGAGATGCCCACCCTCGGCGACGTGGCGGAGCCAGCCCGGGTGGATGCGCCCGGTGCGGTCACCCCAGGTGAGGGCGAGCGCCCCGTCGTCGAGGTGACAGGCGACGGGTGCGTTCGCGGCCGGGAGGTCGATCGGATCGATGGTCGACTCACGCACCACCGGGTCGATGCCGTAGCCGTCGGAGTTCTCCGCGAGCCAGAGTCCGTAGGCGCGGAACGAGCGGCCGTCGTCCCACTCGACGCGCACGAAGCCATCGGCGTCGACGCTGGCCGAGGTGATCGTGGCCCACGGATGAGGGGAGAAACCTGGAGGGATGACCGGCGAGGACCGGGTCGTGTCGTCGAATGACATGAAGACCTCCCCAAGGTCGTCGTGGAACTGGCGCGGACTGTATCCGATGGCGAGTCGCCGGGAGTGCTCGCCGCGAGGCCTCACATGTAGCGCTCAACCTCGCCGAGATTGGTGTAGATCATCTTGACCTGGGTGTAGTGCTCGATCGAGTGGTAGCCGTTCTCTCGCCCGATGCCCGAACGCTTGTAACCGCCGAAGGGCACCGACTCGGGCAGCGTCCCGTAGTCGTTGATCCACACCGATCCGGCCTCGATCGAGTTCGCGACGCGGTTCGCGCGAGCGAGGTCGCGGGAGAACACCGCTCCGGAGAGTCCGTAGGGCGTCGCGTTCGCTCGCGCGACCACCTCGGCCTCATCGTCGAAGGGCAGCACCGCCATGAGCGGGCCGAACACCTCGTCGGTCACGAAGCCCATGTCGTCGGCGCAGTCGGCGAACACCGCTGGGGTCACGTAGTTGCCGGCCGCCAACTCCGGATCGTCGGGTGCGTCGCCGCCCACGATGTGCCGGGCTCCCGAAGCACGGGCGAGGCCCATGTACGTCATGACCTTGTCGTGGTGCTCGCGCGACACCAGCGGGCCGATGACCGTCTCGGGGTCGAAGGGGTCGCCGACACGCAGCGACGCCACTCGTTCGGCGACACCGTCGAGGAACTCCTCGTAGACGCCTCGCTGAACGAACACCCGCGTGCCGTTCGAGCACACCTGGCCGGTGGAGAAGAAGTTGTTGGTGAGGGCCGCGTTGCGGGCGCTGTCGACGTCGGCGTCGTCGAACACGACGATCGGCGACTTGCCGCCAAGCTCCAGGGTGACCTTCTTCAGGGTGGCGGCGGCATCGGCCATCACCGCCTGACCGGTGGTCACCTCGCCGGTGAGCGACACCTTGGCGATGTCGGGATGCCCGACGAGCATGCGTCCGACCCGGGCATCGCCCTGCACCACGTTGAACACCCCGGGTGGCACGCCGGCCTCGAGGTAGATCTCGGCGAGGGCCAGCGCCGAGAGTGGGGTGACCTCGGCGGGTTTGAAGATCATCGCGTTCCCGCAGGCGAGAGCGAGGCCGGACTTCCACATCGCGATCTGGATCGGGTAGTTCCAGGCGCCGATACCGGCGCACACCCCGAGCGGTTCGCGGCGCATCCGGGCGAAGCCACCCGGGAAGTCGAGGGTCTCGCCGTGAAGGGTGGGGGCGACACCGGCGTAGAACTCGATGACGTCCGCGCCGGTCGGGACATCAACCGAGGTGGTCTCGGCGATGGGTCGGCCCGCGTCGAGCGTGTCGAGCGCGGCGAGGTCGTCGTTGCGTTCCCGGATGATCTGCACGGCGCGGCGAAGGATCCTCGACCGGTCCATGGCGGTCATCGACGACCACACCTCGAAGCCCTCGCGCGCGGACGCGACCGCCGCGTCGACCTCGCGCTCACCGGCCTGCTCAACCTCGCAGATCACCGCATTGGTGCCTGGATGGATGGTTGTGAACGTCTCACCGGTCGTCGAGGGGACCAACTCGCCGCCGATCAGCGACCGCTGGACGCCGAGCGTGGTGGACGAGTCGACGCGCGTCATCGGCGGAACGCTAACGAGTTGTGCGACGGGCTCACTCGGGGTCGGTGAAGGGCACCGACGCGACGGTTGCCGGAATCGGCCCGGTCGGGCTCTCGACCGTCACTGCGGTGCCGATGTCCCAGGCGTCGCGATCGAGCATGGCGAGGCCGACGCCGCGGCCGTAACGGGGCGAGCGAACCGCGGAGCGGAGGTCGCCGACCGACTCGCCGTCAATGCTGACCGTCCAACGGTCACGGACCGACGGAATCGAGGGGGCGTCGATCAGCAGCCCGCTGATTGCCCGTGTCACTCCATGGTCGCGCTCGGCGCGGAGGGCCTCTCGACCGACGAAGTCGATCTCGGCATCCAGGTGGCAGTACTGCTCGAGTCGGCACTGGAGCGGGCTGTCGTCGATGGTGGCGTCGCCGCCGTAGGAGATGAGGCCGCCCTCGATCCGCTCGATGAGATTGGGGCATCCGGGGCGCACCTCGAGGTCGCGCCCGGCCTCGTACAGCGCGTCCCAGAGGGACCCGGCCAGATCGGGTCGGTCGACGTAGATCTCGAACCCGCCCTGTTTCGACCAGCCGGTCCGGGCGACGAGGAAGTCATGACCGCCGAAGTCGACGTGCGAGAAGCCGAAGAACTTGATGTCAGCGATCGCGGAGCCGAAGACCCGCTCCATGAGTTGTTCGGCCTTCGGGCCCTGGACGGCGAGCGGATCGACCGTGGGCTCGAAGATCTCGACGGACAGGCCGAATCCGTGGGCGAGGCCCTTCGCCCAGAGCGCCACATCGGAGTCGGAGATCGACAGCCAGAAGCGGTCCTCGGCGAGCTTGAGGATCACGGGGTCGTTGATGAGTCCACCCCGGGCGTCGACGAGCGGGGCGTAGTAGCAACGTCCGACCCGCGACTTGGTCAGGTCGCGGGGCGTCATGAGTTGGACGAGTCGCGCGGCGTCAGGACCGGAGATCTCGACCTGACGCTGCACCGACACATCCCAGAGTTGAACGTGTTCCTTCAGGTGCCAGTAGTCGTCCTCGACGGAGACGAACTTCAGTGGGAGCAACATGTGGTTGTAGACCGAATAGGCGCCGACCCCGTAGGCCTCGATGCGGCTCGTAAACGGGGTGCTTCGCACCCGGGTGTTGCTCCAGATCTCAGGTGCGAGTGACATCGATTCCCCCTGCAATGCCGTGCGCTCGAGTGGACGAGCGCGCGAACTCTAGAGCCCGAATCGATCCCTTCGCAACGGCTCTCTCAACCGCTATCTACGCTGTGAGAGGATGACGGCGTGGCGACGGAGTCACCCTCGGTGGAAGTCGTCGATGCGGGCACCGTGCTCAGGCTGGTCGGGGCTGACGGATCGAGTGTCTCAGCCCACGCACTGTGGCTCCGCGACCGCTGCACCTGCGCGATGTGCAGGCGTTCGACCACCAATGAACGTCTGCTCGATCAGGCGGTGCTCGACCCGACCACTGTGATCCGAGAGGCCTCGCTCTCGGGTGCCGACATGCTCACGGTCGCGTTCAGCGATGGTCACGAGTGGACGGCTGGTCTCGTTGAACTGATGGCCCAGATCGTTGCAGGGCCGGTCCACCCGATGGATGGGCGCACGAGATGGCCGCTCGACTCCTTCGCGTCGTTCCAGCGCTCATCGCTCGGGAGCGACGACGCCGTGCTCGACATGCTGGAGCGTTTCCGCGCCGACGGAGCTGTCGTGGTGACCGGGGTCGAGCCCGACGAGGACGGCTTGCGTGACACCGCCTCCCTCATCGGCCAGATGCAGATGACGAACTACGGCCCCACCTGGTCGTTCGAGGCCTCTGTCGATCCGATCAGCGAGGTCGAGAGCATGCACATGCTCCGTGTGCACACCGATCTGCCGTATCGGGAGCAGCCCGCGGGCGTGCAGTTGAACCTCGCGATCTCGGTCTCATCGGAGGGGGGCGCGTCGACGTTCGTCGACGGCTATTCGATGGCGGAGGTGCTCCGCGAGGAGGATGAGCGCGCCTGGGAGCTGCTCACGACGGTGCACTTCGAGTATCCGTACCTGCGGTCATCGGTGCGACTCTCCGGGGGTGGTCCGCTCGTCGGCCGCGACGGCGAGGGTCGCTACGGGATCGTGCGTCGCGCCCCCGATCTGGTCGGCTCGCCACGGGTGGCCGCCGAGGACACCGAGGCCCTCTACGCCGCGGTGCGTCGATGGGGTGAGCTCGTCGATGACCCGGCCCACCAGATCCATGTCGCGCTCCGGCCCGGTGAGCTCGTGATCTTCGACAACCACCGGCTCCTGCACGGCCGGACCGCCTTCGACCTCCAACCCGGAGAGTGTCGACACCTGATCGGCTGCTACCTCGAGATGGACGAGCTGCGCAACACCATGGCGCTCCTGCGTCGCGTGGTGCAGGATGGCCGGCGATGAGTCTCGAACTCGACGGGCTGCGCGCCGTCGTCACCGCCGGCGGGGCCGGCATCGGTCGAGCGATCGTCGAGCGACTCGTCACTGATGGTGCGCGGGTCGCCACCTGCGACATCGACGCGGGGTCGGTCGATTCGATCGGCTCGCTCGATGGCGTCGAGGCCCATGTCGCTGACGTCACCTCGACCCGGTCGATCGACGACTTCATGACGTCGACCATCGCGACGTTCGGAGGGATCGACCTCCTCGTGAACAACGCGGGTGTGACCGGGCCGGCCGGGCGCGTCGAGACGCTGGACCCCGAGGAGGTCACCGCGTGTCTCGACGCCAACCTCACCTCCATGGTGCGGACGGCGCGCCACGCGGTGCCGTTGATGGTGTCCGCTCGCCGCGGGTCGATCGTCAACATCTCCTCGACCGCTGGTCTCCACGGCTTCCCGTATCGGAGTGCCTACGCGGCCGCGAAGTGGGCGGTGATCGGTCTCACCAAGACGATCGCGATGGAAGTGGGGGAGGCCGGCGTGCGGGCCAACGTCGTCTGCCCGGGTTCGATCTCGGGGCCGAGGATGGATCGGGTGATCCGGCTCGAGGCCGAGGCGAGCGGTCGTACCGAGGATGACATCCGCCGCGGCTTCGAGCGGCAGGTGTCGATGCGGACGTTCATCGATGCCCGAGAGATCGCGGACACCGTCGCCTTCCTGGCCTCGCCGCGGGCCTCGAAGATCTCCGGGCAGGTGATCTCGGTCGACGGCAACACCGAGACGATGCGCACCGACTGAGATGGTCCCGAGGCTCATCGATGTGCCCGACCTCGTCGGAGGGGCCGCCGCCCTGGTCTTCGACAAGGACGGCACCCTGCTCGACCTCGACTCGCGCTGGGTCGTGTTCTTCACCGCTCTGACCGACGCGGTGCTCGAGGCGCTCGATGCGACCGAGTTGCGGGGGTCGGTGCTCGAGGCTCTCGGCGTCGGGTCGAGAGCGCTCGTCCCGCACGGTGTGGCCGCGGCCGGGACCGGGGCCGACGTCCGCGCCGTCATCGATGGGGTGCTCTCGGCGGCGGGGTACTCCGGCGCGGGTATCGACGCGGAGATCGCGAGTGCCTATCTCTCCGCCCCCATGGGAACTCTGGCCCCGCTCGGCGACCCTGCCCGCGTCCTGACGCAGTTGCGTGACGCCGGTCGTCGCGTCGGCGTCGCCACCGCCGATGACCGGGAGCGAACCCTCGACGACCTCGACAGGCTCGGAGTCGCCCATCTGGTCGAACTCCTCAACTGCGGCGACGACCGGTTCTCGAAGCCGCATCCGCGGGTGCTGCTCGACATGGCGGAGTCCTGGGAGATCTCCATCGACGGTCTCGTCATGGTCGGCGACAGCGGCCACGACCTCGCCACCGCCCGGGCGGCGGGGTCCCGCTTCATCGCCGTCAGCGCATCTGACCTCGTCGGCGCGGATGCCTGGGTCGAGACCGTCGACGAGATCGGCGAGGCGCTGGTGTCATCGATCTCGGGTGATTGACCGGGCAGCCGGGTGCACCGGTGCGACCGGTCGCTGGTCCGATCAGTCGAATGTGCCGTGGCGGCCGGCGCCGTCAGCGAACCGCGTCGCGCCGTCGCGGGTCTCTCCGGAACGCACGACCTCGAGTCCTCCCGCCGTCTCGGCGGCCATCGCCTCGGCGAAGGGGAGGTCCCACTGCTCATACGACGAGCGACGATCGGCGTTCATGCACAACTGTGGGAACTCCGCGAGCGATCGAGCAAGGTCAAGAGCGGTGTCGAGGGCCTCGCCGGGCTCGCAGAGTTGATTGGCGAGACCCATCATGCGGGCCTCGTCGCCCGACACCCCGCGGCCGGTCAGGATCAGGTCGAGGGCGTGACTGTGACCGAGCATCCGTGAGAGTCGCACCGTGCCGCCGTCGATGAGGGGCACCCCCCAGCGTCGGCAGTAGACGCCGAACACGGCGTCGCGGGCGGCGACGCGCAGATCGCAGAACATTGCGAGCTCCAGCCCACCGGCGACGGCGTGACCCTCGACCGCTGCGATCGTCGGCTTCGAGAGCGTCATGCGGGTCGGGCCCATTGGGCCGGGGAGCGACATGTCGGCCTCGATGCGGTTCCCGTCACCGCGCGAGATGGCCTTGAGGTCGGCTCCGGCGCAGAAGGTTCCCTCCGCACCGGTGAGGATGGCGATCGAGAGGTCATCGTCGGATTCGAGCCGTTCGAACGCGGCGAGCAGGCCGGCTGCGGTGGGGGCGTCGACCGCGTTGCGCACCTCGGGGCGGCTGATCGTGATGACGAGCACCGGTCCGAGAGTCTCGGTGAGCACGGAGGCCTGTTCGGTGTCATCGCGGCGGGTGTCGGTGTCGTCGCTCATCGCCCGACGGTACCCGCCGGGGCCGATGAGGTGGGTTGACAGGGCCGATATTGGAGCGCTCCAATGAATCACCCGACGTGTGTAGTGTCTGTGACATGGATCACGGTTTCCTCTCCGAGGCCGATCTCGACCCGACGGAACTGGCATCGATCGTCGATCGGACCACCGCTGCCGAGACCGTGCCGCTCGCCACCGACATCGTCTCCGGCGTCCCCGTCTACGACGGGGCGCGGGTGGATGCCGCCGTTCCCGGTTCGCCTGAGTACCGCGAGCTCCTCACCGAGTGGGCGACCGTGCTCGCCGACGGCCCCGGTTGTCTGGCCGTGCGCGGCGCCTACGCCGACACCACGGTCCTCGACGAGGCGGCCGAGCAGTTCTTCGCGATCATCGCCGAGGAGCGGGCCGCGGGCGCCGGGGGCGGTGACCATTTCGCCAAGGTGGGGGCGAATGATCGCATCTGGAACTCACATGAGAAGTTGGCGGTGCGCGCCCCGGAGATCTTCACCCGCTACTACGCGAACGCCACCATCGCGGCAGCGGCGACCGCCTGGCTCGGACCGCACTACCAACTCACCGCTCAGGTCAACGTCGTCAACCCCGGCGGTGACGCCCAGAACCCCCATCGCGACTACCACCTCGGCTTCTACCTGCCGGAGCAGACCTTCGACTTCCCGCTCCACGTGCATCGAATGTCGGCCATGCTCACCCTTCAGGGTGCTGTCGCGCACTCCGACATGCCGATCGAATCGGGCCCGACGAAGATCCTGCCGTGGTCGCAGCACTACTCGCCGGGGTTCGCCATCGCGAAGCGACCTGAGTTCGACGCGGTCTTCGAGGAGCGGTTCGTGCAGGTGGAACTCGACAAGGGAGACGCGCTGTTCTTCACCCCCGCGCTCCTGCACGCGGCCGGGCAGAACCGCACCGCGGACGTCGTGCGCATGGCGAACCTCATGCAGATCTCATCCGCCTTCGGTCGGGCCATGGAGTGGCGGGACACCGATGCGATGTGCCTCGCCGTCTACCCGCACCTCGCGGCCAGCGGACTCGATGAACTGGATCGCTCCCGGGTGGTCGCCGCGGTCGCCGAGGGCTACGCCTTCCCGACCTCGCTTGACCTCGACCCTCCGATCGGCGGCCTCGCCCCCGAATCGCAGGCCGACATCCTCAGACGCGCGCTCGCTGAGCGGTGGGATGTCGACGCGTTCGCGCGAGCGCTCGACGAGCGCAACCGCCGACGCCCTCAGGAGGGCTGAGCCTCAGCCGCCGTCGCGGAGGAGTCGACGCAGGATCTTGCCCGAGGCCGACTTCGGGATCTCGTCGACGAACTGAACGAGGCGGATCTGCTTGTAGGAGGCGACGTGCTCGCGGACGAAGTCCTTCACGCCGTCCTCGTCGATCTCGCCACCGGGGGCCCGCACCACGAACGCCTTCGGCAACTCGCCCGCTGAGTCGTCGGGGATACCGATCACCGCCACATCGAGGACGGCCGGATGGGTGATGAGCAGTGCCTCGAGCTCAGCCGGCGGCACCTGGAACCCGTTGTACTTGATGAGCTCCTTCACCCGGTCGACGACGGTCATGTGCCCGTCCTCGTCGATGATGGCGACGTCGCCGGTATGCAGCCAGCCGTCGGCGTCGATGGTCGCCGCGGTGGCCTCGGCGTTGTTGAGGTAGCCCTTCATGACCTGTGGGCCGCGCACCCAGAGCTCGCCGGTGCCGCCGACGGGCTGATCCTCGCCGGTGTCGGGGTCGACGATCCGGCTCTCGGTGTTCGACACCGTCACCCCCGACGATCCGGACTTGAACATGCCGGGTGGAGTCGCGTGGCTGACGGGGGAGAGTTCAGTCATACCGAAGCCCTGCACCACCTCGCAGTCGACCCGAGCCGCGGCCTCGAGGGCGATCTCCCCGCCGAGCGGCGCCGCGCCCGAGAACACCTGCTTCAGCGACGACAGGTCGTAGTTGTCGACCGCTGGGTGCTTGGCGAGGGCGAGCACCACCGGTGGCACCGCGAAGAAGCGCGAGATGCGGTGCTGCTGGATGAGGCCGAGCGCCTGGTCCAGGTCGAAGCGCGGCAGGGTCACCACGGTCACGCCGTTGGCGAGGAGGCCGTTCATGAGCACCTGCATGCCATAGATGTGGAAGAACGGGAGGAAGGCGAGTGCGACCTCACCGTCGGGGGTGTAGACGATCGCGTGATCGCACTGGCAGATGTTGGCCACCAGGTTGTGGTGGGTGAGCATGACGCCCTTCGGGAGACCCGTGGTGCCCGAGGAGTAGGGGAGCACCACGATGTCGTCACGCACATCGACCGGCGCCTGCGCCATCGGCTCACCGAAGATCGACAGGATCGAGGTGGTGCCCTCGGCACCGTCGAGGGTGATGACCTCGGTGATCCCGACCTCGGTGGCCGCGGCCTGTGCGACCTCGGCGAACATGCCGATCGTGACCAACTCGGTGGCGCCGGCGTCGCGCAACTGGAAGGCGATCTCCTCGGCCCCGTAGGTCGGGTTGACGGTGGTAACCGTTCCACCCGCCACCGCCACGGCGTGGAACACGATCGCGTACTCGGGCACGTTCGGCGCCATCAGCGCGAGGGTGCTGCCCGGCCCGAATCCGCGCGCGGCGAGACCGCCGGCGAGGGCGTGGACAGCGTCGGAGAGCTGCTGGAAGGTGTACGAGCGGCCCGACGGTCCGTCGATGAGGGCGGGCCGGTCGGGGTGATCCGCCACCCGGCGCAACACGTACTCGGTGATCGGCACCTCGGGGATCTCGACCTCGGGCAGGGGGCTGGGGTGAATGATCACGGATTCTCCGATCGTCGCTGGCGGGTCCGACGATCCTACGCTCGTCCGGGACCGCCGTCAGACAGGGCCCGAGGAGGACCGATGATCCGACATGTCGTGATGTTCCGCTGGAACGAGGACGTGACCGACGATGAGGTGAGTGCCACCGGCCGCGCCCTCGACGCCCTTCCCGCTCTCGTGCCGTCGATCCGCGAGTACCGACACGGCGGCGACATGGGGGTCAACAGCGGCAACTTCGACTACGTCGTCGTCGCCGACTTCGACGACGTCGACGGCTATCTCGCCTACCGGGACCACCCGGATCACCAGGCCCTCATCGCCGCCCACATCACCGGTCGCGTGGCCGACCGCGCTGCCGTGCAGTACGGGGTCGCCTGAATGGCCGAGCAGCCGAACCATCTGGTCAGTGTCGACTGGCTGGCCGAGCACCTCGACGACTCGGCCGTGTGTGTCCTCGACGTCACCGCGCGCCTCGACCGCGAGCTCGTCAACCGGTCCCACGACGCGTGCTTCGTCGAGGGGCACATCCCCGGAGCCGTTCACTTCGATGTCGCATCGGCGAAGGGCGTTCTCTCTGACCCCGTGGCTGACCTTCCCTGGATGTGGCCGGGCGCCGGGCGGGTGACCGAGGCGCTGCGCGCCGCCGGTGTGGACGACGGCGACCTCGTCGTGATCACCGCCTCCACGCCACGCCCCGGCATCGACTCCGGGACGATGTGGTGCACGCGGGCCTGGTGGACCCTGACCCGCATGGGGGTGCGCGCGGTCGTGCTCCACGGCGGCAACGAGGCCTGGGTGGCCGCGGGCCACCCGGTTGAGACGGGACCCGTCGAGGTCGCTCCCGGATCGATCACCGTCGGAGAGCGCGCGAGCGGTCGCGCCGAGGTCGACGAGGTGCTCGACGCGCTCGGGAGGCCCGACGCCTGTGTGGTCGACGCGCTCAGCCGCGACAACTACGAGGGTCGCGACCCCGGGTACGGACCTCGCTGCGGTCACATCACCGGTGCCGACAACGTTCCCTACCTCGACCTGATCGAGGCCGAGACTGCCGCGTTCAAGCCGGTCGACGAGATCCGGGGGCTGCTGAGCGGTGTCCTCGACCACGACCGCGTCGTGACGTACTGCGGTGGTGCGATCGCCGCGACGGTCGTGGCCTTCTGCCTCGACATGTGCGGGCACCGCGACGTCGCCGTCTACGACGGGAGTCTCATGGAGTGGTCGCGTCGCGATGACCTCCCCATGACCGACCCCTCGGCGGGGTGAGCTCGGTCCTCGGAGACGCGCGCTAGACCCAGTCGCCCGATCGCCAACGCTGCGACTGGAGGCGGTAGCCGCGGGTGACGAGCACGGTCACCACGACGATCGCGATGACGAACACCGCGATACCGAGGGCCGGGCGGAAGAGGCCGAGGACGAACGAGCCGACGGTGATGGCCGCGGTGACGGCCAGCCAGACCACGGTCCGCACGAGGCATCCGGCGGTCCGCACGGCGCCGACCGTGACCGAACCCGCCACCGCTCCGACCGTGCGACCTCGGTCGCGGGAGGTGTCACCGGTTCCGAGCTCGACGCGGTGGGCGCGACCGCTTCGGCTGGTCGCCGCTGAGAATCCGTCGATCACGCCCTGGGCGAAGTCCCGGGTCAACTCCCGCACCCGTGCCCACAGCGCCCCGGCCTCGGCGACCGCGATGACGATCGCCACCTGCTCGCCGGGCGCGAGCGCCGCGCCGGGCCCCGGACGCTGGCCGATCACCCGGTTGGCGAGCCGGCTCGATCCCGGGACCGGGCGGAGCATGATCCGCGGGACATATCCGGCGCCGAGGAGCGCTCTCGAGGCGTCGAGGGGGGCGCTGCCGACCACATCGGGCACCAGTCCCGAGGGGCCGCGTCGGCGGTCGCGGGTTCGGCCCGTCCGGTCGTAGGCGCGGCGTCGAGCGGGGTCCGAGAGCGTCTCGTAGGCCGACTGGACGGTCTGGAACTCGGTGGGATCACCGCCGACATCAGGATGGGTCTCGCGGGCGCGACGTCGATAGGCGTCGCGGATCTCGTCCGCGCTGGCGCCGCGCTCGACCCCGAGCACCTTGTAGAGGTCGATCTCGGTGCTGTCGGTGCCGTCCGATGCCGGATGTCGCGTCGAACGTACCTCCGCGCCGCAGACGCATTCGGCGAGCAGGATCGGGTCGTCGAGTGTGATCCCGGCACCGCAGGCCCCGCAGCGAACGGTCTCGGCCATACCCCGAGGCTAGGGGAGCGCTGCCGGTGGTCAGGTCAGCGTCACACCCCTGTGGCAGGGTGAGGGCGTGGACGCCGCAGTGATCGTGCTCATTCCCCTCGTGCTGGCCGTGCTGGTTCTGGTCGTGGTGCTCATCCGTCGACTCGGGCAGTCCTCATCGGCACCGACGACGGACGCCCCGGCCCCCGTGATCGACCACACCGCCCTCGTGACGGCGGTGCGCGAGGCCGTCGATGCCCAGGTGCGCAAGACGACCTCGGAGACCCTCGCCGACACCTCTCAGCGGGCCGGTGAGATGCTCGAGCAGCGCGGCCAACTGATCGCCGAGCAGACCAAGGGCCTGCTCGACCCGTTCGCCGCCCAGCTCACCCAGTTGAAGGATGCCGTCGGCCAGATGACGACCACCTTCGAGGGCGACAAGGCGACCGTGCGCGAGATGGCTGAGCAGCTCACCGGTCGAATCAACACGCTCAACGCCACGGCGACCCAGCTCGCCGGTGCGCTGAAGTCGCCGGCCGCCCGGGGTGCGTGGGGTGAGAACCAACTGCGCAACATCATCGAGCTGTCTGGGATGGCACCCTACTGCGACTTCGCCGAGCAGACGGTCGCCGGAGGCGACTCGGGTCGCCAGCGCCCCGACCTCACCGTCAACCTGCCGAACGGCGCCTTCATCGTCGTCGACTCGAAGGTCCCGCTGTCCGCCTATCTCGAGATGCAGGACGCCGCCGACGAGGCCGAGCGCCAGCGCCTCCTCGTCGAGCACGGCAAGGCGATGCGCGCGCACGTGAAGGCCCTCGCCGAGAAGCGCTACTGGGAGCAGTTCCCCGAGTCGCCCGATTTCGTCGTCATGTTCGTCCCCGGCGAGTCGTTCCTCGCCGACGCGCTCCGCGTCGATGCTTCCCTCGCCGAAGACGCCATGCGGTCCCGGGTCGTCGTCACCTCACCGATGAGCCTCATGGCGCTGCTGCTCACCGTCGCCCGCGGTTGGCAGACCCGTCAGATCGCCGAGAACGCCACGAAGGTCCAGCACGAGGCCGCCGAGCTTTACCGCCGCATCGACACCGTGCTCGAGTCGATGGCGAAGACCGGCCGGGGGCTCACGTCGGCGACCGATGCCTACAACAAGATGGTCGGGAGCGTTGAGGCGCGCCTGTTGCCCTCGATGCGCCGCTTCCGCGACTACGGAGTTCCCGGCGACGACCTCACCGACGTACCCCAACTCGAGCACACCGTCCGTGAGATCGGCGCCGAGGAGATGCGCTCGGCTGAGATCGAGTCCGGCTCGGCCGGCGAGCTCGAGGCCTGACTCAGGCCGTCGACCCGAATCCCTCGAGCCCGAGCTGCTCGACGGCCATCTCCCGAAGCAGGTACTTCTGGATCTTGCCGGTGACCGTCATCGGGAACTCCTCGACCGCGATCACGTAGCGCGGCACCTTGAAGTGCGCGATGCGTCCCGAGCAGAACGACCTCACCGAGTCCGTGTCGACCGAAGCCCCGGCGTGGGTCTGCACGAACGCGCAGATCTCCTCGCCGAAGCGCTCGTCGGGGACCCCGACCACCTGGACGTCGGCGATGTCGGGATGGGTGTAGAGGTACTCCTCGATCTCCCGCGGTGAGACGTTCTCGCCCCCTCGGATGATGAGGTCCTTGATCCGGCCGGTGATGTTCACGTAGCCCTCGTCGTCCATCACCGCGAGGTCGCCGGTGTGCATCCAGCCGTCGGCGTCGATGGCCGCCGCGGTCTTCTCAGGCTCGTTCCAGTAGCCGCGCATCACCGAGTAGCCGCGGGTCTGGAACTCCCCGGAGACTCCGCGCGCGACCGTCTCGCCGGTCTCTGGCTCCGCCACTCGGATCTCCACATGGGGGAGCACCCGCCCGACCGTCGAAACCCGCTTGTCGATCGAGTCGTCCTTGCCGGTCTGTGTGGACACCGGGGAGGTCTCTGTCATCCCGTAGGCGATGGTCACCTCCGACATGTTCATCCGGTCGATCACCTGGCGCATCACCTCGACTGGGCAGGGGGAGCCCGCCATGATCCCGGTGCGCAACGAGGACAGGTCGTAGGAGTCGAAGTCATCCACAGCCAACTCCGCGATGAACATCGTCGGCACCCCGTAGAGGGAGGTGCAGCGCTCCTCGCTCACCGCCCGGAGCACGGAGACCGGCTCGAAGGCGTCGTTCGGGATCACCATGGTCGAGCCGTGGGTGGTCGAGCCGAGGTTGCCCATGACCATCCCGAAGCAGTGGTAGAAGGGCACCGGTATGCACACCCGGTCGTGCTCGGTGTAGCCGAGTGTCTCACCGACGAAGAAACCGTTGTTCAAGATGTTGCGGTGGGTGAGGGTGGCGCCCTTCGGCAGTCCGGTCGTGCCCGAGGTGTACTGGATGTTGATCGGATCGGTGTTGGCGAGCGAGGCCGACCTCACCGACACCGCCTCGGAGGTGACTGAGTCGGCTCGGCCGAGCAACTCGGCCCACTCAGGCGAGTCGAAGAAGACCGCTCGCTCCACCGTCGGACAGGCATCGGCGACCTCGGCCCACATCGCCCGGTAGTCGCTGGTCTTGAACTCCTGCGCCGCGAGCAGGAGGCGCGAGCCCGACTGGTTGAGGGCGAACTCGAGTTCGCTCGTCCGGTAGGCCGGGTTGACGCACACCATGATCGCGCCGATGCGGGCGGTGGCGTACTGGGTGAGCACCCACTCGTAGCGATTCGGCGACCAGATCGCCACGCGATCGCCGACCTCGAGCCCGCCGGCGAGCAGGGCGCGGGCCAACTCGTCGACCCGGGTGTCGAGCTCGTCGTAGGTCCAGCGGATGCCCTGGTGGCGAACCACGAGCGCCTCGCGGTCGCCGTGGGCGGCCACGGTCGCCCGGAAGTTCTCGTCGATCGTGGTCTCGAGCAACGCGGTGTCGGTGGCGCCGACCGCTGTGGCGAGCTGTACGTCCATGAATCCCCCTGATCCGCTCCGCACCCTAGTGAGGGTGTCTCAGCGGCTGCTCATCTCGCGTAGGAACTCCCGGGTGGCAGCGGCCGAGCGCGCTCGCCAGCTCGCCACGATGTCCTCGGGGGTGTCGGAAGAGATGAGCGCGTCGAGGTGATCATCGAGTCGCTCGAGCTGACGGCCGGCGAGATCCGCTGGCCCGAGTCCGATCCGTCTCCGCAGTTCGCACTTCACGAGGAAGGCGGTTCGCAGGTCGCGCACATGGTCGACCGGGGTGTCGATGAAGGCGTCGCGGGCTCTGCGTCCTCGGGTGGTGACCCGCATGAGGTGGCGTCGCGATGAGCGGTCCCGAGTGATGAGCGCGTGTTCCTCGAGGTGGTTGAGCGCCCGGTAGGTGAGGGGACGCGAGAGCGACCAGATCCGGCCGATCTCGCCGTCGGGGGCGAGTGTGCGAACCAGGTGCCAGCCGTGCACGCCGGATTCGTGCTCGGCGACGAGGGCGAGACAGGTCGCCTCCGCGAGCGACAGGGACTCCACGGCATCATCGTAGAAGAAATAGTCAGAATGTGACTATCTTGTGCCGATGCTCGGGCTTCAACGACCATCCGTCGCGCTTCTCGCGACGAGCGCCGCGCTCGCGGCGGGGTGCGGTTCGGGCGGAGATCGGCTCGACGTGTTCGCCGCGGCATCCCTCGCCGCGGTGATGGGCGACCTCGAGCCCGTCTTCGAGGCTGAGCACCCCGACGTCGACGTCGTCGTCAACCTCGCCGGGTCGTCGACCCTCGCCGCCCAGATCCTGGCCGGCGCCGAGGCCGCCGTCTTCGCCTCCGCCGATGAGGTCCAGATGGACATCGTGCGCGAGGGCCTCGGGTTGCCCTCCGCCACCACCTTCGCGACCAACCGCCTGGTGATCGTGGTCGCCCCCGGCAACCCCCTCGGCATCAGCGGTCTGGGGGACCTCGCGCAGCGAGACGATCTCGTCGTGTCGCTCGCCGCCCCGGAGGTGCCGGCCGGCCGGTACGCGCTCGCGGCGTTCGATCAGGCCGGGCTGACGGTGGGCCCGGCCACCCTCGAGGCCGATGTCCGCGGCGTCGTTACCCGCGTCGCCCTCGGTGAGGCCGACGCCGGACTGGCCTACGTCACCGACGTGCTCGGTCGAAGCGACGTCGATGGGGTTCCACTCCCCGCTGAGGTCGACGTCGTCATCGAGTACCCGGTCCTCGCGGTCGACTCCCGGCTCGGAGCCGAGTTCGTCGATCTGCTGGGTTCCGAGCGCGGCCGCTCGATCCTCGCAGCGAACGGATTCGGCCTGCCGTGAGCGACACCCGTCGACCCTCCGTCCCCCGGCTCGTACTGGTGCCGGCGGCCCTCGGTGTCGCCCTCTTCGCCCTGCCGGTGATCGGTCTCGTCAGTCGCGCACCCTGGTCGGATCTCGCATCGCTCATCACCGACCCCGCGCCCCGATCGGCGCTGGTGCTCTCGGTCGTCACCAGCCTCGTCACCACCGCGATCGCCCTCGCGCTCGGTGTTCCCCTCGCGCTCGTCCTCGCCCGCACCCGGCTCCCGGGGCGCGGTGTCGTGCTCGCGGTGTGCACCCTGTCGATGGTGCTCCCCCCGGTCGTCGCCGGTGTCGCGCTGCTGTCGGCGCTCGGCCGGCGGGGCGTGATCGGCAGACTCCTCGACGAGCACCTCGGCCTCACGATCCCGTTCACCCCGGCGGCCGTTGTCATCGCCCAGTTGTTCGTGGCCATGCCGTTCCTCGTGGTCACCCTGGAGAGCGCGCTCCGGTCCGCCGACCGGGCTCCCGAGGAGGTCGCGAGGACCCTCGGCGCACGCCCCTGGCGGGTACTCGCCACCGTCACCTTGCCCTCGGTGCGTGGCGCGCTCGGCGCCGGCGCGGTGCTCACCTGGGCGAGGGCCATCGGGGAGTTCGGCGCCACCATCACCTTCGCGGGGAACCTGCCCGGGGTCACGAGGACCCTGCCGAGCGAGACCTACCTCGCGCTCCAGACCGACCCCGGTCGGGCCGTGCTGTTGTCGCTCCTGCAGGTCGGGGTCTCGCTCGCGGTCCTCCTCGCCCTGCGACACCGTTGGGTGCCGGCGTTGACCGGGAGGCGGCCATGACGCTCGTCGTCCGGATCACCCGGGACATCGGCCCGCACCACCTGGACGTCGACCTCGAGGTCGCGACCGGGGAGCGTCTGGTCATCGTCGGGCCGAACGCCGCCGGGAAGACCTCGCTGTTGCGCTCGATCATCGGACTCGACCCCGCCGGTGACGGACGCATCGCCCTCGGATCCGAGGTGTGGCACGACTCGGCCACCGGAGCCGATACCGCGGTGGAGGCCCGCCGGGTCGGCTTCGTCCCGCAGCACCCGACGCTGCTCGCCCATCTCGACGCGCTCACCAATGTCGCCTACGGCCCCCGCTCGCGGGGAGCCGGACGAGCCGAGTCCCGCGCCATCGCGATGAACGCCATGGAAACCCTCGCGGTCGACCACCTCTCGGGCCGCCGGCCCGACACCCTCTCGGGAGGGGAGGCTCAACGGGTGGCGATCGCGCGAGCACTCGCGATCGAGCCGAGCCTTCTGGTGCTCGACGAACCGACCTCGGCGCTCGACATCGCGGCTCGGCCCGGCATGCGGGCCTTGATCTCGACGGCCACGGCCGCATCGGAGGCTCCGGCTGTCATCGTCACCCACGACGCGGTCGACGCGCTCACCCTCGGCGACCGGATCGCTGTCCTCGAGCAGGGCCGCCTCACCCAGGTGGGCACCGGGCGCGAGCTGGCGGCGGCGCCGCGAACCCCCTATGTCGCCGAACTGCTCGGCATCAACCTGATCCGCGGGTCGCTGCAGGGATTGGTGCTGACCGCTGGCGCCTTCGAGCTCACCGTCGGCGCGCACGACGTCGACGATGGCCCGGCCATCGCTACGGTGCGGCCGCGGTCGATCTCTCTCCACCGGTCACGGCCCGAGGGCAGCCCTCGCAATGTCTGGCAGTCGCGGGTCACCTCGATCGACCGCGGAGCCGACCGGGTGAGGGTGCGCCTCACCGAGCCGGTGGAGATCGTCGTCGACCTCACACCGGCGGGGCTCTCCGCGATCGGGGTGGGGGAGGGCGACGAGGTGTGGGCCTCGGTGAAGGCCTCGGAGGTGACCGTCGCCAGCGGGTGAGGCGGTCGCGGGTTCAGCCGTTGGCCGAGCGGCCGATCGAGGAGCCTCCGTCGACCCGCAGGGTCTGACCGGTCAGCCAGCCAGCGTCGTCGGACAACAGGAAGGCGATCGCCGCGGCGATGTCGTCGACGGAGCCGATCCGGTTCATGGGCACCATCGCGAGATAGCGGGCCTCGCCCTCGGAGCCGACCGGGTTGTTCTCGCGGAAGAGCTCGGTCTCGACCGGACCGGGGGCCACGGCGTTCACCGTGATGCCGTCGGGCGCCAACTCGAGGGCCCACATCCGCGTGAGGTGCTCGAGGGCCGCCTTCGACGAGCCGTAGGCGGATCGTCCGGCCACACCTCCGAGCGCGACCACGCTCGAGATGTTGACGATGCGACCCCATCCTCGCTCGCGCATACCCGGGATCGCGGCCTGCGCGGTCTGGATCGAGGTGCGGACCGTGAGATCGTGCACGTGGGCGAAGTCGTCGAGGCCGATATCACCGAGCAGCTGGGCGCGCACCACGCCGACGTTGTTCACCACGGCGTCGATCGGGCCGTCGGCCAGCACCGAGTCGAGCGCCGCCGCCGTCGCCTCGCTGTCGGACAGGTCGACGGTGACGAACTCACCGGGCGCGTCATCGGGTCTCGTCCGGGCCAGTCCGACGGGGGAGTGGCCCGCGGAGGCGAGTCGGTGGGAGAGCGCTCGCCCGATGCCCTTCGAGGCCCCGGTGATGAGGATGCGTCGGCTTGCCATGGGCCGACCGTACTCAGGGGACCAGGTTCACCATGCGCCCGGGAACGACGATCACCTTGTGGAGCGCCGCCGGGTCGGCGCCGTCGAGAGCGGCGATCACCCGCTCGTCGGCGAGGGCGATCGCGGTGATCGCGGCCTCGTCGGCATCTGCGGGCACCATGATGCGGGCCCGCACCTTGCCCTTGATCTGGACCGGCATCTCGACCTCGTCATCGACGAGCAGCGCCGGATCGGCGGTCGGGAAGGCGGTGTAGGTGAGCGAAGTGTCGTGGCCGAGCCGCGACCAGAGCTCCTCGGCGATGTGCGGCACGAGGGGCGCCGCCATGAGGACCATCGCCTCGGCCGCCTCGCGTGGGGTGGCGCCCGCGGCCTGGTGGACCTTGGTGACGTGGTTGTTCAACTCGATCAGCTTGGCGATCGCGGTGTTGAAGCGGAGGGCCTCCATCTCGGTGCGCACCGTGTCGATGGTGCGATGCAGGAGACGGCGGGTCTCGTCGTCAGCGGGTTCATCGGAGACGGTGGTCGCCCCGGACTCCTCGTTCACCATGGTCCGCCACAGTCGCTGCAGGAAGCGGTACATGCCGACCACATCCCGGGTCTCCCAAGGACGGCTCGCGTCGAGGGGGCCCATCGCCATCTCGTAGAGGCGGAGCGTGTCGGCCCCGTAGGCCTCGTACATCTGGTCGGGGGAGACGGCGTTCTTCAGGCTCTTGCCCATCTTCCCCCACTCGCGCTCGACCGGCTGCCCCTCATGGAGGAACTGGCCGTCGGTCTCGGTGACCTCGGTCGCGTCGACGTAGATCCCGCGCTCGTCCTTGAAGGCGTTGGCCAAGATGTAGCCCTGGTTGAACAGGCGAGCGTAGGGCTCACGGGAGGACACGTGTCCGAGATCGTGGAGCACCTTGTGCCAGAACCTCGCGTAGAGCAGGTGCAGCACCGCGTGCTCGACGCCGCCGACGTACAGGTCGACGCCACCGGGGTGATCGGGTCGCTGATCGGTCTGGGGTCCCATCCAGTAGCGCTCGACCTCGGGGTCGACGAAGGCATCGGCGTTGGTGGGGTCGAGGTAGCGCAACTCGTACCAGCACGAGCCCGCCCACTGGGGCATGACGTTCGTATCCCGCCGGTAGGTCCGCGGGCCGTCGCCGAGGTCGAGTTCGACCTCGACCCAGTCGCCGAGGCGGTCGAGCGGACTCTCCGGATCGGAGAACTCGTCGTCGGCGTCGAAGGTGCGCGGGGAAAACGAGTCGGTCTCGGGCAGCAGCACCGGCAGCATCTCGTCGGGGAGGGTGTGGGGGTTCCCGTCGGCGTCGTAGACCACGGGGAACGGCTCCCCCCAGTAGCGCTGGCGGCTGAACAGCCAGTCGCGCAACTTGTAGGTCACGGTCGCCTCGCCGTGCCCGTTCTCGCTGAGCCAGGCGTTCACGGTCGCCACACCGTCGGCGACCGAGGAGGTGCCGTCGAGGTCGAGGGCGCCGTTCGACGAGTTGACATACGGCGCGTCGCCGACGAAGGCCTCCGGCCAGGTCGAGGTGTCGAGGCTGGGCGCGATGTCACGTTCCTCGAACCAGGCTGCGGGAGGCTGCTGGATCGCGGGGATCGGGAGCCCGAAACGGCGGGCGAACTCGAAGTCGCGTTGGTCGCCGCAGGGCACCGCCATGATCGCCCCGGTGCCGTACCCCATGAGTACGTAGTCGGCGATCCACACCGGGATCTCCTCACCCGTCACCGGGTTGGTGGCGGTGGAACCGGTGGCCACGCCGGTCTTCTCGCGGCTCTCGTCCTGCCGGTCGACGTCCTTCTTGGATGCCGCCGCGCGGCGGTACTCGGCGACGGCGTCGGCCTGCTCGGCAGTGGTCAACGCATCGACCGCGGGATGCTCGGGGGCGAGCACCATGAACGTGGCGCCGAAGAGGGTGTCGGGCCGGGTGGTGAACACCGTGAGCGGGCCGGCCGCGGAGGCGAAGTCGACCCGCGCTCCGTGGCTGCGGCCGATCCAGTTCCGCTGCATCGTCTTGATGGCATCGGTCCAGTCGAGGAGATCGAGGTCATCGATGAGCCGGTCGGCGTAGGTGGTGATGCGCATCATCCACTGGCGCATGTTCCGCTTGAACACCGGGAAGTTGCCGCGGTCGCTCCGGCCGTCGGCGGTGACCTCCTCGTTGGCGACCACCGTGCCGAGTCCGGGGCACCAGTTGACCGGCGCCTCGCTCACATAGGCCAGGCGGTGGTCGTCGAGGATCCGGCGACGCTCCGCCGGCTCGAGCGCGTCCCATGGGCGACCGTCGGGCGTCGACCGTTCACCGGAGGCGAACTCGGCCACGAGTTCGTTGATGGGTCGGGCCTTCCCGATGCGGTCGTCGTACCAGGCGTTGAAGATCTGCGAGAAGATCCACTGTGTCCAGCGGTAGTAGTCGGGGTCGGTGGTCGAGATGGAGCGCCGCGTGTCGTGGCTGAGACCGAGTCGGCGCAACTGCCGACGCATGTTGGCGATGTTGCCGTCGGTGGTGATCGCCGGGTGCTGGCCGGTCTGGACGGCGTACTGCTCGGCGGGCAGACCGAAGGCGTCGAAACCCATCGAGTAGAGGACGTTGTGCCCGGTCATGCGCTTGAAGCGCGAGAACACGTCGGTGCCGATGTAGCCGAGCGGGTGCCCGACGTGGAGACCGGCACCCGACGGGTAGGGGAACATGTCGAGCACGAAGAGCTTTTCGCCCCGGTCGGCGAGCAACACCGGATCGGCGAGCGGGCCGGCGGGGTTCGGTGCCTCGAACGTGCCATCCGCCTCCCAGCGGTCCTGCCAGGAGGTCTCGACCTGCTGGGCGAGGGCCGCCGAGTAGCGGTGCTCGGGGCCGCCCGGGCCAGGTTCGGTGTCTGTCGGCTCTGCCATACCGACGGTCAAGCCTACGCAGCGCCCACCTGAACGGCTCACGGCACCGGGTGCGTTGCGGCGGCTCACCTCGGCGCAGGGAGCAGGGTCGTTGTTCGGGGCTCGCTAACGTCTCGCCCATGTCCTCCCCCGGACCCTCGATACGCGCGCGCCTGGAGTCGGCGGCCGACCGGGACGGAGGGGTTCGGTTCGTCGGACACTCGGTGGCTCCCGATGGACCGGTGCGCGTCAGTTGGCGGCAGATGCACGATGAGGCGCGCGCGGTCGGTGCGGCCCTCCAGGCTCGGGGTCTCATCCCCGGCGACCACGTCGCCGTCCTCGGTCCGACCAGCCGCGAACTGATGACCATCGTCCGCGGCTGCTGGTTGGCCGGTATCGCGTCGATGGTGCTCCCACTCCCGATGCGCATGGGATCGCTCGACGAGTTCGTCTCCGGGACCCGGGCCCGCATCCGTCACGGCGATGCGAAGTTGGTCCTGATCGACGACCAGCTGGCGCCCTTCTACGAGGCCGTGCCGGGCGACCCGCCGATCGTCCCGATGGCGAGCGTCCTCCCCGGCACCGCGGGTCTGCCCTCGGCCGACGCGCTCGAGTCACCGGCCGACGATCCCAACCGGCTCGTGATCCTGCAGTACACGAGCGGGTCGACAAGCGAGCCGAAGGGGGTCATGATCCCCGACCGGGTGCTCGCGGCGAACATCGACGCGGCCTGCGAGGCCGCATCACTCGACGACGACGAGGTCATGGTGTCGTGGCTCCCGCTCTACCACGACATGGGGCTGGTCGGATTCCTCGCCATCCCGATGACCACCGGCGTGGATCTGGTCCAGGCCGCGCCGCAGGACTTCATGGCGCATCCGGGCAACTGGATGCAGTGGATCTCCGACTGGCGGGGCACAGCGACCGCCGGACCCAACTTCTCGTGGGTCCTCGCCACCCGGGCGCTCCGGCGAGCCGAGGATCTCGACCTGTCCTCGCTGACCCTCGCGCTGAGCGGCGCGGAGCCGGTCGACCCGAAGGCCGTGGACGCCTTCGTGTCAGCCGCCGGTCGCTTCGGTCTGCCCGACGGGGCGTTCTTCCCGGCCTTCGGCATGGCTGAGGTCGCCATCGCCGGCACCTTCCCGCGTCGTGGTCAGGGACTGCGCTGCGACACCGTCGACCGCGAGGTGCTCGAGCGCTCCCGGGTCGCGAAGCCCGTCGAGATCACCGACCCGGACGACCTCGCGGTGCGCGCGCGGCGCCTGCCGCTCCTCGGCACCGCCGTGCCCGGGCTCGAGATGCGCGTCGTCGATCCCGATACGCGCGAGGAGGTGGCTGAGCGCCACGTCGGCGAGTTGCTGCTGCGAGGCACTTCGGTGACCCCGGGCTACTACAAGCGCGATGACGCGACCGCCGCGCTCTTCCACGACGGATGGCTCTGCACCGGCGACCTCGCCTACGTGCTCGACGGGGAACTCGTGCTGTGCGGTCGCATCAAGGACGTCATCATCGTCGGTGGTCGCAACGTGTTCCCCGAGGACATCGAGCGCGCTGTCGGTGGGCTGGGTGGCGTCCGCGCTGGCAACGTCATCGCCTTCGGTCAGGACGGCTACAAGGGCAAGGAGACCGTGGTCGTCGTTGCCGAGGTCCGAGAGGGCGAGGACCTCGAGACCGTCCGGGAGGCGATCCACCACCGCACGCTCGAGGTCTGCGGCCTGCCGCCTCGAGACGTGATGCTGGTGCGTCCGGGCACCCTGCCGAAGACGTCCTCGGGCAAGTTGCAGCGGGCGCGGTGTCGCGAGCTGTACCTCGCCGAGGAGCTCGCCCTGATCTGATTGGCCGGCCCGGGGTTCAGGCGTCGACGACGCGCCGGAGCGTCTCGCCCAGCAGTTCGATCCTCCCGGGGATCCAGCAGTTGGCGAGCGAGTTCACACAGAACCCGTCGAGTCCGAGCGCCATCTGGGTCGCCATCTCCTCGGCGACCTCATCGGGGTCACCCCAGTGGAAGTTGGCGCGCGCGGCCTCCAGCTTGGCCTCGGGCACGCCGCGAGTCAGCAGCATCGCGTCGAGTTCGGCTCGGGCCTCGTCGTGGGTCGGGGCGACGCAGAGATAGGCGAGTCGGCTGACGACGAGCTCGGAGCGGTCGCGGCCCTGGTTGTCGCAGTGCTCGTCGATGACGTCGAGTTTGTGGGTGATCTGGTCGACGGGGCAGATGATGTTGGCCGAGTCGGCGTACTGGGCGACCATGCGGAAGGTCTTCCGCTCGCCCGATCCGCCGATCATCACCGGAACCCGCCGCACCGGAGGAGGCTCGTTGATGGCCTCGGTGACGGAGTACCACTTCCCGGCGAGAGAGCGCCGCTCGCCTCGCAGCATCGGAAGGATGATGTTCAGGGCCTCCTCGAGTTTCTCGAAGCGGTCGGTGAAGGTACCGAACTCGATCCCGAATGAGTCGTGCTCGAGCTGGAACCACCCGGCGCCGATACCGAGTTGCGCTCGTCCGTCGGACACGACGTCGAGGGTGGTGATGATCTTCGCGAGAACCGCCGGGTTCCGGTAGGTGTTGCCGGTCACCAGCGAGGACAGACGCACCCGCGAGGTCTCACGGGCGATGGCGCCGAGGGCGGTGTAGCACTCCAGCATGTAGTCGTCGGGCTGTCCGAGACCCGGGAGCTGGAAGAAGTGGTCCATCAGCATGACGGTGTCGAAGCCCGAGTTCTCGGCTTCGACGGCCTGGCGGATCACATGGGCGAACACCCCGCTCTGGTCGACCTCCGGATAGGAGAACGATGGGATCTGGTAGCCGAGACGGGTCATGTTTCCTCCGGGGTGGTCGCGCTCTGTTCCGCTTGATCGGCTCTCCTGTAAGGATGTGCCTGTGAAGGTGGTCTACACCCTGCGCCACCGCGCGCACCATCCCGAGCGTGAGCTGGAGGACTCGCGGTTCCAGGAACCGTTCGAGCATCCGGGTCGAGCCGAGATCATCCGCGCCGCCCTCGCCGCCGACGAGCGCTTCGAATTCGTCGCTCCCGATGATCACGGTCGCGCGTCGATCGACGCGGTCCACGACCCGGGTCTCGTCGACTTCCTCGAGACGGCTTGGACCCGTTTCCAGGAGGAGCACGGACCGACCCACGATGTGATCCCCGATGTGTTCTCGATGGCCGGCATACGCGATGGGATGGGCTCGGCCCGCAGGCCGGACTCGATCTCGATGGAACTCGGTTGGTGGTGCTTCGAGACGACCACCCCGCTCACCCAGGGCACCTACGACGCCGCGCGGTCATCGGTCGACGTCGCGTTGACCGCGGCCGATCTGGTCCGCGGCGGCGAGCGGATGGCGTACGGGCTCTGCCGCCCTCCGGGTCACCACGCCTCCCGTTCGCTCTACGGCGGGTACTGCTTCTTCAACAACGCGGCTGTCGTCGCCGAACACCTGTCACGCACCACCGGGTCGCGGGTGGCGGTCCTCGACGTCGACTACCACCACGGCAACGGCACCCAGCAGATCTTCTACGACCGCGAGGAGGTGTTCTTCGCCTCCCTGCATGGCGATCCGAGGCGCGCGTACCCATATCTCACCGGACATGTCGATGAGACCGGGTCGGGGGCCGGCAGCGATGCCACGGTGAACTATCCGCTTCCCGCCGGCTGCGACGACGACGCCTACCTGACCGCGCTGACCGGTGCCTGTGAGCGGGTGGTGGCCTCGGGGGCGGAGACCGTCGTGGTGTCCCTCGGCCTCGACACCTTCCATGAGGATCCGATCAGCGATCTCTCGCTCACGGCCGACGGTCTTGAGCGCTGCGGCCGACTCGTCGCCGAGATGGGTCTGCCGACCGTCGTGCTCCAAGAGGGCGGCTACGCGACCGATGCCCTCGGGGAGAACGCCCGCCGCTGGTTGTCCGGGGCGATGGGGCCCGGCGCCCCGGCTGGCTGAGTGGCGTTCAGGCGGCCCGGAGGTCGCTGAGCACCGCGGCCCACCGGTCGGGATCGCTCTGGTAGGGGGCGTAGAAGCCGAGGCGGTCAACGATGTCGCCGAAACGGCGGCGGAGTTCGGGCGCGATTCCCTCGGGCTCGGCGACGACGGCGAAGGTGTTGAGGATCTCGTCGTCGATCAGGTCACCCATGGTCTTCCACTCACCCTGTTTCGACAGTCGGTTCAGCTCGTCCTGGAGGTCCCCCCAGCCGTGGAGGTCGAGCACGGCGCGATAGGCGGGGGTCGATCCGTAGAAGGCGATCTGCTGGCGGGTCGCCGCCGCGGCGGAGTCCATCTCCTCCTCGTTGTTGCCGGTCACCACGAACAGCGGGCCGGAGACCTCGAACCCGTCGAGGCTGAGACCGGCGCGCTCGCGGCCTCGCTGGAGAGCGGGGATCGTCACTTCGCGGAGGTAGCGCTCGGTGGTGAACCCGTGGCAGAAGAACCCGTCGCACACCTCGCCGGCGACCTCGGTCATCATCTGCCCGACCCCGGCGAGGAAGATCTTCGGGAGGCCGAACTCGGCGAGGTCTCCGGCATCGGGTGTGAAGAAGGGCGTCATGAGCGTGTGTCGGTAGAACTCTCCGCGGAAGGCGAGGGGTTCCCCGTTGGACCAGGTGTCCCAGATGGCGCGGACGGCTTGGATCATCTCGCGCATCCTTGGTGCCGGATGGCTCCACTCCATCGAGAACCGCTTGGTGATGTGCGGTTTGATCTGGCTGCCGAGCCCGAGATGGAAGCGCCCGCGCGAGAAGGCCTGCAGGTCCCACCCGATGTTGGCGAGCAGCATCGGGTTGCGGGCGAAGGCGACGGCGATCGAGGTGCCGATGTCGACCCGCTCGGTCGACGACGCGGCGGCGACGAGTGGCAGGAACGGGTCGTGGGCGGTCTCGGCGGTCCACACGCCGTCGTAGTTGGCGGCCTCGAACTCGGCGGCGGCGGGTCCGGCTTGGGCGATGGTCGAGGGGAGGGTCGCGTCGATCTTCATTACCGGAGAGTAACCGGAGGTGTCCCGGCGATCGTCGGTCGGAGGGTCCGGTGCGGTCGGCTCAGTCCTGGTCGCGGAGGAACTGCTCGATCTCGGCACCGATCTCCTCGGCTGAACGCAACTCGATTCGCGGGTCCCCGAGGTCGATCCCGCTCGGGGTGTCGTCGGTGGAGTCGTGGATCCGCTCGAGTTGCTCGAGCATCGAGCGGTGCTCGTCGTTGCCGGCGATGAGGTCGTCGATGCGCTGGCGCTGCTTGACCGTCTGTTGACGGATCCCCGTGCCGTCGACCACGACGTCGACCGCTTCGCGGAGACCGTCGAGCAGGGCGACCGCCGCGGCCGGGTAGGGCATGGTCGAGACGTAGTGGGGGACCTGCGCCCAGATCCCGAGGGAGGGGATGCCGAGCGAGTGCATCTCGTGCTCGAGGATCGCGCAGATCCCGGCCGGCACCTCGAGGGTGGACCGGAGGAACGGCACCCGGGCGAGCACGTCCTGGGACGGCGTGGTGATCGACAGGCGGGGTGGTCGGGTGTGGGGCGCGGCGAAGGGGTAGGCGCCGAGGTGCGCCATCGCGGTCACGCCCAGTCGGGTGGCGAGGTGGGAGATCTCGGCGCGGAAGCGGTGCCAGGCCATGTCGGGCTCGGGGCCGCTCAGCAGGACGAGGTCGTGGCCGGCGAGATCGCGTCCGACAGAGACGGTGATGTGCTGCCACTCGACGAGGGTGTTGAGCCCCTCGTCGAGATGCAGGGTGGGTCGTCGCGCCCGGAAGTCGATGAAGGGGTCGTCGTCGAACACCGCGACGGGCGAGGTGTCGCACTCGGTGATCACGGCCTGCATTGCCGCTTGGGCGGCGCCACCGGAGTCGATCCAGCCGGTGAGGGCGACCACCATCACCGGTCGCTCCAGTTCAGGCGGCTCCGCGAGCCATCGGATCGTGTCCCCCGGACTCGTCATTGGGCACCCATGATGTCGGCGGCTCGTTGGGCTGCGGCGTTGACCTGCTGGCGGAAGGGTTCGAGTTCGGCGGGGTCGCGCGAACCGAGGGCGCCGCCGAGGTAGCGGGCGTAGACGCCCTCGAGGATGCAGGCCAGCTTCCAGGAGGCGAAGGCGACGTAGACGTCGAGTCGGCTGAGGTCGCGGCCCGATACCTCGCCGTAGCGGGTGATCAGATCAGCCCGGTCCCAGAACCCCTCGACCCGAGTGGCCGGAGCGACCCAGGCGCTCGGCTCGTCGTTCGGCCCGGTCCAGTAGACGGCGAGGAGACCGATGTCGGCGAGCGGGTCGCCGAGGGTGCAGATCTCCCAGTCGAGGATCGCGGCGACGGTGCCGTCCGCGGCGAGCATGGTGTTGTCGAGCCGGTAGTCGCCGTGGACGATGGAGACCGAGGTCTGCTCGGGGAGGTCGGCGAGCAGAGCGTCGTGCACCTCGTCGACGAGCGGGAGGTCACGGGTCTTCTGGGCGTTCCACTGCCCGTACCAGCGCTTCAGTTGCCGGGCGAGATAGCCGTCGTGGCGACCGAGGCCCTCGAGACCGACGTCGTGCGGGTCGATCGCGTGGAGGGCCGCCAGATTGTCGATGAGTGACCGGCTGGCGTTGGAGCGCCCGTCGAAGTCGAGAGCGCTCCGGGCCGTCTCCTCATCGCGGATGACCGTGCCGTCGACATGGGCCATCACATAGAACGGCGCGCCGTTGACCGACTCGTCGTCGCACATACCGAGCGTGGTCGGAACCGGCAGGGACGACGTCGCGAGACCCGAGATCACCCGGTGCTCACGACCCATGTCGTGGGCGCTCGCGAGCCCGTGGGAGAGGGGAGGTCGCCGCAGCACCATCCGGCGACCATCGCTTCCGATGACCGAGAAGGTGAGATTGGAGTGACCCCCGGCGATGACCTCGAAGCGGTAGGGGCCCTGGGCGCCGGGGACGTTCTCATCGAGCCAGGCGGAGACAGCTGACGACTCGATCCCGATCGGCGTGTCGACTCCGGAATCGGTCGGCGCCCCCATGCGGCGATGGTATCGGCACAGCGTCTTCGCGCATCCGTGGGCGAGGTGCCCACGCGACCCCGCATCGGTAGGTTGATCCCATGACCGATCTCGGAGCCCTCGGCAATCAGGGCGGTGCCGTCATCGACGTCACCGACGCGACCTTCGAACAGGAGGTGATGCTGCGTTCGCAGTCCACCCCGGTGGTCGTCGACTTGTGGGCCCCGTGGTGCGGGCCGTGCAAGACGCTGGGGCCGATCCTCGAGGAGGTCGTCGGCGCCACCGACGGCCGGGTGGTGCTCGCGAAGGTCAATGTTGACGAGAACCCTGCGATCGCGGGTGCCTTCCAGGTGCAGTCGATCCCGGCGGTCTACGCCGTCAGCGAGGCGAAGGTGGTCGACGGCTTCATGGGCGCGGTCGGTCGCGCCGAGGTGGAGGCGTTCATCGACCGTCTCTCGCCGAGCGCCGAGGATGACATGGTGGCCGCGTTGGTCGCCGCCCGTGACGAACTCGGCCTGCGGGCCGCCCTCGAGACCCATCCCGGTGACGAGTCGATCGTGGTGACCCTGGCGGAGATCCTCGTCGAACGCGGTGAGACCGAGGAGGCGCTCGCCCTGCTCGAGCGCGTTCCCGAGACCGACCGGGTGCGTCACGTCAAGGCTGAGGCTCGTCTTGGAACGGTCGCCCCCGACGATGACTACGACGAGCGGCTCACGGAACTCCTCGACCGGGTGAAGGACGACGATGAGGCCCGGCAGACCTTCGTCGACATCCTCGAACTGATGGGGCCGAACGACCCCCGCACGGCGGCCTACCGCAAACAGTTGACCGCCCGGCTGTTCTGATCGGCCCCGCGGGCTAGGTTCCGCGCTCCGACCTCCCTCCCGACGGAGAGGAGCATCGATGGAGCTGGATCGACCGGAGCGCCTGGGAGCGCTCCGACGCGCTCAGCTCACAGCCTCGCGTCGCCTCGCGTCACTCGCGGCGTTCTGGGGCACGGGACGACTGCTCGCCGCGGCACTCGCTGCCGTCTCGGTCACCGCCGCCGGCCTCTGGTTGGTCTCGCCGGAGCGTCCGCCCGTCGAGGCGGCCATCCCCCTCACCTCGACACCGGACGTCGTGCCCGAACCCATGATCACCGTGCACGTCGCGGGGGCGGTCATCCGCCCGGGCGTCTACTCGCTCGTCGCCGGATCGCGGGTGCACACCGCGATCGAAGCCGCTGGTGGGGCGCGTCCCGATGCGGACCCCGACCGGGTCAACCTCGCGGCTCCGCTCATTGACGGCGCCCAGGTGCGGCTGCCGGCGCTCGGCGAGCCGGCGATGCCGGACGAACTCGACGGAGGGCCCGTCAACCTCAACCTCGCCGACGCCTCCCGACTCGAGTCGTTGCCCGGAATCGGGCCGACACTGGCCCGCGCGATCGTCGATGAGCGCGACCGCGGAGGACCCTTCGCTCAGGTCGACGACCTCGTGAGGGTGCCGGGTCTCGGTCCGGTGCGGATCGAGTCACTCCGCGATCTGGTCGCCACGTGAGGCGACGATCAGAGCAGTCGCTCGCCGAGTCGGATCGCGGCGATGAGCACGCCGGCCACGGCTCCGGTCGCGACCGCGATGTAGAGCAGTCCCATCTCCATCCAGAACTCCCGCCAGGCGGTGATCGGATGGCGGCTGGCGCGGCGCGCCGCCACCCAGCCGAGGAACACCCAGAACGGCACGCTCCCCAAGATGGCGAGGGGGTAGGTGCCCTGATCGGCGATCGGGGCGCCGACGACCAGAAGCCCCGGTGCCGCGACGACCCCCGAGAGGAGCGCGAGCACGGCGGCGGTGCGACCCTCTCCGAAGACGAGCGCGGCCAGCGCCGCGATGCCCGTCACCGCTGGCAGCGCGAGACCGTAGATCGGTCCGAGGCGCCGCACCCGCGCCCGATACCAGCGGGGCCCTCCTGGAACGGGGTCGGCCCGACCGGGGGGCTCGGGAGCCCCCGAGTCGCCGGCGTCGGGGCCGGGTTCGTCGATGGAGGAGGCACTCTCGTCGGTCATCGCGTCTCTCGGGTCCGCGGTCGCCATCAGCGTTGGCGGTGACCGCGGATTCAGACTACGTCGGTGGGGTCGACCCCGTCGCGGACGATCCGGCGGTCGTGCCTGATGGCCTGGTCGTGGCGGTGGCAGCCGTTCTCGTCGGCTCAGTGGTCGCGGTTGGATCGGCGTCGAACGGCACGCGGATCGCCGCCGGCGTGACCGTCGCCGCGGTCCTCGTCGGAGTGCTCCGGTACCCGTTCGCTCAGATGCGCGGCCGCCGGACCGGACCCGTCATCGTGTTGATCTCGGTCGGTCTCATCGGATCCGCGCTGTCGCTGAGGGCGGAGGCCGGGTTGGCGGCAGGGCTGATCGGGCCCTTCACCGGCCCCGCCCGGGTCGTCGACGATCCGCGTCCCTACCGCTCTGCGACCTGGGTGATCATCGACATCGACGGCTCGCGTCACGAGATCTGGGCGCGTTCGAACTCGGATCGACGGCGTGTGGCGTCACTTCGCGCGGGGGAGTGGGTGGTCGTCTCCGGAGAGCGCGAGCCACTCGACCCTGATCGGGCCCGTCGGGTGGCCTGGCAGCACGTGATCGGCTCCTTCCGCGTCGATTGGCTCGGAGATGTCACCTCGGGTGGGCCTCTGGCGCGCGCCTCGAACCGGGTGAGATCGCTGGTGGCTGATGGCGCGACACTCATCGGTGAGCCCGACGACTCGCTGCTTCGGGGTCTCGTCATCGGTGACGACCTCGATCAACCGCCGGAGATGATCGAGCGCTTCCGCCGAAGCGGCCTATCCCATCTCACCGCGGTCTCCGGCCAGAACGTCACCCTCGTGCTCGCCGCGGGCGCCCCGTTGCTCCGACGTCTCGGTTCGCGGACCCGGTTGGTGACCACGGTTGCCCTCATCGCCTGGTTCGTGGCGATCACGCGATTCGAGCCGTCGATACTGAGGGCCGGGACCATGGCGGTACTCGCCACCGTCGGCACCCATCTCGGCCGCGAGCGCACACCGATGCGGATGCTCGCCCTCGCGCTGAGTCTGCTGGTTGTCATCGACCCCCTCATCACCCGCTCGGTGGGGCTGTGGCTGTCGGTCGGCGCGACCGCAGGCGTGGTGGGGCTCGGTCCACGACTCGCCGAGGGGCTGGGCCGGTTCGGGGTGCTCGCCACCCCCGTGGGCATCACCCTCGGCGCTCAGCTCGGGGTGGCCCTCCCGAGCGTGCTCACCTTCGGTCGACTTCCCCTCGTCGGACTGGTGGCGAACCTGCTCGCCGTCCCGGTCGCGGGCGCGGTGATGCTGCTCGGGCTGCCGGCCTGCCTCATCGCGGGAGCACTCGGTGGGATCAGCCCTGATCTCGGCTGGCTCGCTTTGGCCCCCGTCGCGCTCGGAGTGCGATGGGTGGATCAGATCTCGATCATCGGTGATCGGATCGAACCCGAGTCATCGGTGTACGGCATCGTCGTCACGCTCGCCGTCGGCGTGGCGGCCCTGTATCGGTTCGAGTGGCGGCGTCGCCGCGGTGTCCCAGAGATGGCAGGGGTGCTATGAACGAGTCCGGATGAGCATCCATCTCCTCACCGGCGACGACGAGTCGAACCTGCGGTCGGCGGTGACCGAGCTCGTCCACGAACTCGTGGGTGACGGCGATCGGTCCCTGATGGTCGATGAGTTCGACGGCACCGAGTACGGGTTGCGCGAGGTGGTCGATGCGGCGCAGACCCCGCCGTTCCTCACCGAGAGTCGTGTCGTCGTCGCCCGGGGCATCGGTCGTTTCGTCGCTGCCGACATCGATGACATGAAGGCCTACCTCGCCGACCCGTTGCCGACCACCCACCTGGTCCTCGTCGGCGGCGGAGGGGCGGTCACGAAACCGCTGGTCGACGCGGTGAAGGCGGCCGGCGGCGTGACGCGAAGCACCTCGGTGTCGACCAGGGGTCGGGATCTCGAGACCTGGGTGCGGAGTCGCGTCGAGGTGAAGGGGCTACACCTCGACCAGCAGGCCCTCAGCCGTCTCGTCGACTGGTTGGGGGAGAACACCTCAGTGCTCGACGGTCTGCTCGACACCGTGGCCGCCGCTCACAGTGGGCGGGCGAAGGTCACTCTCAGCGAACTCGAACCCCTGCTCGGCGAGGAGGGTGGGGTCCCGCCGTGGGACCTGACGGATGCGATCGACAGTGGAGACGTCGCGCGGTCGATCACGCTGCTGCATCGGATGATGCACGGCGGCGGCAGGCACCCGCTCCAGGTGATGGCCCTGCTCCACGGGCACTACGCCAAGATGGCGCGGCTCGACGGGTCCGGGGCCCAGGACCCCGAGTCGGCTGCGGCGGCGCTCGGCGCGAAGAGTTCGTTCGCGGCGGGTAAGACGCTGAAGTCCTATCAGCGGCTCGGAGTCGACGGGGTCCGTCGAGCGATCGGTCTCTTGGCGACCGCTGATCTCGACCTGAGGGGGGAAACCGGTCTCGAGGAGGAGACCGTCATGGAGATCCTCGTGGCGAGGCTCGCGAGGCTCGCCCCTCCCGGGAGGCGAAGCGGGAACACCCGTGGACGCCGGGCCGGCTGAGCCGTCAGCCCGCGTTGATGCGCTTCATCAGGCGGCTCTTGCGACGGGCCGCCGTGTTCTTGTGGATGATGCCCTTGCTGGCTGCGCTGTCGATGCGCTTGACCGCCGCGCGGATCGCGGCGTCGCTCTCGTCGGTCCCGACGGCGGCCTCAGCCTGCTTGACGCGCGTCTTCAACTCGCTGCGGACAGCGCGATTCCGCTCAGCCGCCTTGGCGTTGGTGAGGATTCGCTTCTTCTGGCTCTTGATGTTGGCCACGGGCACTCCGGGTTGATCCACGCCGCCGCCCGATGGCGACGGTTCCTGCGTCCGAGGTGGCAGAGCCACTCCGAGACGTGCGCACGCTACCGGAGGCACCCCATGGAGCCAACGCCGCAGCGGTAGCGTGAACACCGCCATGGACCTCCCCCCGCCGGGCATCAGCCGGATCCGGAACTTCTCGATCATCGCCCATATCGATCACGGCAAGTCGACGCTGTCCGACCGCATCCTCGAGGTGACCGGAGCGGTGCAGTCGAGGGACATGCGCGCCCAGTACCTCGACTCGATGGACCTCGAGCGGGAGCGCGGCATCACGATCAAGGCGCAGAACGTCCGGGTCGAATGGAAGGGGCACGTCTTCCACCTGATCGACACGCCCGGTCACGTCGACTTCGGCTACGAGGTCTCCCGCTCGCTCGCCGCCTGCGAGGGCGTGGTCCTGGTGGTCGACGCCGCCCAGGGGATCGAGGCGCAGACGCTGGCCAACTGCTACCTGGCGCTTGAGAACGACTTGGAGATCGTCGCCTGCCTCAACAAGATCGACCTGCCCGCCGCCGATCCCGACCGCTACGCCATGGAGATCGAGACGATCCTCGGCATCCGCGCTGAGGACATCCTGCGGATCTCGGCCAAGACCGGTGAGGGAGTTCCCGAGCTCCTCGACGCCATCGCCGAGCGCATCCCGGCCCCCGTCGGTTCGGCCGACGACCCGCTCCGAGCACTCATCTTCGACTCGCAGTTCGATCAGTACCGGGGTGTGGTGTCATCGATCCGTGTCGTCGACGGCACCCTGGAGGCGGGCTCGCGGCTCCAGTTCATGCAGGCCCAGGCGACGCACGAGGCCATCGAGATCGGTATCCGCCGACCGGTGGCGACGCCGGTGGACCGGCTCGGGCCCGGCGAGGTCGGCTACCTCATCGCCGGCATCAAGGACGTCGGCGACGCCCGGTCGGGTGAGACGGTGACCACTGCTCCGCGGGGGGCGACCTCGCCGCTCGAGGGGTACCGAGATCCGAAGCCGATGGTGTTCTCAGGGTTGTTCCCCATTGACGGCGATGACTTCGAGGACCTGCGCGACTCGCTCGCGAAACTGAAACTCAACGACGCCTCGGTCACCTACACCCCCGAGTCGTCGGGCGCCCTCGGCTTCGGCTTCCGCTGCGGGTTCCTCGGGCTGCTCCACATGGAGATCGTCAAGGAGCGCCTCGAGCGCGAGTTCGGACTGGCGCTCATCGCGACCGCGCCCTCGGTCGAGTACCGGGTCACCCGCACCGACGGGCATGTCGAGGTGATCGACAACCCGTCGGACCTCCCGCCGGCCCAGCAGGTCGACGGCATCGAGGAACCGGTGTTCAAGGTCTCGATCATCACGCCGACGGCGTACACCGGGGCGCTGATGGAGCTCTGCCAGAGCCGCCGTGGAGAGATGAAGCGGATGGAGTACCTCTCCCCGGAGCGCGTCGAGTTGAACTACGAGATCCCGCTCGCCGAGGTTGTCGTCGACTTCTTCGACCAGTTGAAGAGCCGGAGCCAGGGCTACGCGAGCCTCGACTACGAGCTCGCCGGCTACCAGCTCTCGAACCTCGTGCGGGTCGATCTGCTCCTCAACGGCCAGCCCGCCGACGCCTTCTCGACCATCGTCCATCGCGACAACGCGGAGTCGTACGGGCGCCGCATGTGCGAGAAGCTGCGCGAGCTCATCCCCCGACAGATGTTCGACGTGCCGATCCAGGCCGCGATCGGTGGGAAGGTCATCGCCCGCGAGACGGTCAAGGCCAAGCGCAAGGACGTCCTCGCCAAGTGCTACGGCGGAGACATCACCCGAAAGAGGAAGCTGCTCGAGAAGCAGAAGGAGGGCAAGAAGAAGATGAAGGCGATCGGCCGGGTCGAGGTGCCCGGCGACGTGTTCATCTCGGCCCTCAAACTCGACGACTGATGGGGCGCTGACCGGTGACCGACACCGCGGGCCGCGCCCCGATCGCCACACCGGGTACGTTCCGGTCGCTCCGGCACCGAAACGCGCGACTCTTCCTCGGCGGCCTGTTCGTCTCGCAGATCGGCGCCTGGGCGCAGTTCACCGTGCTCGCTGTCGTCGTCGACCGGCTCACCGGCTCGACCACCGCCATCGGGGTCCTCACCGCCCTCCAGTTCGGACCGCTCCTCGTGCTCGGGGCCTGGGCCGGATCCTTCGCCGATCGGGTCGACCGGCGACGCATCGTGCTCGCCACGCAGACCCTGCTCGCGGCCCAGGCCGTCGTGTTGGCGGTCGCTGATATCGCCGGGGTGTTGAACGTCGGGGTGGTGTACGTGCTGACCATCGTGCTCGGCGTGGTCTCCGCCATCGATAACCCGGCCCGTCGTGGGTTCCTCATCCAGTTGGTCGACCAGCACGAGATCTCCAATGTGATGTCGCTGAACACAGCGACGATGACGGGCTCGCGGATCTTCGGGCCGGCCATCGCCGCGCTCCTCATCACCCGGGTCGACACCGGCTGGCTGTTCGCACTCAACGCGATCACATCGATCGCCATCATCCGGTCGATCGTCGCGGTCGACGGCTCCCGCGTCCATGAGGCCCCGAAGGTCGCCCCGGGCGGACGGCCGATCCGCGACGCGCTCGCCTACATCCGCGCCACCCCGCAACTGGGGGCGACCTTCGTCGTGTTCGCTGTGGTGTCCACCTTCGGGTACAACCACAATGTCTCCCTGCCGCGCATCGCCAACGAGATCTGGAATGACGAGCAGTGGTTCGGATGGGTGATGGCCATCGTGAGCCTCGGCAGCATGATCGGCAGCCGGATGACCGCGTCACGGCCCTTGGTCTCGATGAGATGGATGGCGGCGAACGGCCTGCTGCTCGGCCTGAGCGGGGTGGCTCTCGCGTGGGCACCGAGCGGGTGGGTGGCGCTGATCGTCGCCATTCCCCTCGGACTCGGCGGAGCCGCCTTCATGGCGTCGATGAACTCGTTCAGCCAACAGGAGTGCCCCCCGGAGATGCGCGGCCGGATACTCGCCTTCATCGCCATCGCCTTCCTCGGGTCGTATCCGATCGGTGGGCCGATCACCGGGATGGTCGGCGACCTGATCGGGCTCGAGTGGTCGATCGCCTATGGGGCGGTCATCACCACCGCGGCAGTCGTCTGGTTGATCGCGCGGGTCCTCCCCGGTGCTCGAGTGGCGACCGAGCGCGCGGTGGGCTGAACTGTCGGCGTGTCAGCCGGCTCGAGCATCGTCTGGTTCCGGAGGGACCTCCGGATCATCGACCACCCGGCACTGACGCGGGCCGTCGCCGACGGGCCGACACTGCCACTGTTCGTCATCGACCCCGAGTTCGCGACCTCGTCGCGTCCGCGTCGCGCCGCCCTCGCCGCAATGTTGGGGGCACTCGACGGCGCCCTCGGCGGTGCTCTGCACATCGCCGTCGGTGATCCCGTCGACGTCGTGCCACAGGTGGCCGCCGCCGTCGGGGCCTCCGCCGTGCATGTCTCCCGCGACTACGGTCCGTATGGACACCGGCGGGACGCTGCGGTGGCCGAGCGCCTCGGGGCCGACGGACGCCGTCTCCTCGGCACCGGCTCGAACCTGCTCGTCGACCCGACCACCGTCACCAAGGCGGATGGCACGCCTTATGCCGTGTTCACACCGTTCAGTCGGACCTGGCGGTCGGTGCTCGGGGAGAGCGGCAACACCGATTTGCTCGACGCTCCATCGCGACCCGACTGGATCACGGGAGTGCCCGGCCATGTCGGTGACCCGAGGCCGGCGCTCGGCCTCACCGAAGCCGACGAGGCGCCGATCGGAGGCGGCCACCTGGATCTCTCGACCGATGAGGCGCTCGCGCGCTGGGATCGCTTCCGTACGTCGGGGCTCGATCGCTACGGGGAGCGACGCGACCTCCCGGCCGAGGACGGCACCAGTTCGATGTCGTCGGCGCTCAGATTCGGCCTCGTTCATCCGGCACGACTGCTGGCTGACCTCGACCCGGGCTCCGAGGGCCACCGCACCTTCGAGTCCGAGCTGTGCTGGCGCGACTTTTATGCCGATGTGCTGTTCCGCCGGCCCGAGACCGCCTGGCAGAACCTCGATCGTCGACTCGACCGCATCGCCCTCGACACCGATGACCGGGCCCGTGAGCGTTTCGCGCTGTGGTGCGCCGGCCGTACGGGGTTCGAGATCGTCGATGCCGGTATGCGCCAGCTGGCCGCCACCGGGTGGATGCACAACCGGGTGCGCATGATCGTGGCCAGCTTCCTGGTGAAGGACCTCCATCTGCCGTGGCAGTGGGGGGCGCGTTTCTTCATGGAGCACCTCGTGGATGGCGATCTCGCCTCCAACAACCACGGCTGGCAGTGGGCGGCGGGAACCGGCACCGACGCGGCGCCGTACTTCCGGGTGTTCAACCCCGTCACGCAGGCGGAGCGATGGGACCCTGATCGCGCCTACCGGAGCCGCTGGGTCGCCGAACTCGACACTGCCGACTATCCCGCGCCGATGGTCGACCATGGCCGCGAGCGCAAGGAGGCGCTCGCCCGGTACAAGGCGGCACGCGGTGGTTAGCACTCGGTAACCTCAAGTGCCAGATGCTCGACGATCGCAAGACCGCCATCCTGAGCGCCGTCGTCCAGGAGTACATCGCGACGGCCCAGCCAGTGGGTTCATCCCACATCGCCAACGTGCCCGGGGTGCAGGTCTCGCCGGCGACGGTCCGCAACGACATGGCGGCGCTCGAACAGGAGGGTTTCCTGATCCAGCCGCACACCTCCGCGGGTCGGGTGCCGACCGACAAGGGCTACCGCTTCTTCGTCGACCACCTCACCGAACCGGGGCGGCTCGACGAGTCCCGTTCGGCTCAGGTGGGTGACTTCTTCTCGGCGGCCCACGGGCGACTCGAGGAACTGCTCCACCAAACCTCCGACCTGTTGACGCGCCTGACCAACTCGGCCTCGGTGGTGCTCGGACCGGCGGCCGCCGCTGCAGTGGTCCGCTCGGTCCAGATCGTGTCGCTCACGGCGACCACCGCCACCGCGATCCTCGTCCTGTCGAACGGCACCGTCACGAATGAGGTGATCGACATCCCCGAGGGTGCCGACGACGACGACATCCGGCGGGCGGCAGCGCACCTCGACTCGGTGTTGTCGGGTTGCTCGATCGCCGACACGGCCGCCGTCGAGTCCTCCGGGGAGGCCCGGGCGGACGCCATCACGTCCGAGGCACTCGAGGCGCTCCGACGCGCCTCGAGTGACGATCAGGTGTATGTCGGTGGCGCCTCCACGGTGGCCGATTCCTTCGATGCGGTCGAGGTGGTGCGAGATGTGCTGCACACCCTCGAGCAGCAGTTCGTCGTGGTATCGCTGGTGCAGAACATCCTCGATCGCGGCATGTCGGTGGCCATCGGTGTCGAGCACGGCGTCGAGCCGCTCGCCGCCTGCTCTGTCGTGGTCGCCCCGGTCGTGGCCGACGGCGAGCACCTCGGATCGGTCGGCGTTCTCGGCCCGACCCGGATGAACTATCCGCAGGCCCTGGCGACCGTCGGTCTCGTCAGCGACCGTCTCGGACGTCACATCGGAGATGGCGGCTGATGTCCGACTTCTACGAGCTGCTCGGTGTGTCGCGGCAGGCCTCGGCCGAGGAGATCAAGAAGGCCTACCGCAAGCGGGCTCGCGAGTTGCATCCCGATGCGAACCCCGATGATCCCGACGCCGCCGAGCGGTTCAAGGAGTTGTCGAAGGCCTATCAAGTGCTCTCCGACGATGATCAGCGCGCCCGTTACGACCGTTTCGGTGAGGCTGGGGTGTCGGGGTCCGGGGGAGGGGCGTCAGCCGAGGATGTCTTCGGCGCCGGACTGGGCGACATCTTCGATGCCTTCTTCGGAGGTGGCAGCCCGTTCAGCGGAGCCGGCCGGGGTCAGGGCCCGACCGGCCCTCCGCGAGGCCAGGACATGGAGGTCGTGGCCGACATCTCCTTCGAGCAGGCGGTGTTCGGTGATCGCATCCCGGTCCCGCTCCGTCTTCCGTCCCCGTGTAACGACTGCTCGGGCACCGGAGCCGGTCAGGGAACCCAACCGGTCACCTGCTCGGAGTGCTCCGGGAGCGGCCAGGTGCGCCGCGTCCGCCAGAGCGTGCTCGGCCAGATGGTCACCAGCGCGGCCTGCGGTCGTTGCGGCGGCATGGGTGAGGTGATCGCGACGCCGTGCGCCACCTGTCGCGGGGAGGGTCGCGTAACGACCGACGAGACCTATGACGTCGATGTCCCCGCCGGGGTCGACACCGGCGCGACGCTCCGGCTCACCGGCCGCGGTGCGGCCGGACCGCGCGGTGGAGCGCGCGGCGACCTCTACGTGCATCTCCGGGTGGCTGCGCACGAGCGCTATCAGCGCGACGGCACCGATCTCGTCACCCGGGTGCCGGTGTCGGTGTCCCAGGCGGCCCTCGGTACGACGATCGAGCTCCCGACCCTCGACGGCGACGAGGAACTCCAGGTCCCCTCGGGCACTCAGCCCGGTCACGAGTTCGTCTTGCGCGGTCGCGGGGTGCCCCGGCTCCAGGCCCGCGGTCGAGGAGATCTGCGGGTCATCGTCGAGGTCGTGGTGCCGACCTCGCTCGACGACACCGAGACCGACCTGCTCTCCCGCCTGGCTGAGCATCGGGGAGAGCGCATCGGGACATCCGGCGGCAACAGCCTCTTCTCGCGGATCAAGTCGGCGTTCTCGTGAACCCGGTGCTCCGGACGTCGGACGGGCACCTCCTCACCGACGATGTCGGCTCACCGGTGCTCGACGAGGATGCTGAGCATCACCTCACCCGGGTGCTTCGACTCCGGGACGGTGCCACGGTCACGGTGACTGACGGCCGGGGGGCTTGGCGGGCGTGCCGTCTCGACAGGGGACTCCTGGTGGCCGACGGCGAGGTGACGGTCGAGTCGAGTGCCCCGGCGGCGACCATCGCCTCCGCGATACCGAAGGGGGATCGTCTCGACTGGATGGTGCAGAAGTTGACCGAACTCGGCATCGCGCGCATCCAACTCCTGCGATGCGAGCGATCCGTGGTGGTCTGGGATGGGGATCGCACCGATCGGCAGATGGGCAGACTCGAACGGATCGCCGTAGCGGCCCTGCAGCAGTCTCGGGGCGTGTGGATGCCAGCCATCGAAGCGCCGGTCGCGGCGGTGGAGGTGCTCCCGCAGATGCCCGTGGCTGAGCCCGGTGGAGACCGTCTCGCCGTCGGCGCGACCACGGTCGCGATCGGTCCCGAGGGTGGTTGGTCGGAGTCCGAACTGGTGGCAGCCGGTGGCACGGTCGACCTCGGAGCCGGAGTGCTTCGCGTCGAGACCGCTGCCGTCACCGCCGGGGTCTTGCTGACACGAGGGCAGAGGTGAATACCGAACCCGAACCCTTCGGGGTCTACGTGCACATTCCCTTCTGCTCGTCGAAGTGCGACTACTGCGCCTTCGCCACCTGGACGGATCGCCACCACCTCACCGACACCTACCTCGCGTCGGTGCGCGTCGAGATCGAGCGTGCGCAGGTCGCGGGGATGCCGCCAGCCACCTCGGTCTTCGTCGGAGGAGGGACACCGTCGCTGGTTCCCGCTGCGGATCTCGCCGCGGTGATCAACGCCGTGCCGGTCGTCGATGGGGCAGAGATCACCGTCGAGTGCAACCCCGATGATGTCGACGAGGCGCTCCTCGCCGAGTACGCGGCCGCCGGAGTCAACCGCGTGTCGCTCGGTGTGCAGTCGATGAACGAGCAGGTGCTCGGTCGACTCGGGCGCCGGCATCGGCGCGCCAACGTCGCGAGAGCGGTGGCCGCGATCCGAGCCGTTGGCATACCGACGTTCAATCTCGATCTCATCTACGGGTCGGCGGGGGAGAGCGATGAGGACTGGCGCTCGACGGTCGAGGACGTGCTGGAACTCGAACCTCCTCACATCTCGGCGTACGCGCTCACCATCGAGCCGGGCACTCCGCTGGCCGAGCGACCGTCGGACCACCCCGACGATGATGTCCAGGCTGACCGATACGAGATCGTCGATGATCTCCTGCGCGGATCGGGGCTCGCCAACTACGAGATTTCGAACTGGGCGCTGCCCGGCCACGAGTGCCGGCACAACGCCCTCTACTGGTCGCAGGGCGACTATCTGGGTTTCGGATGTGCCGCGCACTCGCACCGGTCGGGACGGCGCTGGTGGAACGTGCGCACCACAGACCGGTACATCGATCTGGTCACCTCGGGCGCGTCCACCGAGGCGGCCAGCGAGGACCTCGACGAGGCCACCCGACGGTTCGAGGCCCTCGAGTTGAGCCTGCGGACGCGCGACGGCGTGCCGATCGACTCCCTCAACGGAGACGCCCTTCCCGGCATCGTGGAGCGCGATGGAGATCGTTGGGTGTTGACGCGTCGCGGACGTCTCATGGCCAACGAGGTGAGCACCCACCTGATCGTGTGAGCCGATCCGCCCGGTGGTGGCCTCCCCGGCGACGGGATACACTTCGCCCCGCTACGGGCGCGTAGCTCAGTTGGTTAGAGCGCCACCATGACACGGTGGAGGTCCCGGGTTCGAGTCCCGTCGTGCCCACTCCGGATCAGTCGATCCAGCCCAGCACGTCGACGAGCACGTGCCCACTCCCCGAGGTGTCGTTCCCCGTGGAGAAGAACACCTGCAGGGTTCCGTCGGGCCCGAGGCCGACGATCGCCATGTTCGGCACGACGTCGCCGGCCCGCCAGTTCAGGTTCGAGACGGTGGGCCTCGCCGCGCCCGTCGGCCACACCGACAGGTAGCCCGAGGCATCGGGGGAGACCACAGTGATGTTGACATGGACCCCGGTCGCCCCGGCTGGCACCCCCTCCACCCCGGCGACGCCGATCGTGCGGACCTCACCGTGGCGCATCGGTGCTGATGCCGTTCCCCGTCCGGTGCGGGTGTCGAAGATGCGCACCGGATCGATCGCGGTCGTGGAACCACCCTCGCCGAAGTAGCCGAGGACGTCGACCAGCAGGTGCGTCGGACTCTCAGCCACCAGAAGATCGATCGCGCCCCCCGAGCCGACCTCGACCACCACGAGGTTCGGGCGCGTCACACCCCGCCGCAGGTTCAGGTTCGAGGCATTCGGAGCCGCCCCACCGGCGGGGAACACCGACACGTACCCCGAACCGAGCGGATCGGCCGCGGTCACGTTCAACACCACCGATCGAGCCGAGGAGGGAACCCCCGCCGTCCCGGCCACCGTCAGTCGTCGCGTCTCGCCGGGGGCGAAGGCACCGCCGGAGAGACGCGAGTCGAGGAGGCGGGCCGGAGTCACGCCCGAGAACCCCACTCCATCGGCGTCCGGTCCGTAGCCGAACCAGCCCGCCACGTCGGCGATCAGATGGGTCGAACCCTCCGAGAGGTGGAGTCGGATCGCACCCCCCGCTCCGACCCGGGCGAGCACCATGTTGGGTGCCGTCACCCCCCGGGACAGATTGAGATTGGAGGCGCTCGGCCAGGCGCCGTAATCGGACTGGTCGTTGAAGACATTGCCGATCCCCGCCGGTCGCGGACCGACGGTCAGATAGCTGTTGGCCGTCGGCCCGACCGCGGTGACATTGAGCAACACCGCCGACACCCCAGCGGAGGGGACCCCGCCGACGCCGGTCACCACGAGATCGTGGTTGCGGCGCTCGTCGAGGCGGATCTCAGGGTTCGTCGTCGACGCCGACCCGTCACCGGCCCGGATCGCACCGTTGCTGATGCCAAGACCCACACGGGTGTCGAGAATGCGAGTCGGCGGCGTGGGATGGAACGACCCCACCGGACTCGACAAGCCACTCCCGTCGGCGAGCACCACGCATCGGTCGAGACCGAAACACGGTGAGCCGAGATCGATCGCCGGCACCGAACCGGCCGCGATGTCGACGAAACCCTGCACCCGTCGCCCCGAGTTGTTGTCGGTGACGAACAACGTGTAGCGACCCGGCCATCCGATGGCGATCGACCAGACGTCCGAGGTGGTGGTGAGGGTTCCGAAGGATCCGAACGAGGTCCCCGTCGCGTTGGTGGGCAACGACTCGCAGGTCTCATGCCACGAACACGGGATCTGGAAGGCGTCGATGCTGACGCGCCCGCTCGCGACCGTCGAGACATCGACAACCGGAGCCGCCACCGTGAAGCCGCCCCACTCGTCACCCGGAGTGGGAAGCCTCACCGATCCGAGGTCGCTGCGGATGCCGTCCTCGGTCCGATCGATCTGGATCGCGATCCCGCCGTGGTCGTCGTCGAAGGGGTCGTAGACCTCCCAGTAGCAGTCCTGCTCCGGGTCGTCACCGGAGCACCCGTCAGCCGCGTGCGGGTAGAACTCGATGCGCACGATGGCCGCTGCCGGGTTGAAGAGCGGGCCGTCGTGGTAGCCGGTGGGTCGGCCGTAGTTGAGCGAGGTGGTGTCGGTCTCCCAGGTGAACCAGCGACCGGACGCATCCCACCTCATGTAGACGTCGTATCCGAACGGGGAGTCGGACCAGTCCCCGGTGTAGGTCCACTCGACGCCGAGGGAGCCGATGGTGCCCACCGGGTCGAAGTCGATCGAGAAGGTGTCGAGAGCCTGCGCGCCGAGGGTGTCGTCTGGCGATCCGTCCGGTGATGCCGCGGTCGGCGCCGGGATGAGCGCGGCGAGGAGGGCGGCTGCCGCGACCGCCAGTCTCACGATTCGGCCACAGCGTTGACGCGGGGGGAACTGAAGGTCATGACACCATCGTCGACCGGTTCGCGGAGCAGCGCTCGACGGTCGGCGGCGTAGCGCTGGGGGTTGGTCCACGGTTCGCGGTCGCCCTGCTTGGGAAGCGACGGGATCATGCGGCGGAGATACCCCGCCGAGAAGTCGTCGATCCACGGGCGCAGCGTCATGTCGGCGTCCTCCGGTCGTCGCCGTGGGGTGGCCTGAGCGTGACCCGAGTCGCGCAGATGATTCAGCAGTCGGCACACGTAGGTGGACACGAGGTCGGCCCGCAGTGTCCAGGAGGCGTTGATGTAGCCGAACGTCGACACCAGGTTCGGCACATCGGAATAGGCGACACCGCGGTAGGTGAGGGTCGAGGAGAAGTCGACCTCGCGTCCGTCGACCGCCACCTCCATCTCGCCGAGATTGACGAGCTCGAGACCGGTGGCGGTGACGATCACGTCGGCGGTGATCTCCTCCCCACCGGTGAGGGCGACCCCGCCTGCCGTGAAACGATCGATGGTGTCGGTGACGACCCGGGCCGCCCCGGAGCGCACTGTGGCGAAGAAGTCGCCGTTGGGCACCAGACACAGGCGCTGGTCCCACGGGTCGTACGACGGGGTGTAGTCGCGCTCGATGTCGTGCCCGGGGCCGAGTCCGGCGCGCACGCCGTCGAGCAGACGTCGACGGATCAGGTCCGGATCGGTGCGCGTCTTGCGGTAGACGAACTGCTGCTGGAACACGTTCTTGCGGCGAACCAACCAGTAGGCGACCCGTTCGGGAAGGAACCGGCGGAGCCGGAGCGCGATCCGGTCGACGTCGGGGCGCGCCACCATGTAGGTCGGCGATCGCTGGATCATCGTGACCGAGGCGCCCAGTTCGGCCAGTGCGGGCACCAGGGTCACCGCGGTCGCGCCGGAGCCGATGACCGCGACCGAGCGACCGGCCACATCGAGGTCATCAGGCCAGTCCTGCGGATGGACGATCCTCCCGGTGAAGTCGTCACGTCCGACGAACTCGGGGGTGTGCCCCGAACGGTACGAGTAGTAGCCCGCGCACACGAACAAGAAGGCGCAGGTCATGGTCAATGGACCTGTCGGCGTGTCGACCGAGAGGGTCCAGCGCGCCGTCTCCGAGGACCACTCGGCGCGCCGGACGAGATGTTCGAAGCGGATGTGCTTAGCGATGTCGAACTCCTCGACCGTCTCGCGGAGGTAGTCCATGATCGCCGCCCCGTCAGCGATCGACTTGTCGGCCGTCCAGGGCTTGAACGAGTAGCCGAGGGTGTGCATGTCGCTGTCCGACCGGACGCCCGGGTACTGGAACAGACTCCAGGTCCCCCCGATGTCGGAGCGACCCTCGAGGATGGTGAACGATCGGTCGGGGCACAGCCGAGACAGATGGTGGGCCGCGCCGATCCCGGAGATCCCGGCGCCGATCACCACCACGTCGTGGTCGACATCGGGTCGGCTCATGTCCTGACACTACTTTCGGGTCGTGGACGAGGGCCTCGCTTTGGGGTCGATCCGGGCCGCTGGAGAAGGAGACCGCCGATGAGCGCACCCCAGGGAGACATGACGTACACGAGGCTCGGGTCGACCGGTCTCGAGATCTCGAGGATCTGCCTCGGATGCATGAGCTACGGGGAGCCGGGCAGGGGCACGCATCCGTGGTCGCTCGACGAGGAGTCGTCGCGCCCGTTCTTCGCCCAGGCCCTCGACCTCGGGATCAACTTCTTCGACACCGCCAACGTCTACTCCCTCGGCACCAGCGAGGAGTACCTCGGTCGCGCCCTGACCTCGCTCACCTCGCGCGACCGGGTGGTGATCGCCACCAAGGTGCACGGTCGGATGCACGACGGCCCGAACGGGGCCGGTCTCTCCCGACGGGCGATCATGACCGCCATCGACGACAGCCTCCGTCGGCTCGGCACCGACCGGGTCGA
>Ga0181582_10000107_pt1 | contig 47960 bp, 49 predicted proteins | sample 071ome_32_FD_132438 | JGI IMG/M metagenome (GOLD analysis project Ga0181582, IMG submission 132438) | Coastal salt marsh microbial communities from the Groves Creek Marsh, Skidaway Island, Georgia - 071405AT metaG (megahit assembly) | ecosystem: Environmental > Aquatic > Marine > Intertidal...
AGGGTGAAGCCTGGCGAAACCACTTCACGTAGGAGCTCGTGTCAAAAGTCATGTTGTTCAGCCGGTTAGGCAAAAAGGGCGGGTATTTTAGCGGAAGTCACTGAAAAATCAAAAGAAAGTTACGGAGACAAGAGGAAAGGCAGTTTGTCTCTTACCTCTTACCTCTTACCACTTGCCTCTTGCCTCTCAGAGACAGTATTGCTTGATCAGGCTCTGCAGGATGTTGATGCACGGTCTCACCTGGTCGAGGCTCATGTACTCGTTGGGCTGGTGCGCCTGGTCGATGCTGCCCGGGCCGAGGATGATGGTGTCCATGCCGAGCTGCTGCAGGAAGGGGCCTTCCGTGCCGAAAGCCACGCTTTCCGGGGCGTGGCCGGTCAGCACCTCCGCCAGGCGGCCGAGTTCCGAGTCCATGTTGTCGAAGGCCTCCACGCCGGGAATCAGGCGGGTGAGTTTGATCTCCACCTGGTGCTTGCTGGCGATGGGAGCGATGAGCGCAGCGATCTTTTCCCGAATGGCGTCGCTGGCCATGCCGGGCAGCAGGCGCACGTCGAATTCGAGATCGCAATGGCCGCAGATGCGGTTGGGGTTGTCGCCGCCATGGATCACGCCCAGGTTCAGCGTCGGCATGTCGATGACGAAATGCGGGTTGCGGTATTCCATCTGCAGCTGCTGGCGGAAGCGCAGCAGGGCGCTGATGACGTCGTACATGGCTTCCAGTGCGTTGCGACCGAGCGCGGGGTTGGAGGAGTGCCCGCTGCGGCCCTGCACATGAATGCCCTCCATCATGATGCCCTTGTGCATATGGATGGGGCGCAGGCCGGTCGGTTCCCCGATCACTGCGGCGCGCGCCTTCGGCCGGCCTTTCGCGACCATGGTGCGGGCGCCCTCCATGGAGCTCTCCTCGTCGGCGGTGGCGAGAATGATCAGCGGCTGCTGCAGGTCGGCGTCGAGAAAATCCTGCACGGCTTCATGGACGACCGCGAAGAAGCCCTTCATGTCGGTGGCGCCCAGACCGTAGAGTCGATTGTCCTTTTCCGTCATCGCCAGCGGGTTGGTGTGCCACAGGGCTTCATCGAACGGCACGGTGTCGGTGTGGCCGCTCAGGACGAGACCGCCGGGACCGGTGCCCAGTGTCGCGATCAGGTTGGCTTTTTTATGGTGACCGGGGACATCGACCAGCTCGCAGGTGAAGCCGAGATCGCTGAAGGTGTCCGCCAGCAGGTTGATCACGCCGAGGTTGCTCTGGTCGATGGCCGGGTTCGATGAACTCACCGAGTGTTCGGCCAGCAGGCGGTTGAACAAGTCATTAAAACCAGGGGTCATGTACGTTCCTGTAGCCAAAGCGTGTTGCCGTCTTCCCGGTGCAGTGTACCAGCAGGCAGCCAGCGGACCGCGCGCTAACGCAAAAATATTTCGTCAGGGTCCGTGGACGAGAATGGCGGCCCGGTCGCAGCGCGCGGCCATGATGTAGTCGTTGCGATGCAGGCCGCCGATGGTGTGCGTCCACCAGGTGACGGTCAGCTTGCCCCACTCGATCACCAGCACGGGGTGGTGGTTGACCTGTTCGGCCATGCTGCCGATCTTGTCGGCCAGTGCCAGCAGGAACCCGTAGTCCTTTGACGGATAGGTGCGTACCAGTTTGGCGACGCCGTGATCGTCGATCACGGACCAGGCCGGAATTTTCGCCTGCAGCGTTTCGGCTTCCTCACCGCTGATGCCGGGGTCGCCCTTTTTGCTCAGCCTGATGGGCTCGTCGGCAAACCGGCTCATGCTTCACCCTTTGCTACGTTATCTTTCAGAATGGCGGCGGTCAGGCGCGAGACACACACCAGTTTCCCTTCGGAGTCGACAATGTTGATTTCCACCACCACCGTGGTGCGCCCGATATGCACCGGGCGGGCCGTGCCGGTGACCAGCGGCGGCCGCCCCGGCCTTACGTGGTTGGCGTTGATGTCGAGACCGACGATATGAAAGCCCGGCGGCGTGCACAGGTTGGCGGCGACGCTGCCGAGGGTTTCCGCGAGCACCACCGAGGCGCCGCCATGGATGATGCCCATGTGCTGCTGCGTGCGGTGATCCACCGGCAGGGTGCCCTTGAGAAAGTCGTCGCCAAGTTCGGTGATTTCCAGGCCGACGTGTTCGGTCATGGTGCCCTTGGTCAGCGCCATGATCTGTTCGACCGTGGCCTGCTTTTTCCAGATGGCCAAAAAAGTACTCCTTAGTTGCAGCCCGCGGGAAACAGGGCGTCGGTTTTGCCGGTGAAACGGTAGACGACCAGGCCCAGCCATTCCCGGAAATTCTCGTTCAGCGATTCCAGGTTGCCGGCCAGGTCGGGGTCGAAGCGCAGCTGCCTGCCGGGCATTGTGCCATGATCGACCGGCCAGGGAATAACCGGCCAGTCCGCCGCACAGAATACGCCGACCGCTCTCGGCATATGTGACGCCGAGGTCACCAGCACCCAGGTCTCTCCCGCTTCGGGCTTCACCAGCGCCTTGCTGTTTACGGCGTTCTCATGCGTGTTGCGCGAATCCCGCTCCAGCTCCAGGCGGCTTCTGTCCACCCCGAGGCTTTCCAGCAGGTACAGCGCGATGTCGGCTTCGCTGTAGGCCTGGTCGAGGATGGCGCCGTTGCCGCCGGTGAACACCAGTTTTGCGCCGCGGTGCTCGCCGGCCAGACTGACGAAGGCCAGGTAGCGCTCGACGGCGTCGCCGAGTTCGGGCTGGTCCCAGATAAAGGATTTTAACGGATCGGCGGCGCCGCCGAGCATGATGATGCCGTCGATCCTGGCGGGCAGTTCGGGATTGGTGGCAAAACGCTTTTCCAGCGGCGTTGCGATCCAGTCGCCCAGCGGCACGAAAGTGGCGATGGTGAGCAGCACGGCACCGGCGGCAAGGGCCAGTCTCGCCAGACGGGTTTTGTCCAGAAACAGCAGCACAATACCGGCCAGCAGGACAAGGTAAAGCAGGTTTGCCGGGGACAGCAGCGCCCAGGCAATTTTTGACAGGTAGAAAAACAGGGTATTCAGCATCGGGAAGCCACGGCCGGGCAAATGATTACCGGCAACGTGGAATTATCAACCACGCCGGGGATTATCTCAAACGCGTGAAGTTCAGTGATTGGTCAGCAATGCCCGGGTTTCATCCAGGGACTTGCCGGTCTGTTCCATGCAGAGAGTGAGCGCGTCGAGACCATAGATTCCGGTCAGCCGCTCGATACAGGGAAGGGTGCAACCCAGCTGCAGCAACTTGGTGATGTCGAGGTGGGTGACGGCGTGAATCTGTTCCAGCGACAGTCCGTACTCGCGGCAATAGCCTTCAGGAAAGGCGCGAAATGATTTGCGGTTGCCGGGAGAAAGCAGGGACGAGCACATCTTGTTGAGAATGGCACGCTCGCCAATGGTGGTTTCACACAGCTCATGCAGGGAACTGCAGTTCTTTCTACCCGCCGACCTGATATGCGCTATGGAAATGACTTTGGACATGGCGGTTATTGTTCACCGGTTTGCCAAAAGCCGGCAACGCCATTTTCAGGACTGGTTGATCCACGTCAACCAGAAAAGGGGGGAGAGGAAATTTTAGCCCGGGTTACCTGGCGGCGTGGCAGATCGCCTGGAGGGAATCGTGATTGTTGATATGGATTTCGCGGCCGTCCACCTTGATGACGCCTTCCTTTTGCAAGCGGCTGAAGGTGCGGCTGACGGTTTCGATGGTCAGCCCCAGGAAGTTGCCGATATCCATGCGCGACATGGGCAGGCGCAGGGAGTTGGGCGACAGGTGGCGGCGCCCGTAGCGGCGCGACAGGCTGAGCAGCAATGTGGCGACACGGCCTTCGGCATTTTTCTTGCTCAGCGTCATCATCATGTGATGGTCGGCCTCGATCTGCTGGCTCATGAGCTGGAAGAAATGGCGCTGCAGTTTCGGCAGCTGCAGGGAGAGCTCCTCCAGACGCTCGAAAGGGATCTCGCAGACGGTGGAGGTTTCCATGGCGACGACGTTGCAGCCATGCTGGTTGGTACCGATGCCGTCGAAACCGAGGATCTCGCCGGGCAGGTAAAAACCGGTGACCTGTTCCACGCCGTCGTCATCGAGCAGGTAGGTCTTGATCGAGCCGGAGCGCACGGCAAAGATGGAAGTGAAATTGTCGCCTGAACGATAGAGGTGCTCGCCGGCATGGATGGGCCGGCTGCGTCGGATGATGTCGTTGACGCGATCGATATCCTTGATATCCATGGCAATGGGCAGGCACAGGCCCTTGAGGTTGCAGTCCGCACAGGAGGACTGGATGAAGCCATGGTCGCAGGCAATATTGTAGGGATCGCTCGACATATTCCTTCTCACTTAAAAAGCAGGGCTATTGTACTTGATGGGGGCTGGCAGCGGAAGTTGCTTAACCTGTTGTTAAATAAGAATTTAAGCAACAATTTTCCCGGTGCTGGGAAGAATGGCCCGGCCACCGAAGGCCTTGTTGCTCAAGGCGTCGGCGACGAACAGGGAAATTTCCGCTACCACGCCATAGTGGTGACCATCATGGCCGGAAGATTACCGGAATAGCGCCGTGCGGTTGATCCGCTTCCGGCATAAATTCGGCCAGCACATCATTCAGAAAGGAAAAACCGGTGCCAGTTGTGGACAGCCTGTCCTGCTGTACAAGGCCCCTGGCGCGAAGCTTGGCCAGGACCGGTTCAAGGACATCAGGGGAAAGTCCGGTGCGTGATTCAAACAGCGCCGCATCCACACCTTCTGTCAGGCGCAGGGCGTTCATCATGAATTCCAGCGGCAGTTCTGCAGGCGGCACTGCCACCGATTCGGCGCCGGGCGGTTTGTCGGGATCGAGGTAGGCAGCTGGCTGGCGCACCTTTCGCGTGCGTATCACCCCGCCAGCCCCCGGTTGCGTGATCTTGCCGTGGGCTCCCGCACCGATACCCAGATAGTCGCCGAACTGCCAGTAGTTCAGGTTATGGCGGGATTGCCGGTCCCGGGCAGCATAGGCAGATACTTCGTACCGTTCCAGCCCATTGCTCCCCAGCAATGCGATGCCTTCTTCCTGCATCTGCGCGATCAGGTCGTCTTCGGGTAGTGCCGGCGGCCGGCTGTAGAACACCGTGTTCGGCTCGATGGTCAGTTGGTACCACGACAGGTGCGGCGGCTTGAACGACAACGCCGTTTCCAGGTCGGCCAGTGCCTGCTCGGTGTCCTGCCCGGGCAGGCCGAACATGAGGTCGAGATTGAAATTGTCGAAGCCGGCATCACGCACCTGGCCGGCTGCCTGGCGTGCTTCGGTGCCATCGTGCACACGGCCCAGGGAAAGCAGGAAAGCAGGATCGAAACTTTGTATACCGATGGACAGGCGATTAATCCCGGCATGGTGAAATCCGCGAAACTTTTCCACTTCAAAAGTGCCTGGGTTGGCCTCCAGCGTGATTTCGATGTCCTCCGCGAACGGGATGCGGGCACCGATGCCTTCCAGCAGAGTGCCTATACTGTCAGGGGAAAACAGGCTGGGCGTGCCGCCGCCAATGAAAATCGCCTCGAGGTGACGGCCCTGGACGTAACCGAGGTCGGCATCGAGGTCGGCGAGCAGGCGTTGAGTGTAGTTCCTATGCGGCAACTCACCGGCAAAAGCGTGTGAATTGAAATCGCAGTACGGGCATTTTTTCAGGCACCAGGGGATGTGGACGTACAGTGCCAGCGGCGGCAGGTTCATGAGGGCGGGTTCATGAAGGAAAGCTGACGACCAGTTGCTGCAGGGCCTGTGCGCGGTGGCTGATGCGGTTTTTTTCTGCGGGATCGAGTTCCGCTGAAGCACAGCCATGATCGGGTACGTAAAACAGCGGGTCGTAACCGAAACCGTTTTCGCCGTGTTCCTCGAACAGGATGCGGCCTTCCCAGCTGCCCTGGCAGACCAGCGGCATCGGGTCTTCCGGGAAACGCACCAACGCCAGGCAGCACTGGAAGCGCGCCGAGCGTTCTTCCTCAGGTACCTGCTCCAGGTTTTCCAGCAGCAAGGCGTTGTTCGCTGCGTCGACGGTTTCACGATCGCCACTGATGCCTGAATACCTGGCTGAAAAAATGCCCGGTTCGCCGTGCAGGGCATCGACTACCAGTCCGGAGTCATCGGCCAGCGCGGGCAGGCCGGACAACTTGCTGGCATGACGCGCCTTGATGATGGCGTTCTCCACGAAACTGTGGCCGTCCTCGATGGCGTCGGGAATGTCAAAATCCGACTGCGGCACCAGCGTCACGTGCTTGTCAGACAATATTGCCTGCAGCTCACGCAACTTGGCGGCGTTGCTGGACGCGAGAACAATTTTTTCAAAACCGGGCATCGTTTGGATCTGTTTTTTCACTGACGTCGGATGCGGATCTTCGATCCTTATCCGACCTACCTTTCGAATATTTCTATTATCGTGGAAACCGGACGCTTTATCGGTTCATCCCTTTATCGCTCACTCGTTATACATCCGCGTCTCCCACCGGATCTCATGGGACTGCCCGGACATCTCCGGCTGTACATCGATCGTGAAGCGCACGATTTCCGCGTTGGAGTACTCGAATTCACCGATGTAGTAGATGGCGTTTTCCTCGCGGATCTCGCGGAACTCGATGTCACCCACCTGGCCCAGCAGGTTGCGCTTGCCGCCACTGACCGCTGCGGTCACTGCCGTCATGGCATTGCCGATCTTTTTCGAGACGCTGATATTGAGGAAGGCTCGCCGGTCGCTGCGCACGATGCCGTACTGTTCGGCGATATCGGCATTGATAAACGTGCTGTTCACCGCCTGGTAGTACACGGTGTATTCGCCGAAGGTTGCGGACTCGGCATGCAGTGCCGCGGGCAACAAGGACAGCAATGACAACAGTAAATAGCGCATGGGGCTAGCGGGTAAAGTGGTATATGGCATTGATGCCGAACAGGTTCGGGTGCAGTTTCATCAGGAAGCTGCTGCGATGGTTGAAGTCGACAACGGTCCTGTGCAGGATCCTGATGTTGCGCTTTTTGCACAGCATGTCAAAGTCGCGGATCGTGCAGTGATGAATATTGGGCGTGTCGAACCATTCATAAGGCAGGGCCTTCGAATAGGGCATGTAGCCCTGCGTCAGCAGGGAGAGGCGGTGGCGCCAGTAGGCGAAATTCGGGAAGGTGATGATGCATCGGTTGCCGATACGCAGCATTTCCTCGACCAGGATATCGGGCCGTTGCACAGTCTGCAGGGTCTGGGCCAGCAGCACGGTATCGAAGCTGCCGGAAATGAAATTCGACAGGCCCTTGTCCATGTCCTGTTCGATTACGTTAACGCCAGCCTTCAGGCACAGCTCGATGTTGCCCGGGTCGATTTCCAGGCCGGTGTCGAAAATGTCCTTTTCTGTTTTGAGGTGGGCGAGGAAGGCGCCGTCACCGCAACCGAGGTCGAGCACGCGGGAGCCGGGTTCGATCCACTGCTTGATGATCTCGAGATCAGCACGCATGCTATTCATAGTCTTCGTCCATAACGGTGTTGGCGCCGATATAGGCGGCAGTATCCACCGTTGCGTCATCATCAGCTGCCGCTCCGATCTCCCTGGCCACCACGCTCATGTAGGCCTTGAGAGCCTTGATGTAACGCTCGATGGGGAGGAGGAAGGCGTCGTGACCCTGGGCAGCCTCGATTTCGAGATAGCTCACCGGTTTTTTTGCCTTGAGCAGGGTGTTCACGATATCCCGCGAGCGTTCCGGCGGAAAACGCCAGTCGTGTGAGAAAGAGATCACCAGGAACTTGCACTGGCTGTCTGCGAACGCGCGGCTCAGGTCGCCGTCGTAATCCACGGCCGGGTCGAAATAATCCAGCGTTTTGGTGATTAACAGGTAGGTGTTCGCATCGAACTTGCTGGAGAAGGATTCGCCCTTGTATTTGAGGTAGCTCTCCACCTGGAAATCAACCTCGTAACTGAAATTGAGATGGCCGGTACGCAGGTCGCGACCGAAATTGCCCTCAATGGCGTCCTTGCCGAACTTGTCACGCATGGCCTGGTCGGACAGGTAGTTGATGTGGCCCACCATGCGCGCCAGCATCAGGCCCCTTTTCGGATAGGTGCCGAAGTCATAGTAGCGGCCGTCGTGGAAATCCGGGTCGCTGGTAATCGACTGCCTGGCCACCTCGTTGAAGGCGATGTTCTGCGCCGACAGTTTCGGTGCCGCCGCAATGACCAGGGCATGGCGAAGACGGTCGGGGTAGGATATGGCCCAGCGCATGACCTGCATGCCACCGAGGCTGCCGCCAATGACAGCGGCCCATTTCTCGATGCCAAGGTGATCGGCCAGGCGCGCCTGGCTTTTAACCCAGTCGCGCACGGTGATGATGGGAAAATCGGGGCCGAAAGGTTTGCCGGTATCGGGGTTGATCGAGGACGGCCCGGTGCTGCCTGCACAGCCGCCGAGGTTGTTCAGGCTGACGACAAAAAACTTTTCGGTGTCGAAGGCCTTGCCCGGACCGATGGCACAATCCCACCAGCCCGGTTTTTCCTTGTCATTCTCGGGATCATAGTAGCCGGCGGCATGGTGGTCGCCACTGAGTGCGTGGCAGACCAGGATGGCATTGGACCTGTCGGCATTGAGCGTGCCGTAGGTTTCCACCATCAGGTCATACTTGTCGATCACACGCCCGCTGCGAAGCTGCAGTGGTTCATCGAAATGAATGCTCTGCGGCTTTACGATACCGACGGAATCGGCTGGTATGGTCTTGGCCATTTGGTTAAAGATAGCGTTATAGACGGTGTTATTGGTAGTGGTTTCAGTTTGCTGGAAACGCGGTTACACGCCGATCACAAACATCGCTGCCTGTTGCCCCAGACCCAGGCCCTGGCGCAATGTGCCGACCAGCATGATTTCCACGACCTGTATCCCGAGGAAAATGAAGATTGGCGACAGGTCGAGCCCGCCCATGGGCGGTATGACTTTGCGAAACAGGCGTTGCAGGGGGTCAAGTATCTGCTGGATCAGCAGCAGTGCCGGATTGCCGCTGTACGGCGCCACCCAGCTGATGATTACGGAGATCAGCAGGCCCCAGAAGTAGATTTTCAGGATATAGGAAAGTATTCCTAGGAAGGCCCAGCTCAGCAGGGTACCGATGCCCGGCAGTACATAGCCGGCAGAGAAGATCATCAGGGCCGAGGCCAGCGTTCCGAAGAGCAGCGCCACCAGCAGTGTCGCCAGGTCGAAATTGCGCCAGGCCGGGATGAGGCGGCGCAAGGGGTTGAGCACCGGTGCTGTCATCTTGACCAACGCCTGGGACACCGGGTTGTAAAAGTCGGCCCGGTTCGCCTGCAGCAGGAAACGCAGCAGCAGCGCCAGCATCACCAGGTGACCCAGCGTGTTGACGACCAGCACGATTAACTGCCCGAAAGAACTTCCCATGCCATTACTGCCTTTTACTGATTCGCTTCAATTCGTGTATGCCCGCTGGCTCAAGCCTTTTTCTTGTCCGGCGCAGCCAGTTCCCTGGAGCGGTCCGCCGCTTTTGCCAGCGCGCGGGCAACCATAGCATTGAAATCCTCGGATTCAAACTGCCTGAGCGCGGCTTCGGTGGTTCCTCCCGGTGAGGTAACTCGACGCCGCAGTTCGGCGACATCCACATCACTTTGCAGCGCCAGCCGCGCGGCGCCCAGTGCTGTTTGCAGGCATAGCTGGCGGGCGGTATCGGCATCAAGGCCCTGGGCAATGGCGGCATCCTGCATTGCTTCCATGAGCAGGAAGAAATAGGCGGGTCCGGAGCCCGACAGGGCAGTCACGGCATCCATGTCGGCTTCCTGGTCGAGCCAGCACACGGTGCCTACGGCACCCAGGAGGGATTCGGCGACCGACTTCTGCTCGCCGGTACAGGCGCTGTTGGCAAACAGGGCGCTGGCGCCGGCCTGTACCAAAGCCGGTGTGTTCGGCATACAGCGAACGATGGCCTGTTGCGCATGCGTCCAGGCCTGCAGGCTGTCCATGCTGATGCCGGCGGCAATGGAAACCAGCAGGCAATCGTGGGTTGCCAGCACTTCCCTGAGCGGGGTGAGCACCGCCATCATGACCTGGGGTTTGACGGCAAGAATCACCGCGGAGGAACGCGCGACGATATCGGCATTGTCCGTGCTTGTGTAGATGCCCCTGGCGCCGAGGGCATCGAGCTTGGCCGTGTCGGTGTCCGCAGCAGCGAGGCTGGAAGGATCGCGGCCATCACTGATGAGGCCGTCCATGAGCGCACCGGCCATGTTGCCGGCACCGATGAAGCCGATTTTCAAGGAATTGTCAGACATTGGGGCATTGTACCTTAAAGGATGATTGCATCACCCACGGATGTAGGGGGACCGTCTGAAAATGGTGATGAACCTGCCGGTTACTGGCGCAATAAACAAGAAAGATTCACCGTTATTAATTTCGAGGTCCAAATATATCCGTGCCGATGCGAATCATCGTCGCCCCCTCGGCGATGGCAGCCTCGTAGTCATGGCTCATGCCCATGGAAAGATGCTTGCACCGCTCATGACCGCTGGCGAGGAGGGTGTCCCGGGCTGCACGGAGGCGATGAAAAGCGGCGCGCTGTGCGCCAACATCGTCGGTGGGCGCCGGTATCGCCATCAGACCGGTGAGCACGAGGCGCGGCAGCAAGGCAATGGCCTCAGCCAGTTCAGCGAGCGCATCGATGCCGACCCCGGACTTGCTCGACTCATCGCTGATATTTACCTGCAGCAGGATGTTCAGCGCGGGCAAGGAAGCGGGGCGTTGCTCGTCCAGACGCCGGGCGATCTTGAGACGGTCGACACTGTGCACCCAGTGGAAGCGCTCGGCGATGGCGCGGGTTTTGTTGGACTGGATGGGGCCAATGAAATGCCAGTTGATGTCGAGATCCGCCAGCGCTTCCTGCTTGGCCAGCGCCTCCTGCAGGTAGTTCTCACCGAACGCTTTTTGTCCTGCATTCCAGGCTTCGCGGACCTTTTCCGGCCCGTGAGTTTTGCTGACGGCAATGAGGCCGACGTCGCCTTCTGGACGCCCGTATTTTTGTTCAAACTGCGTGATGCGCAGGCGAACTTTTTCCAGATTTTCTGGTATGCTCGGGGGCATATTTTCCTTCTCAAACCAACAATACGGCGACTTTCCGAGTCGCCAGATTAATAAAAAGCAACAGCAGGTGGAACCATGGCAGCGATGAATATCCAGGAACTTCTCAATTTCAGTGTGAACCAGGGCGCGTCCGACCTGCACGTTACCGCCGGTATGCCGCCGCTTATTCGAGTCGACGGTGATATCCGCCGCATCAATGTCGACCCGATGGACCACAAGGAAGTTCATGCCCTGATTTATGAAATCATGAACGACAAGCAGCGCAAAGGCTATGAGGAATTCCTCGAGTCCGACTTTTCATTCGAAATTCCCGGTCTGGCGCGTTTCAGGGTCAACGCCTTCGTCCAGAACCGGGGCGCCGCAGCGGTGTTTCGTACCATTCCCTCCAAGGTGCTGACCATGGAGCAGCTGGGTATGGGTGAAGTGTTCAAGAAGATATCCAACAACCCGCGCGGCCTCGTGGCAGTGACAGGACCGACGGGTTCCGGCAAGTCCACCACGCTGGCTGCCATGATCGACTACATCAACTCCACCAAATACGAACACATCCTTACCATCGAGGACCCCATCGAATTCGTACACGAGAGCAAGAAGTCACTAATCAACCAGCGTGAGGTGCACCGCGATACCCACGGCTTCAACGAGGCGCTGCGTTCAGCCCTTCGTGAAGACCCGGACATCATTCTCGTCGGTGAGCTGCGTGACCTCGAGACCATCCGCCTGGCATTGACCGCCGCGGAAACCGGCCACCTCGTGTTCGGCACCCTGCATACCACCTCTGCCGCCAAGACCATCGACCGTATCGTTGACGTGTTTCCGGCGGCAGAAAAATCCATGGTTCGTTCAATGCTGTCGGAATCCCTGCAGGCCGTGGTCAGCCAGACCCTGCTGAAGAAAGTCGGTGGCGGCCGTGTGGCTGCCCATGAAATCATGATTGGTACGTCCGCTATCCGCAACCTGATCAGGGAAGACAAGATCGCGCAGATGTATTCGGCCATTCAGACCGGTCAGAGCGTTGGCATGCAGACCCTCGACCAGTGCCTGAAAGGCCTGGTGCAGAAAGGCCTGGTTGACAGAACTGAAGCCGCTAGCAAGGCCAAGGACGCAAACCAGCTGTAATTTGTCGTTAACGAAAAACGCCGGCTTCATGCCGGCGTTTTTGTTTCAGGACCTGTTGGAATTTTCTGCAAGCCACGACTCCAGGATGAGCTGGGCCGCATAGCTGTCGACGATGGCCTTGTCGTTGAATTTTTTACCGCCGCGCTCCGCATTGGCCCGACTCAGGTCTTTCGCTTCCCGTGTGCTTAGCCGTTCGTCCATGGTGTGGCAGGGCAGGTCGAAACGTTCCTGCAGCCTGGTGATGAATTGCATGGCCTTCACTGTCATGTCATTTTCCGAACCGTCCATGTTGTAGGGCATTCCCACCACAAAGGCATTCGGCCGCCACTGGCTGACTATCTTTGCCAGCTGGTCCCAGTCAGGTTCGCCGTTGGTGGCGCGAATGACCGGAATGGCCGATGCCGTGCCGGTGACAGTCTGGCCGACAGACAGCCCCATCTTGTGGGTGCCGTAGTCGATGCAAAGCAGGGTCAGGGCAGTCAGGGTGCGCGCCTGTGATCAGCTGTGGCCGACGTCGGTGGTGAGCTGGGCCATACTGAAGCCCAGGGTAGCCGCCGCCATGTCGGGTTTGCCGGCATAGTTGCGGGAAAAAATGATGTCCTTGGAGGCAGGGCAGGTAATCCATGCATTATCGGCGATCTCCTGTTCCAGCTGGCCCGGGCTCCAGCCCGAGCAGCCAAGCGCTACCAGGTAATTCTCGGGGCCCTCGCCGCGGCTGATATCGTCGAGAATGTCCTTGGAGGTGGTGATGAACAGGTCGTCGGTGATTTTGAGGGTAGACTGCCAATGGTCATCCGCGTCGTGCAGGATGAAGCCCTTGTCGGTTTCCACGGGGCCCCCTGACAGTACGATGGCTTCACCGCTTTCAGGCCGTTTCACATCGATATCCAGCTGGCTGAAAATTTCCTTCAGTTTCAGCTGCAGGGGCAGGTTAACGACAATCCCAAGCGCGCCGTCTTCACCGTGCTGCCACATGTACACCACGGTATTGCCGAAATAGGAGCCGCTCAGCTGCGGCATGGCTATCAGGAAGTGGTTCGTTAAATTCAGTTTCTCGCTCATGATGGTGAATATTGGGGCCAGGCTGTCACTTTCAAGTGATCAGCTTAAGGCTAAAAGCTGAAGGCGGAAAGCTGTTCAGGTTATTCCCGGGTTCACGCGAGGTGCTTTCAGCTTTAAGCCTTTGGTCTTCAGCAGGCTAAAAAGTGGAAAACTGGTTATTCCGCTGGAATTGCCATGTCCTGATGATGTCCAGCAGGTCCACTTCCTTGCGCATATCCGGTGGGAACGGGTCGTAGGGAGCGGCCATGTGCACGATGCGGATGGCGGACTCATCGAGAATGCGGTGGCCGGAAGAACTGAGTACGCGGATTTCCGCAACTGAGCCGTCCGAGCGCAGCGACACAAGCAGCCTCAGGTTGCCGTAAATACCCTGTGAGCTCGCCTGTGCCGGGTAATTCAGGTTGCCGATGGCTTCGACCTTCTTGCGCCAGTTGTCCAGGTAGAGAATGTCGCGTGCCTTTTGCGTGGAGGCCGAGGAAATGGTGTAGCGGCGGGGACGCTTGGCATACTCCTGGCGGCGGATGTCCAGCTGAGCCTGCAGGCTCGCCAGGCGGTTATTGAACTCGGAATCGTTCAGGTTTTCCAGCGGCTGGTCTGGAACATCCACCGGCCTGTCCTCGACGGTATCCTCGCTGACAATGTCCTGGCTTTCGGCAACCGTGGTGATCACCTGGTCCTGGACGAGGGGTTGTTCGGGCATGTTCTCGATAAAGGGACTGACATCCTGAATGGTGTCATCACTGAAGCGTGACTGGACCGGCGTGCTCGGCGCAGCCTTTTCTTCCTGGCTGCCGCTGCCCTGCTGGTTTTCCTGGGCCAGGAAATCGGCTTCCTCAGGGGCTTCCTGGCTGCGGTACTGGGCGAGGGTGATTTCCAGGGACGTGCTGGAGTTGGCCTTCTCGAGAATGCCGAAGCCGACACCGAGGATGAAGGCCACATGCAGGCAGATCGACACGAACATGGTGAAACCGAAGCGTTCGCTGGACAGGGACTTGGTTTCAGTGGTCACGGTTGTGTTCATAAGAACCGTTCAGTTGTTCCCGTTCGCACTGACGGGTCAGCGTTTGGCCTGTAGTTCGCCTTCTATGCAGTTCATCAGGTCGCCGGCAATATCGAGATTGAAGGCGAGGTCGAGTTCCCTTACGCAGGTCGGGCTGGTGACGTTGACCTCGGTGAGGTAATCGCCGATGACGTCCAGGCCGACGAAATATAACCCGTGCTCGCGCAGGGTGGGGCCGACCTGGTCACAAATCCAGCGATCCCTGTCCGTCAACTCGACCCCCTTGGCGGTGCCGCCGGCGGCCAGGTTGCCGCGGGTTTCATTCAGGGCCGGCAGGCGCGCCAGGGCATAACCGACAGACTCGCCGTTGATCATCAGGATGCGTTTGTCCCCGGCGGTGATCTCGGGAATGAAGGTCTGTGCCATGATCTGGCGATTGCCGTATTCCGTCAGCATCTCGATGATGACGCTGACATTGGGATCGCCCGGCTTGATGCGAAACACGCCGGTGCCGCCCATGCCGTCCAGGGGCTTGAAGATGACATCCCCATGGGACTTGTAGAAATCGGTGAGCAGTTCCTTGTTGCGGGTCACCAGCACATCCGTGCAGCAGTGGGGGAACAGGACCGTAGCCACTTTTTCATTGAAGTCCCTGAGCGCCTGCGGCTTGTTGACCACGAGCACGCCTTCGCGCTCGGCCTGCTCGAGGATATAGGTACTGTAGATGTATTCGCGGTTGAAGGGTGGATCCTTGCGCATCAGGATGACATCCACCTCGGCCAGGGAAGCGCGTCGGGGCTCCTTGAGCTGGTACCAGCCGGCCGGGTCCATTTTCACGGTGAGTTCGTGCTGGAGGGCCATGGCCTTGCCGTTTTCCAGGTACAGGCCGCGCTGCTCAATATAGATAAGGGACCAGCCGCGGGACTGCGCGGCATTGAGCATGGCCAGGGTTGTGTCTTTCTTGAAATTGATGCCGCTGATGGGATCCATCACGACTGCTAGCTTGATTGTCATTTACGACTCCGGCGCACGCGAATGTCGGGATTATAGCAAAAAGGCGACATCAGGAACCTTGCATGGTACCGGCGCAAAATGCGGGAAATCTCTGGTAGAATTGCGCGCTTATTTATTTTGTCCGCCAACTGCAAGGAATACCAATTGCGCCTGCTGGGTTTTTACTGGGGCATCACCGGGGTCATCGCCTTCCTGTTGTTCGCGGTGCTCAGGCTGTCGCCCCGGATCTGGGAACTCGCTGATTATTCCCTGGATCTTCTGCACTGGGGCGTGCTGGTGTTCTTCACGGCATGGATGGCCTGGGCGGAGGGCTACAAGGGGTTTCACCGCGCGTTCTCACCGCGCGTGGTGGCAAGGGCCAGATACCTGCGCTCCGACCAGAACAGTCACCCGGTCCTGTCGTTGTTCGCACCAGTGTACTGCATGGGGTTCATCCATTCCACGCGCAAACGCAAGATTGTCTCCTTCACCGTGACCTTCGCCATCTTCGGACTGGTGATGCTGCTGAGGATCACGCCGCAGCCCTGGCGCGGCATTATCGACACCGGGGTCGTTACCGGCCTTGGCCTGGGCATACTGTCCCTGGTGTTTTTCTGGCTGCAGGTGGAGACCGGTCACTGGAAGCACGACATCCCCCTCGACCTGCCGGAAAAAAGTACCGGCCAGGGCGGCTGAATCAGGCCGGCAGCACTTCCCTGAGCTGGCGTTCAGCCACCGCAAACGAAAAGTGGCTTTCGATATTTGCCTTGCCGGCCTTTGACAGGGCGGACCACAAGGCCTCATCGTCATGCAGGCGCAGGATTTCTGCCGCGAATGCTTCCGGCGTGTCGGCAACCAGGATGTCCTTGCCGTGAACCAGGCCCATACCCTCGGCTGCCATCGATGTCACCACCATGGGCACGCCGAAGGACAGGCTGGAATTGATCTTGCCTTTCACGCCGGCACCGTAGCGCAGCGGTGCGATACTCAGGCGGATGTTGTCAAACAGCGGCGCGATATCCGACACGAAACCGCTAAAGATTACGTTATCGCTGGCCCGGGCTTTCAGATTGCCGGGCACATGGCCCCCGACGATGTGCAGGCGCAAAGCGGGATTTTTTGCCAGCACCAGCGGAAAAATATCCTCGAGAAAATACAACATGGCGTCCATGTTCGGCGGATGCTCGAAATTACCGATAAACAGCATGTCCCGGCGTTCGGCAAAGGAGCCTTTGGTCTCGTGGATTTCGTGGACATTGCTCAGGAGCCTGACATCCACGTCGGGCGCTTCAAGGCGGAACAGGTCGAGCTCCACCGGGCTGACCACCAGCGTTGCATCGGCCTTGCGGGCGACACCCAGTTCCTGCGACTTGCGCAGTACCGCCGATTCCCGGGCGGCCGGATCACCGGTTAGCTCGGCCTCCCGTTCCTCACGCAGGAAATGCAGGTCGACCGTATCGAAAAGTACTTTTGCCTGCGCACAGCAGGCCTTGACGTCATCAATGTATCTTTCGGCGTAATCGGCACGGCTCAGTATCACCGCGTCGAACTGATCGCCCCAGGCTTCGAGGTAGCCGCGAACTGATTCCACGTACGGGGCATACTGGCACTCGATGCCCAACGCCTGCATCTGCGGCGTATAGGTTTCATGGAAGTGCCGGTTTGCCGGCAGGAAGGTCACCTTGTAGCCCAGGCGCTGCAGGATGCGCAGGATATTGAACATGCGCAGTGAGCCGGAGTCATGGTCGGGCATGAGCACACGTGCGTCTATCACCAGGATGCGTTTGTCGACATGGCGTTCCTTCTCCAGGTGGGGCAGCTCGCCGTTGGGCCGGTGATCCACCAGTGCATCCCGCCAGCGTTCGAAGAACTTGCCGAAGTTCACCACCTGGTATTGTTTCACCCCGCTTTGGGTATCGGTGCCAGAGGTGATGCCCTCGAAATGGATGATGGTGGCCGCCGGCTGGTAATACACCTGTTTGCCCGACTGGCGCACCCGGAATGCAAGATCCGTATCCTCATAGTAAGCCGGCAGGTAGTGCTCATCGAATCCGCCCAGGCTGATGAAATCGGTGCGGCGAATCATCAGGCAGGCGCCCGAGCAGTAATCGGCGCGCCGGCAATAGGCATACTCGGGCTTGTTGGGATCATCAAAGCGGCCGAAGTTCCAGGCACTGCCGTCCTGCCACACAAGACCGCCTGCTTCCTGCAGCCTGCCGTCGGCATAGACGAGGCGCGCACCGACCAGGCCGGCATCTGGAAAGTCGGCAAAGGTCCTGTGCATGGCCCCGAGCCAGCCTTCCTTGACCTCGGTGTCGTTGTTGAGCAGGACCAGGAATTCCCCCCTGGCCTGAGCGGCGCCGGTGTTGCAGGAGCGGATGAAGCCGGCGTTCTTTTCATTGCGGATGACCGTGATGCCGCTGATGCCGGCCAGCATTTTATCCGTCTTGTCGGTGGAATGGTCATCCACCACGATGATCTCCACGGCATCGTCGCCAAGGTGGGCAAGAATGCCTTGCAGGCAATGGAAGGTATACAGGTGCTGGTTGTAAACCGGGATGACGATGCTGAACTTCGGTGAACTGCAGGGTGGGAAAGACAGCGGCGTGTATTTTTTTGCGATCGGCAATTCCTGCTTCATTTCCCTGAAGCGGTTGCGCCGCTCCGCCAGCTTGATGCCGATGCGACCGATGATGCCGCGGAAACCTTCGAGCTGCCAGTACCAGCGTATCCTCGTCAGTGCACGTAACGGGCGGGTCAGCTTCCAGCTCCTGCTCTGGTATACGATATCGAGTTCTTCCCGCAGAGACTGCGAGATTGCCCGGTAGTTTGCTGCTTCGCTTTCCGCCCCGGCAAGTGTGGATTCCGTTTCCGCCAGGGCGGATTCCGTTTCCGCCAGGGCGGATTCCGCACGCTGCCGCAAGGCTATTTCCGCCTTGGCCTGTACATCCTTTTCATGGTAATGCTCCAACAGGTTCGCCAAATTTTTCTGGTGTTCGCCGAGCTGGACTGTCAACTCCCTGATCCGGTTCTGGTAAACGGCAAGGCGCGGGAACTCACGGCTGCGGTCTATGAGGGCGAGGATGCCGGCATCGCTCCAGCGTGGCAGCCATTTCCGGTACAGCGCGATGCGATACCCGGCCATGTCGTCATCAAGGTTTTCCTTGGCGCCGAAACCGCTGGCCGTATTAACCCGGTAGGTTGCGGTGCATTCGTTCACGAACATCATGCTGTGCTGCTGTGCCACCTGGAGCCAGAAGTCCCAGTCCTCGAAGCGGTCAAAGGCGGGGTCGAAGCGACAGCCTGCGGTCGCCAGCACCAGTGCACGCCGAAACAGGACGGCATGGATGGGAATGTAGTTCTCGATCATGAGCCTGACCGGGTCCCAGGGATCACCGAAGGCAGGCGTGTCCGAAACCTCCTTTGCGGACAGCGTCCTGACAGCGCTGTATGCGCAGGCATGCTCAGGATGTGCCTCAAGGGCTGCCACGAGGTTGGTCAGGTGGGGCGGGTCGATCATGTCATCGTCATCGAGAAACAGGCAGTAGTCGCCGCTCGCCTCGGTCAGCGCAAGGTTGGCGGCATGGGAGCGGCCGTGCTCACCGGTATTGTTCAACCAGCGGATGCTGCTGGTATGGGCAGGAATGACGGCAGCGGAGAAATCCTCACCGCCATCATTGATGATGATGACTTCAAGATTGCCCCAGGTTTGATCGAGCACGGAGGCAAGGGCCTCCTGCAGGAGGTCCTTCCTGTCTTTCGTGCGAATCAAGACAGAGACGAGGGTATTGGCGCTCATGCTGGTAGTTGGCAGCGAGTGACGGACTTACGCTTCCAGTCGCGTGATGTGGGCTGCCAGAATCTCGCCGATGAAGTCGAGGAAAAGGGTGTCCAGGCTGGAATTGAAGTGATTGTGCCTGTCACTGCCGATGACCAGGATGGGCATGCCGATACCTTTCTCTTCCTGCAGCGCCTCACCCAGGTGCACCGGTATGACGGCGGCGGACAGGATTTCCTTCTTGGTGTCCGGAAACAACAACCTCGCCTGCCCCGGAGTCAGTTCGCAGCAGAAGGTGCGTTTCTTGTCGAACAGCTTGCCGAGGGTTTCCCGGGCGGGAGTGATGTCCAGGGTGCGGACGCCGGCATTATCCATGCCCTTGCCGTCTTCGGTGATGAAAAAGAGACGGCTTGCATGGGCGGCGAACTCGGCTTTCAGGGTATCGTCCACGGCGTCGGAAAGGGTGGAGAGGCTGCCCGTTTTCAACAGCTCCAGGATGACGATGCGCGTCTTTTCGAACAGGGCATCGTTTTCCTCGGCATTGAAGATGAATTCATTGATATTGTTTTGAAGTTCCCGGTTGCGTTCACGAAACAGCGCAACCTGGCGTTCCAGCAGGGAAATGGCCGAGCCGCTTTCGTGGGGGATGGTCAGTGCCAGCAGAAGGTCGGCCTTGCGGTCGAAGAACTCGGGATTCTCGATCAGATACTTGCTGACCGTATCGTCATTGAGGGGTTCTGTTACATCGAGGTTGCTGGGATCTGGCTTCATGTTGCCCCTTAGTTGCCCCTTAATAGGTACTTTTTAATTACCCTGCCATCAAACCTTCGGATTACCCGCCCAGTTCCATGGTGCCTTCGAAAACGGTTGCAGCCGGGCCGGTCTTGAAAACGGGAGTACCATTGCCTTCCCAGTTGATCTGCAGGGAGCCGCAAGGCAGCTGCACATCCACGGTATTGGCCAGAAGACCCCGGCGAATGCCTGCGACTACCGCGGCGCATGCGCCTGTTCCGCAGGCCAGGGTTTCGCCTGCACCACGTTCAAAGACCCTGAGCCGGATTGTACCTGCATTAACTACCTGCATGAAGCCGGCATTCACCCGGTTGGGAAATTTTTCATGGTTCTCGATGAGCTGACCCCATTCCCTGACCGGAGCGGCATCCACATCGGGTACCACCAGCACGGCATGGGGGTTGCTCATGGCCAGCACCGATACCTCGATGGTCTCGCCATTTGCCAGGGTAAGTGAGTAGGTCGGCTGCTCGTTATCCGCGAGAAACGGGATGCCGGGCGGGCTGAACACAGGAGCACCCATGTTCACCGTGACCGTGCCGTCGGCGTTGGCCTGGCAATGCAGGGTGCCGTTGACCAGCTCCAGAGTGTATTCGTCCTTGTCACTGAGGCCGCGGCTCTTGATGAAGCTGACCATGCAACGGGAACCATTGCCGCAATTTTCGGCCTGGCTGCCATCGGTGTTGTATACCAGGTAGGCGAAATCATGTCCCGGCCTGGTCGCCGGTGCCACGATGAGCAGCTGGTCGAATCCGACACCGGTGTGGCGGTTGCCAATGGCGCGAATCTGTTCCGGAGTCAGGCTGATGGCTTCGCTGACGCCGTCGAGCACAACGAAGTCGTTGCCGAGGCCGTGCATTTTCGTGAATTTCAGCTGCATGTCACTCAGTCCAGGGGTGTCTCGAGGCCTAGCTGGTCCTGCCAGGTTTCCCGGCGCCTGGCCAGGTGCACGTTGTCGCCGTCCACCAGAACTTCCGGGGCCCGGTTGCGGGTGTTGTAGTTCGAGCTCATGGCAAAACAGTAAGCGCCGGCCGAGCACACGGCCAGCAGGTCGCCGTTGGCAATGGCAAGCTCGCGGCCGCGGCCAAGGAAATCCCCGGATTCACAGACAGGGCCGACGATATCGTAGGTTTGTACGGGCGCGTTTTCATTCGGGCAAACCGGCACGATATCCATCCAGGCCTGGTACAGGGCGGGGCGGATGATGTCGTTCATGGCAGCATCGACGATGGCGAAGCGGTGATCGCCGTTGGTCTTGATATTGTCGACGCGCGTGAGCATCACGCCGGCATTCGCGCAGATGGAACGGCCGGGCTCCAGCACCAGGGTCAGCTTGCGCCCCGCCAGTTTCTCCCGCACGGCGGCGATCAGTTCGCCTGGCTCCGGGGGTGTTTCATCGCGGTATTTAACGCCCAGGCCGCCACCGATATCCAGGTGGCGGATCGATATGCCGGCCTCGGCAAGATCGTCGACCAGCAGCAGAACCCGGTCCAGTGCATCGAGGAAGGGTGCCTTGCTGGTCAGCTGCGAACCGATATGGCAGTCCACGCCGATAATCTCGATGCCGGCCATGTCGACAGCCATGCGGTAGAGTTCGCGGGCGGAATCCATGGAGACACCGAACTTGTTCTGTTTCAGGCCAGTGGATATATAAGGATGCGTCTGCGCATCGACATCCGGATTCACGCGCAGGGAGACAGGGGCACGAATCCCTTTTTCGCGCGCCAGCGCATCAAGCCGCTCGAGTTCCAGGGAGGACTCGACATTGAAACAATGGATACCGGCATCCAGGGCCTGCGCCATTTCCGTACGGGTCTTGCCGACTCCGGAAAATATCACCTTGCCGGGATCGCCGCCGGCGGCCTGGACCCGGGCGAGCTCGCCGCCGGAAACGATGTCGAAACCGCTGCCCAGTTTTGCCAGCACACTCAGCACGGCCAGGTTGGAATTTGCCTTCACCGCGTAACAGACCAGGTGATCACAGCCTGCAAGGGCCTGCTCATAGGCACGGAAGTGTTGCTCCAGCGCCGCCCGCGAATACACGAAGCAGGGCGTACCGAATTGCTCTGCAATCCGGGTAAGGGGTACTGCTTCAGCGGTCAGCTGATTGTCGAGGTAGTGAAAATGTGCCATGGCCGCAGGAGATTTGTTGTGGACTAATGACAGGAGCTACGGGGTAATCGCGGCGGACGGGGGCGGGACCAGGGGCCCTTTTTGCCCGCATCCTGCCAGCATGCACAGGCTGATAATCAGCAGTGGCAGCAGCTTTTTCATCGCCAGTCCGGTCCCGTCAATCAAAGAAGCGGCGATTATACGCTCTAAAACGTGGGACAACCAACGGGCGGGCTCGCCTTTGGCGGGAGGGACAAGGGGAATTATTGAAATTCGCCAATCGCCTGCAAATGCAACTTCGAATACTTTGCCTGGATAGAGAAAATAAGTTGCCATCTTAACCTGAACAACCTTGTCCCTTGCGCCTGCGCATACATTGTAAAATCGCTATACTGCCAGTCTTGCTTCATCCTGGATTGGATACATGACCGACGCCGATTTTTCCACCCGCTACGAACAAACCCTCATCGCCATCGAGGACGCCGTGGAAAACAGTGGCGCCGACCTCGATTACGAGACGGTTAACGATATCCTCACCCTGACCTGCCCGGACGGCTCTTCCATCATCATCACCCGGCAATCGGCCACGCGGCAGTTGTGGCTGGCGGCGAAATCCGGCGGCTTTCACTTCGACATGACGCCTGACATGTGGGTCTGCGATGCCGACGGGGAGACGCTGGCCGAAAAACTGGGCAGCATTTGCAGGAGCCAGGCCGGCGCCGAAATCGATTTTTCATGAACAGCGAGCGCCACGTCCTGGTGCATGCGCACATTTTCAAGAATGCGGGCACGACCTTCGATTTCAGCCTTCAGCGCAGTTTCGGAGAAGCATTTACCGACCATCGCGAGGATGCGCGGTTTCTCGAAGGCAGGAATGCCTACCTGCTGGATTACCTGGCAGGCCATCCCGGTGTCAGCGCGCTGTCTTCCCACTCACTGCACTTCCGGATAAAAAGCACCGACAAGATCCGGCTTCATCCCATATATTTCCTGCGCCATCCGCTGGCCCGGGTATGGTCCGTGTACCGTTTCGAAAAACAGCAGACAGGGGTCGACACGGAAGGCGCACGCCGCGCCAAGGAGATGGACCTCAATGCCTATGTCGACTGGTACCTGCAGGATGGTTCCCCGGCCACCATACGTGATATCCATACCATCTTTTTGTCCGGGGAGGGGCCGTCACCTGACAACATGGCCCAGAAGTTCGTCCTCGCTTCGGACTATCTGGCCCGCGACCGGGCCATCTTTGCCGTGGTGGAGCGTTTCGATGACGCCATGCTGGTGATCGAGAACCGGCTGAAGCCGGTGTTTCCCGAGCTCGACCTGGCCTACGTACGCCACAATGTCAGCGCGGCCGACCCGGACCAGGACGTGGCGGAAAGCGCCAGTGCCCTGCTTGCCGGACTCGAGCCCCGCGTGGCCGATCGCCTGCAGGCAGGGAATGCCCGAGACATGGCGCTGTACCGGCTGGCCAATGCCCAGCTGGACCTGGCGCTTGCAGGAATCAGTGACCTGGAGGGAAAGCGGGCAGACTTTGCAAGGCGCTGCCGGCATTTGCAGTCAGGTTGACCACGCTTGCCGGCAGTGGGCTGGCTATCAGGTGTTTTCGTTGTAGATGTGCACGTCCCGTTGCGGGAAGGGAATGCTGATACCACCTTCTTCCAGTTTCACCTTTATGGTTTCCAGCAAATGAAAGCGCACGGCCCAGTAATCTGCCGTGCTCACCCACGGCCTGACCACCAGGTTGACGCTGCTGTCGGCAAGCTCCGACACCGCGATGACCGGTGCCGGGTCTGCCAGGATGCGCTCGTCCGCGCCGATGATACCTTCGATGATCTGTTTGGCAGTGCCGATGTTGTCGTCGTAGCTGATGCCGATGACCAGGTCGATGCGGCGCGTGGGCAGGGCGCTGGTATTGGTAATGGTATTCCCATATACGGCCGAGTTGGGAATGATGATGCGCTGGTTGTCGCCGGTATGCATCAGCACGCAGAACAGGCCGATCTCGTCGACGACACCGGAAACGCCGCCGGTAGTGACGAAATCGCCGATCTTGAACGGGCGGAAGATCATGATCATGACGCCCGCGGCGAAGTTGGACAGCGAATCCTTCAGTGCCAGGCCGACAGCGAGGCCGGCGGCGCCGAGAATGGCCAGCAAGGATGTGACGTTGACTCCCAGGGTGTCGATGGCCGCGAGGATGACTGCGACCAGCAGTACGGTATAGATGATGCCGCCCAGGAATTTGACCAGGGCTTCGTCCATGTTGGATTTTTGCATCACTTTACGGACGAGCGATGTGATGGACTTGGCCAGCATTCTCCCGACGATGAAAATCGCGAGGGCGAAAACGATCTTGATCGCCCAGGGCAGGACGATGGCGGTCAGGGTTTCAACGTTGAATTCCAAGGTGTTGTCTCCGTTTTGGAATCAGATAATTCTTTAGATGGCTTTCCTGGCGCTGGCGATCGCTTTCCTGACCTGCCCGGGCGCCGTTCCGCCGATGTGGTTGCGGGCATTCACAGAGCCTTCCAGGCTAAGCACCGCAAATACATCTTCCCGGATATCCGGTGAGAAGGCCTGCAGCTCGTCCAGGGTAAGCTCGCTCAGGTCGCGGCCCTTGTCTATGCCGAAGGCAACGGCCTTGCCCACCACTTCGTGGGCATCACGGAAAGGCAGCCCGGTGCGCACCAGGTAATCGGCCAGGTCGGTGGCCGTGGCAAAACCCTTCAGGGCGGCTGCCCGCATATTATCCTTTTTCGTCCGGATGGCCGGTATCATGTCGGCGAAGGCCTGCAGGCAGTCGCTGATCGTATCCAGTGTGTCGAACAGCGGTTCCTTGTCCTCCTGGTTGTCCTTGTTGTAGGCCAGGGGCTGTCCCTTCATCAGCGTGAGCAGCGCTACCAGGTGACCGTTGACGCGGCCGGTCTTGCCGCGCACCAGTTCCGGCACGTCAGGATTCTTTTTCTGCGGCATGATGGACGAGCCGGTACAGAACCTGTCCGGCAGGTCGATGAAATCGAACTGGGCGGAGGTCCAGATCACCAGTTCCTCGGAAATCCGTGACAGGTGCGTCATCAGCAGGCTTGCCGCGGCCGTGAATTCGATGGCGAAGTCGCGATCGCTGACAGCATCGAGAGAATTGGCCGCGGGCCTGTCGAAGCCGAGCAGCCTGGCCGTCAACTCCCGGTCGATCGGGAAGGAGGTGCCGGCAAGTGCGGCTGCGCCCAGCGGGGATACATTCATACGCGCCCGGCAGTCCTGCATCCGGCCGAAGTCACGCTGCAGCATCTCGAACCACGCCAGCAGGTGATGGGCAAAACTGACCGGTTGCGCTGTCTGCAGGTGGGTGAATCCCGGCATGATGGTTTCCACTTCCTTGTCGGCGAGCGTGAGGATGCCTTTTTGCACTTCGCGGATGCCGCCGCAGACGGCGTCGATGCCGTCACGCAGGTACAGGCGGATATCGGTGGCGACCTGGTCGTTGCGCGACCTGCCGGTATGAAGCTTCTTGCCCACGGCGCCGATTTTGGCGGTCAGCGCCGCCTCGATATTCATGTGGACGTCCTCGAGACTGACGGACCATTCGAATTTGCCAGCCTCGATGGTCTTGCCAATGTCTTCGAGGCCGCTGACGATCTGGCCGCATTCGTCCTCGGTGAGGATGCCGGTTTTTGCCAGCATGGTGGCGTGGGCAATGGAGCCGGTGATATCGGCCCGGTACAGGCGCCGGTCAAATCCGACGGACGCAGTGAACCGCTCCACGAAAGCATCCGTGGGCTCGGAGAAACGCCCGCCCCAGGGCTTGTCCTTGTGCTGGTCCTGGCTCATGAAATTCCCGGCAAAGAAGTGTCGGCAGTGATAAAGCGGCGATTATAACAACCGCGGCATTGTATGGGGTAGCCACACTTATGATTAAGCGTAAAATAGTCGCTCCCCATGCAGTAAACACCTTGCGCCGTGACAGCAATGCAAAGGTGCAAGCGAGTTAAAGCAGTATGAGCAACAACATCCTTCGCATCGCGACACGCGAAAGCCCCCTGGCCATGTGGCAGGCCGAGTACGTGAGCAGCGCTCTGCAGCAATGCCATCCGGGCCTGGTCGTGGAGCTGCTGCCGATGACCACTCGCGGCGACCAGATTCTCGATTCCCCGCTGTCGCGCATCGGCGGCAAGGGCCTGTTCATGAAAGAACTGGAGGTCGCCATGCTGGAAGGACGCGCCGATATTGCGGTGCATTCCATGAAGGATGTCCCCATGGCCTTTCCCGAGGGGCTGCAGCTGGCCGTGATCTGCGCGCGTGAGGATTTCCGGGACGCATTCGTATCGACCAGGTTTGCTGCCTTGAGCGACCTGCCGGCGGGCGCCATCGTCGGCAGTTCCAGCCTGAGAAGGCAATGCCAGCTGAAATCCCTGCGGCCTGACCTCGACATTCGCGACCTGCGCGGCAATGTGAACACCCGATTGCGTAAACTCGATGCCGGCGAATATGACGCCATCATCCTGGCTGCCGCCGGCCTGAAACGGCTGGCGATGGCTGATCGTATTACCGAACTGCTCGAACCGGAAGTGTCCCTGCCCGCTGGTGGCCAGGGAGCCGTCGGCATCGAGTGCAGGCAGGATGACAAGGATATCCTCGCACTACTGGCACCGCTTGCCCATCACACTACCACCCTGTGCGTGACGGCTGAGCGCGCCATGAACACGCGCCTCAACGGCGGCTGCCAGGTGCCCATCGCCTGTTTTGCCGAACTGGATGGCAGCGGCAGCACGATGACCGTGCGCGGTCTTGTCGGTGAGCCTGACGGCTCCCGTATCCTGCGCAGTGAGCTCAGCGGGCCGGCAACCGACGGTGAGAAACTGGGTAATGCGGTTGCCGAGGCCCTCCTGGCGCAAGGCGCACAGGAAATCCTTGCACGCCTGGATCATGAATGACCGGGCGTTCCAGTAAATCATTGGCTACCGGCAGTCGGCATGAGCATGCTTGACGGGAAAACCATCTGGCTGACGCGGCCCGAAGGGCAGTCGCAATCCCTGGCAGCCTCACTGGAAGCTTCCGATGCGGCGGTGCGCAGTATTCCCATGCTCGTCATCGAGCCGCTGCCCGAAGATGCCGCAATCCGTGCGCGTGTGCTGGATCTCGATCGGTATGACCTGTTGTTCTTCATCAGCACCAACGCCGCCACAATGGGCATGGCGCTTATCGACAAATACTGGCCGCAGTTTCCCGCAGGGCTCGACATCTTTGCCGTCGGTCCGACCACTGCCGCGGTGATAGAAGAGTATGGACTGAGGGTCTGTTATCCCGATGCACGCATGAGCAGCGAAGCGCTCCTGGCATTGCCGGCGCTGGCGAACGTTGCCGGGAAGCAGGCGCTCATCGTTCGTGGCGTGGGCGGTCGAGAACTGCTGGCCGGCGAGCTGTTGAAGCGCGGCGCCGCCGTCGAATACCTCGAACTGTATAGCCGGCAGGCGCCTGAATTCGCGCCGGGCGCCATTGCCGCGCTGGTGGCAAAGGACAAGCCTGACGCCGTCGTCGTTTCCAGCGCCGAGGCGCTGGACAACCTGAGATGCATCCTCGAGGCCGACAAGGTGCCGTTGGCCGCATTGCCGTTGTTCGTTTCTTCCGACCGTATTGCGGAAATTGCCGGCCAGGCCGGGTTTGCCAGGACGTTCACCATGCCAGGCGCGGATGATAAGGCTATAATCGGGTCTCTCGCTGACACTCTCTGAGGGCGTAACACCCCATTCCCATGACTGAAGAAGGCAACAAGGCTGTACCGGATCCGGGCACCGACACTCCGGCAAGGCCCGGCATACCGGCCACCCCGACCAGAGTGGTGAAAAAAACCGCTGGTGCGAATGGTCGCAATAACATCGCCTTGGCAGTCGACATGTTCTTCAACATCATCGTGCTCGGCAGTATCGTGTTCATCGGTTACATGGTGTACGAACAGGACAAGGCCGTGAATATCCTGTTCGGCCAGCAGAACGAATATGCCGGCCAGCGCAGCAATAACGACGCCCGCTTCGCAGCACAGCAAACTGCGCTGGAGGAACTGCAGGCAGCCATAGCCGGCGCCCGGCAGGAAGCCGCCGAACTGGTGGCGGTCCAGGCAGCCGAGATCGAGCGCCTGAACAATGAACTGGCCAGCACGCGCTTGCGCATCAACAGCTCCAGTGCGGGCGCAAGCCAGGTGTTTCTTCTCGCTGAAGCCGCTTCCATGCTGCGCCTGGCAAGACAGCACCTGGTCCTGGCGCGTGATATGCGCACGGCGCAGGCCCTGTATATCGCCGCCGATGATGTGCTCAGGGGAATCGACGATCCTGCCATCCATGCGGTGCGCGAAGTGCTGGCCGGTGAACTGGCCTCGATCCGGGTGGTTGCAGAGGTGGATGTCAGCAGCATGTATCTCCAGCTCGGCGCCGTGGCGGAACAGGTCGGCTCCCTGCGTGTGACCAACGACCTCGAATCACAGATCGCAGCCGGCGAACAGGTGCCGCTGTCTGCCGACCAGACACCGGACGGGGGCAGCTGGCTGGGCCGCTTTTTCAACCGCATACGCAATACCTTCAGCAATTATTTCGTCGTCAGGCGCCGCGATGTACCCATCCAGCCGCTGATGACGCCCGGCCAGGAGTCAGCGCTCATGCAAAGCATTCGCCTGCAGATCGAGCAGGGCAGGACGGCGCTGCTCCGGGGTGAGCAGGAAATCTACACGGCCAGCCTGGAACAGGCCCGCGACAATATCGCCACTTATCTGGCAGGTCCCGGCAACACCCGCGACAGCATCCTGGCAACACTCGACAACCTGCGCATGCGTCGTATCGTGACCGAGGTTCCACCGCTGAACAGGACGCTGCCCGCGCTCGAGCAGCTCCTTTCCACGCAGGAGCCTGCCGGCATCCAATGATCAGAATCTACGTTTACAGTCTTGTCGCACTGGCCATCGGCGCCTGGTTGTACCTGGTTCTTGGTGACGACCCGGGCTATGTCCTGCTGTCCTTCGGCACCTGGTCGGTGGAAACTACGCTGGTCGCCCTGGTGCTGTTCATCCTGCTGCTGGCCGTGGTGGCCTGGGGCATCTGGAAGCTTATCAGCCTGCTCAACCCGCTCGGCCTGTTTCGCGGTGATGCCTGGTTCGGTGCAGGCCGGCGCCGCAAGGCAGCCGCCGCCGAAAGTGAAGAAGGCCTGCGCCTGATGTTGCTGGGTCACTGGCAGGATGCCTACAAACTGCTGGTCGAGCATGCCGCACGCACCGATACGCCGGCTTTCAACTTCCTGGCTGCCAGTCTGTGTGCCTGGCAACGGGGTGACGACGCATCCAGGAATTACTGCCTGGAACAGGCTGCACGTCATTCACACAAACCCAATCCCGGCATCAAGGCCGTCAAGGCATTGCTGGAGTTCCGCTCTGGTAAAACTGAACAGAGCCTGGCCATACTCCTGGCGCTGGACAAGGAAGTTCCCGGCAGTCCGTACGTCCTGTCCATGCTGAAAACCATCTACCTGAGCGTGAATGACTGGGACAAGCTGGATGCCATTCTGCCCCAGCTGGAAAGGCACAAGGTGGTCAATAACGGGGAGCTGCACCAGATCAGGGAAAAAATTGCCGGCTATCGGCTGGCGTCCGTGACTGCGGGCAACGGCGGCGCGCCCGCCCTGCAGCGGCAGTGGGAAGAACTGGACAAGAAGCTGCGCCGCAGTGAAGAGATCACGCTGATCTACCTGGACAAGCTGCTCGAATTTTCCCGGCACGAGGAAGCCCTGTCGCAGGCATCGTCCTTTTTGAAACACCAGTGGAGCGACAGCGTGGTACTGAAGACCGGTTATATCGAAACACCGGAGCCGGGTAGCCTGCTCATGCTTCTGGAAAAATGGGTGAAGTCGCGTCCCAGCAATGCACCCCTGATGCTGAGCCTGGGGCGGGCCAGCCTGCGCAACAGGTTGTGGGGAAAGGCCCGGGAGTATTTCGAAAGCGCCCTGCGATTCTCCAAGAGCACGCCACTGTCAGCAGAGGCGAATGCCGAACTGGCAAGGTTGCTGGACCATATGGGTGAGCATGCGCAAGCCGCGGCGCATTACAGCAAGGCGATGGCTCAGCTCGACGCGAAACTTCCAAACCTGCCGATGCCGGACTAAGGCTTCGATGGGAGACGGTACGGAATCAGAAGTGAAGGTGTTTGAGAGTTTCCGATAAAGGGATGAAGGGATGAAGCGTATACAAACATGCTCAATCATGAATCGATTATTGTGTTCTTCCCGGTAGAGCCTGAATAAAGGCATGAAAACCAGCAGCCGGACGCTTCATCCCTTCATCCCTTTATCGATAACTAATCGAATATCCCCAATTCCTCCCACAACCCGTCTATCTTCGATTTCACTTCGTCCGACATCGAAATGGGTCTGCCCCATTCGCGGGTGGTCTCGCCCGGGAATTTACCGGTGGCGTCGAAGCCGATCTTGGAGCCAAGTCCTGATACAGGCGAAGCAAAGTCGAGGTAGTCGATCGGCGTGTTCTCGATGATGACGGAGTCGCGCGCCGGGTCCATACGCGTGGTCATGGCCCAGATGACATCCTGCCAGTTGCGCACGTCGACATCGTCATCGGTGACGATGATGAACTTGGTGTACATGAACTGGCGCAGGAAAGACCACACACCCATCATCACGCGCTTGGCATGGCCGGCGTACTGCTTTTTCATGCTGACCACCGCTATGCGGTAAGAGCAACCTTCCGGCGGCAGGTAGAAATCGACGATCTCGGGAAACTGTTTCTGCAGGATCGGCACGAAGACTTCATTGAGTGCAACGCCGAGAATGGCCGGTTCATCCGGTGGTCGGCCGGTGTAGGTGCTGTGGTAGATCGGATCCCTGCGATGGGTAATGGTGGTGACTGTGAACACCGGGAACCGGTCCACTTCATTGTAATAGCCGGTGTGGTCACCGAAGGGACCTTCGTCAGCCATGTCATCGGGGGCGATATGCCCTTCAAGGACAAACTCGGCGGAAGCAGGCACCTGCAAATCGTTGATCAGCGACCTTGCCACTTCGGTCTTGCCGCCGCGCAGAAGGCCGGCGAAGCCGTATTCGCTCAGCGTATCCGGCACCGGCGTAACGGTGCCAAGTATGGTGGCGGGATCTGCGCCGATGGCCACCGACACGGGGAACGGCTGGCCGGGATGTGTTTCCTTCCACTCACGGAAATCCAGGGCCCCGCCGCGCTGGGCCAGCCAGCGCATGATCAGCTTGTTCCTGCCGAGCAACTGCATGCGATAGATGCCGAGGTTCTGGCGTGCCTTGTTCGGGCCTTTCGTGATGACAAGCGGCCAGGTCACGAGCGGACCGACGTCTTCCGGCCAGCAGGTCTGGATCGGCAAGGAGGCCAGGTCGACATCCTCTCCACTGATGACAACCTCCTGGCATGGCGGGTTCTTCACTTCCTTCGGGGTCAGGTACAGTGCGTTCTTGAACTTGGGCGCCTTTTCGAGCAGGTCCTTCCAGCCGGCGGGTGGTTCGGGTTCCTTGAGGAATGCCAGCAGCTTGCCGACGTCGCGCAGGGAGGAAACATCGTCCTGGCCCATGGCCATGGCGACTCTTTTTGGCGTGCCGAACAGGTTGCCAAGCACGGGAATGGAGTAACCGACCGGATTTTCAAACAGCAGGGCAGGTCCCTGGCGTTTCAGTGTGCGGTCGCAGATCTCGGTGATTTCGAGGTTGGGATCGACAGGCGCGGTAATGCGTTTGAGTTCACCGGCTTTTTCCAGGGTCTCGATGAAGTCGCGTAAGTCCCTGAACATCGATTGGTCCTGGCGTCGTCAAGGCAATAAACGCAGTGCCGCCAGCGGCTACTTGCGTTTCATCGCCTGGAAGAATTCGTCGTTGGTCTTGGTGTCTTTCAGCTTGTCGAGGATGAACTCGGTAGCCGGCACGTCTTCCATCGAGGTCAACAGCTTGCGCAGGATCCACACACGCTGCAGTTCTTCCTCGGTCATCAGCAGGTCTTCACGGCGGGTGCCGGATCGGCGCACGTTAATGGCCGGGTAGACGCGTTTCTCCGCCATCTTGCGGTCAAGGTGCAATTCCATGTTGCCGGTGCCCTTGAACTCCTCGTAGATGACTTCGTCCATCTTCGAGCCGGTCTCGATGAGACAGGTGGAGATGATGGTGAGGCTGCCGCCTTCCTCGATGTTGCGCGCGGCGCCGAAGAAGCGCTTCGGGCGTTCGAGCGCGTGAGCGTCCACACCACCGGTCAGCACCTTCCCTGAAGACGGGATGATGGTGTTGTAGGCGCGTGCAAGACGCGTCATGGAGTCGAGAAGAATGACAACGTCTTCCTTGTGTTCCACCAGGCGCTTGGCTTTCTCGATGACCATTTCAGCAACCTGGACGTGGCGTGAAGGCGGTTCGTCGAACGTACTGGCCACCACCTCGCCGCGCACGGAACGCTTCATCTCGGTCACTTCCTCCGGGCGCTCGTCAATCAGCAGGACGATCAGGCGGCATTCGGGGGAATTGCGCGTAATGGATTGTGCGATGTTCTGGAGTATCAGGGTCTTGCCGGCCTTCGGCGGAGACACGATCAGGCCGCGCTGGCCCTTGCCGATAGGCGCAATCAGGTCGATTACGCGCGCACTCAGGTCCTCGGTGCTGCCGTTGCCGGCTTCGAGGGAGATGCGTTTGTCGGGAAAGAGCGGGGTAAGGTTTTCAAAGAGGATCTTCTGCTTGGCGTTTTCCGGCTTGTCGAAATTGATTTCGTTGACCTTGAGCAGGGCAAAGTAGCGTTCCCCTTCTTTGGGCGGACGGATCTTGCCGGAAATCGTGTCGCCCGTCCTCAGGTTGAAACGCCTGATCTGGCTGGGCGAAACATAGATGTCATCAGGGCCGGCCAGGTAGGAAGCGTCAGCGGAGCGCAGAAACCCGAAGCCATCCTGCAGGATTTCCAGCACGCCATCACCGTAAATATCCTCCCCGTTCTTCGCATGACGCTTGAGCATCTGGAAAATGACGTCCTGCTTGCGCGTCCTGGACACGTTTTCCAGGCCCATTTCGTGGGCGGTTTCAAGAAGCTCGGATATTGGTTTGGTTTTTAATTCGGATAAATTCATGGGTATGGGAGGCGTCGACTGTTCGGTTTCAGGGGAGGCGTTAGTCTTTTTTCTGGATGCTGCAGGATTGTTTTGCAAAGTAATAAGGGAATCTATGGGGCGTTCGGACGGAGTCCGGCTCAGAAGGTTTTAAAACGTACTAAAAGGTTAATTAAAATTAAAAAGGGTTAAATTATTGTTGTTTTGGTAATTGGGTCTTGCGAATTCTGCTCTTGGAATAGGGGTCGGAACGACGAGCATTCCTTTAATCTAGCACCCCATTTTCGGGGTGTCCAGAAAAAAATTGTTGTTTTTTCGACAGAAATACACGGCTTTGCACACCGTTGGCAACGAAAAGAAAGGCTCCCGGTACTTGCCGAAAGCCTTTCATTACGTGAACGTGATTACGCCTGCTGTCTGGGCAGCGCAGCGGGAATGTAGCTCAGATGGAGCTGTCGAGGAAGGCGGCCAGCTGAGACTTGGACAGCGCACCAACCTTCTTGGCTTCAGCGTTGCCGTTCTTGAACAGGATCAGTGTCGGAATACCCTTGACGTTGTATTTCGGTGCGGTCTGCGGGTTGGCTTCCACATCCAGCTTGACCACTTTCACCTTGCCGGCATACTCCTGGGCAACTTCATCAAGGACGGGAGCAATCATTTTGCACGGACCACACCACTCTGCCCAGAAGTCGACCAGGACGGGGCCGCTGGCATTCAGTACTTCTTCTTCAAAACTGTCGTCGGTTACGTGGGAGAGGTTCTCGCTCATGTTGAGTTCCTTGATATGGCTGGGAATAAGGTGGTTTCTGGATAACAGTCCCTAATGATAAGGCCAATTTGCCAGTATTCAAGCGCGGCCTTGAATATCCATGTAAAGCGTATGGCCTGCAGGCAGCGACTGCCGTTACAAGACCCGCTCGTTACCGGATTCTTTCAGCCGCGGTCCGGGCGAAATAGGTCAGGATGGCGTCGGCCCCCGCACGCTTGATGCCGACCAGGGATTCCAGGATGATCTTGTCCGGGTCCAGCCAGCCCTTTTCGAAGGCGGCGCTCAACATGGCGTACTCACCGCTGACCTGGTAGGCAAAGGTCGGCACACCGAATTCGTCCTTCACCCGGCGGATGATATCGAGATAGGGAATGGCGGGTTTGACCATGACCATGTCGGCACCTTCGGCCAGGTCCAGAGCAACCTCATGCAGGGCCTCGTCGGAATTGGCCGGGTCCATCTGGTAGTTTTCCTTGGTCGAGGCACCCAGGTTTCCGGAAGAGCCCACCGCATCGCGGAACGGGCCATAGTACGCCGAGGCATACTTGGCGGAGTAGGCAAGTATGCGGGTGTTGATATGGCCAGCTTTTTCCAGGGCCGTGCGAATGGCGCCGATACGACCATCCATCATGTCGGAGGGAGCGACCACGTCAGCCCCGGCGTCGGCATGGGACAGCGCCTGCTTCACCAGGGTGTCGACGGTGATGTCGTTCAGTACGTAACCTGTATCGTCGATGATGCCGTCCTGCCCGTGGGTGGTGAACGGGTCCAGCGCGACATCGGTGATGACGCCCAGCTCAGGGCAGGCATCCTTGAGGGCGCGCACGGCGCGTTGCGCCAGGCCGTCGGGGTTGTAGGACTCCGCGCCGTTCTCCGTCTTGGTTCCGGGATCGGGTACCGGGAACAGGGCCATGGCGGGAATACCAAGACCACTCGCCAGTTTTGCCTCCCTGACCAGTTCGTCGACAGTCAGCCGATCGACACCAGGCATGGATGGCACGGGTTCGCGAGTCGCCTTGCCCTCAATGACAAAAACCGGATAGATGAGGTCGGCGGGGGTCAACACGGTTTCGCGCATCAGTTGCCGGCTGAATTCATCGTGCCGCATGCGGCGCATGCGCGTGGCCGGAAACTGCCTGGTGAAACGGTTCGATGACACGCCTTTGCTCCTGATTTATATGATGTTTTTGGACTGTTCTCGGGTTAGGATAATCCACGCGAGGCGCAGAATATACCATAGAAAGCGCGAGTCAATCTTTACGGGGCATCCCGGTCTTTCCCCTGGTTGAATGCCGGGTCAGATAGCTAGGAAAAATACAAAGCATGAGTGCCAAGAAAATCCTGCTGCTGGTCGTGGTTCTGGCATCGCTGATTGTCTTTTTCCTGGGCGGGTTGCAGGACTTTTTCAACCTGGCGTATTTCCAGGGCCAGCGTGACAGCATCATGGCCTACAAGGAAGCCAATTTTGTCGCGGCCAGCCTGGCTTACTTCCTACTATATATAGTAGTTGCAGCCCTCTCTCTGCCTGCCGCGGCTATCCTGACCATTGCCGGGGGCGCCGTATTCGGGTTTGCCTGGGGGCTGGTCCTGGTGTCCTTTGCCAGCACCATCGGTGCGACGCTGGCCTTTCTCATTGCAAGAACACTGCTCCGTGACTGGGTGCAGGCACGCTTCGGGCATGCCCTGAAGCGGGTCAACGAGGGTATCGAACGTGATGGTGTTTTTTACCTGTTTACCCTGCGCCTGATCCCGGCGTTTCCGTTTTTCCTGGTCAATGTACTGATGGCGCTGACACCGATCTCGACAGCCGCCTTTTATATTGTCAGCCAGCTCGGCATGCTGTTCGGTACGGCACTGTACGTGAATGTCGGTGCCGAACTAGGCCTGGCCACCACCCTGCCGGACATATTCGGCATCGGGGTCATTCGGGCCATCGTGGTACTTGCCATTTTTCCCTGGCTGGCCAAGGGCATGGTGCGCTGGTTGCGCAATCGAACGACCCTTGCGCCATGGCGTGACAAGCGTCCAAAACAATTTGATACCAACATGGTGGTGATCGGCGCGGGCTCGGCAGGACTTGTTACCGCCTATATCGCGGCATTGGCCCGGGCAAAAGTCACACTGGTGGAAAAGAACCGGATGGGCGGTGATTGCCTGAATACCGGTTGTGTTCCCAGCAAGGCGCTCATAAGAAGCGCCGGCGTGCGGCATCTCTCTGGCAGGGCGCGCGAATTCGGTCTCAGGGGCCCGCAGGCGGAGGTGAATTTTTCCGCCGTCATGGACAGGGTGCGTGAAATTGTAAAAACCATCGAGCCCCACGACTCAGTCGAGCGCTATACCCGGCTGGGTGCGGATTGCCTGCAAGGTGAGGCAACCATCACGTCGCCCTGGACGGTCAGCGTCAATGGCAGCGAAATACGTACCCGCAATATCGTCATCGCCACCGGGGCGCGTCCTTTTATACCAGCGGTGGCAGGCCTGCGGGATTGCGGTTGCCTGACCTCGGACAATCTTTGGGACCTGGCGGAACTGCCTGGTCGCCTGCTGGTGATGGGCGCGGGACCGATCGGCTGCGAGCTGGCACAGGCCTTTGCCCGGCTCGGGTCCACAGTCACCCTTGTTGACATGCAGGACCGCGTCCTGCCACGCGAGGATGCTGATGTGTCAGCCTGCATCGCCGCGCGTTTTGGCGAAGAAGGCATCCGCATCATTACCGGCGCCAGGGTCAACCGCATCGAGGCGGCAGGGAGCGGTCATGCCGCAGTGATAGAGCGCCAGGGCAGTCTTGATCGTGTCGAGTTCGACAGGGTGCTGGTCGCTGTAGGCAGGCAGGCAAACACGGAGAACCTGGGCCTCAAATCACTGGGCGTGGAGCGAAATGACAACGGCACGCTGAAAGTGAATGAGTTCCTGCAGACCAACTATCCGAACATCTTCGCCTGCGGCGACGTTGCCGGACCCTACCAGTTCACCCACATGGCTTCCTATCAGGCCTGGTTCGCGTCGGTCAACGGACTGTTCGGCATGTTCAAAAAGTTTCGCATTCACTACGATATCGTGCCCTGGGCCACCTTCACTGACCCCGAGGTCGCGCGTGTCGGCCTCAGTGAAACAGAGGCGCGGGGAAAAGGCATCGACTACGAACTGACACGATTCGATCTCGGCGGCCTCGACCGGGCCGTTACTGACAGCGAGACCACGGGATTCATCAAGGTGTTGACCATCCCGGGCAAGGACAGGATTCTCGGTGCAGTGATTGTCGGTGCCCATGCTTCCGAACTGATCAACGAGTTCATCCTGGCCATGAACAACGGTCTTGGCCTGAAAAAGATCATGGCCGCCATCCATGTCTATCCTACCTGGTCGGAAAGCGGCAAGTTCGCCGCAGGCACCTGGCGCAAGGCGCATGCGCCGGAGTGGGCCTATCCGCTGCTGGACAGTTTTCACCGATGGAAGAGACGATAAAGGGATAAAGCGTACGACGGTAACCGCATTTGGTAGTTCAGGAAGGTAGGTCGGATAAGGTGCAAAGCACCGCATCCGACAATGCGCAGTAGAAAAAAGCGTCAGTCCCGCGTCAGGTCCAGCAGCTGGTCTTCCAGAGCAAAACGAATGGTCAGTGCATTATCGAGCGCAAACAGGTCATCCGGCAGCGACTTGTCCTCCGAGGAGTGCACCAGCTCGTTCTTGTACTTTTCATTGAAGGAGAGAGCCAGGTCGGTCGTGGTTTCGATGCTGTGGTAGATGTCGGCCAGCAGTGCCCGATGGGCCTCGAGCTCGGCAACGCTTTCGTGGAGCAGCGTCTCGTAGACTTCGAAATGGCCTGCCGAGATGAAGTCCATCAGGGATTCACAGAACACCTCGATGGGAAAATCCTGTTCGTCGACCTGCAGCGCGTGATCTGAATACAGGGACTCTTCGAGGTCATGATGGATGGCATCACGCTGCTGTTTCCAGCGGCTGATGATCGCTTCGATTTCCTGGCGCCGGGTGGCAGTAATATTCTTGTTCATGTTACCCCCTCAACGTGCCGGTCACGACAGTGCCGGGTTTAACTGCATGGTAGAAGAGGTATGGCGTAATTGCCAGACTTGCGGGTCAGTACAAAAAAGAACGGAAAATCAGGACATTGACGGCTGCTTGCGGATGGCCTGCCAGGCGCAAACAGCGGCGAGCATGACGAATCCCACCAGGCTCCACTGGGGAATGGCCCAGCCCAGGACCGGGTCCTGCCATACGATCTCGGCGCAGTTGCCGTCTCCCGAGAACATCACCGACAGCACGTCGCGCAACGGGAACTGCTCGATCATGTAGCTGAGGCTGGGGCCGCAGGCCGGTACCTCGTCCTTGGGCAGGTGCTGCAGGTAGATCTGGCGGATGGCGAAGCCGCCGCCGGCGGCAGACAGTACTGCGGCCAGGCTGCCATAGATCAACTTGCCCCGGGCGACGGGGTTGTGGATGAAGGCCGCCAGGGCGACGATGCCGGTCGCCAGGAAGAAAACGCGCTGCATGATGCACAGGGGGCAGGGCTCCAGCATCATTACGTGCTCCATGTACATGGCAATGCCGAGCAGTGAAACACAGAACAGGAAAATGTACAGGTAAACGAGGCGGGTACGCAGTAATGTGCTGATGGTTGAGTTGTTCATGTTTGCTTATTGATTCCGGTTAATCTGTGTCAGGTCGATGCCGTGATCAGGCATTGTTGGCACGTTCCAGGAAGGTTTCAAAATCGACGTCATCGGCTTTTTCGATCTCCGCACGATCCCTGTCGGATTTTTTCACCATCTCGGTGAAGGTTACCATCTTCTCGTCGCTCAGTGTCAGCCCGCGGAAGTAATCGCTGTTGGCCAGAGACTGGTTCATGGCGAATGTAAAATAGGGAGTCTCCAGTTCGTCCATTCTCTTCAGAATCCGCGCTGACGGCGTGAGGCTGCTGTCATTGACCTTGGCGATCTGGGCGGCGGTGGCGCGTGCGTGGGCATCGCCCTGCCGGCAGTCGTCCATCAGGGCCGCGATCTCGCTCACCTCCGCCAGGATTTCCCCGGCCCAGTCGCTCAGTGAAATAGACTGGCCCCGCTGAACCAGCTGAAGGCCGGGCTCGCGGCCCCGGTTGACCACGGCTTTCAGGTTGCCGTCGATTTCCCGGTACTCATCCTTGTCGGATGACGGGCTCTTGCGCAGCAGGCAGAACAGCAGGAAGCTGGAAAGGAAGCGGATTTCTTCCTCGTCGATGCCCACGGGCAAGAACGGGTTCAGGTCGAGACAGCGAACCTCGATGTATTCCACGCCTTCCTGCTTCAGTACTTTCACCGGCCGCAGCCCTGAGCTCGACGTGCGTTTCGGGCGCACCGTGCTGTAGAACTCGTTCTCGATTTGCAGGATGCTGTCATTGAGCTGCTTGAACTTGCCGTTTTCCGGAGCGAACTTGCTGTAGGGAGGGTAGGCCGTCCTGATGGCGCTGGTCAGGTCGCGGGCATATTCTTCCAGGTTGTTATAGCTGACATACAGTGAGCGCTGGGCATCACTGGTGTAACCGAGATCCCCCATCCTGAGGCAGGTGCCATAAGGCATGTACAGCGAGTGATCGTCGTATTCCTCCAGCCCATGATCAGGATTGTTGCGCACGAAACTCTTGCACACCGCAGGTGAGGCGCCGAACAGGTACAGGAGCAGCCAGGAGTAGCGGCGGAAATTGCGGATAAGGTTGAAATACTGGCTGGTCTTGAAATCGGTCAGCGACTGGTCGCTGCCAAACAGGTCCCGGTAGAGCGTCCAGAAACTGTCAGGCAGTGAAAAATTGAAATGGATGCCAGCGATGGTCTGCATGGCGCGGCCATAGCGGAAGCTCAGTCCGGACCTGTACAGTGTTTTGAGCTTGCCGATATTGGAATACCCGTAACGTGCCAACGGAATGTGATCGTCACCGTCGAGCACGCAGGGCATGCTGGAGGTCCAGATCAGCTCCTCGCGATCCAATTGCGTGAACAGGAACGTGTGCAGGTCTACCAGGTAGGACAGGCTGTCTTCCGGTTTGTTGAAGACAGGTGTGATGAACTCGAGCAGGGCCTCGGAAAAGTCCGTGGTAATGTTGGGATGGGTGAGCGGTGATCCGAGACCGGCAGGGTGCGGTGTTTGGGCAATATGGCCATCGGGATCGATGCGCAGACTTTCCTTTTCGATACCATGGCAGGTATCGGCCAAACAGTCTGTGCGGGATGTGTCTCTGAGCAGGCCCAGGCGGTGCTTTAGCTGTTCCGACAAAGCAAAATTCCTGAATTCTGAAGCGGAATATTTCCGGTTACTGTCAACAAAAACGCCGGCTTATGGAGACAATATCGCATTGTTATTATTTGGAATTTACTGCCGAAAAACCATGCCCCGAAGGTAGTGGGTGCCGATTATGCCACAGTTGCAAGGCTCTGGATAATCGAATTTTGAACGGCAAGCTGCCGCTTCATTTTTCAAGTTGCTGCTGTTTGAAACGATGGATCTTGCGCCGGTCCTGCTTGGTGGGCCGCCCCGCTGTAATGGGATTCATGGCACGTTGTGCCTTGCGCTTTTCGGCCTCGAGCTCACGCTTCGCGATACTTTCCGGCGTTTCCTCATAGAGCAGGGCCGCCTGGGGCGCACCGCCGCGCTTGTCTGAAAGCGCCTTAACGACTACTGTGCGTTCGTCCCAGCCCTGGCGGATTTCCAGGATCATGCCGGTTTCCACATCACGGCTGGACTTGCTGCGTGCGCCATTGCAGTGCACCTTGCCGCCATCGATGGCCTGCTTGGCCATGGAGCGGGTTTTGAAAAACCGCGCCGCCCACAGCCACTTGTCGAGACGCACCTTGCCGCTGTTGTCCTGTTGTGCTGCCATAGCGGTTTAGCAGCCCATAACCATGAGTTCATCGAGATGGACGATACCCGGGAAATGCGTCGGATCGCTGGGCTGGTTGCCGGAGTCAGGGTGCAGCACCTGGACAAGGCTGCCCAGTCCGCTGCGGCGGGCGCACTCGAGAACCGGCAGGCTGTCATCCACGAAGAGCGAGCGTGACAGGTCGATACGCTCCCGGTCTCCGAGCTGTTCCCAGAAGCCGTCGTTCTCCTTGGCGAGTGCGAATTCATGGGATGAGATCATTTCCTCGAGATACGCATGCAGGCCGGAAGCCTCGACCTTGATGGCCAGCGCCTTTGGGTGGGCATTGGTAACCAGGACGACGCGCTTGTCCATGCCTTTAAGCCACGCCAGGAATTCTGCGCAATGCGGGCGCATGCGAATCAGGTGGCGGACCTCCTTCTTCAGCGCCTCCACATCCATCCCGAGCCTCTCGGACCAGTGATCGAGGCAGTACCAGTTGAGGCTGCCGTACGTGGATTCCGAGAGCAAACGCACCGTCATGTGCGCTTCCTCCAGCGTCATCGCACGATCATCGGCCACTTTCATAGGCAGGAACTGCTGCCAGAAGTAGTTATCGAAACTGAGGTCGAGCAGCGTGCCGTCCATGTCGAGCAGCACATTGTCGATGGTTGACCAGTTAATCATTGTTCTCGGAAAAATTGCCAAAATCGGGGGCATGCAAGCCCTGATGAAGTTCCATTATAATGAAGTCGTTATTTGAATAGGCCCTTTCGGTGAAATATTTCACCGGGCCTGATTGTCCAGCCAAGTATTACAGCAACCGGCCTGCAAAAATGAACTACCAGTCACTGTCAAAAGCCGCCATCGGCATCAGCAAGGAAGCGGGGGCCGCCATCCTCGAGGTCTACGACCGCGATGAGGACCTCGATATCACCACGAAGGCAAACGACTCGCCCCTGACGGAAGCGGATCTTGCCGCGCACCGGATCATCGTCGATGCATTACGCGAGCTGACCCCGGGCCTGCCGATATTGTCGGAAGAGTCGCGCGCGGTTTCCTGGCAGGAAAGGCAATCCTGGCAGACCTACTGGCTGGTTGACCCGCTGGACGGCACCAAGGAATTCATCAGCCGCAACGGCGAATTCACCGTCAATATCGCCCTTATCGACAACGGCCGGCCCATGCTCGGTGTGGTTTATGTGCCCGTGAAGGACATCGTCTATTACGGCAGTCCCGATGGCGCCTTCAAGGAAGCCGGCGGCAAAACGGAAGCGATCCAGACAGCAAGGATCGAAGACAACCAGCACACCATCGCCGTAGTGGCCAGTCGCAGCCACAAGGGTGATGAACTGGAGAGTTGGCTGGAGCGGGCGGCAGCCAGGTTTCCGCAGATGGAACTGGTCAGCATGGGCAGCTCCTTGAAAATCTGCCTGGTGGCGGAAGGTCGTGCCGATATCTATCCGCGCCTTGCCCTGACTTCCGAATGGGACACAGCAGCCGCTCAGGCGATACTGGAGGCAGCCGGCGGCATCCTGACCGACACCGACTTCAATATCTACCGCTACAACCAGAAAGAGGACATCCTCAACCCGTTCTTCTTTGCCATCGGTGACAGGACTTACGACTGGAAGGGGATTTAGATAAGGGATAAAGGATACAGGATACAGGATACAGGGAAGAACACCTTGGGCTTTCAGTAACGACCGGGAGCCAACCAAATGTCAGAATAACGGACCGAAACGGCCAGGATCATCGGAACAGCCCTGTATCTTTTATCGCCCCTTTCTATCGCCCCTTTCTTATTGTGATTCGCTTCACGAATCCTTTTCATACAAGTCAGATCATTGATCCAACCTCTATATAATGTCGTACAGACATCATGAACATTTTTATCCTCGACGAAGACATCGAAACCTGTGCCCGCTATCACTGCGACCGGCACGTGGGCAAGATGGTCCTGGAAAGCACACAGATTCTTTGCACCGCCCTGAACAAGAAGGGCTTTGAAACTCCCTACCGTTCGACACACATTAATCACCCCTGCGTGCTCTGGGCGGAGGAATCTGCCGACAATTTTCGCTGGCTGGTGCAGCTTGCCTATGCGCTGAACGACGAATTCTGTTATCGCTATGATCGCAGCCGCGACCATGCCTCGATCAACGTGCTGCGGGAAATCGAGTACATGAAGCTGCCGGGTAAGGGCCTGACCCCGTTCGCCCAGGCCATGCCGGAGCAGTATCGCGTACCGGGTGACCCGGTGAGCGCCTACCGTGCATTCTATCTGGGCGACAAGGCAGAGTTCGCCACCTGGAAGAAGCGCCAGCCGCCTAAATGGTTTCTCAAGGGTGTTGAAGTGATGAAAAAGGCCAGCTGAAACGCGGGTGAATCGTGTGGTCAGCGGGAGGACATTTGCATGACGAACTTGGTCGCCAGCTCGCATCCCTTCATTTCGATTTCGAAATCATTGGTGAAATACGATCCGCCTGCGGTGAAATTTTCCTCGAGCCATTCGTTGTAGACGCCCAGCATCAGCTTGACGGCATCCACCGCGTTGCCCGACAGCAGCTCCAGGTCGGGTTCGATGCCCGTACGCAGTTTTTCCGTGTTCATCTCGATTATGATGCCGTTCTGGATAAGCTGCAGGGCCTGGTTCTCGTAACCCTCTGATACTTCTGGAGAGTCATTGGCGACCAGCGCGGACAGGGTCATGTTCAGCGCGGTGCAGCGGTTCATGACTTCGGCCATCTGGTGGGCATCGGAATTGCCCATGCTGCCGAGCAGCAGTTCTGCCACCGGCACCCATTCCGGGCTGGCGTTCAGGCCGGGGGCAGCGAGGCAGGCAGCCATGCACAAGGCGGGTTTGTTGACGAACCTTTGGACTGGGTTCATGGTTTTCTCCGGTATTGGATTGGCAGGTGGAGGCTGCAGCCTTCCTATTAGGCACCCGTATCCTGCCCAAGTCAAAGAGAGAATCCGGGTGATTGCCGTCACCTTTCTGACCCGGCAGGGAATTGCATAAACGTCCCGGTTTGCCTATCTTCTTCCAAGTCAGCCAAAGGAGAGGGTCATGAGCCAGAAAGTATCCAATACCAAACTGATCACCGGCAGCATTGCGCTGCTGCTCATGCTGATTTTCGTACTGCAGAATATGGAGGTTGTCAGCGTGGAGTTTCTTGTCTGGCGCATCCAGGCGTCGCGGATAATCATTTACCTGGCGCTCTTCCTGATCGGTTTCTTTATCGGCTGGATCGGCCGGTCACTGCACAGGAAGCGGCATTAGACGCGTATCAGGCAGGACTTTCGGTTGACGCTTCAGCTGGCGGCTTGGCCGGTTTGCGCATGGTGCGGCACACGTTTTCCTTCATGTGCCACGCCTTCTTCCAGGCCATGCCGGTCATGTAATTGATTTCATCCACCTGCAGCCGGCAGCCCTCCTGGATGGTTTCGATGGTGAGGTACTTGCCGATGTTGTTGATGTCGTTGTTGCTGGAAGAATACAGGGCCACCCAGTTGTTCTTGTACAGAGCCGACAACGAGACCCCCTGGATGACGCCATCGATGCGTAGCGTCAGGGTGCGCAGGTAGCCCAGGTTTTTCAATTCCCTGACCACGCGCCTGCATTCTTCCTTGCCTTCCTCGATGGCGTAATCGGATTCCTCGCCGAAATTCTTCACGTTCAGTTCGATGAACGCCTCCGTTTCGTCAGCGTCATCCCAGATCAGTTCCGGTTTCAACGTTTCCACCAGCTTGCGCAGGTCGCGCTGGATATTCTTGCGCTTGTCCTTGGAAAAGGTGGCGATCATGTGGTTGGTGAAGTCGTAGTCGAAATCGGCGGGCACCAGGAAGTACTGGTTGTCCCTTTCGATGAAGTTGGGTTCGTACTCGGGGTACATGGCCAGGACCTGGTCGACCCAGGTGCCGCGCAGGTCAAAAAAAGCGGTATTGTCGGGCAGGGCGTCGAAATATTCGCGGAAATCGTCGATAGCGATCCACAAAATACGGCTGTCGGCATAGCAGCCGCCGAACAGCTCGAAGCTGCCGTCCTTGGTGTCTTCCACCAGGGGAATGAGGCCATCCGCGGCGTTATCGGTTTCATGCACCATGAAATTGAAACGGTAGCGGGCCTCGTCATGGAAGGCATACATCAGCTCCCATTCATCCCAGGCGCGTTCACGGGGACTGAACTGATCCCACAGGGCCTCGCATTCAGCCTGTTCGGTGACGAATCTGATCACACTTCCCTCAGGTAACCCCAGTTGTGGAGCTTGTCGCTGTCTTCGAACCAGCGGTTGCCAATATCCACGCGGTAATACATGTGCGGAATGATCAGGTTCTTGATACGGGAGTAGGCCTGCTTTTGCGCCTGTTTCATGGTCTGGCCCATGCCCACCACCACCAGGATGACGCCCGACTCGCCGGTGATCAGCCATTCGTTGTTGACCAGCTTGACGTCCTCGAAGTGCACACCTTCCTGGCTTTTGCGGAAGTGGATGATGGTGTCCTTGGATTTGACGTTGAAGGTCTCCGGGTCGGTGAAGGGAAACGGCGGTACCACGATGCGCACGCCGATCTGGAATCCGGAGCGGGTCTTGAAGGTATTTCGAGTGCCTGCGGCCAAACCATGGAGCAATTCGGCCATTGGCGTGGTGATGCCTTCCGATTGGATGAAAATGGTCGGGTAGCCGAAGCGCGCGGTGAACTCCAGCGGATAGATGCTCTGGCCGCTGACGATGCAGTTGAGGTCGAGGTAGCCGACGTAGCCTTCCTCGGCCAGCTTGCCTTCGAGTTTTTTCAGAGTCTGGTTGAAGATGCGGTTGGGGCCGGACCAGAACATGGCGGTGCCCATCTCGCCGGTGGACGGACCGAGGTCGCCGGGGAACAATTTCTTGTGCTCGAAGTTGACGTTGATGGGATAGGCGAACTGCTTGCCATTGAAGAAGGCGCCCACGGCCACTTCCACACCCTCCACGCGGCGCTGCAGCTGGAAGGTCGGGATCTTGTCAGACCAGGCCTGCTGGTAATCTTCCAGCACCTGAATGACGTCGGAGCCGTCTTCTTCCTCGCCGATGAACAGCAGTCCCTTCAGGTTCTGCGCCTCGCCGGAGGGCTTGATGACATAGCGGCCCTTGTTTTCGCGGACGAAATTGATGGCGTCGTCGAAGCTTTCGAAGTGCTTGTAGGGAATGATGGAAATGCCGTGTTTTTTCAGCTCCTCCTGGCCGAAGGAGCGATCGTCCTCGAGCATGTCCGTGTAGGGAGTGCCGCCCACCACCAGTTTGCCGGCGTCACGCAGTTTCTTTGCTTCCGTACCCATGCCCAGCACATCGTCAAAAATGATGACATCTGCCCAGTCAACCTCGGCTTTCCAGTCGTCCACCATGGGAACGAAGCCGGCGCCGACCTCGCGGTCGGCCGGGTTGGAAATGGAATACTTGACGTTGTGGCCTTCCTTGACGATGGTCCAGGCAAGGTCCCCGATCAGGCCATCGTAGGAAACGAACAGAAAATTCATGGGTTATTTCCGTATTAGGAGTGAATAGAAAAATTCTATGTTATCGGTGTTGGGCAAACAACGATGAGAAGACAAACAACTGTAAATAGTTCAGTTGCATTTTCTGTAATTCATGACTTGCCGGGCTGCATGACTTTGCGGCAAGCCTGTTTACATGCCGGGCAATTGCTGGATAATCCTGCCCCTTCGTCAATTAGCTATCCTGGGTAATCCCTGTTGTATGTGGTTCAAGAATCTTCGCCTGTATTGCCTCGCCCAACCCTTTGAATTAACTGTAGAAGATTTCGAGGCCGCCCTGGCCGAGAATGGTTTCGTGCCCTGCTCGAGTTATGAAAAGGAGCGCATCGGCTGGACCGCGCCACTGGGCGACACTGCGCCCGAAGGCGATGAGGCGCAAGCAGGCGCTGCGGCACCCATGCTCACCCACGTCGTCGGCGACTACATCATGATCTGCGCCCAGCGCCAGGATCGCCTGCTGCCGGCCACGGTCGTGCGGGAAGCCACGGCGGAAAAAGTTGCGGAAATCGAGGAGCGCCAGGCGCGCAAGGTCTATCGCAAGGAAAAGCGTGAGATCCAGGATGATGTCTACGCCGCTTTATTGCCGCGCGCCTTTACCCGCTCATCCCGCATTCATGCCTATATATCACGCCGCGACAACCTGCTGGTGGTGGATAGCGCCAGCGCCCCGAAAGCCGAGGAATTCCTCAATCTGCTGCGCGACACGCTGGGCTCGTTCCCCGTGTCGCTGCCCGACAGCAAGGTCGCGCCGTCCGCGGTCATGACGCGCTGGCTGAACAACGGCAAGGCCACCGACGGTTTCGTCATCAACGACGACTGTGAACTGGTCAGCCCCAAGGATGCCAGCAACGTGGTGCGCCTGAAGGGCCAGGACCTGGACGGGGAAGAAGTAAAAGTTCACCTGGAGGCGGGCAAGCAGGCGCGCCACCTGGGCGTGGTCTGGAACAGCCAGGTCGGCTGCAACATCATGGAGGATCTCAGCATCAAGCGGCTGCGGTTCGAGAATATCCGCGAGGAATCCGAGGGTTACGAGAACGAAACGCCAGCCGAAAAGTTCGACCAGGAGTTCGCCCTGATGACATTGCAGCTCAGCGATTTCCTAAAATCCCTGTTCACCGCCTTCGGCGGCCTGGAGGACCCGGGCAAGAAACTGCTGCCGGATAATAGAAAGAAGGAAGACTGACCGAATCAAGGGGGTCAGAGTAACTTGAAAATCAAGTTACTCTGACCCCCTTGATTTATGACCCCTTTATTTTTTACCTGCCGGCTGCCGCCCAGAGCTGGTCCTTCGTCTGCGGTTCGGCGCTGGAGTGCACGTTGATATAGCGGTCGAATTCGGTGACCCCGAGCCTGATCAGCGCCGGCACCAGGGCCTGCACGTGGTCGTTGCCCCTTTCACCCGGCGTGGGCAGGGAGAAGTCACCCTGGAACAGCACCCGCTCCTGCGGGAAATACGCCACCATCAGGCCGTTGGAATGCGGCGCAGGATAGATGTGCAGCATCTCCACGGTGTGGGTGCCGTCGGTGTAGGTCTTTCGGGTATCCACGGTTTCCACCCAGACCCGGTGCGGGTTTTGCGCCAGGGCGTCATCGAGCAGGGTGCGCGGCGTGTTGAGCGCGCGCTCGAAGAATTCGAGATTGTTGACCTGCGTGATCACCGTTGCGCCTTCAGCGACCGCCACCGGCAGGCCGGCGGTGTGGTCAGAATGCGGGTGGGTGTTCATGATGTAGCGGATTTCCTTGCCGGGCATCCTGCGCTTGGCTTCGGCGATGTAGGCCGCGATAG
>Ga0181582_10000116_pt1 | contig 47078 bp, 10 predicted proteins | sample 071ome_32_FD_132438 | JGI IMG/M metagenome (GOLD analysis project Ga0181582, IMG submission 132438) | Coastal salt marsh microbial communities from the Groves Creek Marsh, Skidaway Island, Georgia - 071405AT metaG (megahit assembly) | ecosystem: Environmental > Aquatic > Marine > Intertidal...
CCCTCGGGTCACGGGTCGCGGGCCCCCGATCCCCGCCCCCCCCCCCCGCGGCTTGCCGAGGGTCCTGCTAAACCCCTGTGCGCCCCCCCCCCCGTGCCCCCCTCCTGCAGAGAGGCCCTCAATGAGTTTCTCTCTGGGGAGTCGCGGCTGCTCCTCGTCCTCGGCGAGGGCAAGGAGCCCGTCGTGACGACCAAGCCCCCCGCGAAGCTCCGCAAGAAGACCATGTTCGTGGTCAAGAAGGTCCAGGGCGAGGGCCCCGTGCCCGACGCGGACCCCGAGCAGCACCTCATGTGCGGCGAGCTCGGCGAGTCCCCCCTGGACCAGCTGAACGCCATCTCGCAGGAGGTCTTCATGCCGATCCTCACGAACCCGCGCAACCAAGGCGGGTGGCCCGAGGTGATCGCGCACGAAGTGGTCGACAACCTGCACAAGTTTGTGGCGAGCGTGTACGTGACGATCGGGCAGACGCAGGGCAAGACGCTGCTCCCACTGCCGCTCCTCAAGGGTGGGGACGGGACGCCCGAGTCGTACGTCGGGGACAAGGATCTGATCCACGTGATCGAGTCCGCCGTGGTAACCTGGACGCGCCAGATCAAGAATGTGCTCAAGCTGGAACCTGACTCGGTGTTCCAGGGCCCCGAGGCCCACCCGGGACCCACGGCGGAGCTCGAGTTCTGGAAGCACCGCGCCTCGGACCTCAACTCGATCCACGAGCAAGTCTCTGGCGAGCGCATCGCCAAGGTCGTCAAGGTTCTTGAGCTGGCAAAGTCCACCTACTTCAGCGCCTTCAAGCGCCTCTACAAGGAGGTGCTCAACGCGCGGGCCGAGGCCAACCACATCCTGCGGTTCCTCAACCCGCTCGAGAAGACATTCGAGAAGCTGGCGCTGAGTGACGACTTCCCCGAGCTGCCGAACATGTTCCGCCCCCTCGTGCACCACATGATGCTCATCTGGAAGCACTCGAAGTACTACAACACCCCCCAGCGCATGGTCATCCTCATGCGCGAGGTCTGCAACGACCTCATCGCGCAGGCGTGCAAGTTCGTCGAGGCCGACAAGGTCATCTCGGACGAGCCCCAGGAGAGCGTCTCGCAGCTCAAGCTCGTGCTCCGTGTCCTTGGGACCTTCAAGGCCATCTACTTCGAGTACCGCGGCAAGTCGACCAAGGAGTCGCCTGACAACCCGTGGCGGTTCCAGAACAGCGCGCTATTCGCCCGCCTCGATATGTTCCTCGAGCGCATCCACGACCTCCTCGAGCTCGCCGAGACAATGATGCAGTTCCTACGCCTCGAGAAGGTCGAGATTGGCGGCACCCATGGCAAGGGCCTCACCATCACGGTCAAGCAGATCTACTCCGAGTTCATCAAGGCGCGCGAGCACCTGCAGCAGGTGGAGTACGACCTCATGGACGTCGACGAGCGTGAGTTCGACGCCGACTTTTACTCCTTCCGCTCCACGATCCGCGAGCTCGAGCGCCAGCTGGGATCGGTGATCACCAAGGCCTTCGACGACTGCAACACGGTTGACTACACGTTCAAGCTGCTCGACGGCTTCGAGGGCCTCCTGGACCGGGACATCATCAAGTCGGACCTGGAGAAGAAGACTGACGACCTCCTCGAGGACTACTACAAGGACATCAAGAAGGTCTACATGATGTACCACAACGCCAAGGCCAATCCGCCCATGTCGAAGAATGCTGCGCCGTGCTCCGGGGCAGTGGCATGGGTGCGGTCATTGTCGGAGCGCCTCAAGCCCCCGATGGAGCGGATCAACGCCATGGTCGAGGCCGGGATGGAAAACGAGCTCATCGGCGAGATTAAGCTCATGTTCAGCGTGCTGACCAAGTCGATGGAGGAGTACGAGCAGGAGAAGGTCAAGATGTGGTACTCGGAGGTCGCCAAGACGTCCGAGGACAAGCTCAAGCTGCCCCTCCTCAACACGGACGCCCACAATGAGGTGCTGATCCGGGTCAACTTCGACCCCGCCCTTGTGCGGCTCCTCCGCGAGGTTAAGTACTTCATGATCCTCAAGGTCGACATCCCAGAGCTCGCCCAGAAGGTGTACGAGAAGAACGAGGTGTACCGCCGCCAGGTGGGCAACCTCGACCTCATCTCGGGGATCTACAACAACATCCAGAACACGCTCCTGGACATCGAGAGGCCGCTCGTGCAGAAGTCCCTCGACAACATCCTCAAGGCCCTTCAGAAGGCCCTCACGACACTCAACTGGAACAGCCACAAGATCGACGACTACATCCAGGAGGTCATGGCCCTGGTTAAGGACCTTGACGCCGTGCTCAAGAACATCAAGGGCAACGTGCAGAAGACGCGCATGCTCCTGGCCGGGTGGGAGAAGGACGAGCTCTTCCGCCGCAAGGAGAAGCCCCTCCCCAAGGACGAGGTGGAGTCTTCCACCCGCGACCACATGGACGCCAAGTACGCGGCTATCGAGAAGGACGCCAATGAGATCCACGCGCTCCTGTCGAACTCGAACCGCACTCTCAAGGTGTCCAAGGGCGCCCAGTCATGGAGGAACTACGTGGACTACGTCGGTAACATCGTCATTGACGGCATCTCCGGCACCATCCTCGCCTCGCTCAAGTCGATGCACGAGGAGCTCGACCCCGCTGCCATGGCCCGCAATGCCCGCCTGCCAATGGTCGAGGTCGAGATCAAGCTCGATGACCAGGTCCCCACAGGCCAGGAGGCCCGGGTGATATGGGTCCCCGACGTCTCCACGAACGAGGAGGGCTCGGGCGTGCGCGACATGCTCACCGAGTGGCTCCGCCGCATCACCGAGGTGACGAGCCTCATGAAGCGCCTGGACATTGGCGAGGGCACCTATGCCACTGAACTGGAGGACGACTTCTTCATCTTCGACGAGGTCAACCGCCTTCAGGAGCTCGTGCTCGACAACGAGCGCAAGTGCAACGAGTTCCACGACTCGTACCTCAAGTTCAAGGACCTGTGGGCGAAGAACCCCCAGGAGTACCTGGCCGAGTTCCTTGAGCGCGAGGCCTTGCACGACGAGGAGACGGGGGAGCGCCTGTCGGACCCTCCGCTCGCGAAGTTCGACGAAGAAATCGCCAAGTTCAAGGCTGTGCAGGAGGAAATCACGCACCTGTCCACCACTGTCGACATCGGCCTCCTCCGCGTCTCCTGCAAGACAATCAAGAACCAGCTGGCCAACCGCTGCGCGCAGTGGATCTTCAAGTTCACCGGCTACCTCCAGAACCGCGTCACGGCTGAGGTCGACGAGCTGCACGAATTCGTCGAGCACGCCACGAAGGTCCTCGACATCGCCGTTGATGGCGCTGAGGAGTCGGAGGAGGAGACTGCGGCGCCCGCGTCCCCGGGGGCCGCTGAGCCCACTGGGGAGGAGGGCGCCGACGGCGAAGAGGGGGGCGAGGCTGAGGAGGGCGAGGAAGAGGCCGTGGAGGCCCCCCAGCCCAAGAAGGCCAACAAGCTTTACACGGTCATGGAGGTGATGCGCGACATCCGTAAGCGCCGCGAGCGCACGGACGACATGTTCGAGCCCCTCAACGACGCAGTCGAGCTGCTGCGCCAGCACAACCCGCAATCGTCCGAGGTCATCCCCGCCGCGACCCTCCACCGCCTGGAGGAGGGTCCCACCGTCTGGGCTAATCTGAAGAAGAAGCTCGAGGCGAAGAAGGAGGAGGTCGCCCTCGCACAGACCACCGAGGGTCAGAAAATCCGCAAGCGTGCGGACGAGTTCCAGGTCAAGGTGGACGAGTTCCGCAAGTTCTTCCAGAAGCGCGCTCCCTTCACCGTGCAGCACGGCATCATCGAGATCGATTGCATCTGGGACGCTTACCGCACCATTGACCAGTTCCACCACGGCAAGGTCGACGGGTGGGACTCCGTCTCCGTGCTTGCGAAGGAGGCCGAGGTCCTCAAGGAGTCCCAGGACCTGTTCGACCTGTACGTTGTTGACTATGTCCACCTTACACGGTGCTCGGAGGAGCTCGTCAGCCTCAAGGGGCTGTGGGACATGATTAGCTATGTCATGTTCATCTTCCGCGACTGGAGGGACACCAAGTGGGACGCCATTGACACGGACACGCTGGCCGAGAAGACCAAGGCCATCAAGAAGCAGATCAAGAACGTGTCCAAGGCGGCCCGCACGTACGACGTGTTCAAGAATCTGGACGACACCGTCAATGCTATGGCCACGTCCCTCCCCCTCGTCGCCGAGCTGAACCATCCCGCCATGCGCGACCGCCACTGGAAGCACCTGATGAAGGCCTGCAACAAGAACTTCGTCAAGGACGAGAATTTCACCCTCGGCACGCTGCTCGACCTGGAGCTGCACAAGTTCCAGGAGGAGGTCGAGGATATTGTCGACCGCGCCAAGAAGGAGGAGGTGATCGAGAAGCAGCTCAAGAAGATCGAGGAGGTCTGGTCCGGCATGGACCTTGAGTTCGAGATGTACGCCGACGTTGCCGACATGTTCCAGGTCACAGTCTCGGACGAGCTCCGCGAGGCGCTCGAGCAGGACAACATGAACCTTCAGAACATGGCCGGCGGGAAGGGTGTACAGGGGAACCCCAAGTTCGTGGAGATGGTCGGCAACTGGCAGCGCAAACTCGGCACGGTCGAGTCGGTCATTTCGGTCTGGCTCGAGGTGCAGAAGAAGTGGCAGAACCTCGAATCGATCTTCATCGGCTCGCAGGATATCCGCGTGCAGCTCCCTGACGACTCCAAGCGTTTCGATGCCATCAACACCGACTACCAGGACCTCATGCGGTCGGCACCCGACATCGTCAATGCCGTCGAGGCGTGCAACCTCGAGGGCCGCCAGGAACGCCTTGACAACATGGAGCGGGAGCTGGAGACGTGCGAGAAGGCCCTACAGGACTACCTCGAGACGAAGCGCCTCGCCTTCCCCCGGTTCTACTTCGTGGCCCCCGCGGAGCTCCTGGACCTGCTGTCCAAGGGGTCCAACCCGCTGGCCATCCAGAAGCACCTCCCCAAGTGCTTCGACAACGTCGCGTCGCTCCAGTTCGAGAACGATGACAAGGGTATGCCCACCAAGCTGGCCCTGTCCATGACGTCCAAGGAGGGCGAGGTCATGCCCTTCGCGCCCCCTGAGTTCGCACCGCCCTGCCTCTGCGACGGCCCCGTCGAGACCTGGCTCCAGACGGTGGTTGACTCCATGCGCAAGGCCCTGTACCACGAGTTCAAGGAGAAGGCCATGCCCACGTACGACGAGACCTCCTCCGGCATGAAGCGCCGCGACTGGATCCGCGAGGCGAACAAGATCTCGGTCCAGATGACGGTTGTCGTGTCCCGCGTCTACTTCACCTCGGAGATCGACGACGCCTTCAACGAGCTCGAGGACGGCAATGAGGACGCCCTCAAGACGGAGCTTCAGAAGCAGGTGGACCAGCTTGCCGACATCATCGACATCATCAACTCGCCCACGCTCTCTAAGATCGAGCGTAAGCGGCTCATCATGCTCTGCACGATTGACGTGCACTCGCGCGACGTCGTTGGCCGTCTCATCGAGGAGCGTGTCGAGAACGGCCAGTGCTTCCAGTGGCAGTCCCAGCTGCGTTACAGGAAGCGCGACACCACGGGCGACGTCCAGGTCAACATCGTCGACGCCGACGCTCCCTACTCGTACGAGTACATTGGCATCCCTGGGTGCCTCTGCATCACCCCGCTCACGGACCGTTGCTACATCACCCTCACCCAGGCCCAGCGCCTCATCCTCGGTGGCGCCCCTGCCGGCCCTGCTGGCACAGGCAAGACCGAGACAGTCAAGGACCTCGCCCGCCACCTGGCGACGATGATCTACGTGTTCAACTGCTCCGATCAGATGGACTTCCGCGCCATGGGCCAGATCTACCGCGGCCTCGCCCAGACGGGCGCCTGGGGATGCTTCGACGAGTTCAACCGCATTCCCGTGTCGGTGCTTTCCGTGTGCTCCACGCAGTACAAATGCGTCCTCGACGGTCTCCGCGCCGAGAAGGAACGCTTTGTGTTCGAGGAGGTGGAAATCCCTCTCTCCAAGTCGGTCATGGCCTTCATCACCATGAACCCGGGGTACCCTGGCCGTGCCGAGCTGCCCGAGTCGCTCAAGGCGCTCTTCCGCCCCGTGTCGATGGTGGTGCCCGACCTTGGGCTCATCTGCGAAATCATGCTAATGGCCGAGGGTTTCCAGGACTCGAAGCTCCTCTCGCGCAAGTTCGTGGTGCTCTACAAGCTGTGCGAGGACCTGCTGTCCAAGTCGAGGCACTACGACTGGAAGCTCCGTGCCATCAAGACAACGCTGTACGTGGCCGGTGGGATGAAGCGCCTGGCCGAGAAGAGCGAGCCCGAGATGACGGAGGAGAAGGTGCTCCTGCGCGCCCTCCGTGACTTCAACCTCGGCAAGCTCACTGCTGACGACACGACCATCTTCATGGGCCTCCTCAATGACCTCTTCCCCAAGAAGGTGGACGAGGTGAAGCGCGCCATCGACTACGAGTTCGAGCCCTTCATCAAGAAGGCCGCCGACGAGCTCAAGTTCCAGATCGGCGAGGGTCCCGAGGCCAAGTTCGGCCTTAAAATCTCCCAGCTGCGCGAGATCTTTGAGGTGCGCTGGTCCGTCTTCCTGCTCGGCCCTGCCGGGTGTGGCAAGTCGGCCATCTGGAAGACGCTCCGCCAGGCCCAGAACCTCTACCACGAGAAGACGGACGCCAAGCCCATCAACCCCAAGTCGGTGAACCGCAACGAGCTCTACGGCTACCTCCATGAGACGACACGCGAGTGGAAGGAGGGTCTCATCTCGACGACCTTCCGGAACATGGCCAACGAGGGCGAGCGGTCTTACAAGCACCAGTGGATTGTGCTCGACGGCGACATCGACGCCGAGTGGATCGAGTCGATGAACACGGTGATGGATGACAACAAAATGCTCACGCTCGCCTCCAACGAGCGCATCTCCCTCACCGACTCGATGCGTCTCCTCCTCGAGATCAACCACATGAACCACTGCTCCCCTGCCACTGTGTCCCGCGGCGGTGTCATCTTCGTCAACCAGGATGACATCGGTTGGAAGCCGTGCAAGGACTCGTGGATCGCCAAGCTCGAGCAGAAGGATCTCCGGCCCATCTTCCACCGCCTGTTCGACGACTACGTCGAGGGGCCCCTCGAGTACTGCCGGCGCAACCTTCGCACGGTGGTGCCAATCGAGCCCATCAACATCGTCGAGACCATCTGCAAGATCCTCGAGGGCATGCTTCCCGAGGACAAGATCGCCCTCGACGACCGCATGAAGAAGCTTCTTGAGCACAAGTTCGTCTTTGCTGCCACGTGGGCCTTCGGCGGGTGCATGCTGGTGGACAAGGTCACTGACCACAAGACCGAGTTCTCCCGCTACTGGACGGCCTCCTTCAAGACCGTCGCGTACCCCCCCGAGGGCACCGTGTTCGACTACTACGTCGACGAGAAGACTGTCACGATGCAGCCCTGGACTGACAAGATCGAGACATTCGCGTACGAGAACGGCGGCAACTTCGCCTCGATCTTCGTGCCGACGCTTGACACAACGCGCCTGACGTACCTGCTCGACAACCTGATCGGGAACAAGTACTACGTCATGTTCGTCGGCAACACGGGCTCGGGTAAGACAGCCATCATGCGCAACAAGCTCACCAACATGGACAGCGACCAGACCATCTTTACGACGGTCAACATGAACTCGTTCCTGCTCGGCCCCGAGCTCCAGATCATCATGGAGCAGCCGCTCCAGAAGACGAACGTGCGTTGGGGCCCCGCCGGCACCAAGCACATGGTCTACTTCATCGACGATATGAACATGCCCTTCAAGGACAAGTACGACACCCAGTCCGCTGTCGAGCTGGTCCGCCAGTACGCCGACTACGGTGGGTGGTACGACAAGGCTAAGATCCTCGAGCGCAAGATCTCCAACTGCCTGCTCTCGGCGTGCATGAACCCCACGGCTGGCTCCTTCACCATCACGCCCCGCATGCAGAGGCACTTCGCCACGTTCGCGGTGCAGATGCCGCCCCCCGAGATTGTCAAGACGATCTACTCCCAGATCGTCGAGGGGCACCTCGCCGACTTCGACACCGAGGTCTCCGGCCTCGCACCCAAGCTGGTGGAGGCCATGATCGATCTCCACAAGATGGTGATGAACGGCTTCCTCCCCTCCGCCGTCAAGTTCCACTACACTTGGAACCTGCGCGAGCTTTCCAACATCACCCAGGGCATCACCCGCATGCGTAAGGAGGTCTTCAACAGCTCTGTCTCCGCCGTCCGCCTCCTCATCCACGAGTGCGAGCGTGTCTTCTTCGACCGCATGCTCAACGAGGCCGACATGCAGAAGTTCGAGGACATGCGCAAGAACGTGACGCGGAAGCACTTCGCCGACCTCAACATGGAGGAGATTGAGGCGCGCCCCAACATCTTCTGCTCCTTCGTGAACGGGCCCAACGACGACTTTACCCCGTACCTCCCCGTCACGAGCTACGACAAGCTGCGCAAGGTGCTCGAGGAAAACCTCAAGGAGTACAACGAGTCAAACGCTGTGATGGACCTGGTGCTGTTCCAGCAGGCTATGGAGCACGTGTGCCGCATCTCGCGGATCGTGGACCTGCCCCGCGGCAACGCCATGCTGGTGGGCGCGGGCGGGTCGGGCCGCCAGTCTTTGGCCAAGCTCGCAGCCTTCTGCTCAAACAACATGGCCGTCTTCCAGATCGCCGTGACGGCGTCCTACGGCGTCGACCAGCTCAAGGAGAACATCCTGCAGCTGTACGAGCGCTGCGGCGTCAAGGGCCAGCACGTCATGTTCCTCATGACCGACAACCAGATCGTCGACGAGAAGTTCCTTGTCTACATGAACGATCTGTTGTCGTCGGGCTTCATTGCCGATCTGTGTGCCCAGGAGGACAAGGACAACTTCATGAATGCTGTGCGCAAGGAGGCGTCGCAGGCCGGTGTAATTGATACCCCGGAGAATATCTGGGACTTCTTTATCGACAAGGTCCGCAAGCATCTCCACATCGTGCTCTGCTTCTCGCCCACGGGCGACAAGTTCCGCATCCGCGCTCGTCAGTTCCCTGCGCTTGTCACCTCGACTGTCTTCGACTGGTTCCACCCCTGGCCCCACGAGGCACTCGTCTCCGTGGCCCAGCGCTTCCTTGCCGACGTCCCCAACGTCGAGGACGAGGTCCGCGAGAATATGGCCTACCACATGGCGCACTGCCACCTGTCCGTCACGGACGCGTCGGTTGACTTCCAGCGGATCTACCGCAGGTTCAACTACGTCACCCCCAAGTCTTACCTGGAGCTCATCTCCCTCTACCAGACGCTCCTTGGGCGCAAGCGCGAGGACCTGCGGAAGGGCCGTGAGCGCCTGGAGAACGGGTTGGACAAGATCCAGGAGGCGGCCTCGCAGGTGGCCGACCTTCAGGTGATGCTGAAGCAGGAGCAGATCGTGGTGGCGGAGAAGCAGGAGAAGACGAAGGCCCTGATTGAGTCGATCGGCAAGGAGAAGGCGATCGTCGAGGAGACGGTCGAGGCCTCCCGCGAGGACGAGGAGAAGGCCTCCGAGATCGCTGCGAGTGCCGCCGCCAAGAAAGAGGAGTGCGACCGCGAGCTGGCTGCCGCTGAGCCCCTCATCGCCGCCGCCAACGAGGCGCTCAACTCCCTCGACAAGGGTTCCCTCACGGAGCTCAAGTCGCTCAAGACGCCAGCGGCGGCCGTGGAGCAGGTGGCCTTTGCCACGCTCGTGCTGTTCGCAGACCCCAACAAGCTCCCTAAGGAGAAGGACCTCGTCTGGCAGGGCGCCCAGAAGTTCATGGGCGACGCCGGCTCGTTCCTGAACAACCTCCAGAACTTCGACAAGGACAACCTGTCCAAGGAGCCCAACGTCACCATGGTTGAGGCCAAGTTCCTCCCCCAGCTTGTCATCCCGGGTACCACGGACCCTGATGTCGAGTCGCTCAAGAAGAAGTCGCAGGCCGCTGCTGGTCTCGCCGCGTGGGTGGTTAACATCTGCAAGTACTTCCGTGTGTACCAGAAGGTGAAGCCCATGCGCGAGGCCCTCGCCGACTCGGAGGCCCAGAAGGAGGCGGCTGACAAGAAGCTCGCCGGCGTCCGAGCCAAGGTCAAGGCCCTCATGGAAAAGGTGGCTGCTCTCGAGGAGAACTTCGCCGAGGCAACTGAGGAGAAGAACAAGGCTATTGCCCAGGCTGAGAAGACTCAGAAGAAGGCCGACCTTGCCGACCGCCTCATCAACGGCCTCTCATCCGAGCGTGAGCGCTGGGGCGAGACTGTCCAGAAGTTCATCGCGCAGGAGGGCCGCCTTGTGGGCGACGTGCTCCTGGCCTCGGCCTTTGTGTCCTACTGCGGGCCCTTCAACATGCCCATGCGCAAGATGCTCGTGGGCGAGAAGTGGCTCCCGGACCTCGTGGAGAAGAAGATCCCCATGTCGGAGGAGATCACGCCAATGGATGTGCTCACGGATGACACGATGAAGGCCCGCTGGCAGTCCAACGGCCTCCCTTCGGACCCTCTGTCCATGGAGAACGGCGCCATCATGACCAACTCCTCGAGGTGGCCGCTCATGATCGACCCGCAGCTCCAGGGCATCGGGTGGATCTCCCGTCGCGAGGCGCCCCACGGTGTGAAGATCATCCAGCTTACCCAGGCCAAGTACATCGACGTGGTTAAGAACTGCATCGAGAATGGCATCCCTATGATCATCGAAAAGCTCGAGGAGAACATCGACGAGGTGCTCGCGCCCGTGATCGCCCGCATGACGATCAAGAAGGGCCGCAACCAGATCATTAAGCTCGGGGACGACGAGGTCGAGTACGACCCCAAGTTCCGCCTCTACCTGCAGACCAAGTTGGCCAACCCCCACTACAAGCCGGAGATCGCCGCGCAGACGACACTGGTGAACTTCTGCGTTACGGAGAAGGGTCTCGAGGACCAGCTCCTGGCCCTCGTTGTGTCGAAGGAGCGCCCTGACATGCAGAAGCAGGCCGCGGAGCTCGTCGAGTCGCTCAACAACTTCTCCATCCAGCTCGCCGAGCTCGAGGACAGCCTCCTGGCCCGCCTCGCCTCCGTGCAGGGCGACATCCTGGAGGACGTCGAGCTCGTGGAGAACCTCGAGAAGACGAAGGTGACTGCCAACGACATCGCCATCAAGGTCGAGCAGGCCAATGAGACGTCAAAGAACATCTCTGTCGCCCGGGAGGTCTACCGCCCTGTCGCCACGCGTGGGTCGCTCATCTACTTCATGATTGACAACCTCAACGCCCTCGACCGCGTCTACCACTACTCGATGGCCAACTTCGTGCTCGTGCTCAAAAAGGGCATGGACCTGTCCGAGCAGCCCGACGAGTCGATGCCCGAGAAGGAGGCCCTCGCTAAGCGCGTTGAGTCGCTCATCAGCACGGTCACGTACACGGTGTTCAGCTACGTCGCGCAGGGGCTCTTTGAGCGTCACAAGCTCATCGTGGCCACGCAGCTGGCCATCGCCATGCTCAAGTCGCAGGACCTCCTCGACCTCCGCAAGTTCGACTACCTCCTCCGCGGCCCCAAGATCGAGGGCCAGGACAACCCTGTTAAGGAGTTCGTGTCGGACGGCGCGTGGGCTGCGGTCATCGCTTTGCACGAGATCGACGAGTTCAGCTCCCTCCCCAACGAGCTCCAGGGCTCGGTCAAGAAGTGGAAGGAGTGGATGGAGCTCCAGCGCCCCGAGGAGGAGGCGCCCCCCGGCGACTTCAAGCGAATGTCCGACTTCGACCGCCTGCTCCTGTTCCGGGCCCTTCGCCCCGACCGCCTCTCGGCCGCCATGCGCATGTTCGTGGCCAAGGTCATCGGCGAGAGGTACGTCGTGTCCCAGGCCTACGACCTCGGCCGCTCCATGGAGGACGCTGCGCCCCACATTCCCGTTTTCGTGTTCCTGTCCCCCGGTGTCGACGTGGCCGCCTCCGTGGAGGCCCTCGGCGCCAAGATGGGCATGACGGCGGAGGCCGGGAAGTACGCAACCATCTCCCTCGGCCAGGGGCAGGAGGAAATCGCGTCCCGCGCGCTCAAGAAGGCGCGTTCCGAGGGTGGCTGGGTTCTCCTCCAGAACGTCCACCTCACCATCGACTGGACGTCCGGCGAGCTCGTCAAGGTGGTCGACAAGCTGTCCCAGGACACGCACGAGGACTTCCGCCTCTTCATCTCGGCCGAGCCGCCCCCGGCGCTCGAAAGGGCGCTCCCGATCTCGATCCTTCAGTCGTCGATCAAGCTGACCAACGAGCCCCCTGAGGGGCTCAAGGCCAACCTGCTCCGCGCCTGGGGCCAGTTCAACGACGAGATGATCGAGAACTGTGGCAAGTCGGCGGAGCTGAGGTCGATCCTCTTCGCCCTGTCCTACTACCACGCTGTGATCCTTGAGCGGAAGAAGTTCGGCGTTGGTAACCTCCCTGCCTCCACGTCCGGCCTCGGCTGGAACATGAACTATCCGTTCAACACGGGCGACCTTATCTGCTGCTCTATGGTGGCGGTCAACTTCCTCGAGAACGGCGGCAACAAGGTGCCGTGGGACGACCTCCGCTACGTTGTTGGCGAGATCCTCTACGGCGGCCACATTGTCGAGGACTGGGACCGGAGGCTCTCCAACGCCTACCTCCAGAAGTACTACAACGACGACCTCCTCGAAGGCACCGAGATGTATCCCGGCTTCCCCGTGCCCCCCAACACGTACACGCACAAGGAGGTCATTGAGTACATCGACGACTCCATGAAGGTCGAGTCCCCCGTTGCCTTCGGGCTCCACCCCAACGCCGAGATCGGGTTCAAGCTCCGCGAGGCGGAGGCCTTTTGCCAGTCCCTCGTCTCCCTCCAGCCCCGGTCCGCCGGCGGGGAGGGCGGCGTCTCGGAGGAGGAGCGTGCCAAGCAAGTCCTGGACGACATCCGGGACAAGCTGCCCGACGTGTTCGACATGGAGGACATCCGCTCGCGGACGGACGACCTGTCGCCATACGCCATGGTGGCCATCCAGGAGGCCGAGCGCATCAACGTGCTCATCGAGGAGATGAAGCGCTCGCTCATCGAGCTAGACCTCGGGCTGGCCGGTGACCTGACCATGTCGGGGCCCATGGAGGCGCTCATGCGCTCGCTGGCGTCCAACGTGACGCCTGGGTCGTGGGCCCTGCGCGCCTACCCGTCCCTGCGCCCGCTGTCGTCGTGGATCCTCAACATGCACTCGAGGCACGAGCAGCTTCTGCAGTGGACGGGCGACATGACGACGCTCCCCGTGTCGGTCTGGCTGTCGGGCCTCTTCAACCCGCAGTCCTTCCTCACGGCGGTCAAGCAGACCACGGCCCGGCGGAACGAGTGGCCCCTCGACAAGACCGAGGTCGTCACGGAGGTCACCAAGAAGCCTAACCGCGAGGCCGTGGACGCGCCCCCCCGCGACGGCGCCTACATCCACGGCCTCACCCTCGAGGGCGCCCGCTGGGACGACAAGTCAATGGCGCTGGACGAGTCCCTCCCCAAGGAGCTCTTCTGCCCGCTGCCCGTCATCCTCGTCAAGGCCGTGCAGGTGGACCGCGCCGACGTCCGCGACGCGTACCAGACCCCCGTGTACACCACCGAGGCCCGCTTCCGTCAGGAGGTCTTCACTGCCCAGCTCAAGTCCAAGGTCGGCCAGCTCAAGTGGATCCTCGCGGGTGTCTGCGCCTTCCTCGACGTTGTCATCTGATCGGAGCCGCAGCCTGATCCGATTGCTTCTTGTTTCGTAGCCCGTCGCTTGAACCAGACGGATACCGCCTCTGGAGCCCCTCGCCCCGCCGGGCGGCTCGGCTCGCCCGACAGGGTCTGCCCGGGAGCGCGACCCCCCTGAATGTCTGCGCAGAGAGCCGGGTGGCTGCGGATTGGCATATAATCATCCTCGCTGGCCATAATTACACGGGCGCAAAAGAAGGGTTAAAGGTTAAAGAAGGGTTCCGATACGAAACCATTTTTGCCCAGGGTTAGTTGGCTCCCCGCCCCGCCGCCCCGAGGTATCGCCCCACTCCGAGAGCATCGACAAGCATGGGACAAGTGTTCAGCAGAGTCGGACTGTTGAGGTGGGTCCCTCTTGCCCCCTGAGGACGGTGCGGGGGCCCGGGGCTCAGAACTGCCCTAATGGGGCCGCCCCTGGGCCCCCACCGGGAGCCTCGCGTGGACACGAGCCGCCCTCGGCGGGTCGAAAACCCCCCTATTTGCCGTAATGAACCGAATCGACCGCCCAAACTACCCCGCAGTTGCGTCGGAAGGGCCCTCTCGGTCACCTCCGCTGGTCACCAGGGTGAGGGGGAGCATCCCCCGACCCTTGACGCGCGCCGCAAGGCCGGGGCCGCGTGCAGTCAAGTCGCGCAGGCCCTGGCGAGGGACAAGGCCCTCCTCGCCCTGAGCCAGAAAGCCCCGGCCCCGGGCCTCCCCGGGGCCGACGCCGCCCCCCCACCACCCGGCTCGCCCGCCCAGCCTCCCTCCATCCTCGACAAGTTCGGCGGGCGCCAGTCGAGCAGCGACTGGACTCACCGCGGGAGCGCCGGCCGTCGGGTCGCGCCCTCCTCCACGGCCCCCGCCAGCCCCGCCCGGGAGGACCTGGTCAGCACTGCCGACAGCCGCCCCAGCGGCGCCGCCAGCCCCCCCGGCCCCGGCATCGTCCCCCGCCGCCGCGGCGAGTCCGACCTCGTCGGCCCGAGCTCGGCGCCAGCGGGCCGCGCGGGGGTAGTGTTGGCGATCGAGGGGCGTAGGCGGCAGGCGAGCGACGCGGGAACCCTCCTGATCTCGGGCCCCGCCGTCGCGTACCGCACGGGGCACCGTTGGGGAGGGGCCGCGGCCCCCCTGGGCGGAGGTGACGTGCACGCACTGGCGGGCCCGTCACGCTCCGGGTCCCAGGAGGCCGTGGAGCGGCGGGTGGCCCCGGATAGCCCCGCGACGCTGGTCGCCGTGCCGGTCACCCCGAGCCCCCCGCCGTCGGGGCTGGAGACAGCGCCCACGGGGGAGCAGGCCGGGGGCGGCCGGGGACCCCGGGTGAGCCCGGATGGGGGGTCCATGGACGTGGAGCGCAGCCGTAATCGTCTGAGCGTGGTGCCCGGTCTCTCGGCGAGCCCTCACGACCCCCCGGGCGCGGCGGGCGGGCCCGACCCCTCCGACGCGGTGCCCAGCCTCGTCGAGGCGTGCGCGTCACGCATTGCCCGCGACCTGGGGGCCTTCGCGCGCGGGGGGGTGCAGGGGCTGCCCGACGATATGATCACCGTCGTGTTCGAGCACGCCGTCGTGGCGGGGACTGTCGACACGGCTCGCCTGCCGCTCTTCCGGTCCCCGCACGGGCTCCCAGAGCTCCGGCTGCGCAATTACCCCGGGGTGACGGACGACTGGGTCGGGCAGCTGGTGGGGCCGAGCACAGTGCACGTGGACCTGGCCGGGTGCCCCGGGGTGACGGACGCCGGGCTGGAGGCGCTGGACCGGAGCCCACGCCTCCTCACGCTGGACCTGTCGGGGTGCCCCGGGGTGACGGGCGCCGGGGTCGCACGGCTGGCCCAGCGGGCGACGCGGCTCCGCTCGGTCGCCCTGCGCGGGTGCCCCGGGGTGACGGGCGACGCGGTGGAGGCGCTGGGGCGCCACGCGGGGGGGCTCCGGGAGCTTGACCTGTCCCGTTGCCGCGGCCTTCTCGGGTCCACGCGCGCCCTCGCCGGGCTGGCGGCCCTGACAGAGCTCGAGGGCCTCTCCCTGGGGTGGGCAGGGGGCGGGGGGCAGGCGGTCGGGTCATCCGACATGCCCGAGCTGTCCGTCCTGGCGGGCCTGACGCGACTCGACCTGAGCGGGTCCCTGATCGACGCGGGAGACCTCGAGGCCCTATCCGGGGCTGACGCGCTCGAGTGCCTGGCGCTGGACGGGTGCCGCCAGCTTGACCAGGGGTGGGGGGCGAGGCCGGAGGGCACGGGCGGCCTGGAGGCCCTTGCGCGGCTGCCGCGACTCCGGGCGCTGTCTCTGCGGGGCTCGCGGGTAGACCCAAGGGACGTGGCCGAGGCAGTGTCCAAGTGCGCCGGGCTCGCGTCGCTGTGCCTGGCCGGTGTGCCGCTGACGGTCGGGGCATCGCTGGCGCTGGGGGCCGTGGGGTCCCTGACCGACCTGGACCTCGAGAACACGGGCCTCACGGACCGCGGGTGCACCGCGCTCGCGGTTCTGAAGGGTCTCCGCAGGCTCAATCTCTCGGACAACCGCGTGTCGGCGAACGGCGCGGCGGCCCTCGCCTCGCTGCGCGGCCTCGAGGACCTCGACCTCGGCCACACGGACGTGTCCGACCTGGGGTGCCAGCACCTCTCCGGACTGACGGGACTGACGCGCCTGTGCTTGGACTGCCCGGACGTGACGGACGAGGGGGTGCGGTGCCTGCGGGACCTCCGGGGGCTGTCAGATCTGGACCTGTTCGGGTGCCGGGTCCACGACACGACGCTGGCGCTGCTCTGCGGGCGCCTGGCGGGGCTGACGCGGCTCGAGGCGTGCGGGGGGTCCCTGACGGACGCGGTCGCGTTCTCGCTTCCCAAACTGCGCCGCCTCAGGGTGCTGTCCCTGGCCCAGAACTTCCGCCTGACGGGGCGGGTGTGCTCGGCGCTGGCCGAGGTCCCCACGCTCCACCGCGTCAATCTCGCCAACACGGGGGTCGACGACGCGGGGCTGCGGGCGCTCGCGGGGCTGCCGGAGCTGGTGTGCGTCTCGGCGGTCAACACACGGGTCACGGGCCGCGGGGCCGAGGAGCTGCAGGCGGCCGCACCCTGCCTGGCCAAGGTCGCGTATTGAGTGCCCGGCACAAGTGGCCCGCGGCGGGCTGGAGGCCCTCAGGGGTTGAGGCATCCGCGCCCCGGGGGCTCTGCCGTAGGCGACTTGAATTCCTATGTTGATCTGGTTGTAGGGACTACTAGGCAATCTATCTCGCGTTCGTGATGGGGTTCTCGAAGACGTTCTTCCGGAAGAAGTCCCGCAACTTGTCCTTGACCCCCTCGTAGTGGGCCTCCTCGACCAGGACGTACGTCTTCCCGCCCTTGTCCAACTCCGCAATCCCGTTCTTCCGGAAGATGATCTTGTCCCCGGCCATTCTCTGCTCGTCCATCGACTCCAAGAACGTCTTTGTCACGGCGTCGCACTCTGCGGGAGGGGAATCCGGGCGGGTCTACGGAAGGGGGGCAAAGGGGGCGCACGGAGCCCTCTCCTGTGCATCTGGCCCAATATTCTTGCTCCTCCCCAGTGTCTCCACTCTGAACGGTCGACGGACTCACCAAGAAGCACGAGACCGCCAATTCTCGTCGGCATTCTGCGCGATCACCACGCCCACGGAGGCACTCGGGGTGACCGCCCGGGAGGAGACTCCAGCCAGGGGCTGGAGGAGCGGAAGTACGTCGGGCTCACTGACGCCAGGGTGGCGGGGCCCGCCTCTTAAGCCCGCCGCGCTCTTTCCCTGGCCCATGGGAGAGGGGCGGCCCCGGGCCCGCCTACGCCTACGTCGGCGCCGTGCCTCTGGCAAGGGGACGGCTGGGAGGTTCGACTCACATGGCACATCGGGACTGGGTCTCTCATACGTGGGGCCACACGGCGATGCCTGTCAAATCGTTGTGCCCGTGATCGGAGGAGCGCCCCCCGCCCTGGCGCCGGATGTTGGAGCTGAGGCGCCGCCCGTCCCCGGGGCGCAGGCGGGGGCCGCCGGGGTACCCTTGGGCACTACCGAAGCTCGGGTTGCCGCCGAGCTGGCCGACGTAGTCGCTTTGGCCAGCCACCAGGCTTCCTCCAGCGAGGCCTCCGCAGTAGTGGCTGCCACCGTACCCGCCGTAGCCGTGGTCCCGCTGCGCGCGGCTCCCGTTGAGGGGGGCGAGAGCGTTCCCAGCACTGTTCGGCTGGACGGGCCCGTGGTCCAGGGCAAGGGGCACTGCAGCGGGGGAAACGGTGCCCCGCTGACGCTTCATCGCGGCGACCTCGGCACGGAGCTGCCGGTTCTCCCTGCGATGGAGGATCGCGTGGCCCCGGGCTTCGCGGGACTGTCGCGAGGGGGGGCGTCCACCCGGCTGGTGCCGTAGTGGGGCGAGGGGGACGCCGCTCACCGGACACGGTCGGAGTAGTGCTTGCTTTGTTCCTTCTCCCTCTCCTCAAGGGCTCTGTTGGCGACGCGCAGCTGCTGGGCCTGCGCCGCGAGGCGCTTGTTCTCATTGCTGAGCTTCTGCAGCCTGTCCCTGGCCTCGGTGAAGACGGACTGCAGCTTGGCCTTCAGCCTCTCCTCCTTCTTCAGGGCCACCAGCTCCATCTGCCCGTCGTGGAAGTCGATGGCCGACAGGGCGCAGGTCAGAATGACCTCGGGGGCCTGGCCGTACAGGCTGGCGCGGAGCGCATCGGTGGGCTCCTGGTACACCTTCACGACTTTCAGCGTGTCCTTGGCAAGTGCCTGATGGCACACCGGACAAATGGGAGGGGACCCGTTCGAGATGACCTCTTCGGCGCAGGGGACGCATAGGAGGTGGCCGCAGTGCGTCGCTGCGCTCTTTGTCTGCTCTTCCAGGCCCTGCCAGCACTTGTTGCACTTCATTGTGGCCAGCGTGGGGACGGGGGATGCAGACAAACTCGAGGGAAGCAGGAGCTGGGCTCGGTTGCGGGCTGGACCTCGACACCCGTGTTTCAGGCCTGACTACGGGTCGCCTCCTTTTTTGTGTGACAAAATGTCGACCCAGGACCGTAGTGAAGCGGTGTTACCGGAAAGATGCACGGAATACCCTGCCAGAAGTGCCCCTGCCGTTGTCTGTCTCGCCTCCCCACTCCCTGGCTCTTTCAGGGAAGACGCGTGCGGCTCTTTTTGGAGTATGACGCATTCTTCCCGAACTGAATTATCGTGCGAGTCAAATATTTGCGCCAACCATCTCACGCATAGGCCCAGAGGGACGACTATTCACCGGACGCCCTCGCCGAGGCACCGTCTGGGCCTTACCGCTGATTCTCGACGCTCCCGTGAATCTCATCTAACCATGGATGTTGTGGAGATGCATGATGTGCCTCCTGTGGTCGAGCGATTCGATGCGACGCAGTCTGCGGGCTGCTCCAACAGCGGGGAGGAACGGGGACGGGAGCGGCCCTGGTGGAGCAAGGTGCGTGTAGCTGGCATCTGTCCCCCTCCGCGGACGGGGGACGCCACTAAGGACGTCGAGAACCCTGATGAAAGGCGGAAACGCGGGTCAGAGCCTGACAGCCGCCCACCCCACCCCCCCCGCCAGGCCTGCAGGTGAACAGGGCCGACCTACCAGCCACTTTCTGGGAGGAGCGCCGGCGGGCGCGGAACAAGCGGCGCAAGGAGCGGCATCGACAGAACCAGAAGATCCGTAACGAAGAGAAGCGGGCAGGGTGGGAGGCCGAGACGGCGCATCTGGACTCCGCGGAGAAGCAGCGCCTGTACGACGAGGAGCGGGCAGCCCGCGTCGCTCGGCACCTCGAGCAGCAGGCCAAGGTGAAGGCGGCGCTGGAGACGGGCATTCCGGTGTGCGTCGAGTGCTCGTTCGACGAGGCCAACCGAGTGCCCCGGGAGATGCGGTCCCTCTCGAAGCAGCTCGAGTTCTGCATGGTCGCCAATCGCCGGGCTGCCGTGCCCGTGCAGCTGCACTTCACGGGCTTCCGGGGCGAGCTGAAGCGGGACACGATCGAGGTGCACCGGGCGGAGGGTTGGGACGTGATAATGGAGGAGAGGCCGGCGCCGCAGGTGGACACGTTTCGCGGGAAACGGATCGTTGTCCTGTCACCCGACGCGGAGGACCCCCTGGACCGTGTCGAGGAGGGCTGCGTGTACGTCATCGGGGGCCTCGTGGACCGCACGGTGAAGAAAGGCACGTCCATGGGCTTTGCAGAGAGCAATAACGTGGTCGCCAGGCGCCTCCCCGTCCAGGAGGCGGGTGTTGCCGAGGGCCGCGGCGTCGTCCTGAACATCAACCACGTGCTCGAGGCACTCCTGGGGCGGCTGGCGGGGGAGGAGTGGGGCGAGGTGCTGGCGCGGGTCGTGCCAGGGCGGAAGACGCGGGTGGAGAGCGACCGGAAGAAGAGGCGCCGGGAGAAGGGCAAGGGAAGAGAAAAAGGGGGCTCTAGCGAACTCAGTTGACTCGGTCTTCAACTTGCGGCTTGCAGAGCTGCGAGCGGGCCCGCTGAAGGACGGCCCCTCGCTCCTCAAAAAATCCCCCGGAACACTAGACACCGCCCACCGCGGCGCGCGTACAGAGTCATGCAGACACAATTTCGGCTAGAGCGACAGCAGGGTTGAGGCGGGCCGAATGCCAGTACGCCCACCTCTGTCCCCGCTGCCTGCTCACACATACCCTATCCCAACCATCAAGCTACGGCTCCAGCGGCGATGCCAGGCACCGCGTCACAGATTTGCCGAACACACATATGCACAGATTTACGGAGCACAATCAAAGTCAACCACAGCATGGCAGGTACATGGCTAAAGGACAATGGCATCCCCCTCTCCCGACACAATGATTCCTTGCAAGCGGCCGCAGTTTGAGACCGATCGTGTACAACAGGGACAGAATTGAGTTCCATATCGAAAAGTAGCTTGTGTAGGCTTGCGCCTACGCCGCGTCGTCGCCCTCGTCCCCACCGGCCTCCTTTGCTCCGTCGTCGCCACGCTTCTTCTTGAGGCGGGCCCGGCCGCGCTTCTGCTGGGCCCGCTGCGCCTTGAGAATGGCGTCCAGCTCGTCCTCCTCCTCGTTGATACCGAGCTGCGCCTTGTTCCGGAGCTCGTCCACGCGCGCCTTCATGTAGGAGACGAAGAGCACGCGGATGGGATCCTGGATGAAGAGCTCGACGAACACGGAGAAGAGCGAGGACAGGAGCCAGGCCCGGGCAATGGCCGGGGGGAAGGACAGCCCATAGAGGATGATCATGTAGATTGAGGCCAAGATGAAGAGGAAGCAGAGGACGTACGTGGGCCAGATAAACCAGCGGGGCAGGCCGCGGCGCAAGCGCCGGTCGCGGAGGAGCTTGCGGCGCTGGATGCGCTTCAGCTCGCGGACCTTGGCGTTGCCGGCCTGAAGCGCCAGGATCTTCTTCTGAACCTCCTCGCCTTCGCGGGCAGACGTTGCCGGGGCGTCCTTCACCCAGTCTCGGACGGCCAGGGACAGGAGCGGGTCGTTACCCATGCCGGAGGGCGCCCCGTGCAGGGACGCGCCCCGCCCGCCGGCCATGGAAGCGCGGCTCTGGAGGCGCGAGAGCCGGCCCGAAACTCGCGGCGCGCCCCTGCCGCCCTTGGCGTCGACGCCGGTGTGGTGGCGCCCGCGGTGAGCGTTCAGGAACCAAGCGTTGCCGGCCTTGATGCCGGCATTGCCGTCCCTCTCCAGGTCATCCTTGACCTGGCGACGCGCCAGGAATCCGCGCCACGAGGCCTGGATTTGGATCGCCGCAGAGAGCTGCTTGCGCCGGTGAATGGCCATTCGGCGGCGCCAGCGGCGCTGGATCTTCTTGGCAGCCTTGACCAGCATTGGGTCGACGCCGACATCGTGGTCCTCGCCCCGACCGACGAGCTGGCGGATCTTGCGCTTGCGCTCCTCGCCATCGAAACCCTCGGCAATGGTGCCGAGGTTGCGAGCGCCCTCGCCCTGCATGGCGCGCCCGCCAGGGCGAACGCCAGCCCCAGGGCCGTCGCCGCCGGCGCGGAGCAACCCAAGGGCCTGGAGGGCAGCCGTCCGAGCCTTCATGCGTTTCGGGCGCATTCCCAGACCGGCAGCGGGCCTCTCCGGCGGTGTTGGCGCGCCGTCGTCCCCGGGAGGGCGGATGGTGCGGAGCTTGGGACGGGGAACGCCACCCTCAGGGACGGCAGGGTTGCCGCGGCCTGTGGGGCCCGCGAAGGCGGAAGCGTTCGCCATGTAGCTGGAGCCCGATGCGCTCGCTCTGTGGACCTTGCCGATGCCGGCCTGCGCCATGGCCCCCGCGTGACGGGCGTCGGGTCCGCCCTTCCTGTGCCCATCGGGGTTGGACTTGAGCGACCCGGCGCGGCTGATCCGGCCCGACCGGTGCGAGCCAAACCTGCTGAGGCGGCCCTCGACACGGTTGTCACGCGCGGCCTTGGCCTCCTCGTCGGCCTGGCGGGCGAGGCGCGCGGCCTCCTCGATGGCGCGCATCTCAGCCTCGCGCTCCTCCTTGACATCATCATCGTGGTAACGCTCGGGGAGCTCGAGGAAACGGGTGATTTGGCCCCCGTCGAGGCGCTGGTTGGTATCGAGCCACTGGCCACACTTGAAGAGCCAGGCCTCGGCCGTCTCGAGGTTGACGAACTCGACCTTGTCCAGGTGCCACCCGGCGCCGATGCCGCGCCCGTCGTGCCCGATCGAGATCTTGTGCAGGTCGCCCATTGAGGGGAATACCATCTGGAACTCGTCCATGCAGCCGCGCTCAAAGCCCTCGCGGGATGCGGGGAGCACAAGTGGACCGTACTCGCCCTTGAGGCCGTACATGTGGACCGACACGGTGGCGTCGGTGCCAGCGCCACGGCGGTCAGAGGTCCAGACGCGGATGCGCCAGCGAACGGGGCGCGTGTGGGGCCGGCGGGCAGTGCGCGGGGGCTTCACGGCCCGGGCCTTCCGCTCGACATAGGTGGACTTCTCGAAGAGGAGCTTGAATGCGTACTTGGAGGGCGCGATAGCGACAGCCGTGATCAGCCCAATGAAGGCCTTGGCCGCCAGGTTGGACGGATCGGTGCCAAAGAAGAGGGCGATGACAGCAATCTGGGCGAGGACGAGTGCCAGAATCACGACAAGGCGCTGTGGGCGCGTGAAGGGGTCCGATGGGCGAGTGTACATAAGCGCGATGACCTCGTGGTTCGACATGAGGGCTGCACCCATCTTGGACAGGTACCCCTCGTCGCCCTTGGCGGCTGACGCGGCGTTGGCGCCGCCACGAGCCTGCTTGACCTCGGTGCGCTCAATGTGCCCGAAACCTTCCTTCCTCTGCTTCGCAATCTCGGCCTTCCTATTCTCAGCGAGCGGGTTGATCCGCCGCTCCATCTTGCTGATCTGCATCTCGAGCCTCGCCTTGTCGCGGTCGCGCTTGTCCTGCCTGTGCCCGGCGATTATCATGCCAGTGAACACGAGGAGGATGATTCCGACCACCCAGAACACCAGGCTGTTCTCGAGCGTGATGTTGGTGAGGAGGTCAGCATCCCCGATCGGGTTCACGACGTTGAATGCCGGCACCGCGTCGTCAGCTGAGACGGCGAATGACGTCAGATGCTTGGCCTCACACAGGATGTAAGTGTCGGTGCGCTCCACCTCGTACAGCCCATCCGTCATCCACTCGCCCGCAGTCTCGTTGTAATACCGGCAGCCTCCGACGGTGCGGCGGCACGCTGACCCTGAGACCGTCACGGGAATCTTGATCTGGATGGACGGCTGCTCAGGCTTCAGCTTCACCTCCTCCGGCTTGCCGGTGGGGCTATCCGGGTTGGTGAACTCGAGCGACGCGACCGAGGAAGCAACGGCGACAGCGGCGGCCTTCTTGTCGAACGCGAAGGGGTTGACCTGGTTGTTCTTCGCGACCACGGTTAGCGATACGCCCTGCGTCGCCGTACCGGTCGGAACATTGAACCCGGGCTGCTGCCCCGTCTGCATCAGCTTCCTCCGCGCCGGGTCACGGGCCTCGAGCAAGCTCCGCCTCGCAGTGGCGCCAGAGGTCACCGTGCCGGGCGCGGGAGGGAGGATCTCGCCGTTGGGGTCGGTCTTAATCTCGATCGAGGTCTGGATGTTCTTTGTCGAGAAGCCAAACCCGGCCTCGCCTTCTGTCAGGTTGCAGGCCATCGAGGTAACGAGTTTGTTCTGGTTGTCGAAGTTGCCAGACAGCTGGGCACTGACCTCGGCGGTGGCAGCGATCTCCTGCTGCAGCCAGCGGCGCGAGTGCTCGCGGGCGTCGTCGCCACCCGAGAGCAGGGCGCGGCGGGCAGCGAGACGCCGCTGCGTAGTAGCCTGCGTCTGAACGGTTGTCGTCTGCACGTCGATGGCGCCGTCGACAGCCGACATGGCGTCCAGGACGCCCTGTGCGCCAGTTGGCGTGACGCAGACGCTCCCAGTCCGGCCCACCGCCAGGCCGATGGCGCTGGCGGCGGCGCTCGTGTCAAGGACGGACTCGTCCTTCATTAGGTCACGGAAGGCATCGCCGAACATATCCAAGTCTTCCTGGCTCAACTGGACAGTCTTACCAACGTTGTTGACCGACGTGAGCATCCTCGTGACGAGGATGCCAGAGAGCTTCTTCCCGTTGTTGTACGCGAGCCACAGGGCCGACTCTTCCGCAGTAAGGGCTGTCCCGGCCGTGACCTTCGACTGCACCGCAGCAATGTTCTTCTCCTCGGCGTCCCGGGCCGCGTTCGTGATCATGGCCGCTGACTTTGCGATCGTGATCAGACTCGGCACGTTGTTCGTGGCCTCGGAGAGCGCCAGCTGCTTGCTCACCAGGTTGAGCACGAACGCCTTCTCGTCCTTGAATTCCGTTGTGCACGTCTCGGCACCGGCCGTGATGGTGCAGGGGCACCCAATCTTGGCGTCCTCCTCCTTGGTGCACTCGAGGCTCTGAGTCAGCCCGCTAAACGTCGGCGGGTCCACGGTCAACTTCTCCTCCACCTCGGTCGCAGCGCCGTAGAAGTCGATGATCCGGATCCGGATCTCAAGCTCCTTGGCCGTGGCCGTGGTCACAGGTGGCAGGTACAGCTCTGACATGACGTTAGACCTCGACAGGGGGACCAACGGAATAGCGTCCTTGAGCGTGGGGTCGACGTACTTGATGTCGTAGCGGAGCCCCTCCTGCTGCTCGTCCTCCCATCCGGAGCACAGGAAGGAGAACTTGTCCTGCGCGGCCACGCCTGTCGTCTTGTCGACTGAGCAGGTCCCGGACGTGGGTGCGCCGTTCACGACGAACTCGACCGAGTCCTGTCCGACCAGCGTCGACTCCCGATCCGTGGCCGTGAGTCTCAGCTTGTACTTCTCCCCAGCCGCCAGCTTGTCCGGGGCAACGGCGAGGATCGGGGACTTGAAGTCCGTCGTCACAGTGTCTGGGAAGTCCGACACGTCGAGGACGCCCTCCATGACCTCCCACATCCAGTCAATGTTACTGAAGCGCTCGGTGAAGTAGGTGGACTTCTCCGCGGGGGTCCAGGCAGGGTTCGGGTACGAGACGGTGATGTTGCCGCGGAGCACGAGCTTGTCAGACGCATTGACGACGTTGCGCCCGAGCGGCTCCAGGGCCACGATTGGCTTGACGGGGACCGAGCCGGTAGCTGTGGCGGGGCCAGACGGGGGAGCGAGGACGGTGACGCGCTTTGAGATCGACACCACGCGGTTCAGCGGGCCCTCGGGGCCGGCCAGGGGCTCCTTGCGGGCCGTCACGGTGAACTGATACGTCCCTGGGAGCAGTGTCCCAGCCGGGATGTTGATCGAGAAGGACTCGGGGGGCGGCGCCAGGAGACCGGTGGCGTCGTCGAAGCACCCCGCGGTGCCAATGGCAACGTCGTTGACTACGGGATTGCAGCTCCAGGCGAAGAGGAAGGGCCCAAACGGCGCTTCAGTGGGCGCCCCCGGCGGCGCCGGGTCGTTGGGGTCGAACGACCGCGCCGTCGACAGGGACAGGTCGTCCTTGGTCGTGATCTCCGTGGGCATCTCGAGCTCCACGACCATTGGCTCGTATTTGACCTGCACCACGGCCAGGCCCTCGGCAGACAGCTCCGGGCGGCCCTCGACCACCCCCACGACCTTGAGGTAGTATGTGGAGCCCGCGCTCAGCGTGTTTGGCGGGATGTAGAGGATCCGCGAGTTCTTCGTGGCCGGGTCAAGGGGGAAGGTGGAGCGGGTGCTCTGGCTCGTGTCAAAGGACCACGTGAACGAAATCTTCTGACCCGTCAGATCCAGGACGCAGTCCTGGGTGCCGTCGGAGGGCACGGACACGGTCACGGGAATGTAGAGGTCCGCGGAGCGGAACACCCTGATTACGGGGTCACCCTCGATGGTGAGGCGGGGGATGGGGGACGATTTGCGCGTGACCTGGAGCGACTGCTGGGAGAAGGTGTCGAGGAAGTTGCGGACCTCTACGAAGAAGGTGTAGGTGAGGTCCTGCGCCAAGAGCTCGTTGGCGATCTCGACACGGTTCACGTTGCCCGCCTCGGTCGCCGTCTGGAGGATGGTAGAGATCTGCCGCTCGTTCGGGACGTTGGGCATCATGCCCCACGAGAACTTGAGATCGCGACCGGACGCGCCGTATGACCCGGAGGCGTCGATCACGAGAGAGTCGCACTTGGAGATGAACCGCGGCGCCTTGAGCACCAGCGTCGGGCGCGGTGCGACAGTCGGGAAGGACACTGTGATCGACCCGGTCGACCGGCCGGACGTCAGGGTCTGGTTGATAATCCCAGGCGTCGTGGGCGAGAAGGCAGTCGAGAGTTCCAGGATATCGGTGGGCTTGACGGTGGCCCGGAAGCCCAGGTAAACGGCGACCTCGGAGGGGGTCCTGAAGGAGCACGAGGCACCTTCGCCAAAAAGCACGACCGACGTGGGCGTGAAGATCTTGCTACACGCATCGAGGCCGATAAGGCCACCGCGGTTGGTCGCCACGAGCGACTTGCGGTCCGTCCCGAAGAAGCGAACCACTAGGGACGTGGCCGTGTTGGAGAAGACAGCGAAGCCAGGCGTCGGGGGCACTTCCTTTGCGATCTCGACCTGGAAGGGAGAGCCATTCACCTCGGTGCCCCCCAGCGTGACCGAGAGCTCGTATGAGCCGAAGTTGGCCAGCTGGTACTCAACCTTGAAGCGGCCCGGCGTATCGAGGTCCTTCGCCACGGGCAGGGGCACCGTGGGGAGCTCCACGCCATAGTCGTTGACCTTGGTCTTCGGGGTGAGCGTGACCTTGAACTTGCACGACGAGGCCGTCTCGCAGTCGTCCGAGGTCACCTTGTCCCTACCGCTCTTGTCCTTCGCAATGATCGAGAAGCGGGCCAACTGCCCGACACGGGACCCGGAGGTGCCCTGCCCGGAGACAAGCACCTGGGTCGGGTCCGTCGGCACAGTGATCACCGTGCCCTGCGCCGTGAACTCGGACGCCGAGTCCTGGCGGGCCAGCACCGTCTGGACAAGCAGCTTGAGCGTGTACGTCCCAATCGTCGGGGGCTTGAAGGTCGCGTTGTACGTCCCGTCGTTGTTGTCCGAGATGATCGCCACGGTGTCGAACCCGCCGTCGGACGTCACCTGCAGCTCGAGATCGTTAAGGTACCCGCCTGTCGTCAGCGTGTTGCCGTGGAGGTCGCGAGCGACTACCTTGACCGTCTGGCTCGAGTCGGCGGTCGCGGCACCGAGTTGAGCTGCGACGGTGCCACCGGACGAGCCCGTGAGAGTCGTCGCGGTGGCGCTCGGGGGGCCGGGCACCACAGTGATCTCGTTGGTCGCCAGGAGGACAGGGACCGTCCGGCCCGTGGCGGGGTCGACCGTCGAGGGGCCGAACATGAAAACCTCGACCGAATACTTGCCAGCAATGCGCGTGTTGAACAGGATGTTGAAGGTGCCGTCGCCGTTGTCCGTGGAGATGATGGAGCCGTTGAGGAGTGCCGTCTGCTGGGCGGTCAGCGCCTGGGGGCCTGTAACGCCCGGGACGAAGGCGACCTTCGCCTGCACCCCGTAGGTCTGCAGCTGGAAGTCCTGCCCGACGACTGGGTTGTCGAACTCATCGAACAGATTCGCGATGAGGTACGCCTGCTTCCCGGCGACGAACGACGCGGCGCCGACCGTGACCGTCGACTTGGCCGCGGAGGGCATCGCCGCGAAGGCCTGGATGGTGCCCTGCGTCGGCACCTGTCCCACGAAGATCGGGAGGCGCGCGCCGCTGATGGACACCGTGCTGAGATAGGTCAAGGCCTTCTGGGTGGTGTACGTGACCTCATACGTCGAGTCTGCCCCGTGCGTAACCGTCGCCGTGATGGTGTCGGTGGCGTCGGAGACCGAGGCGATTGCCACGTCCACCGCCTCGAACTTCGGGTTGGGAACCTGCACCCAGGTCCTCCCACCGCCCGCGGCGGTGCATGCGGCCTCGTCAGGGATAGCCGTGTCGTGGGCGCCCGCGGCAGTCCGGCACAATGACGCGACGGAGAAGATGGTGTACTTGGCCGTCTCGCCCGCGTACAGGCCGACGAGTCCATCGCCCCGCCCGGTCGTCTCGACCATGTCCATTGACAGGTCAGCGACGGCACCGTCGAGAACGGTGGCGGTGAGAGCCTCGCCGCGCGTCAGTGCGAGGCCGAGCCCCGGGACGGTGAGCTTCGAGTCTTCGCTCGTGTGCAGGGAGAAGTCCACCGTCACATTGGAGTTCCCGTCTGTCGTCTTGGCGTACATGGGAACGCGGACGATGACCAGCCCCTCCGCTGCGTCCCACGTGACTGTGGGCCTTTCCGTGTCCAGGGAGCCTAAGTCGTCCTCCCACGCGCCAGAGGCGCCATAGGACGAGCGCTTCTGGGCGCCCCCGGCCGAGTTTGCTCCGAAGGACGCCCGGGCCCGGATGGGGCACTCAGTGTTGAGCGTCCCGTCACACTTCCGGAGCTCGGAGGCAAGTGTGGAGCAGGGAAGGGTGGCGTCGGTGAAGGCGTTTCCGAAAACGTCCCGGGGGAGGATCTCGTACCGTGCCACAGAACCCACCATGTGGTTGGCAAGGAGACCGCTAGAGCACGTGCCAGAAGACCCGCACGAGGCCGGTACCCACGGCTGCACTGCCGTGCACTCCGTGGCGGGGGGCGTAGGGGTGCACACGTGTCCGTGAGTCTGCCCACCGCTCACCGCGTTGCTGGCCGCAGCGACACCGCTGAGGTCCCCGGCGGCCGAGACGAGCAGCTGGAAGGGGGACCCGGAGATATGCAGTCCCTGGTACTTGACGGAGACCGTCATCGTGCCCGGGGCGGTCGCCGTGTACTCCGACTGGACCCTCTTGTTGTCCAAAAGGGCGCCGGGGTTGGCGATCTGGAACGCGAGCACTTCCGCCGCGTTGCCAGGGTCTGGGAACTGGAACACGCCGCTCGTGTCCCCTTCGGCGTCCGCGGAGCCAGCGGCGGTGGCTCCTCCAGAGAAGATGACGGAAATGAAGGCGTTAGCGGAGGTTGCGGACGTGCTGACGGCTTCGAGCCACCCAGCGAGGGGGGTACGTGCCGTGTCGAGCCTGACATCTGTCTGGAACGCGCCGTCAATGATGGAGACGACGTAGTTCTCGAAGCCATCGCGAGGGGTGAGCGTGTAGCTCAGCGTCTGGCCCGACAGGCGGCAGCTATCAACGGACGAGAGGCCCGTGCCCGTCAGGAGGCCCTTGGAGATGTCTAGGGCCGACGAAGTAACCTCCGGAGAGAGGGCGTGGCTGTCACACACAGCGGTGGCGTTTGCCGTAGTAGGGCAGACACTGGGCGTGCCTGGGGCGGCGTCGCCCTCCGTCGAGTCGAACTTGACGGGAGCTGCTCCGGCAACGCTCCCGAAGAAGGCGAGCTCGAATGCACCTGTCTTCTCGAGCCCATAGGTGAGGCGGAAGGTGCCGTCGGTTAGATTCTGCTGGCCGACAATGGGAGACCCGAAGTCGACATCGATGAGCTTGGCACTGTCGTTCGGGTCCGTGTCCTTGCGCTTGACCTGGAGGGTCACGGATACCGGGGTCTGGAGCACGGAACCAGAGGGATCCTCGATGCAGCTCCTCGTGTCCTTGGGGTCCGGCCTTGGGGACGGGCACTGCCACCGCCCGATGGACGGGACGATCACGTTCCCGAAGCCGTCGAACGTCTTCACATCAATACTGGAGGACTGGCCCGCCACGGCGCTGATGGTGCCAGTTGCAGCCTTGAACTCCTTGGCAACAGGGGCGCCCACGTCCACGTGGAGCTCGTACGCGCTCAGGGTGGGCTCGTAGTAGCGTGTGGTGGCCTGTTCCCCGTCCAAGTCAAACTGCCCGCTCTCCAGGCGGCACGATTCGCACCGGCTGAGGGGCTCCTGGTTGATTAGCACGCGCATGTCGTAGACGTTCGAGGCGAAGATTGTGTACTCGACATTATAAGTCCCGTTGTTGTTGTCCGTCACCTTACCCTCGTACAGCAGTCCAATCTGCACTATCGGCTGCTCCCCACCCGTTGTGATTGCGTTGGCAAACCGGTCGTATCCGCGGACAAAGAAGGTCTGAGTAACACCCGCCTCCGCATACAGCGCAACGTGGGGCTTCCCCTCATTGCGGGTATTTTTCACGTACGCCACCGCGTGCGTGATGGAAGAGGTGTCCGGGTCGAGCGGGCCGGGCTTGACAACGAAGCCGGGCTGCCCGCTGACGGGGCCAAAGGGCAGGAGCTTGAAGTTGCCGTCACCACCGAGCGAGCGGAGCGATGCCCCAGAGCGTTTGACGTCCAGGATGTAGGCGCCCACGGTGGTCGGGGTGTACTCGATCAGGTAGCTCTTGTCAGGGACTCCTGACTCACAGTTGCCCAGCGCATCGGGGCCGACACACGTCACGAAACGGAGGCCACCGAGCAGGCGGCGCTGCTCGTTGCCGCCCAGCGTGAGGGTCGACGTAAACTGGTACCCGCTCGTGGTCACGCGGTTCTTGTACTTGTCGTACGCCCTGATCACCATCTTGGCTGTCTCCCCTGCCGTGATCTCCTCATTGTGCCGGAAGTCCGAGTAGATGTACGAGTGCATCTGGCGCGAGTCGTTCGTGGGGGCGAGCGGGGTGAAGTCCATCACGAAGCGCCCGCCGAGCATCGTAGACAGCCGGCTGCACCACGCCGCTGCCGTCGCTGACGTGCAGATATTTGACGTGATCAGCGTGCCGTCGGCCGCAGGTACAGTGGCCTTGACAGATAAACTTGCGGCGCCCGAAGCCTCCGAGTAGTAGTAGACCGAGTACTTGCCGTTTAGGAGGTCGCGGACGTAGAGGTTCATGTTGACCGAGAAGGAGGGGTCGTTGATGCCACGGCCAGAGTAGGTGAAGGTGGCATTCTTGTTGCGAGCAGCCGTGTCTGTAGTGACGAGAGCGTCCGCGGCAGCCGGGACCAGCACGGACTCGGAAGCGCGGCTCTGCGCTGTCATGGGGTTGTCGCCGTCACCGGGCTCCGTGAAGGCCGCATCAAGGGCCAAAACAACCTCGAAGTCGACGCCACCAGCCGGTAGGTTGTTAGCGAACGAGTCCCGAGAGATGATCACGAACGTGCCGGCCTGACCGACCTCGGACGTCCCGACTGTGCGGTCGATGATGCAATTTGAGACGTCCACCGGACCAGGTTTGACAACAGCTATCGCTGGGGTGTTCCGGAGGATCAGGTCGCCCTGGCGAACGTCGATGGTGACCTGCTGCGCCCGATGGGCCATGAACGAGAACACGTAGAGCCCCTCGAACGTCGTCGTCACCATATATTCGCCGTCGTTCAGCGAAGATACGTCGTTGTTCGAGACACGCTGCCATGTGGTCTGCGTCGAGACGCCCTTGATGTTGGCCGAGAGCTCGAAGGCGATCTCCGTCGACGTCAGCGGGTCGAACCTCCCGTTATTGTTGAACTGGTCGCGGGGCTGCACCGTGAACGTGGAGATCAGTCCAGCCTGCCAACCCTTCCCATCGTTCACGTACAGGTCCGGGTCAGCCAGCTCGACGGCGAACGACTTCTCGGGGACCATGGGGCCCGCCTCCACCAGGAAGATGAAGGGGGACCCCCGGATGTCGGTGAGCGTCTTGCCCGCCGCGCACGAGCGGCTGCCGATGGTCGCGGCCGGGTCAGCTGCCTGGCACGCCTTGATCGAGATGGCATACTCTTGGGCTGACTGAATCCTGTCCCCGGGAACCAGCACCGAGTACCGGCCGCCCGTCAGGGTCGGCAGTGCGGGGTTGTCGCGGTGGTCCGTGACGGCGAGGTTGTACTTGATGCCGCCGCTCGACGCGGACCCAACAATCAGCTCGGCCACGACGAGGTCACCGCCGTCCTTCTTGGGCAGGTTCTTGGTAGAGTCGGTGATCGTGTAGGTCTGCACTACGAACGTCTTGTCCTCGCCAGCGGTGGTCGAGGAAAGGGCCGTGACCGGGGCCCCAACGGCGTCCACGACGCGCGAGACGATCGCGTTGATGGGTCCATCGCTTAGGCGGAACTCCGGGGCGAAGGGCGAGTCGCGAATGAAGCCGAAGTTACCCTGCGGGGTCGTCGTGTCGCCGTCCTTCCTCGATATCTGGACCAGCGTCGTGTGGGTTCCAGGGTCAGCGGGGAAGAAGTTGGCATCATACGTGCCGTTGCCATTGTCCTTGATCGTGCCGCCGTCTGAGCCGACAACGCCGATGCTAATCTTGACCGTCCGCCTTGGCGCGTACACGATCGCCTCAAAAAGGTCACCGCCGACGAGGCGCCGGTTGGCGAACCGGTCGCGGGCCTCGATGGTGAAGGCCGCCATCCGGCCAATGACGCCGCCCTCCTTGAGGTCGGGGCCGAAGGCCACGGATTCGCCGGCAAAGGTGGCGCCGGGGAGCACCTTGACGACAATGGGTCCGTAGTTCCCGGCCACACTGAGACCCGCTGGGTTGTAGAAGTTGTCGCGGCTGGAGCACTTCTTTGCGTCGGGGCAGTACCTGATCGACATGGAGAAGTCTTCCTGTTTGCCGGAGAGATTGATCGCCGAAGACACGAGCGAGGTGAACGTCACGGCATACTGCCCGCGGGCCTCCGGGTCAGCATTGTACGGCCCAACCTTGACGGAGAAGCAGGCTGAGGCCGAGTTGGCGTTGGGCGTGCAACCGCGGACGATCTGCCGCGTGCCTTGCGCCGTCTCCCGCTTGACAAACATATCGATGAGGAAGTTGCTCTGCTCTGCGTTGGTGAACTGGTTGTTCCCGAACCTGTCACGCGCCTGGAAGACGAACTGATTGGGCTGGCCGGCAAGGAACTCCTCCCCGCTAAGGTCCCACTTGGTCACCTCGCAGGCCGGGCCGTGTACTGCGCCGGGCTTGATCTGGAGGTCGAAGGGCGAGTTGGCAATGCTTACCCCGTTCAGCTGGATGGACAAGAGGTAGGTCTTGCCAAAGACGGCGGGTAGTGTCTCGTTGATCGAGAACTCCATCCGAAGGGTTCCCGTTTTGATGTCATTGATCTGCTTCAGGTTGAGGCCTGTGGGCGAGAGGTCGGGGGGGCACTTTGTCGTCTTGCACAGGTCGGTATCGAGGAAGTTGAAGCCCGTGTGCACGAGGCGGCAGTCGCTGGGGGACTCCGGGTCCACCGTCTTCGGCAGGCCCTCGCGCACAGGGTCGACCCACTTGCAAGGCACCTCCTCGGCATTGCCATTCGAGGCGGGCCGCACAAAGTCCGCGATCTCGATCAACGCCGTGTCGAGCGGCTTGAGTGGTGTGAAGGCCTGCTCGTTCCCGATTGAGTCCTTCAGCTCAAGATTCAGGGGGAAGTTGGCCCCAGCTGGGATCTCGAACGCAGGTGCCCCGCCGGGATCATCAGCCATCAGGGTCCGGCGAGACAGCCCGGCGGCATTCCGGCTACCCGTCGCAAGGTGGCCTGCAGTGTCACTGGCGGCGAGCGCGGCATCCCTCTCCGCGGCCTTTCGCCGCAGCAGGCGTCGCACTGCGATGTCGCCCACTGGGACGTCGCCCAGGATATGTCCCTCCTCAAACATGAGGAGGCGATGGTTCTCTGGCTCGGGGTAGGGGGACACGTGCATACCGTGCCGGGGATGGCCCGGGTCCGCGTTTGCTTGGGCCCACGCGCTCATGAGGCTCCGCCGGAACGACTGCGGCTGGATCGCCGCTGTGAAGGACTGTGTCGTAGCTGTCGAGTCGGTCTGCTTGGGCGCTGAGTTGGGGTCCGAATTGCCCGGCTGGCAGTCCAAGAAGTACGGCGAGCTCAAACGCGTCCCCGTGGACAGGTGCGTCTCCTTGTAATCAGGAGCCCCCTGCGTCCCTACGACGTACTTGACGTGCAGCTCGTAGATACCAGCCCGTGGCAGAGGGAACCCGCCAGAGGTGTAGCCGTACTCGTCGGGGTGGACGAGCAACTCGCCCTTCTCGTTGGGTGGGTTCGTTAGTTTGATGTCCCGCATGTAGTACGTCCCCTGGATGCCAGACGGGTGCGCAACCTTGTTCCAGACGGAGGACCCGTCCCCGTTCTTTGGCTCAGTCTCGCTATCGAGCCACGGCTTGATGTCCAGGGACTGACCAAAGGAGTCCTTCATCATGTAGAGGCGCGCGACGACAGAGGAACCAGCGTCGACGTCCGTCTTGGGCTGCTGGAACGAGTCCAGCATGCGGACGCGGAACTTGTAGTTCTCTCCAGCCGTCATGTTGCCCCAGTTGGTGCCGCCCGTGACGCGCGATGCACACGTGGCCGAGGCCTTGAACTCGACGTTGCAGTCGGGGTCATCTGTGAACGAGTCTTCGATCGAAGCCAGGCCCGAAAGGAGCAAGACCACGGCGCCGTCGTCGATTGTGTACACCGTCCCAGAGGCATCGGGGTACGAGAACGACATCAGGTTGGACGCCACGGCGCCAGTCTGAATCGTCGCCGGTAGCTTGGTTCCGTCCGGATCGTAGTTAAAGTCGTCGTAGTAGTAGAACTTGGTCGCCGGGAGGAAGCCCTGCCCTGCGGCTGACACACGGATCACCTGATACTTGTAACACGTTGAGGTGCAGGGCTTTGAGTCGCACCGGCAGTAGACGGCCGCGCACTTGTACTTGCCCTGGTAGTACTCGGTACCGTCAATAGTGACAAGCTCCTCGGCGCACTGGAGGTCCTGGGTGGGGTCAGAGAGGGTCCCGTCCGTGTTGGAAGGCTGGAAGATCTGCATGCGAATGTCGACGTCGCCGGCAGGGCGGCGCGTGAGCTCATTCGAATAACTGTCGCGCAGCTGGATCCAGAAGTACGCCTCGTCGCCCTTCCGGACCGTTCCAGCCGGTGGGTCACTCGCGTCCGGCTTGACATTGGCGAACCCGCTGATCGAGACGCCGGGGCCGTACGCAAACGAGTTCTTGATATCGAAGGCCGCGCCGTCGCTCCGCGTGTCAAAACGCATGAAGAAGGGCGAGCCCGCAATGTGCACGCCGCCCTTGGTAACCTCCATTTGGAAGTTCCCGGCCTTGAAAACGTCCGCGGTGCCGGGCTCGGTAGCGCCGTGACCAACGATGTGGGTGAACGTGTGCTCTGCAGCACCCGGGTCAAGCTTGTACCCGACATTCTTGTAGTCCTCCGAGGCGCCCGTGACCTTGGACTGTGGCACGTCGACCGTGGTGCCCTTGGGAATGGTGTAGTTGTACTCAGTGTCAACGCTCAGCACCGCGGGGGGGCCGACCGACTGCAGCCACTTGAACGAGACGTCGAGGTACTCAACGGCCCCGCCCACCTCAGTGACGGTGGCACGGCGGTTCTCGAAGGCGTCGTACTCGACCACAGTGACGTCCTGCAGGTCCCCCACAGACATCTTGTCCTTATTCCAAGTCGCCTGGAACTTTTCGACAGCCGCAGGGCCCGGGACGATAAGCAAGGGCAGCTGGTAGTCAGAGGCGGAGGCGCCAGGGGATGGGGTGCCGAGGAGGCCGCGGGATATGGCACCTCCCACCAGCTCGTACGCCCCCTGGACCTTGGTGAAGGCCGACTGTTGTGTGATGTCGGACGAGGTCCAGAACCGCAGGTTGTAGCGACCGGCGGCGGTCTGGCCGACCTCCAGCGTGTACGTGTTGTCCGTCTCGGCTGTGACCGTGACAGTGGAAGGCTGGGCAGCTGGCGGGGCGTCCGAAACGGAGACTGCAATGTCGTCGGGGCCCTTGAGCGCCCCGTACACCTGTGCATTATTGAAGTCATCCCGTGGCCGCAGGATGAACTTGATCGCGTCCCCTGCGGTCACCTTGTACACCTTGGCGCCGTCCGAGTCGTCGTAAAGTGCCGTGTCGGCGTCGCCCGAGGCGTTGGATGGGTCGACGGGCTTGGCGTTCGCCCCGACCGCATCGTAATGCAGGACCTGCGTGTACTGAACGCCTGTGGCCGCGGGGGCGAAGCGGAGTCCGCCGAAAGGCATGCGGCTGATGCTGACGAGTGGGACGTCGCTGCTGTGGGCGCGCATCGCAACGACAACAGCATAGTACCCCTCCAGGTAAACGCCGGAGGAGGCTGTGTCCAGAAGGTCAGTCTTGGCGGGAATCTTGACCTCGATCGTGCCATCGCTCAGGTAGTTGATGAGCGAGGGCGTCGCGTTCGGCGCGTTGGCGCCAGTCACAGCGTCGAAGGTGCGGCTGAGGGTGAGCGCAGGCGTCCACCCAGCAAGGAGCGCCGTAATCTGCGCTGCCGACTGCCCCGCGAACGGGCTCGCGCCGCTCACCGAAGCGTTCGTGGGAGACTCGGGGCGGTACAGCTTGACCTCGAGGGACCCCACCCCTGCCTTGTTCTTGATCGCGAACTTCTTGTCCGAGATGGGCGTCACGATGACCGTCTGCTGCTCCCCGCAGGTGGACCCGGCGTATGCCGTGTAGAGGTCGACGCCGTTCCACCCGGTGAGCACAGAGTAGTTAGCCTGCAGCGTCGAGTCGCCGTCATGGCAGTAGGCGATCACCTGCTTGGGGAACGTGTTTGAGAGCCCGGCATTCTCCGTGAAATTCAGGGGCACGCCGTCCTCGTGGAGCCAGTCGGTGGGGGCAGAGGACAGGGACCCGATGATCTTCGAGGCAACGTTCGACTCGGACTCGTTCCCGTACTTGATCTCGATCTTCGCGTAGTACGCACTCCCGCCGTTAACGTTCTTCGGGGTCCACACGATCCGGAAGAGCCCCGCCTGGCCCGTGACGGGCTCCCAGACGGTCATCTTGAACGTGGTGCCGTCGACGGACGACGTCGGGGACGACACGGTCCGCGTGGCGGCGTCGCAGGCGTTAGTACTCGGGTCAGCACTGGGGCACCTCGTCAGGATGAGATGGAGCTTCCCGGCGATCTGCTGCGCCTCGGCCAGCGTGGCGTCGGACCGGTTGCCGTACTGGTCCCGGGCGGTCACGGTGATCTCGCCCGTACTCAACAGGTCGGGGTTGGCCACGACGTTCGGGTGCGACTCGAGGGTCGCGCCACGCAGGCCAGGCCCGACTGCGGTGAAGTATTCGGCGTCGGGCGAAGCCGGGCGCACGGTCAGCTTGAACCGGTTGGCCGTCGCCGTCAGGCCGCCCGAGGCGAGGCTCGAGACCATCCGGGTGAGCTCTTGGTTCGCGGCGTTCTTTATCGTGACCGTGTACTGGAGGGCCTTCTGCGTGCAGTAGGTGACCCCGAAGAGCCCCTGGTTCCCGCCATTGGGTCCGGACCCCCCCGTCTGGGTCGTGAGTGACACGGGCGCCGCACCCGGCGTGCACGCAGAGAGGAGGGTCGTGGACTCGAGAGTCGCCGGGTCGAAGGCCGAGATGTTCAGGCTGTTGAACGCGTCCGCGGGCGCGGCGTCCGTCTTGACGTTGGCGTACTTGTCGCGCATCTGCACGTAGAAAGTTCCTGTCGACCCTGCCCTCCCCACGATGCCCTTCCCAGTCATACCCAGCACGGGGATCCCGTTCGTGGACTGGAACTGGTGGGAGAGGCCAGCGTGGGACGAATACACCTTCGAGTTGGTAGCTGTGCGCCCGCCGACAGGGATCGCGGGCGGTTCGAAGAAGAAGACCTCCGAGAAGGCGCCGGAGAACTCGGCGGGCTTGACGACCAGCGGGTAGGGCTCGCGGTACGGGAGGAAGGTGGCGAAACCCTTGGTCCCGTTGGCGCCCGTGATCGGGTACCGCGTCGACTCGAGGGTGCCGTCGGTTCGACCCTTGGGGATGTCGATGCGGATGTCCATGCGGCCCGCGAGGTCCGTGACGAAGCGCGTGCGGAACTTTCCCCTGCTGTCAGGGTCGCTGGCCCCGAGATAGACTGTGTCCACCGTGATATCGACGACGGACTCGCCCGACTGGTACACCGTGTTGCCGCTCAGGCGGAGAGGGACCTCGCTGACCGTGACCCCTTCCACATCGCGCTGGTAGATCCCCTCACAGGCCTTGGTCGCGTGACCCGCCACGTCCGCCGAGCACTCTGTCTGGTACTTGACCGTCATGGCGGGCATGTTCCCGGGCTGCAAGAGGTCGGCCTCGACGTTGGTCTTGACGTTGCCGTACTGGTCGCGTACCGTGACGATGAACTCCTCGCCGGTGAGCTGCGCGCCGCGGGACCCGGCGACGAACGTGTCGACGCCGGTGCCGCTCACAATCGAGGTGGCAGGGTCCGTGGGCCCCGCGAGCACGGTCAGCTCCGCGGGCCACACCGCCACGCCGTTCCCACCCTGGGGGGTGGGCCCGATCGACTCGCCAAACACATCCGGCTGCGAGGACCCCGCGGGCTTGCCCGGGGCCGCGCTGCTGCCGCACGTGCCCAAGGCCAGCGCATCGACGTCGCAGAGGTACGCCGTCAACTTGGCCACGCCGGCCTTCTTGGCGTTGTACGAGACGTTGTAGAGGCCGTCAAGGTGGGTGGTGGCTGTGCCGCGTGTCACCGTGACGGCAGGGGGCGGGGGGACGCCGTCCACCGTCCAGGGGTTGGCGTCGAGCTGCTCAACGGACCAGCAGTCCTTGGTCCCGGCCTGGTTCCGGACCCCCCACGCGGCCCCAACAGCGTTCCACACCTGCCCGACCACGCCAACGCCGCAGTTCCCCTCGGCATCCTCGACGACCACCATAAAGGGGTCTTCCACAAAGCCGCCGACGAGAGCCGCGGCGTAAGTCGTCCCGTCGGGGAACCCCTGCGAGTTGGCGAAGCGGTCCCGGGCGCGGATCGCAAATGTCGCGTCGAAGCCAGCGACGACGTCGCCGCTCACGCCCAGGCCTGCGTCACTCGACTTGGACTCGACGGCGAATGACTGTGACCCTGACGTTGGGGCCGGGCGCAGCGTCAGCTTGTACGGAAGTGCCGCCGTGTCGGCCTCGGTCTGCCTGGGCCCACCCGGGCCGGCGATGGGCCTGTTGTTCACCGTCGCGACAATCTGGTATACGGGGTCCACCCGCGACCGCTTCGTCAGGTGGTACCGGATCTTCTTGTAGCCAGTGCCGCCGACGGAGGCAATCTCGCTGTACGACTTGGTGGGGCGCCCCAGGCTGTCCTTGGGCACGGACGCGGCCGTGGGGAGGACCGTGGTCGGGTTGGTCGAGGCGGTGACGTACTCCACACCGCGGAAGGACGCCTCGAGCACGAAGCTGACCTGCGTCTCGATGTTGTTGCCGTACTTGTCGCGGGGCTGGATGTAGAACTCGCCCTCCTCTCCGACTGTCCCCTCCTCCAGGAAGGTCAGGGCCGGGGTGGGCGGGACGCACGTCGAGCAGGCGGGGACATTGACCGCCTCTGTCAAGCGGTGGTCCACCGTCCCGGCAATCACGGTGAGCGTGAAGGGGGAGCCCTTGATGCCAGTGCCGTTGACGGGGTCCCCGGCGCCGTCGTAGGGGTCGGCCTGGCCGCGGAAGCCGACCTGGAGCTCGTACTCGCCGGCGCGGTCGAGGCCAAAGGAGACGAGGTACACCCCGCCGCCGTCGCCCAGAATCCGGGGGCGCGTGAGCGACCGGAGGCACCGGCCCTCGGGCATGAGGGGGGTCGCCGCGCAGCTCGGGTCCAGGACCTCGCCCTTGCGCATCCACGAGTAGGGCGGCGCGGTCGTCGAGGCCACCCCCAGGTTGTGGTAGTTCGGGTAGACCCACTTGGCCACGAGGGGGTCGGGGGTGACCTGACCGACGGGGGTGACGTCGCCGCCGGGGAGGCGCTCGCCGAACGGCTTGCCGTCGGCGTCGAGCTGGAACGCCTGGCGGAAGGTGGGGCCAAGGACGTACTGCCCGCTCGGGAGCCCGCCGACGTTGGCGGCCCCCTCGGCGATCCAGTCGGGGGACTGGATCGAGGCGGTGAAGTTGTCGTTGCGCGACACGGACACGGACCCGAAGATGGTCACGGCCGTGATCTGGAGCGACGTCCGCTGCCCCGCGGTCACGTACAGCTTGCACGGAATCTCGCACTGGTCGCACGGGTAGAAGTCGCAAGTCTCCGGGCACTGGAACGACCACGTCCGCGGGAGCGCGTTGCCCCTGCGGTCGAACTTCTGCGGGTCCTGGACCCAGAGCTCCTTGGTGAAGGAACCAGCCGAGTACAGAGCGTTCCAAGTGGCGAGGAAGTCCGAGTCGCCCTCGAGGGTCCGCCCGATGATGTCCTCAAGGAGGTTCTGCTCCCGCGTCTTGCACGAGTCAGGGGTGTTCTCGCAGGGGAGGGGGAACTTTGTGCAGATGAGCTCCGAGGCGAGGATTCCGTTCTGCTTGCCGGTGAGGAACGAGCGCTGCGGAGACGTAGCGACGACGAACATGTTTGCAACCCGGGACTGGATGACCTTCGAGTACTGGTCCTCGCTGAACATGAAGAGCGGCGGGCGCTGCTGCCCCGCCACGGCCGTGAAGTTGTTCACTGCTTCGGCCACCGTGTCGCGCGTGAGGTCCGTGCCGAGCGTGAACTCCCAGATCCCGTAAGGAGTGCGCGACTCGGGCGTCTCCGTGCCCGGCACCAGGGGCTCCGCTGCCGTCTGCGGCCGCGGCGGCGGGAGCGGCGGCACAGCCGCCGCATTGGCCCGCATGTCATAGTTCGGCAGGAAGAACCGCGAGGGGGTCTCGTCCGCCGTGCTCCCTGTGCTGCTGGGCTGCATGGCCATGAGGGCGCTCAGGAAGGGGACGCTGCTCGCCGAGGGGAGATCCTCCTTCTGCGCACTGGACAGGCCGTCGACGTTGTTCCACGTGTCCGCCGCGTCGAAGTTGCCGTCGAGCCACTTGAGAATCTTGTACGTCTGCCCCGTGCTGTCGAGCACTGAGTTCCCCAGCGTCATGAGGGCCCCGGCCGTGGCCACGGCGCCCTGGTAGTTGATGTTGAGCTGGATAAGAGCGGTCGGGCAGAGGCAGTAGACGGGGCTCGCCGGGTCGTAGACCAGGGCCCCGCGCAGCGAGTCGGCCGCGTAACCATTGTGGGCTGCGACGTCGTCGGCCGAGAGCTCATACCCGCAACGGAGGCCCTTGCCGCCGGGGGCGCCCGCGGGGGCGCAGGGTCCGACCTTGTCCGTCATCGTCACCATGGTCACAAGCGCCTTGACATTGCCCGGGTCGTCGAACTTGATGTAGGACGAGACACCTTCGCTGTCGGTGACCTGCTGCGTCATGACCGGGCTGAACTCCAGGTTGCTCAGGGACAAGAGCTCCTTGGGCCACGCGTAGTACTGCATCTTGGCATAGTCCACGCGCAGGGACCACTTGCCGTTGAGCGGGTCCGTTGCTGACACCTCGAAGTCCGTGTACCGCCGCACCCCGAACAGCGTGGGCGAGTCGGGGAACTCGGGGTTCCACAGTACCGTCCAGAACACCTGGTCGACCTGGTCAAATGTGGAGGACGACGAGTACGTGTCCGTGTAGTCAAACAGGAACTCGAATCCCTGGGACTGGGTCGGGTCGGGCTTGTACGGGCACGACTTGCAGAACGTGACCGTGTAGTACGGCCCGCCCGAAATGTCGGGCCCGATCTCGGTTGGCGTCACGACCTTGCCCGTCGCCTCGTCGAGGGCGATCAGCGACAGGATCGGCTTGGTCACCTCGTACGACTGCGCCGGGTCCACAGTGCTCGTCACCGTGACCTTGACCGTCGGTGGGTTCGTCGCCGGGTACTTGGACGTCAGCACCAGGAGCGACTTGCTGAGCAGGTCGTACTCCATCTGCAGGGGTGCGTACTGGATCGTCGGAGGGCCGAGGTGCTTCCCGGACGACATGTCGATCTTGCGCAGCCCGTACGGGTTGACGTCTCCGGGCTCGTACGCACACCCCGCCAGCAGCCCCTTGGCCGCGCAGTCGACGTCTGGCATCCGGCCGCGCGGGGGCGTGTAGACGTACATGTGCTGCGTCACGAAGTTCATCGTGAAGAGGCCGTAGGGGGCCTGCGTGAAGCGCCCCTGGCCAAACGAGTCGTCTGACTCGATGCCCTGCTGGAACAGGTCCCCGCTCGCCGGCGCTCGGAGCATTGTCCGGGCGTAGTAGCAGGGGATGGTGCACGGCTGGATGCCCTGGGCAATCAGGTCGGCGGAAAGCGACGGGGGGGCAATCCCCCCGCCTGGCATGAGCTTGTCCGCGCAGACCTCCTCGCAGGGCCGCATGGCCACGTTGCTGGCGCCCTCCAGGTAGCTGTAGGGCCCCGTATCCGTCGTCACCGACTCCCTGTCCAGCGCCACGCCGCTCTGGGTGCTCGTCCGGATGAAGTCCCGGACCTCACCGACCACGAGCTTCGTCGTCGAGAGCTCGGCCGAGAGGGCGGAGCGGGCGGGGACCGAGAGGGCCAGCAGCGCCGCGAGGAGCAGCGCCGCCAGGACCCCCCGGGCCCGCCCGGTGGGCCGGGGCTCCCATGCCCGCCGCATGTGGAGCGTTGCCAACCCCGGGTGGCACGGCCGCAAGGGCTCCTCGCTTTGAGGGGCTCCTACCTCGGCTGCCTACCTCGGCTGGCGGGACCCCCTCCTCCTGCGCACTGGCGCCGAGGTCCTCGAAGGGGGACGACGGCCTCGCGCGCGATTCGTTAGTCCTGCTGCGGGGGGTGGTGACGGGATTGGGAGGGGGCTGAGGAAGGGCGCGGGGGGGGACACGTCCAGGTCAACCGGGCTGCGCTTTCGCGGCGACTCGCGCGAGTTACAAGCGTCCCTCGTGGAGTATAGCGAGATGATAGGGGTCTGACGGCTATGTTTTAGGCCATATTCGAAAGAAAACGGGAGAAAAGGTACCATGGGTCCGGGAATAGGTGCCGAGATGTGTGCACTTGGGAGGAGCAGTGGACGTCATGGAATCCACAGGAGAAGTGGGGCGACTTGTTGGACCGATGTCAATATGCAAAATGGTGATATTATGGCTGCTTGCGCCGCGCGTGGCCTCTCGGCACCGCCCGACCCGTCGAGACCCGGACAAAACGCGAAACCCGCTCGGGTCGACCCGACGCGACTCCCCGCCGCGTGGGCTCGTGTGAGGGAGAATCGCGCGAGTCTTGCGCTCTCTGCATTTCGCTCGCACCTAGACGAACCTCTGTCGGAGGCGTCCCCTCCTTCTTTAATGAAGACCCCTCTCGAAAGCGCTTTGTAATTACCGTTGCCCCTCTTCCCACCGAGAGACACCTAGCTGTATGCGGTAGGGGGGGCGGACAACTGGGCGTGTGAGGCAGCTTGGCGCGGGGGGGTCCACCGTTCCCCTGCCGTGACAAAAACCGTTTTTTTGTCACGGCAGGGGAACGAGTCGGACTTGTTGGACGCGCGGTCATTCCCCCGCCTGGACCATACCGGGGCTTCTTCTCTGCCCCCCACGGCGGCCAACAACGAGCAAAAACGACCCCTACTGCCCGTTATTGTGTAAATCTACCCTCTCCGATCCAGGGCAGCAGAGGGAAGCTCGTCGCAGGGAAGAACCTTTCAGTCAATCGCGCGTCCGTCCATGGGGGACAGGTTCAGGAGGTCGGCCCTGTCGCTCGCCGTGCCTATCGGTGAGGCAGAGAAGGTGAGACACGTGTGGGTCTCCTCCCGCGGAGGGGCGTCGCGACCAGATTTCCCCCCCGCGCGGGGGCCTCGTTCCGCGCGCGCTCCTGCGCGAGCCCCTGTCGCCGGGTTGCTCCCCCGTCGCCTGCGCGTTCCTGTCCAAGTGTCGCGCCCGATTATCGAGGGAAGGGACGCTAAGGCCCGCGACCGCCCCGCCACGTCGCGCCTTCACCCCCCCCACAGGAGGTTCGGGAGGACGCGGGCGGGTCGGGGCTGGGGCGGTGGTTATTGGGTGGGGATCCGCCGGGTGGGGGCGGGGCGGGCGCCTCGGGCCGGAGGAACCGAGAGGCCGGGCCCAGCGGTGACTCGGGGGGGCGGGGCGGGCCGCTCGGGACCCTCGTCGGCGCGGTGGTGGGAGCCGGGCGCCTGGTGGGGCGACTCGTGGGACTCGGGGGGCGGTCGAAGCCCAGGGCGGACGAGTACCGGGGCCCGCGCATCTGGGCGCTAACGGCAGAGGACCTCGAGGCCAAGCCCCGCCCGTGGAGCGAGTTCATCGGGCGCATGGACGAGCTCGCGGCGTCGTACGATGCGCCCACGTCGTTCGGGGAGACGCGGGCACGCCTCGAGGAAAACGTCGTCCACTTCATCCCGAACTACCTGCGCGTGGTGGGACTGGCGGTGTGCATGGTGATGGTCCATCGGCCGGCGGGGATCGTCGGCCTCGGGCTGATCCTCCTGTCCCGCGGGGTCCTGACGCGGCTGGCGAGCGCGCACAGCACGGCGGCCGAGGAGCGCCGGCGCCGGCGCGGGGGTCGCCCCGGGGCGCTCGACCAGTGGGCAGCGCTCGCGCTGGGGATGCTCCTGTGGCTCGTGCCGTGGGTCATCGGCGCCCGGACGCAGGGCATGTCCCTCTGCATGAAGGGAGTGCACTCGGGCGCCGCCGCGAGCCTCCTCCACGCCCTGCTGCGCGTCCCGCGGAGCCGCATGGGGCGAGTGCGGCAGGAGCTCCGCAAGGGGCCCAAGCGGGTGCTGGGGTTCGGGGCCGCGAGCAACGACGACATCCTGCGGGCGCTCATGCCCGGGGGGGGGGGCGGCGCGGGTCGGGACCACGGGACACACTGAGCCGCGCGCCCCACCTCCCGGGGCGGGGACGGACCCCCTCGAGCCCGGGCCCGGCCCGCACCGCCGCCCCCCGGCCTCACCCCGACCTGCCGCCCCGGCGCGCGTCCCAGGGGAAGAGCGGGAAGCGGATGCGGCTCGCGGCCACGCCGTCCACCGCCACGTGCGACACCACCACCCAGGCGAGGTCCCCAAAGGCGCTCCACAGGGCCAGCCAGGCAGCCGAGAGGAGGGTGAGCGGGACGAGGAACGGGGCGAGGGGCTCCCCGCGCCGCATGTGGGGCGGGAAGACCCTGCGGTCCCACATGGCCGCGTGGACCCAGCCGGCGAAGGCGGCGTAGACGGCGAAGGCGCCCCCCCAGCTAGCGGCTTGGCCGACACCTAGGGCCTGCAGCGCTGCGCGCGGGGCGTCGAAGACGGACAGGAAGACGAACGTCTCGAGAACCCCGTTGCCCACCGCGAAAGCGACGACCGAGGAGGGGAAGGGCCGCGCGCGCCCCCCGTGCGTCGCCCGGTGCCAGAACGCTGCCTGGGACCAAGCCAGGGTGCATAGGGAGAGGACGCGGAGGCCGAGGTGGGTGGCGCTTGAGACCTGCGTGAGGGGGGTGGGGGGGGGTTCTCACCGGAGACGAGGTGCGGGGAGGTCCCTGCCCCGGCAGCGTCGGTGATGCCCGCCTCGTCGTCCGGGTCGGCCGCGTCGAGCCCCGACGCGCGGGCGGACAGCAGCGCGCACGCCAGGGCCAGAGGCTCCCGGTCCATGAGCACGACCCGGGCCGCCCCGGCCAGCGCCGCGCCGATCCCCCCGAGGCCCAGCCCGGCCCCGAGGTCGCAGACCGTCCGCCCGCGGACCAGCTCGCTCCGGCGCGTCAGGACGCTCGACAGGGCGACGGCGCTCGGCCACGGCCGCGTCCAGTACGGGTCCAGGTGCGTCTCCCCGCTCTCGATGTACAGCTCGATGGCCTCGTCGATGTCGGCGGGGAAGACGAGCGTGATGGCCGCCCCGGCGTCGTCGACGGGGAGCCTCTGGGCCGTCAGGGCGAGGGGCCTCCGGTTCCCGCCGTGGAGGGGGGGGAGGCCCCGCTCGAACCTGCGGCAGCCGGGGAGGGGGGGGCGGGGGGTTGGACGGGCGGCGGCGAGCGGTGGCGAGCGGGTCCCGCCGCGTCGGCACCCTGTGTGTGCCCCTCCCCCCTCGCGACTTCAGGAGGCGTTCCGGGCCTCGGTGTGGGGGGCGCCCGCGAAATTTTGGCGAATCGCGGCTGGTTCCCGTCGTATCCCGGATCGACTCACCACTTGTCGAGGACAGGATCGCTCTTCCGCAGCTCCTCGACGAGCGCGGAGCGGGTTTTCTTCGACTCCGCGGCGGCCAGGTTCCCGTCGATGGCCCTCGCCACGGTGAAGACGGAGCGACGGGGGCGCGCGGCGTGGGGGGGGCACAAGGCGCAACGGCTCCCCGGGAGCGCGGGTCGGGCTTCGCAGCGCGGGGAGGGGCCGACCGGGCCGGCCGTGGTGGCCAGGGCCGTCGGGGGGAGGGGGCGAAACATGGCAGTGTCGCCGCGCCGACTGGCTTCCCGGCCGACGGGCTCCGCGGCTCTCCGGGAACGGGGTCTGGCCGCGGGCGGCGCGCGGGCAGGCCCAGGAGGGCGCCGGGAGAGGCGCCCCCGGGGCCCCCCGCGCCCCTCCCCGGCCACGACACGGCCACCCCCCTGGCACCCGGCCCGCGCCCGTCCACACGCCCCCCTCCACCCGGCGCGCCCGCAGGCCCCCCAGACCCCCGCGCCCCCCCACCCCGCGCGGCCCCGGCGCGGCTTCTACCCCGGCCCCTAGCCCAGGCCATTCCCGTTGGCGCGGCTTCAACCCCGGCTCCTAGCCCAGACCATTCCCGTTGACCTGCTCGAGCAGGAGAGGGGACGCGCGGTACTCCTTGATCCCCTCGACCTCCGCCACCCGCTTGAAGTGCGCGCCCAGCTTCGGGTAGACGTCCCCGAGGTCCGGGAAGATCCGGGCGAAGATGTCGAAGAGCTCGAAAAGCTCCAGGTCCGCGACGGTCATGGAGGCGCCGACGCACCAGCCGTCGCCGCCGCCGTTCCGCTTGAGGAGCTCCTCGAGGTACCGGAAGTGGGCCCCCCTTGGCTTGGGGTTCTCGGACGTGTAAGCCGTCTCGGGGTTCACCCGGAGGTCGCGGAAGGCCGCCACGGCCTCGTCCGAGAGCTGGTCCACTGCGGGGGGCGGGCCGGGGCGGCGCGGGCGGCATGGGCAGGGGCGGCGCGGGCGGCGGGGCCGGGGAGGCGCGGGCGGGGGCGGGGGGGGGGGGGGGGGGGGGGGGGGGGGGGGGGGGGGGGGGGGGGGGGGGGGGGGGGGGGGGGGGGGGGGGGGGGGGGGGGGGGGGGGGGGGGGGCGGCGG
>Ga0181582_10000117_pt1 | contig 46952 bp, 38 predicted proteins | sample 071ome_32_FD_132438 | JGI IMG/M metagenome (GOLD analysis project Ga0181582, IMG submission 132438) | Coastal salt marsh microbial communities from the Groves Creek Marsh, Skidaway Island, Georgia - 071405AT metaG (megahit assembly) | ecosystem: Environmental > Aquatic > Marine > Intertidal...
CTTCACGGCTATGTCGACGGTACCTTCGGTAACTACCAGCACAACAGCGTAGAAGCCGCACTGAACCTGCCGATCAGCGATACCTGGGCAGGCCGTATTGCCGTGCTGTCCGAAGAGCGCGAAAGCTACTACCAGAACCTGGGTGGTCAGGTACTGACCAACAACCAGCAAGCCTGGGGCCCTGGTACGCGATCCAACCGCAACATCCGTTTGAGTCTGTTGTGGCAGCCCAGCGACACCTTCTCTGCGACCTTCAAGGTCATGCAGAGCACGCTGAACGACCAAGGTGACCCACGTGTGCCTCATTACAAACCCACCACCGGTTTCAGAACTGATCCGGCCACCGGTGCTCCAACTGAAGTGGTGACCTATTCTCGCTGGCGTGAATACACCCCGGGTCCGGAGTATCCATTCTCTGTCTATCAGAACTTCCGTGCCTGGAACCTGCAGGAAAACCAGCAGTGGTCCATGTTCCTGGATTGGGAACTGCCGAACGGCTGGGTGATCAACACCAACACCGGTTACAACAAACTGTTTGTACAGGGTACTGGTGGCGGTGGTGGTAACGGTAACCACAGTACTGCCGTGCCAATCTATCCTGACACCTTCCAGCTGGGACCGGACAACCGCTCTGTAACCCAGGAGATCACGCTGACCTCAGCCGATGACGGCAGCCGTGGTAACTGGATTGTCGGTGCCTTCAAACAGCAACGTAACACCCCGGTATTAACCGGGAACCCAAGCTCTCCCAATGAGCAGTGTGGCTGGCAGGGTGACGGTACGCACGTGGCCTGTGGCCCCATGACGGTTCCGACCTCCTGGTCGCACGTCCTGACCCCGGCTTACGTGGTCAACAAATCCGTCTTTGGTCAGTACACCTATGACATTACGGATGAGTTGGAACTGGCCGTTGGTGCCCGCTGGAACATTGATGACAGCTGGCGTTACACCACCGTGGTCAGCCGTATCGCTGATGCCTCAACCGATGACCGTTACAACTACGAGACCTGTCTGAACTATGGACTGACCGGTAACCAGCTCAACAACCCAGCCACCAACGGTATCGTTACTCCGGGTGTCACCCAGACACCACCGGCTGGCGGCTGTCGCGTTGCGGTTTCTGCGCTGTCTGATATCCAGGACAAAAACGTGGATACCGAAGTACCGACCTGGAAGATTGGCCTGAACTGGTCTCCGACCGATGATGACTTCTTCTATGTCTTCTATGCCCGCGGTTACAAAGCCGGTACCCACCAGGGTACAGGTGTACAGCCCGAGCAGATCGATGACTACGAGTTCGGTTGGAAAGGTAGTCTGTTCGATGGTGCCTTCTCAGGTGACCTGAACTTCTACTTCATGGATTATCAGGACCTGCAGGGTACTGCCTGGAACGGCGATAATACCGGTTCGGATACCACCAACTCCAACATCGGTGAAGCCACCATTAAGGGTGTCGAGGCCTCTGGTCAGATGTTCTTCGGCCAGCTGGGTATCAACTTCTCGGTTGCCTTCTCTGACTCAGAAGTGAACGGTGTTACCACACTGAACGAAGCCGGTCTGCCCGTATGGGCCGAGAACGACCTCGGCGGTCAGTTTGACTGGTTGCCACAGTGTGGCGTCGGTACGCTGACTACCTATGGTGACGGGAACCCGAACACTGCCGCTACGGCGCGTGTGGTGAGCCCGCTCGATCCAGCAGCCACCGTCCCGAACGGTAACTGCTTCGACTACAACCCGTACCTGCTGAACATCAACGGTCTGCCACAGGTGCAGAACCCTGAGCTCTCATACAACATTGCTATTGACTATGAGATGCCATTTGCAGGCGGTACGCTGACACCACGTCTGTCCTTCTCTCATACCGATGAGAGCTGGTCTAGCGTAATCCAGACGGACTACTTCCGTAACGACGAGAGGGATATCACTGATTTCACTCTGGCTTACGACAAAGACGACTGGAGACTGCAGTTCTACGTACGCAACCTGTCTGATGAGACTTACATCGCATCAGCGCGTGCCGGTTGGATCGGTTATGGTGCACCGCAAACCTACGGTGTCCGTGCACGTCTGAACTTCTAAGACGCAAGCAAGACCGAGCAGTAAAACAAAAAAGCCCCTTCGGTAACGAAGGGGCTTTTTTTATGCGTGTAAATTAACGGTCTGGACCTAAAAAAATACAGAAGAGTTTGGCCCTGTCTGTGAGGATTGATAGTTTCGGAAAATCCTTGCAGGGATGGGCCAGAATAAATAGATGTCGCGGTAAATGCCTTAAGCAAACAAGTCTAAACACCGCAGGGTAAAAGCCGGATTCAGCATGCCGTGCTAAACCTGCTCAGCTCTCGTCCTTAAAACCGGATATAGCTAAAGATAATTTTATTAATATAATCAATATTTTATATTTTAATCTGCACGTAGACTTGACGCTCCAGCCAGTGCCGAGATTTCTGGACAAGTCACCTGGTCCTGATTATGCTAGAACAAATGCCGGTGCTAGTGCCATGACCCTCAAAAACCAGCTCCTCACTTTTTGCGCTCTGTTACTGCTCTGTGCGGCCAGCTTGCTGCAGGCGCAGAACTTTCGATTTCGCAATTTCGGGCAAAACGAGCCACCGGCAACTGAATTCATCGCGGCCCGCTGGCACTTCGGTACCAATGGCGATATCGGCCACATGGGCTGGTCTCATAACTACCCGCAATCTGATCAGCACCTGAATGATTTTCTGGAACGCACCACAAGAATCGATATCGATGTGATGTCCTACCGTATTGTCGAACTGGGCAGTGAAGAGGTCTTCGATTACCCTTTTGCCTATATTTCTGAACCCGGCGAAATGGAATTAACAGAGCAGGAAGTCATCAACCTGCGTGAATTTGTCCTCAGAGGCGGTTTTATCATCCTGGACGATTTCGATGGTTCCTGGCAGTGGGCCCAGATGGCCTCACAGTTTCGCCGTGCCTTTCCCGAACAGCAGTTTGTACCCCTGTCCATTGAGGAAGCAGTGTTCCAGATTCTGAACCCGATTGATGACTTTCAGGACATGTCCAATTATGTCCCCGGCGGTAAAATCACCTATTACGCCCTGTATAACCAGTACGATGAAATTGCCGTACTGGCTGGACACAACAATGATCTGGCCAATTTCTGGGACTGGTATGCTGACGGCGCCATGCCCCTGCTGCCCTCCACCGATGCCTTTCGACTGGGTTCCAATGCGGTGATTTATTCCCTGACCCATTAACAGACGATTCAAACACATTGTTCAGCGGGTTATACTTGCTCCCTTGTGGCTTAAGAGCCGATAATCACTGACCACAATTCAACTACTGACATCATAAAACAAGAAAAACCATCTGGATCGGAGTTCACATGCGAAGTCATCATGCCTTTAAAATTTTAGCCCTTCTGGGCGCCAGCATCGTTTTCACCCCGGCACTGGCACAACAGCAGTTGCCCGAGGATCCCGTGCATTACACTCAGGATCAGGCCGAGCGTGGCCGAGCAGTTTACATGCAGACCTGTGTGGTTTGTCACGGTGAGCAGCTTGACAACGGCGAGTTCGGTTTTCCACTCAGGGGTACGCCCTTTACCAATCGCTGGGCTGGTGTCAGTGCTGCAACCTTTACCAACATGCTCAAAGAAAGCATGCCTCCCGGTGGTGCCGGCAGCCTCAGTGACCAGACCTACGCCGACCTGATGGCTTTTATTTTCCAGCAAAACGAAGTACCGGCAGGCAATGAAGAACTGCCGACAGACCTGGATCAGCTGGCTTCGCTGTATGTCACGGCTGGCAGTATCAGTTCACAACAGGCTGTCCTGCGTATTGGTGGCCCCGGCGGCGGCTTTGCCTCTGATGTCAACCTGCCCGAATGGCAGGCGCCCCGTAATCCCCTCACGAGCATCAGTGATGTCACTGATGAGCTGCTGATCAATCCACCTGACAGTTCCTGGCTGACCTGGCGCCGGCAGTACACGGCAGAAGCCTTCAGTCCGCTTGATGAAATCAATCGTCGCAATGTTGATGAACTCCGTCTGGCCTGGTCTTTGAGCCTGCCCAGCGGCCCCAATGAATCCACCCCGCTGGTGCATGACGGCGTCATGTTTGTACAGAGTTACGAAGATCACATCATGGCCCTGAATGCGCTGACAGGTGATGAGCTCTGGCATTATCGTCGCAACCTGGACGAGGATGTCATCCCGCGCGTACAGCGGAATATCGCCATTTACGGTGACAAAATCTATGCCTCCACCTCAGACGGTTATGTCATCGCTCTGGATATGCGAACCGGCCGCCTGGTCTGGGAAACCAATCTGGACACTGTTATTTCTGGTGGCCCGCTGGTGGCCCAGGGTGTGGTGATGCAGGGCACCATGCGTGCCGGTGGCGGTCCTGATGCCACCTTCATTCAGGGCCTGGATGCCGAGACTGGCGCTACGATGTGGCGCTTTTACGTAATTCCCCCACCCGGCGAACCCGGTTCCAACACCTGGAATAACGTACCTTATGAAGAGCTCAACGGTGGCTCGGTGTGGACAGCCGGTTCCTATGACCCGGTGAATAATCTGGCGCTGTTTGGCACGGCACAGACCTATGACACCGGTCCGCTGATGAACATGGTGGATATTCCCGGTATCAACAATGACGCCCTCTACACCAACACCACGCTGGCCTTTGATCCGCAAAGTGGTGAACTGGTCTGGTACTTCCAGCACATGAATAATGACCAGCATGACCTGGACTGGGCGTTTGAGCGTGTTATTACCGACATTACCTACAATGGCGAGCAGCGTCATGTGGTCATGACCGGTGGCAAGCTGGGCTATTACGATATTCTGGATGCAGCTACCGGTGAATACCTCAGTTCTTACGATATGGGTTTACAGAACCTGATTCTGGGCGTTGATCCGGAAACCGATCGCAAGATTGTCGATCTCTCGCTCTATCCGGATGGTGTCGAGAACAAAATGGTCTGTCCGCACGCCGGTGGTGGACGCAGCTGGATTCCTGGCGCCTACAATCCCAACACGGGGCGCATGTTTGTGCCGGCCGTTGAGACCTGCATGACCATGGTACTGGTTGGTGAAGGTGAAAACGGCTTCCTGTCTTCCGGTTATCGCTGGACCCTGCGTCCCCGTGATAACAGTGACGGCCGTTATGGCCATATCCAGGCCTTCAATATTGGTGGCAACATGCAGGAACACTGGACAGCCAGACAGCGTGCACCACAAACCTCCGGTGTGCTGGCAACGGCTGGTGGTGTTGTCTTTGCCGGTGCCCTTGACCGTAGCTTCTCGGCGTATGATGACCGTACCGGTGAGCGCCTGTGGAACGTCAGACTGAATGACGTGCCCAACTCAGGACCGGTCAGCTTTGCCATCGAAGGCAAGCAGTATATTGCCGTGGTGGTGGGTTATGGTGGCGCCCAGACGGCGAGTTTCCCGCGTCTGGTGCCGGAAATCACCCTGCCATCTGAGCCCAGCTCAACGGTTTGGGTCTTCGAATTACCCTAAGCTCAGGTAGTGATAAAAACGCCGGCATCTGCCGGCGTTTTTTATTCTGCTGCATCCTTGGCGGGAATTTCCAGCCCCATGGCCTGGGCGCGTTTGCGCCAGAGTTTTCTGGCATGCTCCTGCATATCCACCTGCTTGTCACGCTCATCCATGATTTCCAGTCCCAGCAGAGTTTCCAGAATGTCCTCCAGGGTAATCACTCCTTCCATGCCGCCATATTCATCAACAATCATCATGATATGCAGGCGATGCTGGATAAAATATTCAAAGGCATCATAGACCGAACTGGTTTCCGGCAGAGCCTGTAATTCACGGCAGTATTGCTTGAGTGGTTTTTCAGAATTGCCGCGCGAATACGCCAGCAGAAGGTCCCCTTTCAGGACAAAACCAATCAAATGCTCACGGTCATTCTCATAGATCGGGATACGGGAAAAACGCGTGTCATCATGGGCGCTGAAAAAAGCCTCGACACTCAGCGAAGCCGGCAGCGAAAAAACCACCGGGCGTGGTGTCATAACGGCTGATACCGGCGTTTCATGCAGCAGGAACATGTTTCTGAGAATCTGCGATTCCTTATACTTGAGCTGGCCTTCCTTATGACCCAATTCTGCCATGGCGGCGAATTCCTCACGGGAAAACCCTTCCGGCTCGTCAGTATGGGAAAGCCCCCGGGTAAATTTTTCCGACAGCCACACAAAAGGATAGAGCACCCAGACCAGAAACTTGAGGACATGGGCGGTGGCACCGGATAGCTGTCGCCAATAGGTGGCACCCAGGGTTTTCGGAATGATTTCTGAAAACACCAGAATCAGCAGGGTCAGGATAGCTGACGCCAGTCCGACCCAGTTAGAGCCGAATACGGCAGCTGCCTGAGCCCCGGCACCTGCCGCTCCTACAGTATGGGCGATGGTGTTGAGGGTAAGAATTGCCGCCAGGGGCTTGTTGATATCTTCCTTCAGCTCGCGCATCAACTGGCCACCGGAGCGCTCCTGCTGTTCCATCAGCGTGACATGAGCGGTCGTCGTGCTGAGGAGCACGGCCTCTGATATCGAGCACAAAAATGAAAAAACGAGCGCAATCGCGACGTAGATAAACAGCAGAGTCATTATAAGGAATAATCTTTTATATCAATGCAATGCATTGCATGATTTTAGAAGCTATGGGACCACTTTTTTACACCCGTGGGATTCAGTATAAATAAAGCTGCCTTGCATTAGCCAGCACTATCGACGAGCCTGAACCGAGCGCCCATAAAAAACCTCTCACAGACCCGGTCGGTGAGAGGTTTTCTAGCAAGAGTCTTAATCTTAGTACTAAAACTAAAATTAGATTGGCGGTGGTGGTGGCGGTTCAGGAAAATCACACACTCCCTCTGAAATTAGGAGAGCATCACCATGCGCCAGATGGGCATCGACTGCTCTGTCTGCCACTTCGATGAAGACAATAGCGCCCTCTTCATCGATATGACACAGTGCTACCTTTCCCGGCTTCTCCTTTGCCACTACCGTATAGGAGAAGACACTGATGATCGCCAATAAACCCACAAAGAAAAAGCCAAGGTACTTTTTCATGATCTTTCCTCACAATCTCTTGTTGACTGAAAAACTCTCGAATTACAGAAATCCACTACCGTTTTCATTGTAGAACCAAGTTCAAGCCACAACAACAATTCTTTCTGGCTGGTTTCAATTTGTCAGCGCAACTTGCGAGTATGGCTATTCCAAGCAGCCTGCACGACTCGCTTGTTTCCAGTCACCTGTAGGGTAGTGATGACCTGTGGAGCTTGCTAGAATGCCTTGCATGTCCTTAGCTGAACACTACCGAAATACTCGCCAGGCCAGCGAGATACTTTGCCAACCCCTGGCGGAAGAGGATTATCTGCCGCAACTGGTCGAGTATGCCAGCCCGCCAAAATGGCACCTGGCCCATACCAGCTGGTTTTTTGAAGAACTGATTCTGAAAAAGCAGCTTGAGGGCTATCAGGAATTCGATTCCCGCTTCTGTTTCCTCTTCAACTCCTATTACAACACGGTCGGTGAGCGTCTGGCCCGCAATGCCCGAGGCGATATCAGCAGACCATCCACTGCCACGGTCTATAAATACCGGCAGCATGTCGACGCTCACATGCAAAGGCTGCTGTCCGGACCCCTGCCCAGCGATCTCGAAGCCCTCATCACCCTGGGGATCAACCACGAACAGCAACACCAGGAACTCCTGCTCAGCGACCTGAAATATGCCTTTGGGCATAACCCTATTTTCCCGGTTTATCGGGAAGATGGCTCGCTGCTTGACGACCGCAATAGCAATGAGGGCTTGATCCAGCTTGAAGAAGGCCTCTACGAGGTTGGCTTCCAGGGAGAAGGCTTCCACTTTGATAATGAAAAACAGGCCCACAAGGTGTATCTGCAGGCCTTCGAAATAGACCGTGCACTGGTGAGCAATGCCGAATACCTGGCATTTATCAAGGATGGCGGCTATGAAAATTTCAGTTACTGGCTGGATGACGGCTGGCACTGGCTGCAGCAATCCTCAATACGCGCCCCACTGTACTGGCATCTCATTAATGGTGAGTGGCATTACTATACTCTGGCAGGCTTAAAGAAACTTGAGCCCGATGCGATTTTGTGCCATGTGTCTTTCTATGAAGCCAGCGCCTTTGCCAACTGGAAAGGCATGCGCCTACCGACAGAGTTTGAATGGGAAGTGGCCAGTGAACAAATTCCCTGGGGACTGCGCTGGGAATGGACCAATTCAGCCTACCTCCCCTATCCGGGTTATCAGGTCAATGCAGGCGCCGTCGGCGAGTACAACGGCAAATTCATGATCAACCAGATGGTCCTACGGGGAGCCTCAGTTGCTACGCCGGCTGGTCACAGCCGAAAAACTTACCGGAATTTTTTTCACCCACACTTGCAATGGCAATTTTCAGGAATACGTTTGGCGAAATAACATGATTGAACAGTTTAAACAGGATGTCGATACTGGCCTCAGCGCCAGCAACAAATTTCTACCCTCACAATATTTTTATGATGCCCGGGGCGATGAACTTTTCCGGCAGATCATGGCTCTGCCCTCTTACTATTTGACACGAGCTGAATATGAAATCTTCAATGAAAAAACAGATGAATTGATAAATGCTCTGGAAATTGAAAAAGGCAGCTTTTTTGAGATCATCGAGCTGGGACCCGGCGACGGTAAAAAGACTAAGAAGCTGCTGAAGAAGCTGCTGAAAGAGTCCTATGATTTTTCCTATCACCCGGTGGATATTTCCGAAAATGCACTTAATCACCTGGAAGCAGCTCTGCAACGGGAAATGCCAGATCTGAGCACTGTGCCAAAACAGGGACTGTATGTCGATGCCCTGGCCTCACTTAAAAAATCCACACACAAAAAAATTGTGCTGTTTCTGGGCTCGAATATCGGCAACCTGCAGGATGATGAAGCCGCTGATTTCCTCTACCAGTTGGGCAAAAACTTCAAACACGATGACATCCTCCTGCTGGGTGTGGATCTGAAAAAATCACAGGACCTGATACTGCCGGCCTATGATGACCCTGAAGGTATCACGGCACAATTCAACCTGAACATCCTGGCAAGAATTAACCGCGAACTGGGCGGCGAATTTGAACTGAGCAATTTTTCGCATGAACCGGAATACCTGGAAGACAAGGGTATCGCCAATTCTTACCTGAAAGTCTTGCATGATCACAGCGTCACCATCAAGAGCCTCAACAAAAGCTTCCGTTTCAGGGCAGGCGAAAAGATTCACACGGAAATTTCACGCAAATACGATGAAAGCATTCTGAACAAGATCACCGCTGCTACCGATTTTATTCTCGCCAGCAAGATTACGGATTCAAATGCCTACTTTGCTGACTACATTCTGAAACGAAATTGAAACAGGGCCCGCGACACATTCTGCTGCTAGGACTTGGCGAACATGCCACCGCTTTTTATCAGCAATATTTGATCTGCCTGGCCGATGGTGCAGAGCTTGAGTTGACACTCAAAACGCTGGATTTCGCCGAACTCAATGCCTTTTTGCCTGACAAATACCAGCAGCTTTGCCCTCGCCTGGAAAAGGAACTGGCGCAACTGGACTGGAAAAGTTTTGATGCCCTGCTGATTCCTAACATCACCTTGCACGCCGCCATCGACCGTCTAAACCTGCCCGCTGAATACAGTAAAAAACTCATTCATCCGGTCTCTGCGACACTGGATCTGCTACAGCAAAAAAAAATTGACCGCATCACCCTGGCAGCTACGCGACACACCATGCAAAGTCATCAACTCAGTACCTATTTCAGCCACAAGGGTATTGAAGTAAAACGACCTGAGACAGATGACATGCAGCGCATTGATGACATACGCCTGGAGGTTTTTGAGGCAGGTTTCAGCGAAAATGCTGAACGGGAATTGACGGCGATTCTGCGCAAGTATCAGAACCCTCTGCTGGCCTGCACAGAGTTATCCCTGCTCAATCGCGGGGAAACTTTTCTTGATATGGGCAGATGCCAGTTACACCGGGCATTCGATCTGGCGGGACAATAAGCACTCAGCGCAAAATCTTTTTATGCGTCTCACTGTTGCGCTGAAAAAAGCAGGCGCTTGTAAACCCGATCAGGCTGAAGCTAAAAATCACCATAAACACATGCTGATGCCCCAGAGCTCCCGGTGAACTGTCAATCAGGTAACCCATCAGGGGGCCCATAAAAATATCCGGAGTGAAGCCGATAAAAGACACCAACCCGACCGCGCTGCCCGTCACCGAAAGCGGTATTTTTGCCTCCGCCATGACGGCAAAATACACCCCCCGCAGCGCGTAGATAGCTGCCGAGGTGCCGGCAATGGTTATGAGCAGCATCCAGCCCATGCCCGGCTGCAGAAAACCACTGGCAATCATTGCTGAACCCAACATGACCAGTGCAAAGCTGCATTGCAGAATCAAGCGGCCATTGAATTTATCAGCCAGCAAACCTGCACACACAGCCGCTATCGGTCGCATCCAGAAAGACAAGGTCCCCAAACGCACAGCCTCGACATCGTTATAGCCAAAAGCGTCTCTGGCATAGAGTGAAAAGTCATCGGTACTTTTATAGGCCACATAGGCACAAAGAATGATAAGGGCCTGCATCCAGACAGCCGGCATGGTGATGACCCGTTTAACGCCGCTCAGACTGACAGCTGGAGCAGTGGGCTGTGCAAGCTCTGTGGATACCGGTATAAACAGCCAGACCAGGATGGCGGAAAAAACTCCCATGCCAGAGAAAATCAGGATGATTGTGCTTAAAGCGGCTGCACGCTCTTGCAGATCAGCCGTTTCGACCTGTTCAGGCAGTAGGCTGGCGAAGATCAGCACCGAGAAGGATGATAAGAGGGCCGCAAACAGTCCTCTGCCTCCATCGAGCAGACCAAATGCCTGCCCCTGACTGTCTGTACCCAGTTCCCGGGTGGTTTTAATCAGTGCAGCCCAGAACAGGAAAATGGTACTCAGGCCCCAGAGTGCATAGAGCATGGTCAGGACTGGCAGGGATGGAATCCCGGCCAGCAGCAGCCCTGCCAGGGAGGTCAGCAGAAGTGCACTGACCAGCAGACCTCGGGCCTGAAAGCGGTCAGCCAGCGGGCCACCAGCAAAATAGGAAACCATGGCAACCATGCCATACAGCGAAAAAGCCGTTCCCAACTGCAAGTTGCTGATACCGAAAACATCCAGAAATACCGGTCGAAAGATTCTCGACAACACAAAGGGCAGCAGAAAAATGGCTTCGCCCGCAATGACCAGTGCCAGCAAAGCCAGATAACGCGAGATATTGAGCTGATGAATTCTGGGGATACGCTTGCTCCTCAAAACCAAGTCTTTTAGTACTATTGCTTATTCAGTCGCAGAGTAAAAAGCTATACACTCTGCACATTGAGGCTACTTTACTTAATCAAGCTGACGGCATTGCAGCCCTGTAAAAACACCAAAGGAGAATGTCATGTTTCCATTTTTCCAGAGCACCCAATACAGACTGAGCGCCAGCATTCTGCTGCCGCTACTCCTGATTAGCGCCTGCTCGAATGATGAACCGGCTGTACTGTCAGAAGATAACACAAGTACCACAGAAACATCCGGCGCGGTCGTTTACGAAGGCGCACGCCTGATCATCGGAGACGGCAGCCCTGCCATCGAAAATGGCATTTTTGTCGTGGAAGAAGGCGTTTTCCAGCTGGTTGGCCCAGCAGCAAGTGTCAGTCTGCCAGCCGATGCCAGACGGGTGGATCTAAGCGGCATGACGGTGATGCCTGCCATCATCGATACCCACACCCATCTGAACATTGAGCGTGCTGCACTGCTGGAAGACCTGCGCTTGCGAACCGTCTACGGGGTCAGCGCTGCCCTCAGCATGGGGCGAGATTTCGGTGAAACGCCCTTTCAGATACAGCAGCAGAACATGCCCGGAACGGCTCGCTATTTTACTGCAGGACGCGGCATTACCTCACCGGAGCCAGGGCGCAGTGAAGATCCACACTGGGTCAGCAGCGAGGAAGAAGCCCGGGCAGCCGTTCGCGAAGAAGCGGCACTGGGTGTTGATATCATCAAAATCTGGGTAGACGACCGCGACGGCCAGTATGAAAAACTATCCGAAGCGCTTTACAACGCGGTCATTGATGAAGCCTGGGACCAGAACCTGAGGGTCACTGCCCACATCTACAACCTTGAGGATGCCAAAGGACTGCTGCGTGCCGGTGTCAGTTCCTTTGCTCACGGCGTGCGTGACCTGCCCGTTGATGAGGAATTTATTCGCATGATGAAGGCCCGCCCTTATGTGGTACTGGTCCCTAACATGAATGAGCGCGGCGTCATCAATGATTTAAGCTGGCTGGCCGGCACCATGCCGGACAGTGAATTACAGGCATTGCAGGCAGCTCAACGTGAGGATGCACAGGCCCAGGCGGCTTATGCGCTGCAGGCTGCCAATCTGGCGGTACTTAATGAGGCCGGCGTTACCATTGCACTTGGCACCGACGGGAATACCCCCTGGGGACCGCATCTTGAAATGGAAGACATGGTGCTGGCCGGCATGAGTCCAATGCAAGTCATCAGCGCGGCCACTGCCAATGCTGCGGACTTCTTGGAACTTGATAACATGGGCAGTATCATGGCGGGCAAGAAAGCAGATTTCATCGTGCTGGACGCGAATCCGCTGGATGACATTACCAATACCCGGCGAATCAGGGAAGTCTACATTGACGGCCTGCTGATTGAGCGCGGGGCTGTTGACTGATACCGGCACCCAATGGGCTGCCACAGGAAAGCAAATAAGCAAAAACTGGAGGAAACACATGTTACGAAACATTTTCACACTGCTTAGCGGGCTGTCTTTGCTCTTGGCAGGCACCTTATCCGCCTTTGCACAAAATGACCGCTACTTTGCCACGCATTATGCCTATCAGACCGTCAGCGTGGCCGAAGGGCTGGTTCAGCCCTGGTCCATGAGCTGGCTGCCCAACGGCGACATGCTGATTACTGAAAAACCCGGCAGATTGCGCATCGTACGTGAGGGTCAACTGCTGTCGAACGCCGTGCCCGGTGTTCCTGAAGTCTTCTATGAAGGTCAGGGCGGACTGTTTGATGTGCTACCTCATCCGGACTTTGCCAATAACCAGCTGCTCTATCTGAGTTTTGCCAAACAGACTGCAGACGGTTCAACCACTGCCATTGTGCGTGGACGCCTGAACAATGACCGCTTAAGCAATGTCGAGGAAATTTTTGCCGCTAATTCAGTCGGTAGAGGCCATTATGGTGGCCGCATGGTCTTTGATGAGGAAGGCTATCTGTATTTGAGCCTGGGCGATCGGCAGGCACCCCCTGAAGGTGATCTGAGTGCACATCCAGCACAGGATACCAGCAACCATCACGGCGTGATGGTGCGCCTGAATGATGACGGTTCGGTTCCTGCAGACAATCCCTTTGTGGGGCGTTCAGGTGTTGAACCGGCCATCTGGAGCTACGGACACCGAAGCCCACAGGGTCTGGCTATCCACCCTGAAACCGGTGATATCTGGGAAACCGAGCATGGCCCACAGGGCGGGGATGAGCTCAACCGTATCGTCGGCGGCAACAACTATGGCTGGCCGGTGATTGGCCGTGGCGTCAACTACGGACCGGGCGTACCTATCCACGAAACCCTGATGCAAGTCGGCATGGAGCAACCCCTGCATTTCTGGGTGCCTTCAATTGCCACCTCTGGGCTGATGGTCTACACCGGCGATAAATTCCCGGAATGGTATGGCGATATCTTTGCCGGCGGACTGGCGGGTCAGCAGCTTGCCCATATCATGATGCAGGATGACTACCGCACCGTTGAACGCGAAGAAACCCTGCTCTATGGCATTGGCCGCATCCGTGATGTGCGACAGGGCCCTGATGGCTACATCTATGTTGCTGTTGAAGATGCCAATGGCGCACCGACTTCAGTCATCCGTCTCGAACCAGTGATGTAAGACAGCATGCCTGTATAAAAACCCGGTCATTTGACCGGGTTTTTTTTTGCCGGGAAGCCAGGCCCTGAAGGATTTCAGGTGGCACGCAAAGTGAGAACGGCTTTTGGCGCTCAGCGGATACTGAAATCCTGAAAATACTGTAGTTCTCCCCTGCTGCTCTGAAGCTCATCCACCCGCGGCAATTGCAGCCCCTCATGCAGCCAGGCAAGAAAAGCCTGCAGAATCTCGGGCTCGGCTTCAGCAGCAATACGTACCGAGCCATCAGCATGGTTCATGACCCAGCCCTGCACCCCCAGTGATCTGGCTTGCTCCTGAGTCGAGGCCCGAAAAAACACACCCTGCACCTTGCCCCTGACACGAATATACAGATGTTCCCTTGTGCCCTTGCTGTGCTTATTCATGCCATAACCAGGCGGCACCCAGCGCGCCCGCTGAATCCCCACCGTGAGGTGGTAGCAGCCGGGTTGCCACTGATTCTGAAAAAATATACTTGCCCCAGATTTCTGGGACCTCCTGATAGATGCGGCTGACCTGTGAGAGTCCACCACCCAGCACAATGCACTCTGGATCAAACACATTAATGATGGCCGACAACGCACGCGCGAGCTGATCCAGATAGGCATCCACACAGGACATCGCTGTAGTATCCCCCTGTTCAGACAGGGTAAGCACTTCTTTGGCGGATAGCCGTTTACCACTTTGCAGGGCGTAGCTGTAACTGAGGCCAGAACCCGAGATATAGGTTTCATTACAGTGCAGCTGTCCACAAAAGCAGACCCTTTGCTCCTGTAATTCCTGCTGCTTCATCCAGGCAAGCGGGTTATGACCCCATTCGCCACCGATACCATTGAGCCCAGCGATGATTTTTTTATCAATGATCAAACCACCCCCGCAACCGGTACCGAGTATGGCGCCGAATACCGTATTGAACTCTCTGCCCGCACCACAGACCGCCTCTGCCAGTGCAAAGCAGTTGGCATCATTGCTGAAGCGAATTTCCCGACCGCTCAGCTTCTCCAGTTCAGACTGCAGGGCAATGCCATTGAGTTCAGTGGTGTTTGAATTGCGAATAAAACCCTGGCGGTTCAGCGAACCCGGACCGCAGATGCCGACTGTACATGAGTCATCCACTGCTGCTTCCAATGTAAGAATCAGGGCATGAATGGCCTGCAGAATCTGCTGAGCGCTGCCACGCGGCGTCTCGATACGTTCCCTGACAAGCACCTGCCCATCATTGAGCACGATACCTGCGATTTTGGTACCACCAAGATCAATTCCTATTTGCATCAGTGTTATTGCCAGATCAGACCATTTGCCGGGTTTTATTGTAAGACTTAGCAAGCGCCAGGTTAATGGCAAAGATCTTTGCTGACCCAGGCAGGGAACTACAGAGCATATTTAAGCAAACGGAAACGTACGCGTCGTCGCTCTTCACTATTTTCCAGACGATAAATTTTCTCAATCAAACCGGAGACAGCCCGGTGATCATGGGCAGTGACAAAATCCACCCCGGCCCTGATCTGATTATTGGTTGAGGAAACCTCAACCCTATTGGCAAAGACCAGACCATGCAGGTTACGCCTGAGTATCAGCAGATAACTTTCATTGCGACCGAGGTCAAGCAGCACTGCCCGGGGATCTAGCACTTCTATGCCCTGCACCCGGGTTTTTCTGAATTCAGATACCTGCTCCAGCTCATTGAAGCTGTATTTGTCCGTCTCCTCCTGAGCGAAGGCCAGACCCTGAACAAACAGGCTTGTGAGCAGAACCACTTGCAGTACCTTTTTCATCACAGTCTCCTTGGAGTCTTGAGAATGAAGTAATGATCTTGATGATACGAAGCCTATCAAGGTTCTCATTAATCAGGCCTGAACAGCAGACACAGGATAGCGGGCTTTACTGAAAACAGCCACTGCTAGGCCAGATAAGCACCACCATTAATATGGATGGTCTGCCCTGTGATGTAACGTGCCTGCTTACTGCAAAGGTAGGCGACGGCCTGGGCTACTTCCTCAGGCTCTCCCCGACGTTCCACCAAGGTTGTCCGGCTGGCATGATGATGGGGGCTTTGTCCTGTCTGACGCGTCGTATTGATCAGCCCTGGCGCGATGCAATTCACCATGATGCCCTGCGGGGAAAGTTCGTGCGCCAGCGCCTTGGTCAGGCCGACCAGCCCGGACTTGGCTGCAATGACATGGGCACGATGTTTGGCGCCAGTATGCGCAGTCAGGCCACCAATATTGACGATGCTTGCCTGCTCACTCTTGAGCAAAAGCGGCAAGGCTGCCTGTGACAGCAAAAACGGAGCATCCAGGCCCAATGCCATGACTTCCCGCCACTGCTTGTAGCTCAGATCAGCAAAGGGCGTTTCGGGCCGCAGTGCAGCATTGTTGACCAGAATATCCAGCTTTCCATACTGTGCGGAAACTTGCTCGATGAGAGAAGAAGCCGTTGCGATTTCTGTCAGATCACCCAGGAGTGCCAGGGCGGCTCTTCCCTTTGCTGCCAGCTGCTGCCTGGTTTCTTCGAGACCCTCGCGGTCAGTGCCAGTATGGATCACCAGGTCGCAGCCTTGATCTGCCAGGGCCAGCGCTATTGCCCGTCCGATATTTTTCGAAGCACCGGTTACCAGCGCTACTCGCTTGCTCTGCACTTCCTGACTCATTAATCATCCGCCATGAATTTTATCAGGGCAAAATCACCCTGCATACTACCCAATTGTCTGCAATGCTCCAGCAGGAGATCCGCATTATCATAATTCCCATAGCGGCAATTGGCGTGAAATTTTTCTTCAATTTCCGCTTGTGACAGCGGTGCATCACGGCCACCTCGCATAAAACCCTGATGCATCTCACGCGAAGTGCCGTCCCTGAAATTAAGCCTGACATGACCGGTGAACGCGGCGGGATAAGGATTGTTTTCATCAATCTCGTAAGTGACTTTGGCGGCTATTGCCAGCAGTTCTGTATCGACAATCGCTGACTCGTCATAATCCGAGAGCTCTGCATGTCCCCGCACCAGACCCAGCGCAACCCCGAAAGGTACCGAGAATTTTGCTGCATAGGGTGTCGGCGGATTCTGTTTGAGTCTAAGGGGTTCCCAGAGCCTGTGCACGTAGCCTTCCGCCGTTTCGCAAACAATGGACTCAATTGCATTTAGATCGATGCCCTGCTCACGCAAGCGCCTGGCACAATCGATATAGGGCTGCCCCATCGTGCCGCAGGGATAGGGTTTGAATGAAATGGTATCGCTGACAAACTCCTCGCCAAGTCGGTCAAAAAGACAGTCGACCCGGGCTTCAATGGAGGAAGCAAAGACCTTGAAGACACCATGTTCACCCTCAAAAACACATTGTGGTCCAACAAATCCAGCTTTGGCCATGGCATAGGCACGCAGACCTGATTGCGCCGCCCAACCTGGATGCATGCGCTTGGTCCAACTGCCGTCACCCAGGTATTCGATGATGCCAGAGGCCATGCTGCCAGCAATGCCCAGTGCATTGGCCAGCACCCTGGCATCGGCCCGGCAGGACACGCCAATGCCGAAGGCTGCAGCAAAGGAGCCCAGTACCGCTGTTGGGTGAAATCCGGATTTATGAATGGCTTTGGGCAGGGTAAGCGCCAGACGGCAAAGCAGCTCATTACCGGCAATCAGCCCACGCATAAAATCCTCACCCGTGAGAGCATAGCGTTCAGCCGCTGCCAGCATGGCCGGCACCATGACGACTCCTGCATGCACCGGGCCTCCTTCGAAGGTGTCATCGTAATCCTCCCCATGGGCGGCCGTTCCGTTTACCAGCGCAGCACTGCTGGCAGAACAGCGCAGGCCATGACCGATCAGCGTAAAGTCTCCCGGCTCGGCAGCCTCTATTACTGCCTTGACGTAGTCCTTCTGCCGTGCCGCCATACACAGACCGACAATATCAATCAGAATGTCACGATTTTTTTCCAGACTGATAGCCGAAAAACCTCGATTGCCCAGACTTTCTCCCCAGTGCCCCAGTTGTTGTGAAATACTCAGTTCTGTCACTTTGTTTCCTGTCTGTCAGTCCACTTTCTTGTTTGTCAGTTTACCCGGTCTTTGCAGCGCCTGGTGTACTTGCCTGCCCAGTGAAGCAAAAATAAAGATGGCGGCCAGCAATAGAAGAACCATCGAAATACGGTCAGTCATAAAAATACTGTAATCATCGCCTGACAACAGCAGGGAACGGCGAAAATTGCTTTCAATCATGAAGCCCAGCACCAGTCCGAGCACGCTTGGCAGAAAGGGAAATTTTAGCAGCCGCATAAAATAGCCAAGAACTCCCGCCACCAGCATGACAGACAATTCAAACAGGCTGTTATTGATGGAATAGATTCCCGACATGATAAGAGCCAGGATAAAGGCATTCAGGTAAGGCCGGGGACGGTTCACCAGCCAGATACACAACGGCATGAGTGTAATACCAATCAGCAGCAGGGCAAGCGCTGCAATGAAAATACCGACATACAGATCCGAAATGACATCACCCGAGCGGGCAAAGAGCATGGGGCCGGGAATCAGTCCATGGATCAGGAAGCCCCCCAGCAAGATGGCAGTTGAATTGGAGCCGGGAATACCGAAACTCAAGAGGGGAATCAGTGCCGTTTCAGCAACGGTGTTATTGGCAGTTTCAGGCGCAGCGATACCTTCCGGCGAGCCCTTGCCAAATTCTTCTTTGTGTTTGGACCAGCGTTTGGCCTCGTTATAGGACATGAAAGACGCGACCGTACCGCCTGCCCCCGGCATCACCCCTTCGAAGCCACCAAACAGGGCTCCGATAGCCTGCGGCAACAACAGGCGCTTCTTCAATTTATTATCAGGAAACTGGATTCGTGGCGCAGCCTTGACGCGCTTGTCATGCTGCTCCGAGGCCTGCAGCAGCAACTCACTCATAGCAAAGAGTCCCACCATCACCAGAATCGGCTGAATGCCTGAAATCAGATCCGGCAGACCAAAGGTGAAGCGACTGATCCCGGACACCGGATCTGTACCGATGGTCGATACCATCAAGCCAAACAGGGCCGCAATCAAGCCTTTGAGCAGTGAGTCCCCGGAAAGGCTGACAATCACACTCAGCCCCAGCACCCCCAGGGCAAAATAGGCCGGTGGGGTGAAGGCCAGTGCCAGACGCGCCAGGGGACCGCTGAGCAAGACCAGCAGTGTCAGCCCGATCAGACTACCAATAACGCCGGAATACAGGGATATACCCAGCGCCAGGCCTGCCTTGCCCTGCCGGTTCATTTCATAGCCGTCGATTACAGAGGCCGCCGCCGCATTGGTTCCGGGTGTTCGAATCAAAATTGCCGGAATGGAGCCGCCATATTCGGCGCCGACATAGGTGGCAGCCAGTAGAATGATGGCAAAGGAAGGTTCCAGAGCATAGGTAAAAGGTAATAAGAGAGCCATGGTAATGGACGGGGATATACCCGGCATAGCCCCGCCGACAATTCCCCAGGCTACCCCCATGAATGCAGGAATGATCAGATAAATATTCAGGAACTGTGAGAAAAATTCCAGCATGAAAACCTAGGAAAAAATACCCGCCGGCATGGGTACATCAAGCAGGATGACAAATATTGTCCACAAGAACCCCGCGCCAAGCAGCGCCGTGAGGCCCAGTTTCCAGTCCGGACTGGCACCCAGGTAAAGCGCCACCAAGGCCAGCAAAATAGCGATGCTGAGGGCATAACCCAGCATGTTCACCAGCAGCAGATAGACGATTGCCAGGCTCAGTAAACCAAAAGCCCGGAGTATCCTGTGACCCTGCCCCTGCCACTGCGAGGTGAGCTTCTCTTTGTGTCTGATACTTTGATAGAGGGAGTTGGCGCAGAGCAGGATGCCCAGACCGAGCATCAAAAAGCCCAGCACCTTTGGCATGCCAGCCGGACCAATCGTGTCAGCCAGGGCCGATACCCGCTGGCGAAAGGCAAACACGAGATAAAACCCGGCCAGCAAAATCGCCGCCAAACCACCAACAAAATCACGGGTAAACAGTTTCATCAGAGCTCACTATTCAATAATGCCGACGCTACGCAGATAAGCCAGTGTTTCATTCACAAAGCTGCCGATAAATTCCTGGTAATCTGCATGGTTGATATAGGTCGGTCGTAAATTGTCGGCCAGATAGCTGGCCTGGTACTCGGGGTTTTCCAGAACCCTCTGAATGGCCTGCTCCCATTGCCCTATCAGCTCTGCTGACAGGCCTTTGGGGGCCGCCAGTCCGCGAAATTTTCTGACAATCACCTGATGCCCCAGTTCATATACTGTCGGGACTTGCGGAAACTCTGCTAGTCGCTGATCGCTGAAAGTAGCCAGTAGACGCAGATTGCCTGCCTCAAGCTGTGACTGTAATTCCTGGGCCTCTCCGACACCAATATCCAGGGTGCCATTGAGCACATTGATCATTAGGTCTCCGCCGCCTTCATGGCTGATAACAGCAGCATTTACACCCGTGGCCAGTTTCAGCTGTTCCAGTGATTGCCGCTCCAGCGAGGCTGGATTGGCCGCCCCCCAGAGCCCCCTCGACGTACGGGCTTTTTGCAGCACATCATCCAGGCTCTGAAAGGAACTGTCTGCGGAGGTGTAGATGATTTCCGGATCAATGAACAAGTTGACCAGCGGGTCAATATCCTCATAGGTATAGGCTGGCTGTGCCAGCAGCGAGGTGTAGATAAAGGTCGGGGTGGTAGCGTAAAAAGTTGAGCCATCCGGTGCTGATCGGGCCAGCTCGGCAATGGCACTGGCACCGGAACCTCCGGTAATGTTCTTGACAATAATGGTGGCACCCAATTGCGGTGAGAGATAACGCGACAGCTCACGCAAAAATACATCACTGCCTCCTCCTGGCCGGGAATGGGTAATGATCGTAATGGTATCCACGGGGTAATCCTGCGCATAAAGCGGGCAACAGAAGGTCAGCAGGAGCAAGGCCGTACGTATGGTTTTCAGCAAGGTGTCCATGGTCTCTCTTGTGATTCTTCCCGACGGGAACACAAGGTATTTAGCCAAACATCAATTTACTTAGCAAGGCGCCAATGACGGTCATCGACATGCCCCAGGCCAGTAGTGAATTGAAAAATTTGCGGGTGTCTGTTCCCGGGGCTGCGCTGGCAATGTACAGGGCTCCGACCGTTGACAGGGAAGACAGATCTACCAGGCTAGCATTGACGCTCATGGCCCAGGCAATATTCAAGGGGTTCATGCCACCCAACTGCTCGGCCAGGGAGGGCACCATGGGCAGAAAAGCAGGCAATACGACCCCGGAGGTGCTGCTGTAGACTGAAATCAGCCCGGCTGCAAAGGCCACGATCGGGTTGATGGTGCCGGCCGTAGCCACATTGGCAATCCCCATGGTGATCAGTTCAAGCCCATTGGTTTCATTAAGCAGGGAAATCAGTACGGAAACCCCGGTAACCATCAGAATGACACGCCAGGGTATGTTTTTGATGGCCTCGGTTTCATCGACGGTACGCAGGAGAACCAGCACGGTAGCTATGATCAGCCCTACCATGCCCACATCCATGGAAAAACCAGCCACCAGAATGATAAATACCGAGATGCCGGCAACGGTGATCCAGTGGCTGTTTTCCATGATTTCACCGCTGTGCGGATCCAGGGCTGCGGCATCCGTGAGCAGCTCATGGGTCTCCCGTTTAAACAGCTTTAAACCGCCCAGCAGGAAAAAGGTGCCGAACCCTACCAGCGCATGCGCAAAGGCATTAAAACCAAAGGTATACCACTCTACCCCGCCCAGCCCGATTTGCTGCATAACGCCGTTGGCAACGATGCCGGTGGGAGAAAAAGGCGAGAGAGTTCCCGCCAGCACGCCATTACCCGCCATCACGGCCATCAGCAAGGGCGGAATTTTGGCGCGGCCGGCAACAGCCATGGCCGGTGGTGCCAACAAGGCACTGGCCGGTGTTGCTCCTGCACCGATGGTAGAAATAAAGAAGCCCACCATGAAAAACATCATGGGCAGAATGCCGGCATGCCCCCGGCAGAGGCTGACAGCCCGCGAGGTGATGCGTGACAGGGTCCCGTTGCATTCAGCAATCGAAAACAGCAGAGTCACTCCCAGCAGCGTGGTGAACAGGGAGGTGGGGAAACCTGACAGCACGGCTGCGGTTGACATATCACCCACCCAAACCCCAATAACCAGCGCTAGGGAGAGCGACAAAATGCCAATATTGACAGCTGTGGTGCAGCTCAGGGTTACCGCGAGTATCAGTGCCGCTATAGAGAGCCAGGCTAGACTCATGACGCAGCAGCACTGAGCAAGCTGACCAGCTCATTCACATTGGCACAGGTATCCAGGGCCTCTATCTGTTCAAAAACCTGATTGATTTGTTGATCCGTCAGCACCAGTGAAGCGCAATCGCTGAATTTTTCAAAAAGCTCTTCACGGGTGAATGGCAGATCGGGCCCGCCGCGATAGCGTTCATCGGCTTTTTGTACCAGGGTGCTGCCATCTTTGAGGTCGACCTCAACCGTACTGCGAATTTTCTCCCAGCCCTGTGCCTCGATATCGGGATCCAGTACCCGCTCGACTTTTCGCATCATGGCCTGCACTGGCTCACTCTGCACAAACTCATCATTGAATTCATGAATGCCTGCTTTACGCCGCAGGGCGATGGCACCGACCATGAAAGCCGGACAGAATTTGGCTTCCAGTTCATTATTGGCGATCGGGTACCGCAAGGGGTTGAGAATATTCGAACCCGCCCTCACCCGAATCGCTGTAATCTGCTCCGGGTCCACATCATTATCAATCACCAGCTTGCGCATGGCATCCATGGTCGGATGTCCCAACACACCGCAGGGATAGGGTTTGATGGAGACTCCTGGCCAGACGATAGTATGCGGATTGCCCAGTTTGCCGATAATCCTGTCGGCATCGAAACCGCCACCATGGGAAAAGGTCTGGAAGAAGCCCCAGGGCGGATCAAGCGGGTCTTTACCGCCGGTAAAGCCACGCGCTGCCATTTCTGCAGACACAATACCATTCTGACCTGCCCGCCCGACATGCAGGGGTTTGGTCATGCTGCCGAAATTGACACGAATGCCTGAGGCCGAACTGGCGGCTATGGCCAGCATGTGTTCCGTTTGTTCGGTGTTTAGCTTCAGCAATTTAGCCGCTACCACGGCAGCACCAAAGGTGCCGATGGTTGCTGATGAGTGGAAACCTTTCTTGTAATGATCCGGATGAATGGCCTCTGCTATCTTGCACTCGACCTCAAAACCGGTCAGAAACGCTTCCAGGAACTCTTTACCTGAAATGCCTTCCCTTTCTCCCAGCGCCAGAGCTGTCACCATCGGAGGGATGGTCGGATGCGTTAGCAGACCGAAGATACGATCGGCACTGGTGGCCAGCTGTGTATCATCCCAGTCCAGCGCATGACCACTGGTGCCATTTGCCAGTGCAGCCGCTGCCGCACTGGTTTTATAGATCTGCTTGCCGAATACTGTTGCCTCCTGACGGGTATCGGTACCCTCCAGGTACTGGTATAAAATTTCTCCGGCTGGCTGGGTGGAACCCGCCAGCATCACGCCTAGACCATCAATGATGCATCGTTTTGCCAGATCGATGGCTTCCTGCGGAAAATCCTCATAACGAGCGGACTGGATAAAAGAAATGACTGCGTGACTTACCGACTTACTCGTCGTTGCATTGGACATTTTAACGAACTGCTCCCTGATACGATTGATACAAGCGGGCGATTATAACCTCATTCCCGGAAGCAACCGCAAAATTGTGATCTGATTGTACTTTCCGATAAAAAAACGGGTCTGACTACCTATGCATGCAGACCCGTTTTGATGTTTCCGGAGGTTTTGTGCTTAGCGCTTGTCTACCACCACTTCACCACCCAGTATGGTGACCTCATTGCTCAGCAGACCGTAGATATTATAGGTAGGGTCACCTGAGAGCAGGATAATATCGGCTATCTTGCCCGGCTCCAGGGTGCCAATATCATCTTCCATACCGACAAATTTTGCCGAATTCGGCCCCATGATCTGGAAAATATCCCGCATCGAGAAAACGATACTGAACGATTTCAGTTCATGCTCCAGAACCGCAATATCATCAAAATTCTGGTCAGTAGAATACGAAATGGTCTGATGTGAAGGATCTGCATCCCAGACGCGACGCGCATTGATAATGGTATAGGCGCCTTCAGTACCGGTTGCCCTGCCCTGAGGGTCACGATTGGCACCTGCCAGAGCTTCCGGCCAGGCGCGACCATCCCTGAAGCGTGGCATATTGTCCTTGGGAAAACGGACCGGTGCCGGATAAGCTGATTCACGATCAATGGTTGGCGCACCAAAGGCAATCAGCCCTGAAATGATGGCGCCACGGGCAGCAATCGCATCAGCCTCATCAAAACCAGTGAAATCCTTGTTGGGCAGATGCACCAGTCGGGTCACACCGGCTTCAACCGCAGCGATAGTCGCCGGGGTGCTGACAGCATGTACATTCACCTGCACGCCCACTTCAGCCGCTTCTTCAACAATGGCGCGCAAAATGGATATTTCAGACTGCGGTGGTGCAGGTTCCGGTGTCAGGCCTATTTCACCGGTATGCATGATGCCCATCTCAGCCATGTTGCGAATCGCTGCGCGCGCTTCATTAGGAGTCATGGCGAAGAAATTCGGACGGTCTGAGGGAATCAGGCGGGGACCAAGCACCTCTCCACTGGCAATGCGGTTGGTCATGGCAAGATTGCCCTCGCCATCGCCTCCACCATTGAGAACGGTAGTGTAACCTGCTTCGAGCAAGGACAGCATCTGAGCCTCAAAATCTTCCCCCGGGCGAATATGCTTGTGACCATCGATAAAACCCGCCATCGCAGTCAGGCCCTGAGCATCGATGACCTCTCCTCTGGTGTTACGGGCAGCCCCTGCTGATACTGAGGTGATACGGCCATCATCGATGACAATGGTGCCATTTTCGATAATGTTGTCAGGCGTCATGATGATACGGGCATTGGTAATTGTCAGATCCTGCCCCAGAGCAGGCATTGCCAGTATCATCGTACCCAGACTGAGTGTACGTACGGTTGTGAGTGTTTTTCTTATCATCCTAGTTATCCCCGGCGTTGCGCCATCATTTACAAAACAGGTGAGAGTATACAAAGCCTGTCCATGATTGGAATAGCCTTTTGACACCAATACAGGCTGTTCAAAACAGCCTGATTTCCTGAAATCTTGCATATTTACTGGTTTTAAATTCAGGATACAAGTGCTAAATTACGGCCACTAATAGTCAAAAACTGCTTTATTTAGGGGATAACGTGATGAAATTACTAGTTAAACGCATGATGGGTCTCTTGACCTTATCGCTGGCCTGCCTGACCATGCATTCAACAGCACTTGCCCAGCCTTTGATGGTACCTGAGCTGCTGATTGTGGAAGAATCCTATATTGAATCACCGGCTGATGGTCAGGACAGCGCCAATGTCTATTTCACCATCACCAATCTACATAAAGATCCGATTCGCTTCCTGAAAGCCAAAACCGGTTCTGGCGAGTTCGAAAACTCCAAGCTGCTCGGTGCCAACAATGAGGAGCTGGAATACATCGAAATTCTGCCTTCGCAGCGTGTTGTCATGGAGCCTAATGGCATGCATGTACAGTTAAGTGATGTTGATGCTGCTGCACTTCGCGATCAGAACCGGCTGCCCTTTACCATTCTGGTACGCCAGGGGCGTGAAGCGCTGCCTTATCAGGAAGGTGGTTTTGATGGCGGCACCCGCCGTGTCATCCGAGAAGGCATCCCGAACGAGCACGAATTCACGGTGAATGTTGCGGTTAGAAATTAAACAGTAGAATCCCGCTCACAAAAGCAAGCAAAGCCTGCTATTCGGTATTCGTTTAGCAGGCTTTTTAATGCCCGTAGTCTTCTACTACAAGCATTCACAGGGAACCCTGCCCTTTGAAGCACCCGGATGCTTCAGCGCTTACGATACAGCGTGATAGCTTCCGTCAGCGAACCTGCCAGCAAGTCGCCATCGGCATTCACATTTAAGGCATGAGCAAAACCGGGCACCCGGCCCAGCATAACGCCAGTTTGCGGATCGACTTTTATCAAACTGCCTTCCTGCATCGGCGTCGCACCTTTGGGCTCTCCACCGATATACAGCTCACCGCTCTGCGTAAAACTCAGACTCAGAATTCTGCCGCCGAAATACCAGTGACCCAGATAATTGCCGATGGCATCGAACCACTGGACACGACCGTTTTCACGGTCTGCCACGTAGATGTTGCCGGCGGCATTGACAGCAATGGCATGCAAGAGATTGAACTCACCGGGACCATTGCCTGGCCCACCCCATTGGCGAACCTTGTTGCCGGCAGCATCATATTCAACAACTCTTGAATTACAGTAGCCGTCACTGACATAGACATGGCCATTGAGCCCAAAGGCCACATCTGAAGCCGCACAGGAACGTCTGCCCGGATCAAACAGCTCGCCCACTTCGATGCGCAACAGGAGTTCCCTTCGGCTGTAAATTTAAGAACGACTGAACTGGTGGAATCCACCGTCCAGACATTACCCTCATCATCTATGCGGATGCCATGGGGCCAGACATTCAAGCCCTGACCAAAACTGCGTAGAATATTCCCAGCAGGATCGGCAACTATTACCGGATCTATTTCAAGATTGCGGTGCAGGATATACAGGTTGCCACTGCTGTCCTGTGCCAGTGCCGATACCTGAACCAGTGAAACCGGTGAATTTAGCTGAAAACTCTCCAGTTCATAGTCCAGCAAAGGCGTTTGCGCGACCAGAGCCCGGAACTGTGCATCCGTTTCTTCCTGACTGATCATGGCAGCATCCTGTGCCATAGCAGTACTGCCGATGAACAAGCTGAAAAGTAAAATGCCAAGTCTATACATGATGCCCCCAATGAATTTGCAATTATTGGAACTTACTTTGCCGTTTTAAGCAAACAGCGCTAATGCGATATCATCCTATCCCGCCAAGCTTACAGACAAAACGTTTTGGGCCAGTTGAAATGCAAGAACAATATGGACGGCCTGAAAGTGAATAGGTAACATCCCCTAATCGCTTGAACGTATTGTTTGCATACAAAGCCCCCCCGACACCTGCTCGCGGTGGAATAATAAAAATCAATTAAGGAAACGCACAATGATTGTATATGGAGTAGCCCTTTTATCGGCCTGCCTGGTCGCCGGCATGCTCATTGGTGAAGCACTGGGTGTACTGCTCAATGTTGATGCCAATGTCGGCGGGGTCGGCATCGCCATGCTGTTCCTGGTATTTGCCAGCAATTCCGAAAAGTTCAAATCACTCACCCATGGTGCTGCGGGTGATGGGATCAAATTCTGGAGTGCCATGTATATCCCCATTGTGGTTGCCATGGCTGCCAGACAGGATGTTGCAGCCGCTGTTGATGGCGGGGTATTGGCCCTGCTGGCCGGAGTAGCGGCGGTTGTCGTCAGTTTTGCCCTCGTCCCTGTTTTAAGCAGAATTGGCAAGGCTACAACTGCTCCCAGCCACAACGATGAGCAGGGAGCGCCTTGATGGATCTTATACAGACTGTCTTTGTTCGCAATAACCTGATTGTCGCCTTTGCACTGATTGGCGTCACCATCTGGATTTCCTATTACCTGGCCGAGAAACTGACCCGAGGCCGTATCCATGGTTCTGCCATCGCTATCGCACTGGGGCTGTTGGCTGCCTATTTTGGAGGTATTGCCAGTGGTGGCAGTACCGGCGTGGCCGACATTGCCATGCTGGGTGGAATCGGACTGATGGGTGGTGGGATGATGCGTGACTTTGCGATTGTCGCGACAGCTTTCGGTGTTCACCTGAATGAACTGAAGAAAGCCGGTGTCGCCGGCGTGATATCCATTTTTGCCGGGGTTATCGTGTCTTTTATTGTCGGTGCTGGTATTTCCGTCATGTTTGGTTACACAGACCCGGCAGACATCACCACCATTGGTGCCGGTGCAGTCACCTATATTGTGGGGCCTGTCACCGGTGAAGCCGTGGGCGCCTCCAACGAAGTCATTACCCTCAGTGTCGCAGCCGGACTGGTCAAATCGATTCTGGTCATGATCGGAACACCACTCGTTGCACGCACTATCGGCCTGGATAACCCGCAGTCTGCCATGGTCTTTGGAGGACTGATGGGAACCACCAGTGGCGTGGCAGCCGGCCTGGCTGCTACCGACCCGAAACTGGTGCCTTACGGCGCCATGACCGCAACTTTCTATACCGGTGTCGGTTGCTTGCTGGGACCCTCGATTCTGTTCTTTATTGTCAACGCCATGTTCTGAGCGTTTTGCGCTTGCACCTTTGTTACAGGAGACCCTATTCATGCAGTCAGACTCTTTCCCGCAACTTTATGATGGCAACACGCGCACGGCACTGGTCGATGGTAATCAGGTAGTCAGCTATGGTGAACTCAATCAGCGTATCAATCGTTTCGCCACCGGTTTACTTGGCGATAAGGATGATCTGCAGGAGGAAAGAATTGCATTTTTTATTCCGGCCAGTCTGGATTACGTCACCGCCATGCATGGAATCTGGCGTGCCGGGGGTATTGCCGTACCCCTTAACGTTGCATCGGCGGTCAAGGAGCTGGATCATTATCTGAGCAATGCCCGTGTCACCCGCATGATTGCCAACGGCAAATACCGGGAGTCACTGCGTGATTTATGTGATGAGCTCAATATTGAGCTGCTCAGTGTCAATGAAGTGATGGCCGATGAGGCCGGGACACTGCCAGAGATTGCTCCCTCACGTCGTGCCATGATGCTGTTTACCAGCGGTACAACCAACAAGCCCAAAGGTGTTGTCAGCACTCACCTGACCATTCGGGCCCAGATCACAACCCTGATTGAGGCCTGGGCCTGGACTGAAAATGATGTCATCCCCCTCTTCCTGCCTTTGCATCACATTCACGGCATCATCAATATTCTCAGCTGTGGTCTGTGGGCCGGAGCCTGCGTTCATCTCTTCAGCAAGTTTGATATCCCGCGAATCACCGATCAGATCATCGCCGGCGCCTACAATGTGTTCATGGCGGTTCCGACCATTTATGTCAAGCTGATTCAGTACTTCGATACGATTGAACCGGCAAGGGTCCAGCAGATCTGTGAGGGCTTCAAGTCCATGCGCCTGAACATATCCGGTTCTGCCGCCTGCCCGGTCAAACTGTTCAATCAATGGCAGGAGCTGACCGGCCAGGTCCTGCTCGAACGCTATGGCATGACGGAAATCGGCATGGGCATTTCCAATCCTTACGCTGGCGAACGTCGGGCAGGCTATGTTGGCCAGGCACTGCCGGGCGTCGAGGTGAAGCTCTTTGATGAAAATGACAAGCCGATCGATGAAGCGGGTCAGGCCGGAGAAATTCGCATCAAAGGCGACAATGTTTTTCTTGAATACTGGGACAATCCGACCGCAACCCAGGAAAGCTTCAGGGACGGCTGGTTCTGTACGGGTGACGTTGCCGTGCTGGAAGATGGCTATTACCGGATCATGGGCCGCTCTTCCATCGACATCATCAAATCGGGCGGGTATAAACTGTCTGCGCTTGAAATAGAGGGCGTCCTGTTAACAAATGATGCCATCAGTGAAGTCGCCGTTATCGGCGTGGAAGATGAGACCTGGGGAGAAGCCGTTACCGCTTTTATCGTCATTAAGGAGGGCTGCAGCCTGAGCTATGAAGACCTTAAAAGCTGGTGTGAGGGCAAGATGTCTTCCTACAAGATTCCGAAACAGCTAAAAATTGTGGATAGCCTGCCGCGCAACGCCATGGGCAAAGTCACCAAGCCGGATCTGAAAACCTTGCTTTAGTCATGCATGAGCGAAACCTTGAGCACTTTCAGCTGTAGTTCTGCTTTGGATCATCCAGTCAGGTAAACTGAATAGACGGGATTTGAGGACTAGGGGTAATATCGCTTGAATAACAACATAACAATACCTGAGCCTACAGGGAGACGAAATGAAGAACATTAAAAATCTGTTGCCGGTCGCCACACTGGCCTTGGCGTTTTCAGCCAATGAGCTGGCTGCACAGTATGCAGGCATAGCTGGCTATGTCGCTCCAGCCAGGCCCGGCATTCCAGCCGCGCTTGCACCGCCACAAAATTTTGCCAACTCCACCGAGCATTATGAATACCTGCTTGAATTGCACAATGGTGGCGTAACCCATAGCCACGCCAGTGTTCCAAAATGGGATGGCCTCTGGGCCCGTGCAGGCAACAGCTACAACACGGGACGCGAGAGCACCATTTTTCGCAATGAAGACGGCACTATCGTTGAAGGCATGCTGACACCGGAATACGAAGCCGCCTTTCGCTATCGCCTGAGACAATCAGGCCTGGATAGCAGTGATAACGGTGTTACCGTTGACAGGCTTACCCACTGTGAGCCTGCGGGTCATCCACGCTGGTCACTGGAACCCTATATCCGTGAAATGGTGAATGAGCCTCATCAATCCTGGTTCATGAATGATCTCGGCAACGATACCCGCCGCATCTACATTAATCAGGAACACCAGAATCTCGAAGGCAACCATTTCCCACAGGGCGACAGTATTGGTTTCTGGACGGAAGATGATCAGCTGATTGTGCATACCGTTGATGTTTGGCCGATGGACTTTTTCCGGGGGTCCCCACCCACCAGTAACCAGTTCGAATCTGTTGAAATATTTTGGCGAGGTACGCTGGAAAATGGTGAAGACCGCTTGTTTCTGAGCGCTACTTTTTACGATACGCACATGTTGGCAAAACCGGTTTCACTGATGTATGTCTTTGAAAGGCGTGAAGACCTGGAAGAGTTTGGCTATCGTACCCGCTACTTTGAATGCAGCGGCAACCAGAATCAGTACATCACCTTTGATGAGAACGGAAATCCAACCACACAAACCCGCCTGCCTGGTGAAGAAGGCTTCAACGACCCCCGTGGCGTTGACCCTTTACGCACACCTGATCTACCCAGAGACCTGCCTGGGCAGGAAAAAAATCCAATCTTCAACGACAGTCTGTTTTAGAAAATCATTCAAGGAGAGGAACCATGAGAGCTCATCGATTATTGACCCTGTTGGCTGTCCTGCTAAGCAGCAGTTTTGTCAGCAGTTCCTATGCCCATCACAGCTTTGCCATGTTCGATAAAACCCAGGAATTGTTCATGTCAGGCACCGTCACCCGTTGGGGTTTCAATGCCCCACACGTTTTTCTTTTTATGGAAACAGAAGACGGAACTGTCTGGACCTTTGAAGGACGCGCTCCCCAAAGCCTGCTGATGTCTCAGGAAAATCCCATGACGGGCTATACACTGGAACCCGGTCAGTCGGTGGAAGTTGTCATTTGTCCATTGGCTGACGGGCGCCCCGGTGGTGCTCTGGGCTATATCCATGCCAACGATACCTGGTATCGTCCCGGTCATGGTGGCTGCCCTGCTGACATACGCTGGGAAGATGAGTGGTCCACAGCTGGTTATAGCTCCAGAGCAGAGGCAGAGTCAGCCATGTAAGCGTTTTTTTTTGTGAGCAGGGATCTTGTGAGTTCCGTGGCAAACCAGCTCTGCTGGTTTAGGTGTCATTTATTGCAGATTTGTTAAACTTTACGCAACACGCTTATTGAACATTTACCGGATGAGATCAGCACAGGGGTATACCGCTTATGCAGACCAGCAAGACACTATTTACCTTATTTCTCTGCCCATTATTACTTGTGTCTCTTTCCACTTCAGCCAGTGCAGACCCTATGTTTGCAAGTTTATCCAACAACCTGGATGAAGAAAGGGGATACTGCTTTGACCTGAGTGGTTTCGATGCCTCCATAAACTGGGATCGAAGGGTGCAGGCACATACCTGCAAGCAGAACCGCTCCCATGGTGACCAGATCATTGAGTCCAACCGGATTTCAGCGGATGGTGGATCACTGTATATGCCGGTTTATGATATCTGCCTGGAGGCGAGAGATGCATTGCCCGGTTCAGACCTGCTCTTAAAACACTGTGACGGCAACCCCTTGCAGCAATGGCAACACAGTAAAAATGGACAACTGCAACTGGTCAATAATCCGGAGGTCTGCATTACCGTTGGCTCTGATTCATTTGAGGCGGCGACACCGGCTGGCTTTCAGCAATACTGGTACCGCCTGCTGTTTGTCGACTTCTGTGAGGCTGAACATGCAAATCGCCAGCAATGGCGGCTTGAAGCTCCCCGCTCCTATAATCCGGGGCCAGGTGCCAGAATGCCCTGATTGAAGGCGTTTTCGCCAAGTTGCGCACAAGAATTTCATGCATTGCTCTGAACACAGAAATTGACTATTAGCCCCTTTGGGGCCATCACCAGCTAGCATTTGCTGCCGAAGTCTTTAGAATGTGCTTTTGCTCCATTTTATTCAAACGTCTCCTGATTGATGCCAACTGCTAAAGCCTTTCGTATACTCAGACAGGTAGCCAGCCTCTTGCTGGCTTTATTTATCCTGAATTTTGCTCTGACTTTTCACAATGTCTGGCCGACGCTGGCAATTACCACACGTTTCGAATTGTCGGTGGAAATTGCCGCCCTGGTATTGGTGCTGGCCATTTTTACTTACTTTAAACGTCCGGCCAGCAACGGGGTTTTAATAACACTGGCTTTACTCCTCACTGTTATGACCCTTGCTCGATACATGGAAGTCACCGCCCCCGCTCTTTTTGGACGTGGCATTAACCTGTATTGGGATGCCCAGTATATCCCCCATGTGGCTCAGATGTTGGCAGAAGCTGCAAGTCCTCTGCAGCTCACAGGCCTGCTTGTTGGTGCTCTGATCCTACTAATAATGATCTTTTTCGCGCTTTTATATGCACTGCGTTTTGTTTGCGCCCGTCTGAACAACAACCCAGAGCGCCACTACCTGACCGGCATCATGGCTGTTCTGACCATTGCCTATTTTATGGGGCATGTTAACCAGCCAATTCATACCCTGAAGTATTTTTCTCTGCCATTGACGAAAACCTACTGGAGCCAGGTGCAATTCATCAATTCAGTCATGGCAAATGAAGCGACTGATGTCTTGCCAGCTGGCGACCCTTTAGGAGATTTTAACCTGGCCAGACTCGATCAAAATGATGTATTCATAGAGTTTATTGAATCCTACGGAGCAACGGCATTTGATAATTCGTCATTTGCCAATGACATCCGTCCTGCTCTTGATAACTTTGCTAGCATCAGCGAACAAACTGGCCGTCGTATAGTCTCTGCTTTTATTCAGTCACCGACCTTCGGCGGCAATTCATGGCTGTCTCATGCCAGCTTCATGACCGGACTGAATATCAACCATCTCGCCACCTACAATCTTCTGATGACCCAGAGCCGCCCTACCCTGACAGACAAATTTCGTGCAAGTGGTTATCGCTCGGTGGCATTGATGCCGGGCTTACGGGCAGATTGGCCTGAAGGCGCCTTTTACGGCTTTGATGATATTTATGGCGAACAGGAAATCGACTATCAAGGCCCTGACTTCGGTTGGTGGAGAATTCCCGATCAATTCTCTTTGCACCGTTTACATCAACTTGAAGTTACTCCAGTATCAAGGCAGCCACTTTTCTTATTTTTTACTGCCATTACACCGCATATGCCTTTTCGACCAACACCACCTTACCAGCCTGATTGGAATAAACTTGAAAGTGCACAGCCTTTCGAGCAGCAAGCTCTTTTACAGTCTTTATCTCTGCTGCCTGAATGGACCAATTTAGGTCCTTCGTATACAGGCACACTGAAGTATACTTTTGACTATATCAGTGGCTATTTGGCCAATACCCCTGAAGCAGATTTCACCTGGGTTATTCTCGGCGATCACCAACCAGCAGCCTCTGTCAGTGGTATCGAAGCTCGCTGGGATGTCCCCGTTCATATTGTTTCCAGAAACGATGAAATTATTGATTCACTGATTGCTCTTGGCTTCACGGAAGGTATCCAGCCGCAAGCACAACCCATCAGTAATATGCATGAAATCCCTTCTCTTCTGCTTGGAGTATTTTCCCGTTAAAAAATGAAAAGCAGAAATCTATCTAGCTGTCTGGTCATAAGCCTGTGTGCCATTCTCACAGCCCTTTGCTGGTTTATCATCAACAAAAAACATGAGGCCCCAGCCTGGCCCGAGCAGGTTTCCGGCTTCGCTTACTCGCCCTATCAGAGCGGCCAGGATAACCTCTCAGGCCCTCAACCCAGCATTGAGCAAATCGATGCCGATCTTGCGCTCCTAGCAGGATTGACGGATGCGATCCGCACATACAGCACGGCGGGTATATTTGCTGAAATCCCCGCATTGGCGGCGCAGCATCGGCTCAATGTCATGCTCGGGGCCTGGCTTGATAATGAACCTTACAGTAATGCCCAGGAACTTGAGCGCGCAATTCAGCTCAGTGAATTGGACAACGTCACACATGTTCTGATCGGCAATGAAGTGCTACTGCGGCGAAACTTGTCTGTGGATGAACTGACTGATTTTCTGGATCAGGCAAGAACAGCAATCAACAAACCTGTCAGCACTGCAGAAACGTGGAGCACCTGGCTGCAGTACCCTCAGCTTGCAGAGCATGTTGATTTTATCGCTGTCCATATTCTTCCATACTGGGAGGGTATTGCTGTGGATCAGGCACTTAATTTTACAATTCAGCGTTTGCAGTTACTCCAGCAAAATTACCCGGAGCTGCCTATTGTGATTGCCGAGGTAGGCTGGCCAAGTGAAGGACGCACGCGTGAGGCAGCTGTCAGTTCGACACCCAACCAGTCGTTGTTTCTGCGGCATTTTCTGGCATATACCGAGCAGCATAGTGAACTTGAATATTTTCTCATGGAAGCTTTTGACCAACCTTGGAAACGGCGTGATGAAGGTGCAGTGGGAGCACATTGGGGTGTCTTTGACGTAGATAGGCAGAATAAGTTTGCTTTTGAGGGACCTGTGGAGGAAGCCCCGGCCTGGAAATCCTTTATGTCAATCTCGGTGCTTCTGGGCATGCTCATCCTTATTCCGTTTTTAAGAGTCAGTGGCACCTTGAACCATGCCGGCAAAACAGTGTTAAGCCTGATCACCTATGGACTGGTTGGCCTGATTATTTTCCTGCTTGCAGACTATGTCACTCTTTATATGAGCTTCTCCAGCATCCTGACCGGACTTGTTTTACTGGCAATGGTACTGGGTATTTGTCTGCTAATCCTTGCAGAAGCCCATGAATGGGTAGAGGCTCACTGGTTCAGTCATCGCCGTCGCTACCTGGATATACAGGCCATGCAATCAGATGGTTTCAGCCCCATGGTTTCAATCCATGTGCCAGCCTATAACGAACCCCCTTCCATGTTGATTCAGACACTAAATGCCCTGGCAAAGCTCAACTATGATAATTATGAAGTCATTGTTATCGACAACAACACGCAGGATGAAACTCGCTGGCAACCTGTGGCACAGCACTGCGAAATGCTGGGTAGCAGGTTCCGTTTTTTTCACCAGAATCCATTAAGCGGCTACAAAGCTGGCGCCTTGAATTTTGCCCTTGAGCACAGCCATAAAGACGCAGAAATCATTGCTGTGATTGACAGTGATTATGTGGTGACCCCAAGCTGGTTAAAGGACCTTGTTCCTGCGTTTACTGAGAAAAATGTCGCCATCGTACAAGCCCCACAGGATTACCGGGACCAGCATCAATCCGTTTTCAAAAATATGTGCAATGCTGAATATCAGGGCTTTTTCAAGATTGGCATGATCACCCGTAATGAACGAAATGCCATTATCCAGCATGGCACCATGACCATGATCCGACGGCAGGTACTCAAAGAGATCGGTGGCTGGGCTGACTGGTGCATCACCGAAGACGCTGAATTGGGATTGCGTATCTTTCAGCACGGCTATGAGGCCCGATATACCCCGCAAAGTTATGGCCGCGGATTGACTCCGGATACATTCCTGGACTACAAAAAGCAGCGCCATCGCTGGGCCTATGGTGCCATGCAGATACTTAAAAAGAATTGGCGGGCCTTACTGCTGGGCAAAAGATGCCAGTTGAGTACAGGGCAACGCTATCATTTCATTGCCGGCTGGCTGCCCTGGCTGGCACAAAGTGCCAATTTGTTTTTCAGTATGCTTTGTCTGCTCTGGAGCCTGAGCATGATCATTGCCCCAACTCAGTTTGAAGTACCGCACCTGGCATTTTCCATCTTCCCGATTTTGTTTTTTGTCTTCAACATCACCAAACTAATGCATCTCTATCAGGCCCGACTCAGGGCAGGGCTCTCTGAAACACTGGCTGCTGGCATTGCAGGCTTATCTCTGTCTTACACAGTTGGTAAAGCCATGCTGGCCGGATTATTCATGGTAGACCAGCCCTTTGTACGAACGCCCAAACTGGCTCGTCCTCATGTGCTTTCAATTGCGATTGTTTCTGCATCCGAAGAGATAGCGATACTGCTGTGCTATGTTGTTGTGATTTCAATCCTATTGAACGTGCCCTATGTCTATTCACCGGATTACATACTATGGATTACTCTGTTAGTGGTACAGAGTATCCCTTTTGCTGCAGCCTTGGTGAGCTCCCTGATAGCTGCCTGGCCCACCAGCAAACCCTTGCATCAGAACCAATTGAGTACCAATAAGCTTGAGATAGAAATAAATAAAAATCTGTAATGCCAGGTATCAGTTTTGATCTTGCGTAAGGCTCATCTCGACAATCAGATCATCCGCCAGCTTTTCCAGTGCCCGCTGCACTTTTTCAAGCTTGACTGAGCTAGGAATCGCCAGTTGGATTCTGGCTTTAAACAGCATGTCGCCAGACATGGGAGCAGGCACACATTCACTGACCAGATGCTCCACATTCCCTCCCTGCTGTAAAATGACACGGGATATATCACGGATGATACCGGGGTGGTCATTAGCTACCAGTGTCAGTAAAGCAGTCTCAGAACTTGCCTTGACAGCTCCCTCCTCCACCTTTTCAATCACCAACTTGAGGCCATTACTTTCAAGTGCCTGTAGCGCAGCGGCTAGCTGATCAGCAGATTCTGTGGACACACTGATTTTCAAAATACCGGCAAATTTCCCAGCCAACTGGGCCATACTGCTTTCCAGCCAGTTACCCTGATGCCTAGCAATCGCTTCAGACAGGGACTCAACCAGTCCGGGTTTGTCATCGGCAATAACGGTCATTACAAGAAAAGTGCGCATGCGCCCCCTGAGTAATTCACAACCTTGAACGTGTATTTTAAGGGAGGCTGACAAGATTTAACATGTTAAGGCGGTATCCACGAAATGACTGGATTCAGCACAAAAAAAAGCCGGCTCATGGCCGGCTTTTAATGCTCAAATATTTTATAGCTGATATTGGCAGCCAGCCTGCAGGGTCAACTCCCCAATTAAGACTTTAACAGGCTCTTCAATATAATCTTCTGTCAAGGCGGCCTGTAGTGGAATTTTGCCATTATTATCAGCCAGACATACATCGGCTCCCGCAGCAATCAGGGCTCTGACTGAGGCAAGATCACCTTTCGGCAAGGCCTCGTGTAATGCTGTTCTACCTTTGTTGTCACGAGCGTTAACATCAAGCCCCATGTCAATGAGGCGCTGTGTCATGGCCAGCGATTCCTCGAGTGTGACAGGTATCTTGAAGTCATCATCTCTACCCCAGCCAGTCCCGGAAGCAATCATCAAGGTGGTCACGCCTTCAGTGGTAAGCTTGAAGGGATCTGCTCCGGCTTCAAGCAGGATGTCAAACAGTTCCATATCCCCAGTACGAATAGCCCACATCAACGGTGATCCACCCTTGCCCAGGGTTGGGTCAGTGGTATCCAGAGAACCACGGCGCGGCACGGTTCGGGTTAAACCCTTATCAACGTCAATTAAGGGATAACTCAATAGCATGTGAATGATATCTGTCACCGTGTTTTCGTTATGTACCAGATGATAGGGCCGGGTTGAATAAGGGTTTCTGCGCATCCAGACTGCGGCAAATAGTGGCGTTCTATTGTAGATATCAGCCAAATTCGGGTCTGCTCCATAGTTATAGAGCAGTTCCGTAATATCGTAATGCTGATTCAGAATCGCTAGGTTCATGGCAGGAAATTCATCATAATTTCTGATATTTGGGTCCGCGCCATAATTCAGCAGTACTTCGGCTGACTCATAAGCACCATCTCGGGCCGCAAACAGCAGAGCTGTCATACCCCCAGCAGGCATGTTACGAGGGATCTCATCGTCCTCAGTGCCATCATAAGGCACACGCAGAGACTGAGTATCAGCTTCAGCACCATTTTCCAGCAGTAACTCAACGATATCGTAATAATTCTTGGAAGCAGCCCACATCAAAGGTGTCTGCCCCAAGAAACTCTCGGCCTGGTTTACATCGGCGCCATACTGGATGAGTGTGCGAACGACCTCCACATCACCAGTGTATACTGCCGTCATGAGTGGAGTTTCACCACTGCGCTGTGTTGCTGATATATCAGCACCATGATTTACCAGTAGGGCTACTGCTTCTGAACTGGCATTCAGGGCGGCATTGTAGAGTGCAGATATGCCATAACGGTTATACGTACTTACATCCGCTCCGGCGTCGAGCAGGCGCTGGACGATGTCCAGATTATCATGGTAGGTCGCCCAGATAAGAGCTGTTGAACCATCATTAAGAGGCGTATTAACCTCTGCTCCCTGTTCCAGATAATTACGCACTCGGTCCCAATCACCGTCTCTGGCTGCTGAAGCAATATTTTCAGAGGCAATAACCGATCCGGTCAGGATTGTTAATATCACAGCCACAAAAAATTGACGAATTGTATTCACAAACTTATTCCTCATAAGGTCGGATTATGCTGCCATGTTTTAGACGTCAGCAATGTAACCCGTACTGTCACCAACGGTCTCGGTTGGAATACCAGCCTTGTTAAGAATGGTAACCAGCAGGTTTGACATGGTCTCACCCTCATGGGCAACGTGAAGGTTACCTTCCAGTGTTCCAGCCCCTTTACCCGCAAGCAAGGTCGGAATATTCACGTGATCATGCAAATTACTGTTACCCATGGAGCTTCCGTATAGGATGGTTGAATTATCCAGCAACGAGCCTTCAACATCCGGTGTATTCTGCAGTTTTTCCAGGAAGTGGGTAAACAGCATCACGTGATGCGCATTCAGGATAGCCAGTTTGGCGAGATTTTCCTCGTTATTCTGGTGGTGTGACAAACTATGATGCGGATCTGGTATACCGATATGCGGATAGGTTCGCTCGCTCACTTCACGCACCATCAGGAAGGAGGCAACCCGGGTCAGGTCAGCTTCCCAGGCCAGTGCTATCAGATCAAACATCATCTGCGTGTGTTCTTCGAAGGTGGCCGGAATACCAATCGGCGCTTCGGGGACGGTCTCAAGCTGATCCCGTGATTCAGCAATCTGAATACGGCGCTCAACCTCTCGAATATTCTCCAGATAGGAGTCCATGCGAGTGCGATCGGCGGCCCCAAGTGCACGCTGAAGCTGATTTACGTCTCCCATAATCTCATCCAGGATGCTTTTGTCAGCAGCCAGACGCCTGGCTCTGGCTTCTGGCGTGCTTTCACGACCCAACATATATTCAAAGACTGTCCTTGGATTAAGCTCCATAGGTAATGGTGTGGTCGCATCACGCCAGGAGATGGTGTTCATGTAAGTACAGCTGTAACCTGCATCACAGGTCCCTATCAGGCCCGTCATGTCTTCTGTTCCCATTTCTATTGAAGGAAACTGGGTATCCTGACCCAGGTTTTCCGCAATAATCTGATCAATTGTCTTGGCAGCACGAACGTCTTTACCATCTGTGGCTTTTGGATGTGCACCTGTCAACCAGACCGGTTGTGACAGCGCATGAGGCGCAGGAGCATCCGCTGCAGGGTGATTCATGCCAGACACCACAGTCAGGTAATCCCGAAATCTTTCAGCCGGTTTAAGTGCCTGGGAAAATTCAAAATCCTTACCCAGCGTGGGTGGCACCCAGGTAGCAGCGGGAGCACCATGGGCCAGATAAATAAAGGCATGGCGATGCTTTTTCAGATCGTTGGCGAAAGCCTGTGGCGCCATCGCTGGAATCATGGCATCCAATACTGGCAGTGAAACTGCTGCTCCAAGCCCTCTTAAGACTGTACGACGAGCTAGTTGTTTTTTTGGTATAAAGCCCATGTTTATCTCCTTCTAAGATTCACCCTTATTTTGGCTAATGCTGTATTACGTAAATTAGCAGCATAGAATTAAGCCGATTATCAATCAATTATCATTCATACTCAATGTTGCAGCATCTTCCACATTTCGATTCATCTGAAAAGCAATGCTATTGGCGATTCCCTCAACCAATGAGGAAAAGCTGTAATTGTCTTCAGCTGAGGCTTCCAGAATCCTGCGCATCGTCGGATAGTCGTAATATTCTACCGGCCGACCCAGTGCATAAATGTACATTTTCTCCAGCATGGTAGACACAAATATCTCAGGATTTGCCATCAATGCGGCACGTAAATCCTGGGGCCCGGAGACAGGCGTCCCATCCGACAGCTCTCCACTGGCATCGATTGGTCGACCCGTAATACCCAGTTCTCTCCAGCGACCCAGGGCATCAAAGTTTTCCAGTGCTAGCCCCAAGGGATCCATCACATTGTGACAGCTGGCGCAGACCGGATTTGCCCGATGCTGCTCCATCTGTTGGCGAATGGACAAAGGAACCCCATCTGCTGATGTCGCCTGGAGGTCTGGCACATTGGGAGGTGGAGCTGGTGGTGGCGTCCCCATCATGTTTTCAAGGATAAATTTACCGCGCAGGACAGGCGAAGTCCGGTGAGCGTGTGAGGTAACCGTCAAGATGCTTCCATGACCCAGTAAACCACGGCGTTCTTCTGGCACTGACACCCGACGGAACCTTTCCCCTCTGATACCCCTGTATCCATAATGCAGCGCAAGACGTTCGTTGATAAAACTGTAATCTGCATTCAGGAGGTCCAGCACACTGCGGTCCTCACGCACTATACTGTCAAAAAGCATCTGTGTTTCAGTGAGCATTGCCTGTCTGAGGTTATCATCCCAATCCGGGAATTTCTGAGGATCCGGGTCGGTTGTGGACAAGTTTCGCAGGTATAACCATTGGCCAGCAAAATTTTCTGACAGGGCAAAGGATTTTTCATCCTGCAACATACGCTCGATTTGCTGGTTTAGCACTTCAGTCTCAGATAAACGGCCATTTATGGCAGTTTCGAGCAGTTCTTCATCCGGAATACTGCTCCAGATAAAGAAAGACAAACGCGATGCCAGTTCCAGATCTGAGATAAAATAATCATCTCCGGGAACAACAGACTCCGGCGTTTCTTCAAAACGGAAGATAAATTTGGGGTTAGACAGGATATAGCGCAAGGCGTAGTCAATACCCTGATCAAAACTGCCTTCCCGGTTACCTTCAGCAAACAGACGCATCACCGGGTTGAGATCCTCATCACTTACCGGCCTGCGATAAGCCTTTTGAGCCAGTTCAGACAGGATATCGTAGGCACACTCCTCTGCACTCAGTGTGGCACCAGGCCGGCAGCTGAACAACCTTTCCCTGTACTCGGGATTACCCGGCCCGACCGGGTTGTAAGGTCCAGTTATCGTCACGCGGTCGAGATGAGGAGGCCCAATTGGGTCAAGCGGCTGAATGACTGTTGCTGGTTTGATGAAAGGACTCAGGTTTTCCGTATTCAGGGCACTGTTTTCGTCAACAAAAGCAATCGCGATTTCATGGCTGCCTGCCGTCACCGGCAAGGTAACCTGCATTTTATCCTCAACGGCAACACGCTGCGCGCCCCTTCCCAAGCTAAAGTCTTCAAGACCACCAAAAGTAATACTGTGCACCAGCTCATCATCAATCCAGATATCAGCCTGTTGCTCAAATTCAACCCCTTTGATCTGGTCTACCGTGGTCATCATCAGTCTGATGTCAAAATGGTAATCGCCATCCAGCGGAAAATTATGCTCAACGCGCAAACCACCCCGGGTTCCCAGCGGAAGTCCAGGTAAGTGCACATCCTGTGACAGATCCGGTGCTGCTCTGTATGACTCGGCAACCAGTGGAATCTCGGGGCTGCCCACCATGAGTCTGCTGATACGTGTAGCCGCGGTAAGGTACTGTTCCAGCAAGAGAGGGTTTATTCCAAGGGCAATATTGTCAAAGCCCAGAGTGCTGTCATCGGGCGGTAGCATGGAGCGAACATCCACGTTAATTCCCAGCAAATCACGAACAGCATTGCCATACTCAGTACGGTTCATGCGTCGCAAGCCGGCATTACCTGGATTTGCTTCAGCTGAGTCCAGGTCTGCGACCAAATTTCCCAGAAATGCATTGAGGGCTTCAGGATCTGGCCGTTCCTCACCTCTTGGTGGCATCTGGCCCGTTTCAAGTTTCCGAATGACTTTTTCCCAACGGTCCGCGTCATCGTGAACATTGGCGATGTCCATTTCCCAAAAATCCAGACTGCCTGTGTAGTCCATGGAATTATGGCACTGCGTGCAATACTCAAAAATAAAAGCATCACGCTGGGCAAGTACCGCATCGGTCTGCGCATTTGCGCAAACTGAGGCTGCTGACAACATGGCCAGGGTTGTTAACCTGGAAAGGCTAAACTGCCTGGGAGCTATTCGATTCAACACAAGCTATTACCCCTTTTGAAATTCTCATTAGCTAATCTGTTCATTATACTTGTCTTCACCGGGCATTTAGAGGGCTTTGATAGTAACAATTGCGCCAGTAAATAGCCCTGCTCACCAGTATCGTATCAGGAATCTGGTGACCAATTACTTCCCTCTGCCGCATTCATCACCCCGTTCACCGAGTGAATGCGGCCATAATTACCGCCAAAACCACCATCACGCAAGGGATTAACGGTAATCACAATCTCATTGCCCACAGCCAGTGTTTCTCTGGTCACGCCGCGTGATCTCATATTGACGATGGTCGACATCTCAATATCCCATCTCTGCATTTGTCCTGACTCATTTTCGACCTCCAGCAGCATTCTGATATGCGGGTTCGCATAGCGCAGTCCAACCACTTTGCCGTTCAAGGTGATTTCAGCATCTGCATCAAACATGGAATGGGAATGATGGGCAAACAGGTTATTTGCCCCAAGGCACAAGACGCTTATCAGCAAGATCAGCATTGTTCGCAGCATTTTTTGTCCAGACATTTTTGACCCCCACATTCTGCCAGTTAGCCTGGCAAATCAATTTATTCGATATCAATGAAATTTTCAGCAGCTGGCAGCAGGCCCTGTTCCTTGGCGGCTTCTGCCCTTTCAAAATTGCTCGCCCAGGGTCTGGTATCAAACAGATCATGGTAATCGGGACTTCCCGGCGAGCGCTCATTAATCAAACCGAGTTCATCATGATAGGTATTGTTGGTTGATACGCAGTCATTCACTGAAGGTGGCTGCTGCATCCAGTTTTCTATTTCATCATCTGCTGTGCTGAAAACCCCCACATCGTGCCAGGGGTAGGCAAAGGCCACAGGATCGTAAAATGTGATATCTACCAGCAACTGATCACCTACTTTTTTCCAGCGTTCGATGTATTCCATAGCATCACTGTATTCCGGCAAGCCATGGCCGCCAAACCAGCCTTTGACATTTTTTGACCAGATGATGAGCTCATCCCCATCCCAGATACCCTGTGATTCGCCATACCACTGACTTAATGCCCAGTCCTCAGGCAGAAAGCCACGTCCATCCGTATAGATATACCTGACTTCCGGCAAGGGTTGATCCTTGATGAAAAATGTCAGTTCAGGGCCCGTCTGAATGAAGCGGTTACGCCAACCATCCCGAAACAGACCATTGGGCAGGCAGGTATCGGCAGGCCACCAGGCACGTCCTTCTATTTCAGCCTGAACTGCCTGAACAAAATAAGCTTTGTACTCATCAGAAACGGCTTCATATATATCGCTTAATTGCGCACCGCCACCCATGACACCTGGCGTGGACCGTTCACCCAGCCAGTCACCGGACCAGTCTGGCACACTGGAGCGGGTATGCTGGACACCACCTCCTGCTGCATCCACCCAGGCCTGCCAGTGTTCTTCCGCTGAAGCATAGGGATAAGGTGAGCGCACAATATAGGAATTGCCACTCCGACCCTGAATGCCGTCCCAGAATTCTGCGAAGCTGACACCGTCTGCTGCCGCATCCTTCCACTGTCCCTGCCAGGTTCTGCGCCAGAGGTCGGCACCACTCAAATTATGAAAGGGGTCTGCAGGATCAGCTTCGGTTTCAATTCGAAAACGATCCTGCCAGTCTGATGCAGAGCTTAACCCGGCAAAAGGATCCAAAGGGTTTATCGCTGTTTGCGTGAACACAAGCGGACTTTGCAGGAGCCCTATTAACAGCAAGACAAAGGGCTGACATTTTCGTAAAGCAGTATTAGTCATTTCATCAAACTCTTGTTGTTATAACCGTGCCTTCAAGGCAGGCTCTCAAACAGCAGCTCAGTCCTTTCCAGAGCCCTGTGCCTGCTTGTATCATTTCGTATCTGGCAAAGCGCATTATTATATGCTGATACCGCAGTGAATATCAGCTTAATTTAAGCCATTATCCCCTAAAAAAGAGCCTCAGCTTACTACGGCCCTTCTGAGCAAAGCGCTCTATGTTGGGCGCTTAATTTTCCGCTGCACCTGGCTGGCGACTTCCCTGCAGTCTGCGTTGCACGTTTTCCAATAGCATCTCGGCCTTATCCCAACCCGGGGAGAGTTCCAGCGCCCTCTGGTACTGAAACTCAGCCTCACGCAGATTGCCCATCTCTTCGTAGACGATCCCCATATTGCTATGCACCGCATGGGGTCGTGAAATTCCCAGCTCCAGTGCATCACTGTAATCTTCTAGCGCCAAAGCCAGTTGCCCTGTGTAATAAAAGGCATTCCCCCGGTTGGCAATAACAATCGGGCTATCCGGCATCATCTGGGCAGCAGCATCAAAATCACTGAAAGCTCCCTCGAAATCCTGAATCAGGTATTTCAGTACAGCACGATTGTTGAGGGTTGCTGCCCTATCCCGGGGAGTCAGCTCTTGAACATTGCGCAGCACAAAATCACAGGGTTCAATAAAGGCTCTCGAACCGGACCCCAGATTATTTGCCATTTCGACATTCAACTGGCATTCCCTGGCATACTGATTACCACCAAAAACCCGCATGGACTGGGCAGATACACTAGACGGTAAGCTTAGAATAAGACTCAAGGACAGGCATATAAAAGGCTTCATAATTTAGTCCTCATGAATGGGAAATTAAATCGATAATGCAGTTTAAGCCTGTTAAATGCAAGGCAAATCCAGATACCTCATGTGGAATAAATATGAATTCAAACACGGGCTTAGCGAGCGTGTATCAAAGCTTACTGATGGGCATGCTGGTTTTTTAGTGGACGCTGATGGGCTGCCTGTTTATGCTTGTAACAATTATAAAAAAAATCAATTTCCGATAAGGAGCTGCCTTCATCATGAAACGCCGTCAGTTTATTCAAGCACCTCTAACCGGCGCCGCCATTGCGCCCATGATCTGGACCAGAGCCCGGGCCCAGGCCGATGGACTGGGTAGCATTGTCGAGACCACCAGTGGCCGAATTCAAGGCTATCTCAATGATTCAGTAGAAGTTTTCAGAGGGGTTCCCTACGGCGAGCCGACCTACGGTGCTAACCGCTTCATGCCCCCCCGGGATAAGCAACCCTGGACCGGGATACGCCTGACGACCGTGCATGGAACGCGTTCGCCACAACCCTACCGTCCGATGATCCCTGAAATTGGCGATGCCCTGACCGGGACCGGTGCCATGGGAGAAGACAACCTCAAGCTTAATGTCTGGACTTCAGACGCCAGACCCGGGGTCAACAAGCCGGTCTATATCTGGTTTCATGGTGGTGGCTTCAGAACCGGTTCCGGTAACTCGCCCTTTTTCGATGGCGAACAGCTGGCCCGCTACCATGACATGGTTGTGGTAACAGTAACACACCGATTGAATGCCCTGGGTTTCTTGTATCTGGCCGATGCGCCTGATTCCCGCTATCGCGAATCGTCCAATATGGGCATGCAGGATATTCTGCTGGCACTGCAATGGGTCAATCGGAATATCGAAAACTTCGGCGGTAACCCGAATAATGTCACCATTGGCGGGCAGTCGGGCGGTGGCGGTAAGACCAGCATTTTACAGGGCATGACGGAAGCCCAAGGACTGTTCCACAAAGCTGTGGTGATGGCGACCATTATAGAAACGGCCGTTACCGCTCAAGAGGTGGAAGAAGCGGTACATAACCGGGACCTCCTGCTGGGGCGTCTGGGCCTCAGCCTGAACAACCTCGAGCCTCTGCATGACATGCCCTTCGAAACGATCATTCACGCCCTTGGCAGACAGCCTGGCCCAAATACGCCCGAGAATCGCGACCTTGGCCTGAGTTTTGTCCCGGTCAAGGATGATCAGGTATTGCACTATCACCCTTTCTCGCCGCAGGCCAGTCCCATCAGCACCGAAGTACCACTGATTCTGGGTTCCAATGCAACTGAAGGGGTTCCTTATGGCAATCCGGCTGATCCATTCTGGAACTCTGAACCTGGCAACATGACGGAACTGACAACCCAAATCATGCAGAGTCACCGCATAACTCAAGGGGAAGCACGGGATTTGATCGGACTGTACCGTCGCAGTCGTCCCCATGCCTCCTATGGCGATATTTCTCTCTACATGCAGGCAGACATCCGGGCTACCAGTCGTTCTGCCGAGATAATCGCTGAAGCCAAACTGCACCAGGGAACAGCACCCGTGTACTTCTATTACTTTGACTGGAATTCGCCAGTCCGTCAGGGCAAGCTGCGCTCCATGCACTGCATGGAAGTCCCGTTTTTCTTCGATAACATCGACAACACGGCATTTATGACTGGCCGGGGTCGCTCACAATAC
>Ga0181582_10000119_pt1 | contig 46586 bp, 35 predicted proteins | sample 071ome_32_FD_132438 | JGI IMG/M metagenome (GOLD analysis project Ga0181582, IMG submission 132438) | Coastal salt marsh microbial communities from the Groves Creek Marsh, Skidaway Island, Georgia - 071405AT metaG (megahit assembly) | ecosystem: Environmental > Aquatic > Marine > Intertidal...
AGCACGGGTATGACACGGGCGATGATTTTTTTCACGAGCGCGGGAACCTCGCCCCGACCGTCATCGCCCGCCACGCGAGGTCGCGGAGGGTCCCAGAGTTGACGATCACGCGGTCCGCGGGGACGTCAGTCCACGCCGTTTCCGACGCGTGCGCATCGGCCGGCGCGTCGCGCGCGACGCCCGGGCGCTCGACGCGCACGACCGTCAGCCGGTCGCCGAACGCCTCGCGCAGCGCCTCGTACTCGTGCGGGAAGCGGACGTCCGGCACCGCCGCGGCGGGCAGCCCGCTCGCGCGGATCGCGCGCACGCACTGGTCGACCCAGACGCGCCGCCCGAGCGCGGGCATCGCGACGTCCGTCCCGATGCGCTGCATCAGCTCCCGCGGAGTCGTCCCCGTCCCGTGGGTCCCTCGGAGCGGGCGGTCCTTCGCGTCCGAGTCGAGGTCCGCGCGCGGGATGCCGAACATCGTGGCGACGCCGTCCTTGAGCGGCGCCGCGATGGGGAAAGTCGGCAGGCCGAGCATCGCCGCGATCGTGTCTTTGCCGCTGCGGCGCGGGCCCACCAGCGCGAGGACGAACGGCGTGGCGTGGCGGGCGGGGGCGTTCATGCATACCCCGGGGGCACGTCTTAGGTCGACGCGCAGCCAAAGGAAAAATGCGCGGCGTCACACAGACCAGACGCGCACCGTGCCGTCGTTGCCCGCCGACGCGACCAAACGGCCGTCCGGGCTGAACGCGGCGCTGTTCACTTCAATCACGTGCCCCCGGAGCACGGCCGTGCACGTGCCGGTCCTCGCGTCCCACACGCGCACCGTGCCGTCGGTGCTCGCCGTCGCGACCAAACGGCCGTCCGGGCTGAACGTGGCGACCCACACCTCGAACGCGTGCCCCCGGAGCACGGCCGTGCACGCGCCGGTCCTCACGTCCCACACGCGCGCCGTCTTGTCCAGGTAGCCCGACGGCCCGGTCGCCGTCACGACGGACTGACCGTCCGGGCTGAACTCGGCGCTCCACACCGAATACAGGTGCCCCCGAAGCACGGCCGTGTACGCGCCGGTCCTCGCGTCCCACAGGCGCGCCGTGCCGTCGCAGCTCGCCGTCGCGATGCGGAGACCGTCCGGGCTGTACGCCACGCTGTTCACGGTATCCGTGTGCCCCCGGAGCACGGCCGTGCACGCGCCGGTCCTGGCGTCCCACAGGCGCGCCGTGCCGTCGTGGCTCGCCGTCGCGACGGTGATGTCTGTGTCGAGGACGCGGAACACGGCGCCGACCACCCGCCCCGTGTGCCCCCGGAGCACGGCCGTGCACGCGCCGGTCCTCGCGTCCCACAGGCGCGCCGTGCCGTCGTCGCTCGCCGTCGCGATGCGGAGACCGTCCGGGCGGAACGCGACGCTCCAAACGAAGCCCGTGTGGCCACTCAGCAACGTACACGCGCCGGTATGCACGTTCCACACGTACGCCGTGCCGTCGCAGCTCGAAGCCGCGACGACGCCGCCGTCCGGGCCGAACGCGAGGCCGGTCACGTCGCCCGTGGGCCCCTCCAGAACGGCCACGCACGCGCCGGTCGTCGCGTCCCATATGCGCACCTTGTTGTCTTTGCACGCCGTCGCCACCGACGGGGCGACATGGGGAACGCGGTTGGGGTCGGGACTGAACGCGACGTGCGTCACCGCGTCTCCATGTTCGAGAGTGAGAAGAGCTGTGGTGAGGGACACGTGCATGTTTGTGAGGTGGTCACACCCGGGACATGAACACATGATGCGGATGCCTGGCTCGCTCCCCCGGCATTTTTACCTACCAGCGCGCACACGACCCGCCGCAGACGCTGGCGTCTGCGGGGGACGGGCGAGGGCGTGCGGGCCTGGGAGATCGAGCGGCGCCACCGCCGACCCGGCGTCCGCGAGGGTCTGGACGGTCGAGCAGGAGGACGGGACCGTGAAAAAATGGGGCGGCCCCGAAGGCGTCGGATTTCCGCCCAAGCGCGTCCGACCGACGGCACGGCAGTCATGCGGCGGTGTTTCTGGCTCGCGCGGCGCGGTCCCGCGACATGTCCACTTCCGAGAGCGACAGGCGACGACCTGTTCTGTTTTTGCCTAGCCTGATCCCAACGTGCGCGGGGCGCGATGCGGGGCGTGGACGACGGCCCGGCGGGTGACCAGGCCGGAGGCGTCGGTGATGCCCACGACGATGACGTGGTAGCTGAGCGGTGAGACGTCGTAAGTGTCGTAAGTGTCGATCGCTGTCATCGCCCAGCCCTGGCCGATCCTGCATGCGTCCCGTTCACATGCGCATGCGTCCCGTTCACGGCGTCCGGGCGCCGACGCGCGCGACGGGCGCGGCGGGTGACGGGCGACATCGGTGGCCTCGGCGGGCTCGATGGAAAGCGTCGCGTCGGTGGAGCGGTCGTCGCTCTCGCGGGGCAGGTCGAAATCGTTGAAGAAGTGTCCCCACTCCTCCAAGTGGGCGGGGGACGCGGTGAACTCAAGCGCCTCCAGCGCCACGCCCGGCTTGGAGGTGCGCAACACCACGTGCAGCTCCGGGTCCCCGGGGCCGACCACGTACAGGAACTTCCCCAGGCGGACCTCCGGCTCGCCCTTGAACCGAGCCGGGACCTCGCGGATCTGCTCGAGGGTCTTCCAGTAGTCGTACGCGCCGATCGCGTGCAAGCCCAGGACGCGGGCGAGATCGGAGAGGCCGAAGGAGAACCCACGGAACCTCCTCGCGTTCCGGAACGTCTTCAAGAACGGGAACTTGGCGATTGCGTCCTCCGCCTTCTTCCAGATGTCACGCCACGCGCAGACGTTGGCACGCGCAGACGTCGGCACGTTTCCTGAGAGGAGCCGGTAGGCGGCGAACGCCGCCTTGGCAGATTCGCCGAGGTACTCGAGGGCATCTGCGACGAGGGTCGGGTCGTCGGGGGCGTACCCGGCCAACTGGGCCCCGGCCCAGGCCGGGGCCCAGGCCCCGGCCCCGCTCTCCTTGTCAGGCGGCGTGCCATTCATTGTGCATGTGCATGTGCATGTGCATGTGCATGCCGCCGAGGCCCGGGCCCCGATTTTTGCCCACTGTCACCCGACCGTGGTCATGGCCAGGCTGCGGGCGCCGCGCGCGGGGGGGGCGTCGATGGGCGTGTCGAGGAGGAAGACCTCCCGCGGCCGCGCGGACAGCGCGGCCGCGGCGATCTCGAGGCACGCGGGGCTCGAGAGGTCGGTCTCGCCGGCCAGTGTCGCCCACATGAGCGCGCACCGGAGGAAGAAATAGGCGTGCACGTCGCTCTCCTGGTGGTGGGTCACGCGGCACCCGGCGCCGCGCGCGAGGAAGTCCGAGAGCCCCGCGCGGCTCGAGCTCGCCCCGGCGTTGGCCAGGATCGCGCGGCACCGGCCCGCGACGTGCACGTGCTCGCGACGGAGCGCCGCGGCGTCGCCGTCGTGCAGGATCTCGAGTGCGCGCGCCTCGACCCACGCCTCACGCGGAGAGCGGTAGCCCGCGACGCACCCGGGGATCTCAGCGGGGTCCGGCGCGCGGATCGCGTGCTCGGCGCCGGTCCAGTGCACGAGCTCGTGGACCGCGACCTTGAGCGCCCCCTCCTCGCGGTACACGTGCACGAAGTCCTTGCCGGACGCGTGCATCCCCCCGTTGACTTCCGCGGGCCCGGGGAACCGCCCGCGCGCTGGCAGGCGGCGCGCGCGACGCGCGAACGACTTGACGACCGTCGGCGGCCCCGCGGCGGCGGCGTGCGGGTACCGCGCGAGCAGGCGCCCGAACGCCGGGCCGATCCCGCGCGCGAACGCGGGGTCGTCCGCCTCTCGGTGGTCCATGTACGCCACCGCGATCGAGGCCGCCGCGCGCCCGTGGCCGTAGCACCGGAACTCCGCGCACCGCGGCGGGCCGCCGCGCGGCACGGGGAGCGAGAACCACGCGAAGCCCCGGAGGTGGTCCTCGAGGATCGGGGGCGGGACGGCCGCGGCGGGCGCGTATTCGGGGTGGTACTGCGTCGCCTCGACGCGCCCGCCGTCCATCGAGACCGCAGCGAGCACCCGGCGCCGGCCGTCGCCGTGCCGGTACCACGCGGCGCTCCCCGCGTCGACGACGGCGGCGGCGCGCCGCACATCGTCGCCCGTGGCGGGCACCCCGAACGCGTGGTAGGCAACGACGCGCTCGCCGCGGACGGTCCGCGTCACGCGCTCCGGGGGCGCGCCGAGGTGCGTCACCGGGAGGCCCGCGCTCGCGCAGAGGCACTGCATCCCGTAGCACACGGCGTGGACGCGGACGTGCCGGAAGGCCGGGGTCAGGAGCCACCCGAAGCGCGCGGAGGGGTCGCGCTCCGATCCGGAGAGCCACAGCACGGCGCCCCGGGCACGCGCCTCCGGCGACGCGAGCGCGCGCCGGAGGCGCGTCTCGGACGAGAAGACGGCGACGGCCCCCGGCGCGACGCCCGCGCGGCGCGCGGCGTGCATGATCAGGCACCCCGCGCGCCAGGGGCTCCGGTAGTTGTTCATCAGGGCGAGAACGGCTCCACTCTCCGACGCCTTCGCCATGATGTTCATGTTCATGTTCATGTTCGCCAGGAAAAATCATGCGGACCATGACCACCTGCCGGACCACCTGCCGGACCATGACCACCTGCTGAGGCCGCCGGCGCTTAGCTCGTCCGCGTGCTTCTTCAGGGCGCGGTCGACGAACTTGCACGCGTTATCGTAGAACACGTACACCTCGTCGTTCCCGAACCCGCCGTTCGTGAACTTGTCGCAGGCGGGGTCATGTTCATCCGCGTCATTCGGGAAGGCAGAGGACACCTCCCTCCTGATGGCGTCGCTACACGGTGCCCCTCGCGCGATGAAGACCGTGATGTTGACGATAGGGCTCGCAGGGTTTTCGGCAGGGATCGACCACTTCAGGATCTGCAGCGTTCCTTCCGTCCGGTGTGGGGGGGGCAGTCCGGACCCACGGAACATCCCCGCGTCTCGCATGGCGGCGAGTACGCGGTAGGACGGGAAGGAGATACGCTTGACGTATGGATAAGTCGTCATGGTCATGGTCATGGTCATGCTGGAGTGTCATATCCTCCGCGGGCGTCGTCGCGCTCCTTTTTTACCCACGTCATGTGGCGTGTCCGTTTTTGCCACGCTGGGAATGGCGGCGGCGAGGGCGCGGGCGAGCTCGGCGAGCCACTACCGATTCCTCCCGGACCAGCTCTTCCCCCCGGCGCTGCTCCCCCCGGACGTCGCGACCTACGAGGCCATCGTGCCCGCGCGGTACCTGCGCCGCGGGTTCAGTGCGGTCAAGGTCGCGTGGCTGCTGGCGACCATGCGCGCCTACGAGGCGGAGCTCCGCGCCGTGGGGCTGCGGCCGGCGCCCGCGCCCGCTGGCGCGCCGGTCGTCGTGTTCGCGCACCCGGAGGACCCGCCCGAGCTCGGCGGCGGCGCGCGCGCGCGCCCCAGCCCCGCGTTCCTGCTGACGGACGAGGAGGCCGTGGACGCCTTCCGCGCCTCGCGCCGGCGCGCAGGGTGGCAGACGGCCTTCTACCGCCGGATGCGCGCGAGGACCGGCCTGCTCGGAGGCGCGGACAGGCCCGAGGGCGGGCGGCTCACGTACGACGTCGAGAACCGCGCGCCGTGGGACGCGTCCGTGCCGCTCCCGCGGGCGTATGACGCCGACGCCGACGCCGACGCCGAGGACGCCGAGGACGCCGCGTGCTGGGAGTGGGCCTGGGCGGAGGCGCGCCGGCGCGACCCGGCCGGCCGGCGGTGGGTCTGGCGCGACCCGCACCCGCGCCCCTTCCCGGCGACGCGCGCGGGGTGGCGGCGCCGGCTCGCGGCGTTCGTAGCGGAGCGCCTCTCGGGCTTCGGCCGCTTCCAGGACGCGATCGTCGTCGGGGAGCCCGAGATGTTCCACTCTGTCCTCAGCCCGGGGATGAACGCCGGGCTCCTGCCGCCCGCGGAGGTCCTGCGCGCCGCGGCGGCCGCCGCGGCGCCGCTCGCGGCGCGCGAGGGGTTCGTCCGACAGGTCCTCGGGTGGCGCGAGTTCGCCCGCGCGGCGCATGTCGCGGACGCGCGCCTGGCCGCGGCGGACTACAACGCCCTCGGGGCGACGGCGCGCCTCCCGCGCGGGCGGTGGACGCGCCCAGACACGGGCGTGCCGCCGCTCGACGACGCGATCCGCGACGTCTGGGCGCGCGGCCATCTCGACCACATCCGGCGGCTCATGGTCGTCGCGAACGCGATGCAGCTGCGGGCCATCGCGCCGCGCGAGATGCGCGCGTGGTTCCTGGCGGCGACCGCGGACGCGTACCCGTGGGTCATGTCGTTCAACGTGGTCGCGATGGGCGCCTGGGCGTCCGCGGGGGAGGGCCACACCACCAAGCCGTACGTGACCGGTTCCGCGTACCTCGCGCGAATGGCCCGCCTGCCGGACGGCCGGCGGGCGTACCGCCGCAGCGAGCCGTGGGCGCGCGACTGGGACGCGCGGTACCGCGCCTACCTCGCGCGCCACGCGCGGCTCCTCCGCCGCCACGCCCCGCGGGTCTTCCTCCCCCGCTCTTCTACCCGCGCGTGAGAGGCGTCTCCTCCGCGGCGACGAACGCCAGGAACCGCGCGGGGACCGCACGCTCGCCCGTCGCCAGGACGAGGCGCGCGCAGGAGCGGACCGCGGCGGGAGGCACCGCGACGCGGTCGCGCAAGCCGTCCAGGACCTTCACCTCGACGGGATCGTCGCGCCCCTGGGCAAGGAAGCGGACGGCGATGTCGCCGTCGTCGCCGTCGTCGCCGTAGCCATCGCCATCGACCGAGACGTCGATGTCGAAGGCCCCCGTCTCCCCGCACACCATGAACGAGACGAGGATGGCGGCGGCGGGGAGACGACTCCCGCCCGCCTCGTACACGCGGTACCACGAGCCGCGCTCCGCGAGCGAAGGCGAGGGGTCCGAGAACACGAGTCGGAAGTGGGGCTCGGGAGGCATGTTGCGTAGCCATCCGGTAGGAAAAAAATGACCGAAAATCGAAATGTAGATAGACCAGTAACCAGTAGTGCGTCACCATCTCCAGACGAGACGGCCCCTAACCCCGAGACGACACAACCCACATAGCACACAGTACCGCAGGCTACCCCGCGGACAAGATGATCCCTGATGTCGCCGCCGACATCGCCGCCGACATCGCCGCCGACATCGCCGCCGACGTCAACTACCTCATTTCCGATGTCGTCGCGGGGTTGTTTGATGGTGGAATCAGGAGGTCAGGAGGATGTCACGGCGCTGACGATGCGGCGTGACAACGCCTGGTCGAGAACCCCCTCCGCCACCGCGTAGGCTCCCGCTGCAGCGGCATCCGCGAACGTCCCGTCCCAGACGAGGGACCCCCCCTCGTGGACCGCGACATGCGACTCCCCGGACGCGTTGTCGACGTAGAGCGTGACTTGTCTTCCCCCTGGGAATGAGAGACGCGCCGCGACGTAGCCCTCGCGAGTGACTGTCATGCGTGTCAGGATGGGCACGGTGGAGGTCATGTTTGGACTGTCATGTATCATCTGTCATGTCTCATCTCTTTTAATATGAACGATGAACGTTTGTCGTCCATCATAGCTACATCTACATCGTAAGGGCGTGAGAGGGGACGGGGAGGCTCGACGGAAGCGTGACGGTGTAGTACCCCGCGCCGCCACCGCCTTGCACAACGCCTTGCACAACGCCTTGCTCATCGCCTTGCTCATCGCCTTGCTCATCGCCTTGCTCATCGCTGCTGTCGCCGCTGCCGCTGTCCCCACGCGGCGGCTGCGACTGCGGGGGCGGGGGCGGGAGCTCCACGACCGCGGCGGGCTCGAACGCGGTCGCGATGCCGAGGCCCGATAGCTCCTGGACGAGGACCTTTAGCGCGTACGGCTGCCGGAGATCGCACGCACCGCTGTGCGGGTGCGCGGGACAATGCTTCGCGCGCCCCAGGTACCGCGAGCACTCGGCGCATACGCGAAGGTCGGAGCCGTCCCGGCCGCCGACGATCAGCGACGTCAGGGTCGACGAGAGCCCGTGCGCCGCGATCATGTTGGTCTCCATCTGGCCAATGCGGAGCCCCCCCTCGCGCGAGCGGCCTTCGAGCGGCTGCCGCGTCACGCGGTCGACGGGGCCTTTTCTCCCCAGGCTGTGGTACTTGTCGGGGATCTGATGTCTCAGCCGCTGGTAGTGCATCGGCGCCTGGAAGACGAGCACCTCGATAGGCGCGCCGGTGCGCCCGTCGTATAACGTCCGCGGCTCCCCGAGACTCCCGAGCTCGGCGAGCGCCGCCGCGACGTCGACCGGCTCGAACGGCGCGACCTCGACCGGCGCACCGCGCGCGAGCGCGAGCAACGCAAGCACGGGCTCGAGCTGGTACGACGACGTCATCCTCTTCGGCTGCGAGTGCGGGTTGAAGAGGAGGTCCGGTGTGCACCCGTCCGGGCCGTCCGTGTACGGCATCTCCTCCTCGGGGACGATCTTGCACGCGGTGCCCTTCTGCCCCGAGCGCGACGCGAACTTGTCCCCGATCGCGACAGGCCGGTCCTGGCACAGGCGCACCCGGAAGGCGCGCACTCCCTTTTCCGGGTGCACGCGCGAGTGCGTCCGGTCCACGCGTCCGTACCGAGCCTTGGACGACAGGAGGCTCGCGTCGCTGCGGACCCATGCGCCGCCGCCGCGGTCGCCGCGGGCGGACGCCGCCTGGGAGGCCTTTTCCGCCACCGACTCCATCTGCACCAGCGCCACCGGCTGCCGGGCGCCTGACGAGGGGTGGGTCACCACGGACCCCTCGCGGATCACGCCGGTCTCGGGGTCGAGCATGCTCCGGTCCGCGGCCCGCGCGATCGCGTCGGAGAGGTCCGGTGCGATGCGGACCCGGCGCCCGCGCTCGTTCAGCTCCGAGGCGCGGACCGACTTGTAGGCGAGCGCGGCGAAGCACCCGCGGTCGAGGCTCCCGCCGTTCAGGATCAGCCCGTCCTCGATGTGGTGCCCCGAGGACGTGACCACCGCGACGACGACGTTCGTGCCGGTCCGGATGCGCGGGCCGAGGATCGCGTCCTCCAGCCCGGTGCCCACCAGCGGCCGCTGCGGGTACATCATCCGGTACGCGACCGTGTCGAACCGCTCGTATTGGTTGGGGGCGTACACCCCGATCGCCTGCTTCATCTGCCCGACCGACAAGAGCGCGCGCGGACCCTGGCAGTGGTTCAGCATCGGGACGCACGCCGAGACCACGCCGAGCATGGCGGCCGGGTGGAGCTCGCGGTGGGTCCGCTCGTTGGCGTCGGCGTCGGCGTCGGCGTCGGCATCGCGCGTCACGGGTGCGACCAGGTAGTTCTGCTCCTCGGCAACGTCGACGTACTCGACGACGCCCGCGCGGACCATCTCCGTGAGGGAGGCGCCCGGGTCCGCGCCCCCGCCCCGCGGCGCCTCCCGGAGAAGCGGGCGGGCCACGCGCCCGGGGTCCGTCGCCAGCGCCACGTCGCCGCCGTTGCCGTAGCGGACGCAGACGCCCAGGCTCCACGGCAGCCGGCCCGCGCGGCGCATCTCGCGCAGGCGCTCCGCGAAGGCCACCGAGCTGGTCCCGGGCGCGACGGTCGCCCACCACGCGCCGTTCACGTAGACCCGCGGCCCGACCGCGGCCGTCGCGGCGTCCCCGTGCGCGCTCAGCCACTCCACCTCGCCGGCCTCCTCGAGCACCGGCACCAGGTCCGTCGCCGGGAACCCTGGCGTCACGCGGGCGAGGACCGTCAGGTTCGTGAGGAGCCCGATCGAGCCGCCGTCGGGCGTCTCGACGGGGTCGATGCGCCCGACGTTGCGTCCGTCGAGCTCGCGGACGTCCGTCTCCCCGGTCGTGTGGTCGATGGGGTTGTTCACGCGCCGCAGGTGGCTCAGGGTCGAGAGTGCCGACGTCCCGCGCCCGAGCTCCTGCACGACGCCCAGGTCGATCTTGTCGCGGTCGTCCTGGAGGCCCTTCATCACGATCTCGAACTGCTCGGTGATGTACCGCGTCTGCAGCAGGCTCCGGACGTTGGTGCCGTTCACGAGGCCGAGGAGGAGCTCCTTGGTCCGCGTGGTCATGAAGTCGTGCTCGCGCGTGATGGCGCTGCGGACGGCGTTGGCCCACTGGTACGTCACCGACTGGAACACCTCGCGCATGACGCGGCCGGACGTCTTGACCCGGACGACGCGCGGGTCGTCGCGATCGACCGCGTCCGCAGCCCCCGCGAGAACGCTCAGGACCTGGCGCGTCATGTCCGCGAGGCCGAGCGCCTTGAGCCGCAGCGCCTCCGCCTCCGATCGCGTCGCGCCGGGGACGCGCTGCTGCGCGAAGAGCAGGAGCATCCACTCCTTCTTCAGGTCCTCCTGGAACTCGACCCCGCGGATCAGGTCGTCCTGCGCCTCGGCGACGGTCCACGCCGTGCGCCGCAGCGCCGAGCCGAGGAGGAGGTCCTCGAGCGCGCCGCCGCCGCCGCCGCACACCATCTCGACGACGCCGCGGTCGCTCGACACGCCGAGCGCGCAGAAGACGTCCCAGATCGCGTGTTCCCCGGCGCGCAGGACGGGACTCTCGAACGTCAGGAAGTGCGTCCCGTCACGGGCGCGGTACGCGTGGATCGCGAGCCACGCGCGGTCCAGCTCGTCCGCGCTCACGCACTGCATCCGCGCGGTCAGGACGCGTTGCGGCGCGTCCGCGTCGTCCCCGGACGCGCTCGGCGCCGTCATGGTCATCGTCATGGTCATGTCGTTCCGCGCGTTCTCGAGCTGCGACACGATGACCTTGTCGATCCCCCCGTCCGCGACGAAGTATCCGCCGACGTCGTCGGGGTCCTCGCCGGCGGCCAGCAGGGCCTCGCGCGAGGCGCCGTACGTCGCGCACCACCGCGATCCGACCATCACCGGGAGGCGCGCGAACGCGACGGAGGGGTACGTCTCCTCGCGCGCGGTCGTGTGCGTCTTCCCGCGGCCCGGCTCACGGACGGTCACCGACGTCCGTACGAGCACGTCCGAGACGAGCTCGACGGAGTACGTCGCGCTCGTCAGCCGCGCCTGATTCGGGAAGTACTCCGGCCGCCGCACGCGGACGCCCCGCCCGCCCTCGCCGCCGACGTGGATGTCCATGCTGATCGTGAAGCTCGTCTCGCTTCCGTCAGGGTTGATGGAGGTCGAGCTCTTGCGGAAGCGGATCGGGTTGGCCTCCTTGTTCACGATCGCCGGCACGTCGACGGTCATGAACCGCTCGAACGACTCGTGGTGGTGCCCCGCGAGGACCCCGCGGCGGTCGGTCGCGATGTGGCGCCGAATGACATCCGCCCAGTCGATGACGGTTTCATCATCGTCGTCGTTCGGAATGGTCCGGTCGACCGCGGACGTCGACGTCGACGCGGCCGCGTCGTCGCGCGCGTCTGGCTTCATGCCTGGCTGCAGCCTTTTTTTTAAACACGGCCCCTGACATGCCACCCGCCTCGCCGCCGAGCCCCTACACCGTAGCCCGCGTCGACGGGCGCGTCCTCGCGCGCCTCCGTGACGCACGCGCAACCATGGCCGAGGCCGCGCTTGCGGCCGGCCGCCGTGCCGGGCACGCGTGCGTCGTCGAGGTGACGCGGCGGTCCACGCGCCGGTTCGCGTACGACCCCCGCTCCGATTCCGTGACACCGGAGGCGCGGCGGACGGTACGCGCGCGGGGCGGCTCCGCGGGGAGCCGAAGCGGGGAGCCGAAGCCATCATCCCGCACGCCCAACACCAACACGCGCAGCACGCGCAGCACGCGCAGCACGCGCAGCACGAGCACGCGCAGCGCGCGCAGCACGGGCAAGGGCATCACGCACCTGACCGAGGTCCAGGCCGGTGTGTACCGGCCGATCCTCGCGGGCCGCGACGTGTACGCGCAGAGCAAGACGGGCAGCGGGAAAACGCTCGCGTTCCTGATGCCGAGCCTCGACCGCCTGTTCGCCGACGGCCCCCCCGCCGGGGGGGTCGGGGTCCTCGTGGTCACCCCCACGCGCGAGCTCGCGCTCCAGATCGCCACGGTCGCGCGGGGGCTGGTCCGCGAGCACGACGCCCGCGCCGCCGTCGAGACGATGATCGGAGGGACGGACATGGGCGCGGACACCCGGAAGTTCGCCGCGCCCATGTCCCGGCCCGTGGCCGTGCTCGTCGCGACGCCCGGGCGACTCAACGACGTGCTGGAGAAGAGTGACGGCCTGAAGAAGGCCGTCGCCGCCACCCGGACGTTCGTCCTCGACGAGGCGGACCGCATGGCCGAGGGGGGGTTCCTCACGGCGGTCGAGAAGATCTACGGCCACGTCATGTCCACGTCCGTGTCCGTGTCCGCCCGCCCGCAGACGCTCATGTTCTCCGCCACGATGCCCGAGAAGCTGAAGGACGCCGTGAGCCGCCGCAAGTTCAACGGGGCGACGATCCTCGCCGAAGACCACTTCCACCTCGACGTCGTGAACGTCGCGGACCCCCGCGCGGACGACGCCCCCGGCGGCGTCCCGCGCCGCGCCGCGCAGGAGGTCCGCGTCGTCCCCGCGGCCGCGCAGCTCCGGGCCATCTACCGCGCGATCCGGGACCACATCCAGGCGTACACGGCGCGGCGCGAGGCCGGGCCGTCGCGCCCCGCGTCCGGCCCCGCCCCCGTGCGGGTCGACGTCCGCGAGCTGAGCGACGTCATGTCTGCCGCCACGCTCCGGGCGCTCGCCCGCGTACCCACCTCGGCGCCCGAGGGGTTCAAGGTCATGGTGTTCCTGCCGGCCAACGCCCTCGTCGAGCTGTACTACAAGGAGCTCGGCGGGCGCCTCGCGAAGGCCGACCTCGCCGTCGTCCAGATGCACGGCGGGATGAACCAGTCCCAGCGGAACCGGTCGTACGAGACGTTCCGGGACCGCTCGAACATCGTCATGGTGACCAGCGACGCGTCCGCCCGCGGCATCGACTACCCGAACGTGACGGGCGTCGTGCAGATCGGGTACACGACCCACGACGAGTACCGCCAGCGGCTCGGGCGCACCGCGCGCGCGGGGAAGTGGGGCCACGGCGTCCTGATCGTCGACCCCGTCGAGGTCCCCAGCGCCAAGCGGAACCCGGCGATCCCCGCGTCCGCGTGGACGGCGTCGGCGTCGGCGTCGGCGTCGGCGTCGGCGTCGGCGTCGGCGTCGGCGTCGGCTTTGCCGCTCAAGCACGCGCGCCCCGCGGACGCGAAGGCCGCGTACCGCGGCTGGGTCGGCGCGATCGCCTCGCGGTGGAAGACGTGGATCCCGCCGCCCGGGCCCCGCGAAACGCACGAACAGCGCAAGGCCGCGCAGGAGGCCGTGCAGTGCGCCACGATCGACATGGTCGCGCGGTTCGCGCGCGCGATGGGGCTCACGCCCGAGCGCAAGACCATCGAGTCGAAGCTCAACATGAAAACGTCGCCCGTCTGCGGGGAACGGACGCGCCCGCCGCGGTCGGCGCGGTCGGCGCGGTCGGCGCGGTCGGCGCGGTCGGCGCGGTCGGCCGCTGTGACCGGACTGTGACCGGACTCGTCGGCCAGGTGGCGGCCAGGGTGGCGGATGCGAGGATATGGAAAAGCGAACCAAACCCGAAGGTTTGGATTGACAACGGTAGGCTAGGGTCATGTACCCCCCGACGACGGCCTCCCGGTACAGAAAGCAGAATGCCGCCGTCCATGTTCCGCCTCCCGTGCCTGACATGCGGCGAGGCCCTCCCCTCCCCCCCCGACGCCAACAGCGCGCCGCCCGGCCCGGTATGCGCCGAGTGCAGCGGGCGTTTCGGGTCCCTGAATCGTGGCGACGGCACGTGGTGGAGTTACCGCGCGGGGAATCTATACCGTTTCTACGGGGTGGAGTTCCTCGCGCTGGTCCGCGCGGAGACAGCGCGGGTGCTGGCGATGGCCGCAGAGGACAAAGACAAACTGTTCATGGACTTCCGAGACGTCTACTTTGACGAGTACCTGAGCTGCTCGGGGGTGTTCCTGCAGGAGCCCAATGTCATCAACCCGCCGGTCCTGGGCGGAGGGGGGGTGGACCGGGCCCTCGCGGAGTCCGTCATCTCCATTATGACCATCGTTCTGCGCCCCCGGCCCTCGTGTCTGAAAACCTGTGTGTGTACCCTCTGATGGGCATGTGGCTACCGAAGTCACCGTCGGGCCATGAAAAAAACGGCGGTGCAGCATTTTTAACGTAGTACTCCAACGACGACGACCTCATCGAAGTCACCGTGAAGGGTTAGAAGTAGTCACGTCATGTGCTTGACCCCCCCGGTCTCACTCGAGGATCTCTCGGCTGACGTCTGGGGGCTCGTCCTCAATGCGTGCGGGCCGGGCCCTGACGTGGCGAGGGTCCAGGCTGCCCTGGCCCTGAGCAGCAAGGCGCTCCGGGCCCTGATGAAAGAGGCCCGCCTGGACGTCCGGGAGCTGGACATGGGGGAGCGGGATTGGCTCGCCACCGATGCGTTTCTGAGCAACATCGCGGCCACGTTCACCTGCCTGACGTCGCTGTACCTTAGCGGGTGCTACCGCATCACCGACGCCGGGCTCGCGCACCTGGCCCCGCTCACCGGTCTGACGTCGCTGAACCTGCGCGGGTGCAACGAAGTCACGGACGCCGGGCTCGCGCACCTGGCCCCGCTCACCGGTCTGACGTCGCTGAACCTGCTCGGGTGCAGCGAAGTCACGGACGCCGGGCTCGCGCACCTGGCCCGGCTCACCGGCCTGGGGGAGCTCTTCCTGGACGACTCCTTCAGCTCCAGCATCACGGACGCCGGGCTCGCGCACGTGGGCAAGCTCACCCGCCTGACGTCGCTCGCGCTATCCTGCCGCCACTTCACGGACGCCGGGCTCAAGGACCTGGCCGGGCTCACCGGCCTGGAGGAGCTCAAGCTGCGGTCGTGCAAATGCACGGACGCCAGGGTCGCGCACCTGGCCCGGCTCACCGGCCTGACGTCGCTCAGGCTGGACTGGTGCTACAGCATCACGGACGCCGGGCTCGCGCACCTGGCCCAGCTCACCCGCCTGACGTCGCTAGACCTGTCCAGGGGCGACTTCACGGGCGTCGGGCTGAAGCACCTCCCCGGCCTGACATCGCTCATACTGTTTAACTGCGAGCGCGTGACGGACGCCGGGCTCGCGCACCTCGCCCGGCGCACCGGCCTGACATCGCTCAAGGTGAACTGGTGCCCCCTCGTCACGGACGCCGGGCTCGCGCACCTGACCGGGCCCGGCGCAACCTGACGTCGCTCGGCCGCGTATCCCGATGACACCGCATCACGGACGCCCGTCGGGCCATGAAAAAACCGGCGGTGCAGCATTTTGTCTCGTAATACGTCGTATCAGCCTCCAACGACGACCTGACTCACGGACATGCCATACCTCATCGGCCTCATGTGGCGCCTCCTGCGCCTCATGTGCCTCATGTGGAGCCTCATGTGGAGCCTCATGTGGAGCCTCCTGCGGAGCCTCCTGTCTGGGGCGTTCCCCATCGAGTGGGTCGTCATCTTCGTCGCCCTCATCCTCTGCCTCGTCTTCTACGTCGGCGTAACCCACTTTCGGGGCGACTTCGCCGTCGCTATGGCGTACTCGCGTCTCACGCGACTCCCCCTCCTCTTCTTTGGGGTGAGTATCGCATGCAGCGCCATGCGGGCGGCGTTGGCCCATTGGGGCACGCTGGTGGTCCTCGCCCTCGCCTGGGTCGTACTCTGGACCAACTTCAGATGGGCCGGAAAACCCGTCTTCCGGGTGGCCGGACAACCCGTCGTCCATTGGCATGCCCTGGCCATCGTCCGGGTAGCCGTGGCCGTCTTCACGGCCGTATTCACGCTCGAGTGCGTCGCGCTGGCGCCCATGCTCAGGTTCTACTACGGAAGCCTTCTGGGCTTCCTCGCGCGGCTAGCCTGGAACGCGTATATATCGCTAGCATTCGTGACATTCGCGACGTTCGCGATGGAGTCGGTGACTCTCGAGAGCCTCCGCGAGGTTCCCGGCGTTCTTGTCGACGGGTGGCGAAAGACCGCCGTCATCGACGTCGATCTCGACACGCTGCTCGGCACGCTCCTCGACAAGCTGCCCTCCCTCGACAAGGGCAAGCTGCTCCTCGACAAGCTGCTCCTCATCGACGTCGATTTCGGCACGCTCCTCGACAGGCTGCTCGGCAGGCTGCTCCTCTGCAGTTAAATTTAACTAACTGCAGAGTAAGGGGGTAACCATGGTTGCCATTTTGTCATTGCCGTCACCATCGTACGTGCTGGCGGTCCTGACGGGGCGGACGCTCCGGACGTCCGACAGCGCGACGCTGCGGCGCGCCGCGGAGCTCGCGACCCCCCGCGGACGCGTGGTCCTCGTGTTCGTCGACGAGCTCGCGCGGCGCGCCGTCCCGACCGACGCGCGCCGCGCGTGGGCCTTCGTCGAGCTGGCGGTGGCCGAGCTCTCCGCGCGCAGCGGCCTCGAGCGCCACGCGACCCTCGCGGCGCTGGCGGCCGCGCACCCGGGCGCGGGCGCGGCGGTCCTCGGCGACCCCTTTGACGCCGGCGCGGCGCGCGCCCTGCGCCGCGCGATGCCGGCCCTTGCGGCGGTGGAGACGGTCAACGACGTCAGCCTCCTCGACCCCGGGAGCGTCCGGTACTACAAGGTGTTCTCGGCCTTCGAGCGCCACGTCCGCGGGGTCCTCGATGCGGCGCGCGGCCCGTTCGCGCCGTCGCCACGCCCGCCCGTGCCCGCTCCCGCGCCGGAGCCGGGCGTCCGAACGGAGGGCCTCCGCCTCCTCGCGCGCGCGCGGAGGATCGCCGCGGACGGGTCGTACGCCAGGTTCCGCGACACGCCCGCCTCTGACCGCGGCGCGACGCGCCTGGGTCCGTACCTCGCGCGCGGCGTCGTCGGGGCGCGCGAGGCGTGGGCGGCGCTGGGCCGCTCCGAGCTGGGGTCGCAGCTCCTGTGGCGGGAGTTCTACCTGCACCTCGCGCACTGGTTCGGGGGCGCCGGGGACCTCGCGCGGCGCGCGTGGCGCCCGGACAGGGCGCACGCGGACGACCCGCGGTGGGCCGGGTGGCGGAACGACGCGCGCGAGTGGCGCGCCTTCCGCGAGGGCCGGACCGGCGTCCCGATCGTGGACGCGGGCGTGCGCCAACTGTTGGCGACCGGGTGGATGCACAACCGCGCGCGCATGATCGTCGCCCAGTACCTCGTCAAGGACCTCATGGTGGACTGGCGCCGCGGCGAGAGATGGTTCCGTCGGCACCTGGAGGACTTCGACGCCTCGAACAACGCGGGCAACTGGCAGTGGAACGCGGGCACCGGGACGGACCCGGAGCCGTTCGGGCGCCCGCGGGTGTTCAACCCGTGGCGCCAGGCGGAGAGGCACGACCCCCGGGCCGAGTACATCCGGCGGTGGGTCCCCGAGCTGCGGGGCCGGACCGCGCGGGAGATCCACGCGGGGCACGCCGCCGGCCGCGCCGCCGACCACGCCGCGCGGCGGGACGCGTACCTCGCGGCCATGGTGATCAGGCGGCGGGATCCACCCAAAAGTAGCGGGTAGCGGTTGCGGGGGGGGGGAGCGTCAGTTCAGCTCGGCGTCCCTCCGGAGGTCCTCGTAATGGGAGAGGAAGGTCACGTGACGCACGACCGCGTCGACCTCCTCGTCGCCCGCGAGGCCCGCGGCGGCGCGCGCGAGGAACCACCGCCCGACCGGGTCGCGGAAGTCCGGTAGCGGCGCGAGCGGCGGCCCCGCGCCGCGCGCGACCGTCCGGAGCGCGGGGCGGGCGACGCGCGCGGCGCGCGCGAGCGCCCGCCGGAGCTCGGCGGTCTCCGCGATGCGGGGGACGGGGCGTCGTGGCGCGCAGGCCAGCAGCGCGGTCGCGGACTCGCGCAGCGCCAGCGCGGCACGGGGGGGTAGGGGCATGTCCCGCGGGGGGGTCTTTGCTTAGCGGAGCGGCGGGCGGGCTAGGGCCCGGGCGAGCGGGGCGAGCGGGACATGCGGGACATGCGGGACATGACCGCGATCATCCCGAGGTCGGTCACCCAGAACGACGTCTCGCCGCCCGGGACGCGTCCGCCGAGGACGCGCGCGCGGACCGTGTCGTCGGAAGGCATCGCGGCGGAGGCGGCGGAGGCGGCGACCGGTGCGAGGCGCACGGCGGACGCGCCCGCGGCCGCCGCGCGGCCGCCGCGCGCCTGGACGCGGACCTCGGTCTCGGGCGCCGCCGTCAGCCACCGCGCGAGCGCGTGCCCCCCGCCGGGGAGCCGCAACGTCGCGGTCACCGTACCGCCCCCCCCGTCGCCGCCGGGCGGGAGCTCCAGGACCGGCGCGGTCGGTCCGATTGTCGCGCCGGCAAAGTCCCGGACCTCGATGGTCGCCCAGCCCGTCACGTCGATCGCCCCGCCGCCCGCGGGGGAGAACGCCACCCACGGGCACGCCGCGTTGCCGCCGCCCCGCGGGAGGAGCGTCCACGACCGCGCCACCGCCCCGGCGCCGAAGCGGACGTGGGCGCTGACGAGGGGGGTGTGGCCGGCGAGCGCCGCGGGCACGAGGATCTCGCAGAGGAAGTTCTGCGCGGCGCGGACGGGGTTGTGGAACGCCGCGGTGGTGCCCCCCGCGGCGCCACGGCCGGCGCGCGCGTCCCAGGACCGCAGTACGAACACGGCTGCCGCCTCGTCGCCGTGGCCCCCGCGCGTGGCGGGAGACGGGCCGGCGCCGGCGGCGAGCTCGGGCGGGAGCTCGCGCGGCGCGGCCTGCCCAGACTCGCGCTCCGCCTCGTACGACCGGATGATACTCGCCGTGTCCTCGACGCCCGCGCCGGCGCTGGGCGCGCGCGGGGCTTTCGCCTTCGCGTGTTCGGCCTTCACGAGGATCCCCATCGCGTGGCGGCACACCGCGGTCCGGAACTCGACGGACGTCATCGGCGCGGCGGGGCGCGGGAGTTCCTCCTCGGCCCGGGCGAGGGCCGCGGCCGCCGCGGCGTCGGGGACCGCGAGGCCCTTCTTGCTGCTGAGGTACTCGACCACGCGCCGCACCTCCGCCGCGCGCGGGGGGCGATCGTCCCCGGGGGTCGTGGGGGTCGTGGAGGTCATGGGGGTCGTGGGGGTCGTGGGGGGCACGGACATCATGCCGAACCCGCGCGCCCGTTTTAATGATTTTCCTGGCATGAGCAAACTCGGCGTCAGGGACGGCAGCATCGGCACCGGACATCTCCTTCCACTCCTCGCCCTCTTCGCGCTTATCGCCTTGGTCGGGAAGATCGCACGGGCCTCCGCGGGCGAGGTCGTCCTCGTCCGTTCGCGCGTGGACGGGAACGAGTACCTCGTCCGCAACCTGGGGGACCGGCAGCGCGCCGCGGACGTCCTCGGGCGCCTCAACGTCAACGTCCGGCGGCTGATCGCGCACCTCGAGGAGAACCACGCGGACGACGAGCGTACGCGCTTCCTCGCGCGGAACTGGGACCCCACGCGCGTGACCGAGCTCCGGCACTCGCGTGGGGAGGTGACCAGCTACACGATCAACAAGACGAGCATGGTGATGTGCCTCCGGGACAAGGACACGGAGGATATCGAGGAGTTCAACGAGGTCATGTTTGTGTGCCTCCACGAGTGCGCGCACATGGCCGTGCCCGTCGACCCCGCCACCGGGCGGCAGCACGAGGGGCACGGGCGGATGTTCTGGGACACGATGCGCTTCCTCGTCGGCGAGGCGGTGCGGATCGGCATCTACACGCACCGCGACTATAGCGCCTCCCCGCAACGATACTGTGGGATCACGATCAATGCGACCCCCCTGAAGGTACACTAAACAAAAAAGGGACGCCTCGCGTCACTTCCCGAGAATCTTGTCAATGCCGACGTTGGTGCCGGAGTTCATAAGCCCCTTCGCCATCTCGTAGCCGTCGTTGGCGTCCCCGACACGCACACGCTTTGGTGACGGTTCGGCGTCGGCTCCGGCGTCGGCGTCGGCTCCGGCGTCGGCGTCGGTGTCTGCTCCGGCTTCGGCTTCGGCTTCGGCTCCGGCTCCGGCGTCGGCGTCGGTGTCGGCTCCGGCGTCTGATTCGGCGTCGGCTCCGCCTTCGGCTCCGGCGTCGGCTCCGGCTCCGCCTTCGGCTCCGGCGTCGGCGCCTTCGGCTCCGGCGTCGGCTCCGGCTCCGGCGTCGGCGTCGGCGTCGGTGTCGGCTCCGGCGTCGGCTCCGGCTCCGGCGTCTGATTCGGCTCCGCCTTCGGCGTCGGCTCCGGCTCCGCCTTCGGCTCCGGCGTCTGATTCGGCGTCGGTGTCGGCGTCGGTGTCGGCGTCGGTATCAACGCGGTTGGCGCGGTCGACCAAGGCCTTGAGGATTTCCTCGATCCTGTTGAGCCTGGTGTGGATATTGGCCAGGATCGGAATGTACTCGTTCCTCGTCCGCGCCATCGGCACCAAGAGCTCGGATGCCGTCGTCGCCAATTCGGACCGAGGGTCGGAGGACTGGAGGACTTTCATGAGACAGGCTCCGCATCCTTTGGGCCCGTATCGGCACCGCGCGCAGCCGATGGTGCAGTTGTCGGCGTTGTCGTTGGCTTCGTCCGTCATGTCGGTCATGTCGGTCATGTCGGTCACGCCGGTCACGTTGGTTGCGGCAGGATCGGGCTCAAGGCCGTCGACGCTTTTTTACCTGGGCCGGAATCAAAAACAACCTGGGCAGGTCACGCCCCGCCCCTACCACCCTCGGCCAATGACATCCGATGCATGAACTGATGCAGGATCGACTCCAGCCGGTCGAGGCGGGCGAGTACGTCCTCGCGGGGGGTCTTCCCGGGCCCGAACGCGCTGGGCTGCGGCTCGTCGACAGGGACTCCTAGCCCGACGAGGGAATGATAGCTACCCGGCGTGGACTGCGTCGAGGCGGAGGAGCCGTCCGCGTCTTGGTTGGGCTGTTGGGGCGCGGGGATGGTCAGCCCGTGGAACATGCCTTTGTCGTCTCTGAAGCGGGAGCTCGCGTCGATGAACAACTGCAGTATGCCGGCCTCCTTATCGGATACCTGCAGCGGGTCGCCTTCCTGAAACCCGAAGTCGATGATCTCCCCGTCCGGGTCGCGGAAATTCGCGGAAATTTTATCGGCGATCTCGCCCAGGCACTTCCGGCACCCGGAAGGCGCCCACCGGCACTTGCTGCACCCGAGCTTGCTGTCGACGTCGATCACACACGGGGACGGGGCCCCCTCGGGGTCCCCGGGGTCGCGGTCCTCGCGGGGGGGGGAGGGTGATACTGCCCCCTCGGGGTCTCCGGAGGCGAGGGTGATACTGCCCACATCCACATCCACATCCACATCCTCCACATCCACATCCACATCCACATCCACATCCATGACCATGACCATGTACCCGTCCAGTCGCGGGTTGCGTGTGCACTGGCGTGGCGGTTCCCGTGTATTTTTCACCAAACGAAAAGGTCTGCAAGGCGAGCTAGGGCTTGGGCGCCGCGGGCGCCTGGTCCAGGCCCAGGCCGGCGGCGAGGTGGCTCCGCAGGGCCTCGTCCACGCGCCAGAGCGCCATCCCCGGGTTCCCCGACTCGGGGTGCGGGAGCGCCGCTCGGGTCGTGGGTGGCGGGAGGTACCGGGCCAGGACCTCCGTGCCGGAACCCGGCGTCCCCGGGCGCGCGGGCCACGACAGCGCGACGCACTGGAGACGGGGCGCCTCGAGGATGTAGTGGAGGATGGCGACCTCGAGGTCCGGGGACTGCGCCTTCTGGAACGCGAACGCGTGCGTCGCCAGCGCGACGTTGTCGTCGGCGCGCAATTCCGGGTTACAGAAGTTCCCGGAGAGGACGTAGCACCGCCCCGGCAAGAGCTCGGCGGCGACCTTCCCGGTGCTCGACGCGGTGATCGGACACAGCTCGACCCCGGCGCCTTTTTCGACGGCGCCTCCCATCATCGTCAGTGCCGCGAAGAGGACGCGCGCCGTGCCGGACCCGATGTCGAGGAAGCGGCTCTCCCGGCCGAGGGGGTGGGGGTGCGCGAGTGCCATGGCGGCCAGCGCCTGGTCGATCACCCGCCACGCGGAGCGGCCGGACATGCCTCCGCACCCGGTGTTGTTCAGCTTCTCGAGCTCCCTGGGACTGCCCTTCCTGTACATGCGCTGGGCGTCGGCGGAGGGCTGCCTCAGGTCCTCCCGGACGCTCTGGACGATCGCGAGGGCTTCCCGCAGCAGTGCCGCTACGGACGGGTCACGGTCGCGGGGGGGGTCCATGTCCATGTCCATGTCCATGTCGGTCCAGATCGGGGGTCGCGTCATGCGGGCGATGACGGCGTTGCGTGGCTGCGGTGCTCTTTTTCACCTACGTCCAATGCGCCCCGGATTTTCCCATCGCCGCGGACATGACCGATGACATGGGCATGCTCGCGGACCTTGTCTCCCTGCTCTCGCGGCCCCTGTGCCCCCCCGGGGACGCCGCGGCGTTCGCCGCGCGGTGGGGTCTGCGGGCGCCGGCGACTGCCGCGGAGTGGCGCGCGGCCGCCTGCGCCGGCGCCGGCGATCCGGGCGTCCCGCACGCGATGGCGCGGCTCGCGGCCGCGCTCGCGCCGGCCGCGGGCGCCGGCGCCGGGGACGTCCGCGCGGCGATGCGCGTGGCTGCGGCGAACCGCCGCGCGCCGGGGGCCTGCGCCCGCGCCGCGGCGCTCGAGCTCGCGCGCGCGCTCGACGACCCGGCGGACCTCGCGGACTCGATGGGCGATCTCGCGGGCACGCCGCCGGGCGGATGGAGGCGCCCGCGCGGAGACGGCGAGTGTGTGGCGTGCCTGACCCGCGCGGCGGGCGCGCCGGCGCTGCACGAGTGCGCGCGATGCGCGTCCGTCATGTGCGCCGACTGCGCGGTGTCGTACGGCCTCGCGCTCGCAAGGAGCGAGAGGCGGTGGTCGTGCCCGACCTGCCGACTTTGATGCAGGGCGGCGTGGGAGCCGTTTGCGTTCCGCGAGCGCCAGTCTCGGAACGCAAAAAACGGAAGGTGTGTCGGCAATCATATGTCATGTGCATGTGAGCTCGCTCGCGATCGCTTGAGTACCCAGTAGCAAGACATGGCGGACGACAACGATGACCGGGATGACCGGTACAACTACCCGGACAACTACCCTCTCCATGATGCGGCGGGAGATGGGGACCTGAAGAAAATCCTGACGACGGACCTCACCAAGTCCATTAACGACAGGGACTGCGACGGCCTTACCCCCCTCCACATGGCCCTCTACGCCCTCTCCTCGGAGAGGTCTCACACCTCCGCGGAGATACGCAAGTGCATCGAGTGGCTGCTCCTTAACGGGGCCGACCCGTCGGAGGTCACTCCATCTGGTCTGACACCTCTGCACATGGCCGCGGAAGCTGTGGACCCTGAGACGGTGAGGCTTCTGGTGGGCGCGCTCCACGCCGTGGGCAAACTGGAGGAGGCCCTGCGCGAAGATACACAGGAAGGCGGGTTCACGTCTCTCCACGTGGCGGCGGCGAATATCGCCATCCACTCCGAGGACCCGGGCGACTCGGACAGGTACCTCCTGAGCGACACGGAGGTCGGGTCGGTCGAAGACGCGATCGCCATCTTCTTCGACCTCCTCCGCGGAGGAGGTCGGGAAGAGAAGCTGCAGGTGCAGTCCCTATACGAGCCATACCTATGGCTCGGAGACAGGTATGGCGTGTATTCGCCGCTCCATATCCTGGTCGTCGAGGGCTGCCCGAAACCGCTCCTTAGTGCGCTTCTCGACCTTGTCCGGAAGCACCTGGACATCAGGGAGGTCCTCCGCGACCTCTTCGCGGAGGTGGTCGAGAACGGCTCGGCCCATGCGTTGGAGACCCTCGCGGATTGCTGCCCGAAGGAGTTCATCTCATCCGACCGGTTTCTCGACCCGTTTCTCTTCCGTGCCGCGGAGATCGGGAACTCCGAAACGGTCGCGAGTCTCATCCGGTGTGGCGCGAATCCCCGCGCCCGGGACGAGGAGGATGGGTACAACGTCCTCCACATCGCGGCCCAATCCGGTAACAAGGAAATGATCCACGCAATCATCCAATCGTTCCTCGCGGGACTCCTGCGTACGGAGACCCGATTCGGAGAGAGACCCGAAGATCTCGTCCCCGACGAGGAAACGCTCCAGGCGTTGTATGCCTACGGCGGCAACGACTTCGAGGGCACGGCCGCCTGGACCACCAAGCGGACCACCAAGCGGACCACCAAGCGGCGGCGCCCCGAAGACCCCCTTGTGGTGAAGCTGAGCAAGGTCAAACTGTGCGATGAGCCTACCTAACCCTAACCCTAGCCTGTCGCCAACTCAGCCGCGAGTTCGGCATTGGATTGCCTGGGAGGGGAGCTTGACGGGGGAGAAGGCCTTCTTTCTTATTCATCGGATCGCACAAAAAATTCTTCACAATTCCCGGGACGAGGTCGTCGAAGAAGCCTCGCCCGTGGCCATACAGCAGCTCCAGGAACATGTCGGCCGCCTCCTGGCCGCTCCCCGGCTAGTCGGAGTCGGAGTCGGAGTCGGAGTCGCGCTTGCGCTTCCCACCGACCTCGTCGGAGTCTGAGTACTCGGCGTCGAGTCCTGGGTAGTATTCCATGCGCTTCCCGTCCTTGCACGAGAGCATCTTCAGGCGCTGGCTCACCATCCCGTGGTTGATCGATAGCTCGTTCGCTTGCTTGATCATCTCCTTCTCCTCCTTGGGTGTGAGCTTGTCGACGTGATCTTTCAGGAGACGCGCGATGTCGTGGTTGAGGTATATCCTGTACGTACGCTCCATCCCCTGGAGGATGCCCTCGAACAGACCGTCCCTCTTGACGGGGTTGCGGTCCAGAAGGAGGCTCTCGAGGCCGATCTTGCAGTCGGGGCCGATGAGCTTCTCCTGGTCGTTCATGCGACGACCGCAGATCGAGCAGTGCTTCCCGTCGGAGACGACGAACGGGAGGTCCCTGGCTCTGATGCTGGTACACTCCGACAGGAAGAGGTAGCCCGGAACGGAAGGCGTCTCCATGTCTTTTACAGCCGCCGTCGATCCCTGGGACAGCGTGCCACCGACCAAGCCGAGGGCCTTGAACTCCTTGTCGGCGTACTCCGTGCTGGTCTCTGCGGACGTGCGGACCCTCTTCCCGTTCTGGTCGAGAACGTCGAGCCTGGACATGGCAGTCATGACGATGCGGATGAACTCGACGACGGTCGGCTCCTGACCCCCGAGGGTCACTCTGTTGTAGTAATCCCACGGGAGCGTGCTGGAATTCCTGTAGTCTAGGGACTTCTTGCGGATCATCGACAAGAGATTCTCCTTACATACGTTCGTCATCCAGCCGTCGTAGCCGATCTCGTCTCGGACAAGTGTCTCGGCATTCGCTGGGAGAGTGAAACCCTTCTCGGAGGATGCCTTGCGAAGGATGGCCAAGACGGTGTCCTGGAGCATGCGCGGCTCTTTGTACATGGTTTCCACCTCCTTCCAGACCTCGGGCGGACAAGTGACGGGCACGAACGTGATGTTCCCTTCCGAATCCGGGACGAGGGCGCCGACGACGGTGAGGTTCCCCGACACGCGGCTGGTCACGAACCAGACCCCAACAGACGCCGGGGCCGCGAGTGTACCGAGCCGGATCCTCGCGACGCGGCGGTTCTCGGGGTGCATGTAGAACAGTGTCATGTCCCGTGGCAACATGGCGACCCAACTCTTCCGATACACACTGGTCAGGTCGCTGACCTTGACCAGGCCTCTCTCCAGCGCGCTACAGGCGAGCTCGAACAGGTCCGCGTCCTGCGGAGGTTGAGACTTCCACGGGTTGACGGCCTTCGACTTCGCCGGCAGGATCCTCCAGTCGCCGGGACCGTGGTTCTGGTGCACCGGACACTTCGCCGGACCGAGCAAGAGACCGTCCGTGTCGGGGAGAATCTTCTGTCCAATGTTCACGGGGATGCTCTCCATGATCTGACGGATGCGGTCCCCGTGTCTCGCGGGCGCGATGCAGACGAGAGTGACACCACCGCCCCGAAGCCATCCCGGGTGCTTCCAGAAGAGGTTCAGTTCGGACCACAGGCTGGTTCGGACATTCCGGCACCACTGGTCGGAAGGAGAACTCCGTGTCTTCTTTGCTGTCTTGAGAAGAGGCTCGTCGGTTGCGTCCAAGATGTACACGTTGACGATGGGGTAGTCCTCACGCACATAGGCGGTAACCATGACGGTCCCCAGGCCTTCGATGGTCTCGGAGTGTATGAGGCACTCGCCTCGACCGATTTTCCTCCTCCCACCAGGCCATGTTGACCCCCACGGGGGGTTCATCAACATGGCCTGGAGCCTGTCGCCGCCGTTTTCCGCGGGCTGTGACATGATATCAGGGCCGCTCCAAGAGACACACTCCTCACACTCCTCATTTTTTGCCCGATGCCCGATGGCGGTGCCCGATGGCACTCCTCCGCCTCCAGTCCCCTACACCTCGGCGCGCATGTTGCGTGTCGCATCATCCCTAGCCAAAAAAAGGGGCCATTGTCACTGGGTGGCGTCCGGTCCACGTACACAGCACAGCACAACACAGCACGCATGCCGCGCCAAACCATCCAACCCACCGCCGTCCGGTATTACTGGGTGTGGGCCGCTCCCGGGAAGGGCGGTCGCTCCGTCTGCCTCCTCTACTTCGAGGACCACTCGTGGGACCTCGTCCGCCAAGGCCACCTCTCCGTCGGAACCTCGCAAGTCGCCAGGGCAGGGAGGGGGCTCTTCGCGCGACGCCTCATCCCGAAGGACGGTGTCGTCGCGCCTTACACCGGCGAGGTCATCGACAGCGAGAAGCTCACCGCTCGGTACGGGGGGTACACCGCGCCCTACGCGCTGTCATTCAAGTCCGCCACGCGGTTCGTCGACGCCGCCGGGACCAGGGGCGTAGCCGCCATGGCGAACGACGCCGCGGGGTCCAACTTCCAGAACAACGCCGTCTTCGTCGAGAGAGACAACGGTCTCGAAGTCGTCGCACAACGGGATATCAGGGCCGGGGAGGAGGTCTTCATCGACTACCGCGGGGCGGTGGCGGACCGGGAGGCGGGTGTCTACGACCTCGCCGACGGCGGGAGGCACGCCGTGGTCGCCCTCCCCGCCGACGCGGGCGCGCCGGGCCACGCCGAGATCCTGCGCCTCCTCGGGCTCGCGCCCTAGCTTTTTCGTGCGAGATGCGAGAGGGAAAGACACAACCGTGTTCAAAAAGCGTGTCCGCTAGCCGCTAGCCGCTAGCCGCTAGCCGCTCATGCGCGAGCATAGTGCGCGGCGTGGTACGCGCGCCACGAGTCCATGAACTCGCCGATCTCGGCGCGCCACGTCTCCGTCACGTGCGTCTCGCGCAGCGCGACGAGGTCGGCACGCAGGCGCTCAAGCTTCCGGCCGAGCGCCTCGCGACTGTCGTCGTCGAGCGCGTCCGTGGGCATCCCGCGCAGGTACGCGAACCGGGGCCCGTCCAGCGGCGGGTACCCCCGGTCCGCGAGGTCCGCGCAGATGTCCGCGGCGGAGCGCCGCACGATCGACAGCTCACCCGAGACGACCTCGGAGACGTAGCGGTGCTTGGCGGCGACGCGCTCGATCTCGCGCTCCGCCGCGGAGACCAGGTGCTGCTTGCGGCGGACGTACTGCGCGAGCCGCTCGGGGAAATAGTCGCGCACGATGTCCGTGATGGCCTCGTACTTGGTGATCACGCGGTCGGCGTTGAACAGGTGCATGTTCGTGCACGACAGGCGGTCGCGCGACACGAGCTTCAGGCTCTCGACAGTCGGCGAGAAGCCGGGCGCGGGCGTCAGCACGAAGCGCACCGCCTCGTCGGTCGACTCGTTCACGAACGACCGCAGCTTCCCGGCCTCGACGAGGCCGTCCAGGAAGGCGCGGTACGTGTCCGTCCACGTCCCCACCGGGAGCTCCGTCACCTCCCACGTGCCGCGCGCGCCGGGCACGAGGACGCCCACGCTCTCGAACGCGTGGCGGCCCGCGACGCCCGCCGGGCGGATGGTCCCGCGGAAGCCCGCGATCCACGGCACGGGCTCCTCGAGCGGGATGGCGTCCGCCGCGGTGGCCGCGCGGGCGGCCGCGCGGGCCGCATCGGGGGACGCGCCCGCGTCGTCCGGGATGGCGCGGACCTCCGGCGCGTCCAGGAGGCGCAGCACCAGGGTCGCGATGTCCTCCGGGTTGTGCGGGGGGATCTCGGTCGAGTAGGCCGTGCCGACGCCGATGTCGCCGGCGATCGCCGCGATCGGCAGCACCGGGTGGTAGTACGCGGGCTCGATGCTCTCGCCGTCCTCCGTCAGGTGCGGGAGCACCGCCGCGTCGCGGTCATCGGGCCGGAAGATCAGGTTCACGTAGTCGCGGAGCAGCGTGTAGATGTACCTCGGCGCGGCCGCGTCGTCGCCGCCCATCAGCCGCGTCCCGAACTGCCCGCGGTCCTCGAGAAGGGGGACGTTGTTCTTGAACCGCTGCGCCATCCCGATGATCGCCGATATGAGGGACGCCTCGCCGTGGCGGTAGCCCGAGACCTCGGACACGTTCGCGGCGAGCTGCGCGACCTTGATCTCGTGGCGCGTGAGGTTCCGCTTGAAGCACGCGAACAGGATCTTACGGATACTCTCCTTGAGGCCGTCGACGACGCTCGGGACAACGCGCTCGACGGAGCGCTCGACGTAGAAGATCAGCTCCTTGTGGACGACGTCGCGGACGCTCACCTCGGGGCGCTCGCGGTCGAACGCGAGCGCCGCGTTGTGGTCGATGCCGCGGAGCCACTGCTTGCGGTCCGTGGCGCGCGACTTCCGAAAGGCCATGTCCAGCGCGTCGTCCGCGCCCTCGTCGAACACGTACTGCATGGTCATGTCGCGGCGCATGATCTCCTGCGCCTCCTGGCGCGAGTGCGTCCCGAGGCCCTTGTAGTACTTGACCGTGTGCTGGTCGACGCCGGAGGGCCCCGACTCGTGCTCCCACGCGTGGTACTCGCCGAGCGTGTAGAACTCGCGCGACGCGCGCGTACGCTTGTGCGTGGCGCGGATGATCGGCGACATCAGGCTCGCGATGAACGGGCGCTCGACGCGCATCAGGCTCGGCCACCGGGACCAGAAGAAGGTCGTCAGCAGCGCGCGGATGTGCGAGCCGTCGTGGTCGGCGTCGGCCATGATCACGACCTGGCCGTACCGCAGCTCCCGGACGCTTGTGTACTCCTTGCCGTGCTCGAGGCCGAGCGCCTTCTTGAGGGCGTTGACCTCTTCGTTCTGGTTCTGCTTGGCGAGGCTCGCGTCCAGGCAGTTCATGAACTTGCCGCGGATCGGATAGATCCCGAACCGCCGGCGGCCGTCCTTGAGCGCCGAGACGCCCGCGATGGCCGTCGCCTTGGCCGAGTTCCCCTCGGTGATGATCAGCTTGCACTGGTCGGACCGCGCGGTGCCCGCGTCGTGCGCGTCCTCGAGGCCGGGCACGCTCACGCGCGTGCGCTTCTTCCCGTCCGACTTCTTGGCGTCCTTGTCCTCCTGTGCGGCCGCCACGCTGGCCACGCGCTCCGCGATGCCGAGCGTCCGGAAGATCTTCTGGTGCACCTCTTCGGAGACGGTGGGCCGCGACCCGAAGTTGCGGACATGGCTGGTGAGCCTCTCCTTCGACTGGGACTCGAAGGACGGGTTGTCGATCGTGGCGAAGACGATGACGAACAGCTGCTCGCGCACGTGGCTCGGGCGGATGGTCAGCCCCCGGAACTTCTTCTCGGCAGCAGCGACATAGGCGTCGACCACCTGCTTCACCACGTAGTCGACGTGCGAGCCGCCCTGCGTCGTGCAGACGCCGTTGACCATCGACACCTGTCGGAAGCCGTCCGCGGGCGAGCGGCTCGGCGCGACCACGACGTGCCACCGCGGGTGCGGCGAGAAGTACACGCGCGGGAGGCGCTCGGGGTCGCCGCGGCGGCCGAGGAAGAGGTCCGCGTACGCCTCGACGTGGCGCGCCTCCTGGAGCTTGCGCCCGTTGAACTTGACCGAGACGCCCGTGCCCGACCACGCCGCGGCGTCGAGCGCGCGACGCTCGACCATGCGGAACATGTCCTCGGTCATGCCCTCCTGCCCGAAGCGGGCGTAGTCGGGGACGAACGACACGGACACCGAGCCCGCCTTGCGGCGGATCGCGCGCACGGTCGGGGGGTCGATCACTGACAGGCCGTCGCGGCACGTCTGCGTGAAGTGCTTGCCGAGCACCGCGTCGACGACCTCGGCGGTGAACTCGACCGAGAACGCCGCCGCCAGCTTGACGCCGACGCCGTTCTTCCCGCCGGTCACCAGGCGCGTGTCGTCGTCGTGCTTGCGGTAGTTGGAGCTCGTGAAGAGGTGGAAGAAGATCAGGGTCGGGACCAGCAGCGGCCGGCCCTCCTCGTCGCACTCCGTCTCGTGGGGCGCGACGGGGATGCCCTGGCCCTCGCAGTCGTTCGACACGGTGATCCGGCCGCTCTCGCGGTCGACCGCGATGTCGATGGTGCGCACGGCCCCCGACCGGACCGCCGCGTCGAGTGCGTTGACGACCACCTCGTCGAGGAGCTTCATCAGCGCGGGCACGTACTTGACCTCGCGCCTCTCGAACCGGACGGTCGCGTTGGCGGCGGCGTCGGCATTGACGTACGTCTCGCACTCCCGCAGGTCCGTCGGCCCCGTCCAGGTCTCGGGGACCTCGCGGATCTGTTCGAGAACCGTGCGGCGCGTGTACGTTTCCTTGGCGGCGCTCGCCATGGTCGCCGCGGTCGCCATCGTCCGGTCGTCGTAGATTGATCCAGTGACAGGAAGGGGGCTTCCGTTTATGCTACCGATCCACCTGTATGTAAAAATTCAATATTCATCATTTTTCGAATCCCGGGCTAGGGCTTGGCCGTCAGGCGGCGATGACGTGCAGGTAGTCCTCGTGGCCCGACACCCACGTCTTCCGCACGACCTGCCCGGGCGCCGCGCCGATCCACATCGCGATCGGGTCCGTGTCGCGGATCTTCGGGAGCCGGTCCCGGCTCCCGAACTTGGACGTGACCGACGCCTCCTCCTCGGCGTTGCACACTGCGTGGTGCACGTCCGCGTTTAGCGCGTGCTTCGTTGGGTCGTAGCAGAGCCGGATCAGGTCGAACACCTGGTGCTTCCCGGAGAACCCCACCGCCGCCAGCTTCGTCCGGAACTGCACGCGCACGGAGGGGCTCGGCTGCCCCGTCGTCACGAGGAACAGCACGAGCTCGGTTTCCGGCGGGAACGCGTCGCCCTCGGGGAAGGCATCCAACGCCTTGGCGACCTGAGCGTTCGGCACGAAGAAGACAATGGCGCGGTGCGAGGCAATGAAGAACCAGCGCTCGCCCTGGATGAGCTGCGCGACGCCGTCCTCGATCTCGCGGAGGGCGGCGCCGTTGTGCGCGCCATCGACCCCCCGGCGGTAGTCGAGCATGGCCGCGAGGTGCGGCGTGATGCTCAGGAGCGTGTTCTGTACCGTCTGCGTGGATGACATGGCGGGTGTGGTCTGACTGCTGCCATCCGGGGGAAAATTTAAGGTGACGGCCGGCCGGGATCGCCGCCCGCCGGTCACTTTCTCGGTTTCAGAGAATCAGCGCTACCGACAGCAGGATCATCAGAAAGCTGGCCACCAGACGGACGATCCGCATCGTCGTCGCGCCGCGAACGATCTTGGTCCGTGCGCCGCGGTCAGGCGGAACTCTTCCGACCGGGAGGCACCCGCTTCTTGGATGTCCCTCTGCGGGGGACGGGGTCCACCTCGGGCTCGCTCTCGCTATCGCTCTCGCTCTCGCTCTCGCTCGCGTATTCGGACTCGGAGCCGCTGTCCTCCCGGTCTTCCTCGTGCGCGCCGGCGTCCTTGCGCCCGCCGGCGAACGACATGAAGCGCGAGCGAAACGAAGTCTTCGCGTCGCCGCCGCCGGGGATCCGCGCCAGCCGGCGCTCCATGGAGAAGATCACGTAGCCCACGACATCCTCGAGAATGCTCGCGTTGACGGCGTCGACCAGCACCTCGTGGGCGTTGGTGTCGGCGATGACGCTGAGCTCCGAGGCGCGGCGGAGGGCGCGCACGACGTTCTTGGTGACGACGTCGCGGCGCCGGCGGATGTCCTCGCGCGAGACCGCGTGGATCGCGGCGTCAACCAGCTCCATGGTCGTGTCGGCCCCGGCCTCCGCGGCCGCGACGATCTTGGAGACCATCCTCTCGATGACGCGGTCGTCCTCCGTGCGGCGGCGGGAGACCGCGAGCGCGTCGGCCACGTACAGCGCCGCCACGCGCTGCCACGGGTGCGGCGCGACGGAGCGCTCGCGGAGGAGGTTCATGCACTGCATCTGGATGGAGAGACGGGTGTCGTCGATCTGCTTGGCGTTCTTCGCCTCGCGCAGCTCGGCGCCCACCTCGTTGAGGAGCTGCAGGGCCTCCTCGTGCTCGCGCGCCACGGTGTCGGCGATCGAGACGCAGGCCGCCTTGACCTTGTCGAGCGTCTGCGGCTTCTTGGCCTTGCCGATCTGGAACCCGAGGAAGCTGCGGCCGCGGTCCTTCGCCTTGAGGCGGACGCAGTTCTCGGGGTCGATCGACGCGATGACCGTCATCAGGTTGTCGAGGAAGTCCGGGAACGTTTTCTTTGTGAGCTTGGTGGACCGCATCGCGGCGGCGGCCTTCCGGGCGGAGGCGGCGACGGTGCGGTAGTTCTGGACGAAGTGCGAGTCCGCGGCGTCCCGCGCGATGTCGCCGTCGCTGCTGTCGCCGTCGCTGCTGTCGTCGTCGCTGCTGTCGCTGCCGCCGCCGTCCGCCGTAGCCGTAGCGGGGGCAGTCGATGCGCCGTCGTCGCCGGCGGTGGCGGGGGAGGGCTCCGAGGCGGCAACTCCGCGCAGCGCGGCGAGGATGTCTCGTTTGAGAGCCTCGGGGTCGAGGGAGGATGTCGCACCTGTCATGGGGGCGTGGGTATGACCAGAGATAAGAAAAAAGCGCGCACCAACGCGCACCCCGCTGCGCGTTGCGCGGCTGGCTCACTTCCGCCCCCGGCCCCGAGCGCCCGCGTCCGACGAGACCGCCATCCACATGGAGATCGAGGAGGCCGCGAGGCCCGCGGCGAGGAACACCACGATCGCGACCGAGAAGACGCGGCAGTTGGGGTCGCGGTCCCCCCGGGCGATGCAGTGGTCGTTGTACCGCCACAGGAGGTAGCTCGCGCCGAGCGTGACGGTCGTAACGAGCATGGCGGTGAGCCGCGCCGTCGCGCTGAGGCGCCGGTTCGCGAGGAAGGCGCCGGCGAAGAGGACCCACGCCGTGCTGTAGATAGCCGTCAGGCGGCCCGCGTTTGCGCCGGCGGGGAGCTGCATGGACTTCATGTTCAGTACTTCATGTTCGAGAAAAAAAGTTGTCCCCAGTGTGTCGTCTCACTCAGTCGCGTTGGAGGTGTATGTCATGGGACTCGACTTCCGTGAAGGAGGACGGCGTCCGCGATGTCCGCGACGGTGACGGGCGCGCCGTCGGACGGCAGGGAGACGCCCATCCGCGCGGCGTAGTCGCGCGACACCGGGCCGATCTCGTACACGCAGTCGATACGCCCGGGGCGCCGGAGCGCCGCGGGGATCCGCCCCGGGTCGTTCGCGGTGAGGAACAGCAGCCGCGGGCGCGCCGTGTCGCACAGACCGTCGATCGCGTTCAGGAGCCCCGGGAGCAGCGCCGCGAGCCGCGCCTCGTCGCGGTCCGCGTCCTCGATGCACAGCACGCTCGGCGCGTCGTCGGCGACGGCGTGTCCGTCCTCCCTGTCCGCGCCGCGCGCGACGGCGCGGATGACGTCGTTGTCGTCGCGCAGCGCGGAGAGCGCAAGCGAGAACACGCTCGCGCCGTGGCGCGCGGCCGTGGCGCGGATGAGCGTCGTCTTCCCGGTCCCGGGCGGCCCGTGGAGGAGGTACCCGCGGCGCACCGGGCGGCCGAACCGGCGGTACCGGTCGAGGTTCGCGGGGCGCAGGAAGTCCGCGACGTCCTCGAGCATCCGCTCCCCGGGCGCGTCGAAGTGGTCGGGGACCCGATCGGACAGCGGGGGGCCGCGCTCCCAGCCGCCGTCCTCGTACAGCATGACGTGCCGCGCGGTGAGGGACACGCCCCGCGCGACGGCGAGCGCCCGCACCGCTTCCAGGAGGGCGGGGACGGTCATCGCGCGCGACGACACGCGCGCCTCGAAGGCGTCCGCGCCGCGGCGCGGACGCCTATCCCCTGTGGTGTCGGTTGCGGGGTGGAAGGAGACGCGGACGTCCGGCCCGACCTCCGGGATCCGGGCCTCGCCGGAGGGGACCCACACCACGTCCCCCGGGGCGCCCGTCCCGGTGCGTACGGTGCCGCGCTCGAGTCCCGAGGCCTCGACGAGGGCGCGGTAGAGCGCGGACTGTCGGTCGCAGTACGGCGACGCGTTGCTCCGCACGAGGAGCGTCGAGGGGCACGCCCAGGGCCAGGGGACGCCGTCCGCCCACTTCCCCGCGAGCTCCCACGCGAACGCCAGCGCGCGGCGGAGGCCCTCCGCAACGGTCGCGGCGAGGAGGGCTGACAGGACGCCGTCCCGCGGGAGCCACGCCTCCAGAAAGAACATCTTGTTGTAAACACGGGCCGAGACCCCTTACGGCGGTGAGGCCGAACGAAATCCATAAGGACCCCGCCGTCGATAGGTCACATGAACATGAACATGAACATGAACATGAACATGGGGAACATGAACAACATGGACATGGACATGAACATGGGCGCGGGCACGGGCTTCGCGGTCGACGGCGCGGACCCCCCTCCCCCCGCCCTCGCGCCGCGCACCGAGGACCTCGCGGAGGTCCGCCGGTGGACCGGCCGCAGCGACGTGCGCCTGGCTGCGTGCTCCGGCGCGGGCGAGGTCGCGGATGCCTACGACGGCTCGACGGCGGTCGCCACGCCCGCGCACCCGGTCCACCACGTCGCGGAGGTCGTCGTCGAGTGGACCGACCTCGCGGAGGCCCTGGCGACGCTCCCCGCGGTGGGGGATCACAACGCGCTCGTGGTCGTCGACTCGCCCGACGCCACGCGGACGCTGCGCCTCGAGCTCGCCGCCGGCGCCGCCGCGACGCCCGGGGCGCTCGCGGCGGCCGCGGGCGTCGCGCTCGCGCCCGCGGGCGTCGCCGTCGAGCTGGACGCCGCGCGGGGCGTCCTGCGCTTCCGCGCCGCCGGGGACCGCGTGCGCGTGCGCCCGCATCCGCTCCTCGGGGTCTGGGGCGAGGGGCTCACGCTCCTGCGGGACGCCTGGGTCCCCGCGCACCGCGCGCCACGGACCGCGGTGCGCGTCGCCTACCTCACCTGCGCGGAGCTCGCGTCGGCATTCACGACGTCGGCGCCTTTCGGCGAGTGCCTCGTCGCCGTCCCCGCGGGGACGGCGACGGCGACGGCGACGGCGACGGCGCCCGTCGTCCTCCGCGCCGCGGCGGGCGTCCCGCTGGCGCGGGTCTCGCGCCTCACGCTCGTCGCGCGCGACGTCACGGGCGCCCCCCTCCGCGACATGCGCCTGCCCTGGACCGCCTCCGTGACGCTGCGCGCGGCGGTGCCGGAGAACCTCGCCGTGGACGCGCACCGGCGGGCCGCGGAGGAGTGGGAGCACCGCGAACGGGGCCGCATGCCCACCACCGTCGCCTAGCGGGCCCCGCAGGCGCGCGCCTCGGCGCCCGAATTTTTACCCCGTCGCATGCCCATACCATACCCATACCCAGCCAGCCAGCCAGCCCATGCCCATGCCAAAATACATCCCGTGCTTCTCCCGCGACTGCCACCTCCGGTGCGCGGTCTGCGGGGCCCCCTACACCCGCGTCGACCAGTACTCGGCCCTCGTCGTCGACCCCCCCGAGGGCGCCGAGGCATACTTCGTCACCTGCCTCCAGGAAGGGGATGTCCCCCGGTGGGACGCCAGGCTCTCGGATCTATGTGCGTCGCTGTCCCCGCACGAGACGCTCGGGGCGGTGTACCAGGTGGCCCGGGCGCTGGGCGAGCTCCACCGCAGCGGCTACGTCCACCGGGATCTCTCGACAGAGAACGTCCTCGCGTACGGGCACGGGCTCCTGGTGGGAAACTTCGGCTCGGTCCGCCCCGCGGAGGAGGCCTACACCGATCTCCGGCGCCTGCGCGCCTCCCCCTGGGCGGCCCCCCCCGAGCTCCTCCAGGCGAACGGGACCGTCCTCTGGACCCCCGCCGCGGACGTCTGGTCCCTCGGCTGCGTCGCGCTGGAGATGGTCCTCCTCGGCCGCACGCTCGGGAGACCGTTCTCCCGCGCGTCCAGCCCGTCCCGCAGCCTCCGGGCGCACCTCGCCAACATACACGCCGTCCTGGGGGCCCCCAGCGGCGGCGGAGGCGTGCGGCGCCTGGGGCACCTGACGCCGTCGCAGTGCGTGAGACGGATGCTCCGGACCCTCCTCGGCTCGTGCTCGGAGAGCCTGCTAGCGGAGGCCCGCCGCCGCCTCGATTTCCTCTCGGGGGTGCTGGACATGACCCTCCAGACCGACCCCCGTCTGCGCCCCGACATCGCCGCGGTGATCCGCATGGGCATGTCCATGTCCCAGGTCCCCGAATCCATGTTGCGCGAACCGCCCCAGCTCCCGCTAGCTTGCGGCGATGTCTGCATGCGCGTCCAGAACTACTCCCGCGAAGCCCCCCGGGCGAGCGGCAGCCTCGGGAGCAGGTACGTGTGAGGGCCGAGTCACGGCCCCGCGTGGCGGGACGGCGGGTGAACTTTTTCGAGCGGCGCATGATGGATACAACGGCGATACGGACTTCCACACCGCCATCGTGAACGCCGTCTTCTCCGAACCCAGCGCGGTCTGCCGGCTCGACATCTTCATCGCGATGATTCCTTTGAGGCCAACTGTTGAACGTACGTGTGCTGAAAAAAAGGGTCGCGGTGTCTAGGAGAGGAGGCTGGCCGAGAAGGCCACGATCCATTCCGAGTCCCGGATGACCTGGGAGCTCTCCTCCTTGTAGTCGGCGTGGGTCCCTACCCACACGCGGTAGGGGGTGGGGTGGTCGGGGTTCCACTGCCGGGCGGAGGGGTCGATGTTCACCTCGGATCCGTCCTCGCACTCGACGCGCATCCAGGTGCAGCGCCGGTCGGCGGAGGGCAGGGTCCCCCGGAACCCCCGGATCATCCCGCGGATCTTCTTTCCGTCATCCTCGGGCTTGGCTCCCCAGAAGAAGGGAACGAAGCCCCCCGAGGAGTTGGGGTTGTCCCTCCAGGCCTCCCGGTCGTCCCCGTTGAGGAATAAGTGCCCCGTGACCTTCAAGATGCGCTTGATTTTCGGCTCGTCCTCCCGGATCTCGCGGGGGAGCCTCTTCTCCTCCTTGTGCGTGAGGAACAGCCCCAGACAGGCCACGGCGAGGTCGCCCATCTGGTCCCAGATCCAGAGCTCCTTGACCCAGGGCAGGGTGTCGGGCGGGAAGATCTCGTCTCCGTCGGTGTCATCGACGACGATGCAGTACCCCCCGGCCGCGGCGCGGCCTGCCTTCAGCATGAAATCGAGCCACTCGATCTCCTTCTTCGAAACCCCATCGGGGTTGACGGTGATGTGGGGCGCCCCGTCCTCGCGGGTGATCCGGCGAAGAAGTTCCATCATTCGGACGATGGTGCCCTTCGTCTTCTTCTCTTTCCACTTCCGGAGGCTCCGGAAGAGGTCAGCGAACGAGCTCTCGGGCCCGCTGACCCTCTTGATGAGGGTCGCGTCGCCCTCCGAGAGAGATACCATAGCCATCATCTCAGCGCCTCTTTTTCTGGAACGGCTAGGCTCCCTCCGCCATTTATTTCCTTCCTTTAAAACGGAGGCGCGGGGTCTCCGAGCCCGCGACCTAGGCGAACAGCTTGCTCCCGGAGGGCCCGGCCTCGACCGACTTGAGGGAGTCGGGCTGGATCGAGGTCACCGTCTTGGTCCAGCGGGGGCTTGCTAAGCAATGGAACCCAGCCCGCACATCACATCCTCATGTAAGTGGCCCTCGTGGCCCCGGCCACGGCGAGGAATTCCTTGACCACATCCGACGAGACCTTTGTGAACACCTTGGGCTCCTCCGCCCCGGCATCCGAGGGGCCCTCGGGTTCCGCGGAGAGCCCTGCCCTCTCGAAGAACTCGCAGAGACTCGTCCGAATCTCCACCGAGGTGTATTTCGAGAGGAAGTCACCGACGGTTTCGGGCTGCCCATCAAAGACGATACGCGGTTCGCACTGGTATTGCGGCCCGCCTCCCACCGTGCACAACTTGGTGCCTTCTCCGGAAAAAATGTGAAGAAGCACGTTGTACCGGGGTGCGGAAACGATTTCACGGAGCATGTCGGATGAGCCCGGCACGAGTGCGGCGAGAAGCTCGACCGGAACACCGGTCTCGTCTACCGGGTGCTTCGTCACAGGGATCTCGCAGTCCGAAGTTGCCACCATTTTTTTATTTATTGGGGGCCCGACGTGGGCATGGAGGCACCATGAGGCACCATGAGGCGAGGCGAGGCGAGTCGGGTCGGGTCGGGTTGGGTCAGGGGGGGACGCAGCACTGTGAGTCGTGTCAGTCGCGTCAGACTCGGACGCCCGGGGCCCGGGGGCTGACTGCCGTAAGAAAATTCCTACCGGGGATCATGTTGCCCCCTCTGCAGGGTGTCGCGAACACTCAGAACTATGTCGTGGACATCAAGAGCCTCGGGATCAACCTCGCCAAGCCGCCGAGCTCGGCGAGGTACAACGAAATGCTGGGCAAGTCGATGTTCCTCGCGGTAGGCGAGCGCGTGGGGTCCGAGGGCCCCACGGCGCGCGCCGAGGACGCCACCTTCGCCGCGATCATCGACAGCGACGGCGTCGCGGTCAACACGTCCTTCACCCGCCGCCAGGAGAACGGGACCAACTCCCGGTTCTACTGCGACGGGAACGCCAAAATCGACGGGGACCTTATCGTGACGGGGGACGTCATATGGGCCAACAGCATCACGGCCAAGGGCCTGCGGCCGGACGGCGCGGGCGGCGCGTCGTTCTGGCGGAGCGCCAAGACCGACGTCGACTCGACGGTGTACACGACCAGCCGCATCACGGTGGGCCCCGCGGAGTGGGCGTCGGACAGCCTGCACAAGTTCCACGTCGTCGGGAACAGCGGGGGGATCGTGCGCCAGATGCAGATGTCGGTCAACAACCGCGAGGGCGCGGGCGTGGCGCTGGGCGTGATCGGCGACGGCAGCTACTCGCCCGCGGTGGTGATGACCACCCCGGACACGAACCTCGAGTTCCGCGTGCGCAACCGCGCGGACCCGTACGGGACAGCCCTGACGTACTACGACAAGGCGTCGGGATGGCTCCCGGACGTCACGGCCGAGGGCTACGCCCCGCCGTCCATGTGCATCTCGGCGGCGACCGGCGCGGTGTGCTTCGGGGTCGCCGACCCCCCGCAGCTCTCCGTGGTCTCCTACACCCGGAACGCCGACGGCGTGCTCGTGTACGGCGCGTCCGCCACGCAGCCGCGGGTGTTCACCCGCGGGGCGCTTTACGCGGACGATATCATGATGCGCGACTCCTCGGGCTCCGTCCGGCGCCTCGAGGACATGTTCTTCGTCAAGTCGCTCGACCTCGAGGGGCTGCAGGTGGACGCGCACGACATCGCCAACTCGGACCGCGGGTTCCGCGCGGGGGCGTGGATCTTCAACCGCCGGGACCCCACGGACGCCGCCGCGCCCGAGACGTCCGTCGCCGTCGAGGGGACGGTCACGGTCGGGTACAAGGAGGACGGACTGGTGACGATCGCCGACGGGCGCGTGACCGCCGAGCGCCTGACCGTCCGGGACGTGACCGCCGAGCGCTGGACGACGACGCGCGACATCTACGTCCCCAACGTCTTCGCGAGCCACTTCTTCGTGCAGGACGAGGAGAGCGGCGAGGTGCGGGAGGTCCAGTTCGTGACCAACGAGCACCTCAACGAGGTCCTCGCGACGGGGGGCGGGCTGGACGCGCTGTACAAGTTCAGCCTCAACGGCGACACGGTCACAACCGAGCGCAACCTGGCGCTCGGGACGCAGACCAAGAGCCTCGCGTACCCGGGGCGGCTGACCGTGAACAACGACATCGTCCCGCGCCGCGTGTTCATCAACGACAACCTCGACCCCGACTACGTCTACACGCCCAGCCTCGCGATGAACCACACGTCGGCGCGCGCGTACGAGGACGGATTTGAGACGACATACGAGGCGTACTTGTCGCACATCTACGACCGGAACTACGTCGAGCAGGAGGGGAAGCTGGTCATCGGGACGCAGCCGGTGCTCCAGCACCCCGAGGCGGACGGGGCCATGGACAGCAGTCGATACCACGTCGCGCCGATCGAGTTCCACCCCGAGACGGACTTCCGATTCGCGGCGTCCAACACCGCGACGCTCAGCGTCTACCGCGGCCACGTGGGCGTCAACGCGACCATCGACACGATCCGGAAGTACGCGCTCGCCGTGGAGGGGACCGCCTACGCGACGCGCTTCGTGTCCCCGAGCGGCGAGATCCGCGGGTTCGTGTACAGCGAGGTCACCGGCGACTTCGAGTTCAACCCGAACCGCTCGATCGGGCTGAACGCGAGCCCCGAGAAGGCCTACTCGGTCACGGTCGGCGGGAGCATGCGCGTGACCGGGGAGGTCTTCGACGCCGACGACCGGATGGTCGGGGGGTGGTACAAGGCCGACACGCAGTCGAACGACGTGATCGGCGTGGTGTGGACCTCGCGCCGCGTCGGGATGGGGACCTCCACGCCCGAGCACACGCTCGACGTGCGGTCCGACTCGGTCGAGCGGACAGAGGTGCGGCTCCGCCGCGGCGAGCGCACCGCGGGGGCGTCGCTGATCATGGACGACGCGTTCACCGTCGCGGAGCTCGCGGTCGACGCCGGCGCGGGGCTGTCCGTGTCGGTCGACGGCGCCGCGCGGATGACCATGTCCGCGGCGACGCCGGATACCGCCACGCGGGAGCAGCTCGACGCCCAGTACGAGGCGGGCGAGGTGCCCTCCGACGAGGCGATGCCGCTGACCGAGTTCACCGGGCGAATCAAGGCGCACGTCGTCGAGGCCCGCGAGTTCCGCGCGGGCGGCGACACCATCCAGATCGCCGCGGGGGACTGGGCCTTCCGCGGCGACGTGGCCGAGGACGGCGACGTGTTCATGGCCGGCCGCCGCATCCGCGGGGTGCACACCGAGAAGGTGACCTTCACGAACGTGCCCACCAGCGTGTCCCACACCGGCTTCCCCTTCGCGGTGGTCGAGCGCCTGGGCGACGCGGACCTCGGGGTCGCGCTCTTCCGCAACACGGCGTCGGCCGGCGGGAGCATCCGCGTCTCGGGGAAGGACCCGACGCGGTACCTCGACCTGGGCGTCAGCCCCTCGGGCAGCGCGGTCCTGCGCAACAACGGCGTGGACGTGATGACCATCCGCAACGGCATGGTCGGCGTCGGGCTCGGCGGGGGAGTGGAGCCCGTCGCGGCGCTGCACGTGCGCTCGGCCTCCGAGAGCGTCCTGCCGGTGCGGATCGAGGCGCCCGCGGCGCCCGCGGCCGCGGTGGCGCTGGCCTCCGCCGGCGCGGAGTGGACGCTCGCCGCCGGCGCGGACGGGATGCGGGCGAGCTCGGCCGCGCGGGAGGTCGTCTTCCCGGCGCGCGGCGGGCTCCTGGTGTACGACCCCGCCGACGCGGTGGACTACAAGTCGTACCACTCGGTCGTCTCGGTGAGCGACGTGCCGTTCGGGAGCCGCATGTCCTTCCTGGTCGAGGCGCCGGGGTCGAGCGGCGTCGAGCTCGCGCTGAAGCACTCGGGGAAGAACTTCGGCGGCGACATCTCGCGCTTCGACTGGGCGATCCAGACCTCGGACGAGTCGCTCGTCCTCCACGGGAAGTCGGGGCCCATCGTGTCGAACATGCTCGAGTTCCGCCCGCGCGACTACGCGATGGAGGTCAACGCGGACGTCCGCGTGGCCGGGCGCGTGGACGCGGACGGCTTCTACATCAACGGGTACCGCGTGCTGACGGGGACCACGCAGGGGCTCGTCTTCGACAAGTCCATCGACATCGCGACGGACGTGGACGAGAACGGCGACCCGAACCGCACCTTCCTGAGGTTCCAGATCCTCGAGAACCGCGTGGGCCTGACCAAGACCGCGGTGAGCAACCCGTTCGTCTCGTGGACCAACGAGGGCCTCGCGCTCGGGTACGACATGGAGTACGACGGGACGATCGTGGACCAGAACATGACGCTCGCGAAGAGCCACACCAAGGTGCACACCGACATGCTCGTGTACGGGCGCCTGGCGGTGCTCTCGGGCCCGGACCGCGTCCCCGCGGACATCGCGCTCGACGTTGGGAGCCACAAGGACGCGATCGCCTTCCCCGTGGGGACGGAGTCGGACCGGCCGCTCAACCCGAAGGCGGGCTACCTCCGCTACAACTCGGACATCAACGCCTTCGAGGGGTGGAACGGAAAGAACTGGGAGCCGCTGATCCCCGAGTCGGGGTTCCTCCGCCCGCTCTTCTCGGGGAACCCCGCGGTGACGGGGGTGGCGACGTGGGCCCCCGGCGCGTCCGGGGGCGGCATGGTCCTCGAGACGCCCGAGGGCATCCGCCTGATGGACGGGTACAAGCTCCTCTCGGTCAACGTGCGCGCGGTCGCGACCGCGGCGTTCGTCCCCGGCCCCCGCGAGTTCCGCGTGGAGATCTTCCCGGAGAACGACCTGGTCACCCCCGTGTACGCCGACACGGCGTACGACTGGCTCGCCCCGGACGTCCACGGCGCGCGCGTGCGGACGCACTTCGACATGATCGTGCCGGACGGGGTCCTCGTGTCCGGACGCTACGTGGTGCGCCTGACGGTGGTCGGGGAGCCGCTCCCGTTCCCGGAGGACGACCCGTCCGCGGAGATTTCGGCGCACCTGATCGAGTACTCGCGGAGGAACTCCGTGGACGAGAAGGTCAGGTACGAACAGGTCGGCTTCCGCCCGATCCAGGCCCTGCGGAACTCGATCGAGACCGAGGGGTCGTTCCGGCTCGAGGGCGGGACGCGGCTGATCACCGGCGCGTTCCAGCTGCCGGTGCGCGCCACCGCCGAGACGGACACGCTGTGGTTCGAGATCGAGTTCCACGACCTCGACGCGGCCGGCGCGGAGACCGGCAGCGCGGTGCGGTACGTCCTCCGCCACGCGTCCGTCTTCGTCCCCTCGGTGGCCAACGCCCCCTGGCAGGGCAGCCTCCACGCGGTGGTGGGCGCGATGGACCTCCCGGCGGGGCGGTACTACGCGCGGCTCGCGCGCTTCCACCCGTCGGTCGACACGACCGACCTGTTCCAGGACATGCGCGACGGACTCGCGACCATCGAGGTCGCGGTGGTGGACTTCAGCGCGAGCGTCGTCACGATGGACTCGATCGTCCCCGCGGAGGCGGACAAGACCGACCTGGGATCGGCCGCGCTGCGGTGGAAGGACGCGTACATCAGCGGCGACCTGTTCCTCTCGGACCAGCGCGAGGCGGCGGTGCCGCCCCCCGGGCTGGCGATGGACGCGCCGGTCGTCGAGTACGTATCGACGGCGTACGGGTCCGGGGAGTACGAGGCGCTCGCGTCCTCGCACGCCGACGCGTCGTTCGCGGCCTTCCACGCGTTCGCCCCGCGCGACCCGGCGGCCGCGGACGGCGACCCCCCGACGCAGTTCTGGGCGAGCGAGTACGGCACGTTCGACCTGAACACGGGCGGGTACCTGGGCGACACGGTCACGGAGGCGGAGGGCGGTGGCGCGCAGACCCTCTACGGCGAGTGGGTGGAGATCCGGTTCCCGTTCGCCATGTCGCCGAGCAGCGTGAGCCTCACGAGCGTCACGTACAACACCGCGCCGACCGAGTTCCGCGTGGTGGGGTACACGCCGAACGGGCGCGCGGAGCTCGTCGGAACGTTCGAGCGCGTGTTCTGGGCGCGCGACGGGGTCCGGCGCGAGTTCCCGCTGTCGTCGCTGGCCGAGTACACGCGCATCCGCATCGTCGTCGCGCGCGTGCTGCAGGGCGACCACGTCGCGCTGGGCGAGGTCGTCCTGGCGACGCGGACGTACGTGAACGAGGGCCTGCGCGGGATCGTCGACGGCAAGGCGCCGCGGGTCCACACGCACGACGCGTCGGAGATCGTGTCGGGCAACTTCCCGTGGGAGCGCCTCCCCCTCGCGGTGCCCGGCGAGGCGCCCGGGATCGTGCACGTGGTCGGCCTCCCCGCCGCGGACGCCACGGAGGCGGACGTCCCGCCCGCGGACGCGCTGTCCGCCGCCGCGGGGCTGCAGCTCTTCCGCAAGATCGAGGACCTCGAGCGCGTGCCCGTCGCGGACGACCTGACGACCGACTCGGGCGTGGTCGCGCTGTCGGCGCGCCAGGGCGTCGCGCTGGCCGCCGCGACGGCGGCCAACGGCGCGCGCATCGAGGTCGTCCGGTCCGAGATCCCGCTCGTCGTCGACAGCCTCGAGAGCCTCGACCCCGCGGCGGCGCTGTCCGCGCGCCAGGGCGCGGTGATCATGGAGCTCATGTCGACGCTCTCGAACAACAACCACGAGCACGACGCGGCCAGCATCACGACGGGGGTCTTCCCCGCCGAGCGGCTCCCGGTCGCCGCGCCGGACGGGAGCGCGGCCGGGGTGGTCCGCGTGGTGGATGTCATCGATGTCGCGGACGATAGCGCCGCCGGCGCCGGCGGCGCGCCGGCGGTCCTGTCGGCGGGCGCGGCGGACGCGCGCCTGGCCGAGCTGAGCGACCGCATCGACAGCGTCGACCTCGCGCTCCAGGGGCACACGGGCGGCGAGAACGGCGGGACGAGCGGCAGCATCGCGAGCCTCCTCGAGACCGCCGGGCGGAGCGCGGAGTGGGACGCCACCGGGCGCCTCGAGATCGCGGCGGCCTTCCGCGACAGCACCAAGCTGGTGACCATCTCGTTCGACTTCCCGTCGGTCGTGCTCCCCGGGCGGCGGGTGTTCACGCTGACCATGCGCCGCGCGACGACCCCCGCCGAGTTCGCCCCCGAGTACACGCGCTCCTTCCCCGAGTGGATGGCGCCGGTGGCGGTCGGCGGGCGGAGCAAGGTGCTCGTGCAGACCACCATCGAGAAGGGCGTCGTCCCGCCGGACGAGTACGTCGTGACGGTCGAGGTCTCCGCGGCGGGAGGCGTCGACCTCCCGGTGACGGACGAGTACAGCCGCGCGTCCGTGACGGTGCAGGAGTACTCGAGCCCGAACGAGGACACGCGCGTGGAGTACTTCGCGCAGACGCAGAAGGTCCAGCAGGTCCTGCACCTGGCGGGCGCGGCGGACTGGGCGGCGCACGCCTCCGGCGGCGGGCTCGCGGGGGTGCGCTCGCCGGCGGTGGTGGTCGGGACGGGCGCCAAGCAGCTGACCGGCTTCGTCCGGCTGCCCGTCCCCGCCGACGCGCCGGCCGGCGAGCGATTCGTCCGGCTGGGGCTCGAGCGCGAGATCACCGGCGAGCTCGTGGCCGAGGTGACGCTGCGCGCTTACGTCCTGCCGTTCCCGGGCGCGTGTCTGCACCACGGGCTGAACTGGATCCTGACCGGGAACGAGCTCCCGAGCGGCACGTACACGCTCGTGGCGCTCGACGCGAGCCCGGATTTCGACCTCTCCGACCCCGCCGCCGAGGTGAACGTGGCGCTGGTCGACTTCAGCTACAACACGGTCCGGTCGGTCGACTTCCAGGAGCGCGCGGAGCACACGCACGAGATCGAGGACGTGATCCAGCTGCCCGAGACGCTCGCGGCGATCGGGACGCGCATCGACCAGGCGGAGGCGGACCTGGGCGCCCAGATCGACGAGCTGCGCGGGCAGGGCCTGGTGAACGAGGCGACGGGGACCTCGGTGACGCTCGACGCGGACGGCTCGATCGTGATGCGGACCGACGGCGCGCTGCTGGAGGTGTCGCCGGACGGGAGCGTAGAGATCATGGGCGACCTGGTCGTACACGGGGATATCCAGGCGGTCTCCGACCGGCGGGTGAAGACCGAAATCCGCGACCTCCGGCCGGCGGAGGCGCTCGAGAAGGTGCGCCGGCTGCAGGGCGTGTCGTACGAGATGACGACGACCGCCGCGGCGGCGGGCGCGGCGGGCGTGCGGCACCTCGGCCTGATCGCACAGGAGGTCGCCGCGGTGGTCCCCGAGGTTGTGCGCACGAACTCCGAGACCGGGCTGCTCAGCGTCGCCTACGGGAACATGGTCGGCCTGCTCGTCGAGGCGATCAAGGACCTCGGGGCGAAGTACGACGCGCTGGCGGCGCGCGGCGCGTGATGATGTTATGTTCGTTTCAGTCTGATTGAGCGACAGTCGGGGCCTTTTTCGTTCGAGCCGAAGTAAAACAGGAGGAGCCCTATTAGAGCTTCGGTCATGCTTGTGATCCCCAGGGGGGGGGGACGCAACGTGACCTACCCACGAGGGACTGTCTAGATGACCATCGTGCATCCGGGCAGCAGGCCCTTCAGGGAGGCAAAGCTGGCGCGCGTGATCCTTTCGCACCCAATCAGGTTGAGCTCCTTCAGGCCGGCGAGCTTGCCGACGTGCTCGAGCCCCGCGTCCGTGATGCTGTCGCAACCGGACAGGTCGAGCGCCTCCAGGCCGGCGAGCTCGGCGACGTGCTGCAGCCCCGCGTCCGTG